>Ga0105047_10013903_pt1 | contig 12813 bp, 13 predicted proteins | sample MAT04_FD_78384 | JGI IMG/M metagenome (GOLD analysis project Ga0105047, IMG submission 78384) | Freshwater microbial communities from Lake Fryxell liftoff mats and glacier meltwater in Antarctica - MAT-04 (megahit assembly) | ecosystem: Environmental > Aquatic > Freshwater > Ice > Liftoff... | reverse complement strand
TAAGAGAATTGCAGATAGATTTGATATTCATTACACGCCAAAGCATGGCAGTTGGTTGAATATGGCCGAGATAGAATTAAGTCATTTAAGTCGTCAATGTTTAGATCAAAGGCTAGGTGAGAGTGCGATCCTTGATGAAGAAGTAAAAGCTTGGACGAAGGCAAGGAACGAGAAAAAAATAATAGCGAACTGGCAGTTTACGACGGCGGATGCAAGAGTAAAATTAAGAAAGTTTTATCCGACATTTTAACTGACATGACGTGCTAGAGCGTCGTAAAGAAAAAAAGATTCGAGCAAAGGGTTATTATCGAGATGCTGTGCGTTCTTCACGGTCATAAGTCGTTAATAAAAAGGGACTAAAATGGTTGGTAATGGCCTTACCCCTGCGTTTTAATTTTGCCAAAAGAGGATTTGCACTACCCTTCTTTACTGTTTTATAACCTTCAGCAAAATCCACAAAAAAGTAGGGGAAACGTCATAAAACAACTCTTGATTGGAGCATCCAAATGGTGATGCAATTCGTTCGTTAGGCCCCAGCTGTTCTTTTATCTTAGTGGGTGTTTAAAAAATCAAAATTATAGCTCTCATTAAATCTTAAATCATATCTCTACTTTTTCTCTCCCATAACTTCCTTATTCAGACTGGATGTAAAAGTATAGGACGTTACCAAGATAAAAAAAATGAGGCGTTAAAATCAATTCTTTCATATAAAAAATGCTCATCAATATCACTTGGAGCAAATTAATGAAAAAACCAAAACGCCTCAAAAAAAAGTATTGCAAAAATAAGAATAAGAAGAAATCACAACGAAAGCATTATCGGAGCGATGTGTCAAACGGACAATGGAGAGCAATACGTCATTTGTTTCCTCAGTATAACCTTGGAAGACCTCGCATATGGCATTACAGAATAATTTTAAATGCTATTTTCTATCTCCTGAAAACCAGTTGCCGATGGCGTTTTCTACCTCATGAACTTCCTTCATGGAAGCTTGTATACAGTTATTTTAGAATATGGAGTCGATCAGGTTTTATAGACGAATTCAGAACATACTGAGAGATAGATTAAGAAAATCTGTTGAGCTTAATAAAAGTCCTTCTAAGGCTGTTATAGATGGTCAATCAGCAAAAACAACAGAAGAAGGAGGGTCACAAGGATACGATGCAGGTAAAAAGATCAACGTCAGGAAAAGACACATTATAGTCGATTGTTTAGGTCTAATATTCGCCTTAAACATACAGCCGGCTAGTATTCAAGATCGTGATGGTGCAAAAGAGACGCTATTAAAGATCGAAGGTTTATATCCAATCTTAAATTTGATTTGGGCAAATGGAGGTTGTCGAGGTGAGCTAATAGAGTGGGTTAACGAGCATTTTGATATCAAATTGGAGATAGTCAAGAGGGGTGATGATGTGAAAAGATTTGAAGTGCTGCCTTGGAGATGAATTGTATAACGTACTCTCGCTTGGATTAGTCGTAACCGTCGAATGAATAAAGATTACGAAAGGCTACGAAAGACAACCGAGTCTTGGATATATTTAGCAATGACACCGCTTATCCTGAAGCGTCTTGAGAAAATTCAAGAAAATAAAATCCCTCAAATTCCCGCTTAAAACATATAACATCATCTAAAATAAAATAAAAATGATTAAAAAAGTGAAAATAGGCTTTCAGATGCTTCTAAAGATTTTTTAAACACCCTCTTAGAACGGAACCAAATGTCTGCAAGAGAGGTTGCAAATCTTCTCGATGTTCCAAACTTTACCAAGGAGTCATAGAAAAAACAAAGAACGTCTTAAAAAGCACCTGTCGAACTAGCGGAATTTTTTTTAACACCTGTAGACGCAGACTTTCTCAAACGAAACGTACTGGCTGTGATGAAGCTAATGAAGTGTGCCCCAGGAGGAATTCGTGGGATGCAAGAGTTCTTGAGAAATTCAGGTCTAAATAATTTTTTAGCTTAAACTGAAGGGGCTTTACAGGACTTTTGGGTTGATTGTGAAGAATATATTGTAGAGTTTGGGGAGAGCGAAGAAAAAAGATTACTTTTTGAAATGAGGCACAGAAAAATTACGGGAGTACTGGACGAAATGTTTAGAGGAGGTCGTCCTTGCCTGGTTGCGATTGAGGTTGTATCTAATTACATTCTTCTCGAAAAATTTACTGAAGATAGGGCAGCGGCCACATGGAAAAGGGAACTTGAACCGAGATTAAAGGGATTCAAAGTTGAACTGAGGCAAGTTGTAACCGATTTATGCGGAGCTATCCGTACTCTTACAAAAGAGCTAAGTTGAGTATATATCAGAACTTTTTCATGCCATGCATGAAGTCGTTAAAACCATCTCTGCTTCCTTAGATTCACAGGAGAGGCATTCGAAAAAAGCTTTGGGTGAAGCTGAAGAAAAACTAAAGAAATTGAATGAAAGACCTCGTAGGATTATAAAAGAAGCAAGTAGGAAACAGAAAATTGAGATTGATTAGACAAGGAACAGTTGCGACCAGTTAAAAACCGAGTTGGAGCAAAAAACAGAACGTCGAACGAAGGTTAAAGAGGCTATCAGGGAGATGGGAAACATCCATCATCCGATCAACATTAAAACCGGTACACTACAAACTGCTGCGGGAATGGAGGATCGGTTTGACGAGCAATTTAAAATCATTCATGGATGCGCAAAAGAAGCTAAATTATCGGAGTCATGTTTAGGCCTAATTGAAAAGGCCAAGAGGGCGTTTGATGCGATAGTGTGCTATATGAAATATTTTTTTATCATCTACAAAGCTTTTTTTGAAGGCCTTCGATTGAGTGTCGAACAAAATTCTTTTTTCAACGAGTTCGTATTTACTTTGTGTTATCTCAAGATGATATGGAGGCAATTATTGAGAAAGGTCAAAGAAGACCATAAGGAACTATTGCAAAATTTAGAAGCTAGGATTAGAGATGCCCCATAGGCAGAGGAATTAAAAAAGGAATTAATGGCAAAGGGAAAGGAAATGGCAGAAACTTTTCAAAGATCAAGTTCCTTTGTAGAAGGCAGAAACCGAATGCCATCACTCAATTATCATCGATTTCATCGATTGAATGTAAGGAGCCTTAAAGTGTTAACCATAATCCATAATTTTGATGTTCAAAGATCAGATGTATCAACTGCTGCTGAACGATTTTTTGAGGCAAAGCAAGGGAATTTATTTGAATCCTTGGCGGTAAATGTGCGCATCCCAGGTCGACCAAAGCACAAAATCATTACGAGGAAAAGTGGTGAATTGGATGGGAAAAACGACGTGCTGCCTAGGAAAATTGACCGAAAATGTGAACAAGCCCCAAAATTTTGCAAAGTCGAAATTAAAATATAATTTGCTTAATTGGCCTGAGCTATGTTAGCTTTTGCAGAAAATCAATAATTTAAAGGAAATAAAATGAGTAGGGTATTTCTTCTTTTTACGATTCTTTTTTGCACACAACTATCCCTCTGTGCAAGGGATTCGCAACAAATGATTGGTGTCTATTCCGGGAGCTTCGATCCCCCAACATTGGCTCATTATAAAATTATTTTAGCTGCTCTTGAAGAAAACCATTTCGATAAGTTTGTCATCTATGTTAATCAGTTTGGGAAAAAGCCTTATCAAGCTGACTCCGCACAAAGAAAAAAAATGCTCGAAGTCATGCTGAAAGATAGGGGTGATACCATCTCCGTTATTATTCAAACTGATCCGGACAAGCGTATTAATTATAGACAGATCAGAGAGCCAGGTCAGAAGTTAGCTTTAATAATTGGAGAAGACTCTTATTTTAAACGATTGGCATTGCGAGAGGAGCAAAAAATCGCATTCGAGAAGATCTTTGTCATACCCAGAACATCTGTAACTAAATCCCTTAACGAAGTATTAGAGTCGGATGTTCAAATCATGTACCTACCGAATATTGATGATATTTCTTCTACAAAGGTTCGTCACGATCTTCAATCGGGTAATTTTTCTAACATTGAACTACACGAAAGCGTATTGAAATATATATGCACTAATCGCCTCTATTCTGTACCCGAGGAAAATAGCGAAGAAGAAACAGAGAAAAGAAAAGTTATTTTGCAGCAGCACTCTTCCGAATTAACACAACTACTCGAAGATGCTGATCAAACACAGACGAGGTTAGGTGGATTTTTATCTGAATTTGCTAAAAGTTATCTTGACTCTCGTCTCTATATTCCTGCAATCAAAGGAAATGAAACCATTCGAAACCTTCTAACAACAAGGTGGAATGGGGATGCTTCGAGGATTACAGATTATGCTAGAGCAACAATCAGTTTTCCTACGATTGAAATGATGTACAGAGGGTTGGAAGGTTTAAAAAAATCAGAATTAGTTATTTTGCAAATTACTGATAATTTTACAACTCCTTGCTTGGGAGGATACCGTGATATCACGGTCGTTTTTCGCGATTTAGAAAATGGCCACCTAGCAGAACTTCAATTAAATATTCACACCATTATGGATTTTAAAAATGGTTTAGGAACAGCGTGTTTTCATCTTATAAGAGCTTTTCAAGCAATTCCTGTTTTGGAAAAGCGCCCTTTAACAAATGATGAGAAAATTTGTTTGGATATGCTCATCGAAAAAGAACGTTTGGGCTACGAGGCTGCTCTAAAGAAAGCAAGTGCACACATTGACAACTGGACACATACAAAATCGATACAATAAGCATTTATGAACGATAACGAAAAAGGTCGTATTTTTTGGGTTACAGGACTATCCGGAGCCGGAAAAACCACGATTAGCCGCCTTCTCTTCAATCGCTTAAAAAAGCACAAGGAAAATAGTGTGTTTCTGGATGGAGATGAGCTTCGTTCTGTGTTAGGAAGCGAAGGTTACTGCTATGAAGAAAGAAAAAAACTAGCTTTCACCTACTCGCGCCTGTGTAAATTGCTAGCTGATCAAGGCTGTGACGTAGTCATTGCCACCGTTTCCATGTTTCATGAATGCCATGAGTGGAATCGAAAGCATCAGCCACATTACAAGGAAATTTATTTGAGAGTACCAATCGAAGTACTTATCCAGAGAAATCAAAAAAATCTTTTTTTATCGAACAGTCAAAATGTTGTGGGGATTGATGTTAAATTTGAAGAACCCAAAAACCCTGATGTCATCTTAGAAAATCATGGATCTCTCTATCCTAAGAAAGCAGTAGAACAGTTATATCCAATGTTAGAAGTAGGTGCAAGATTATGAGACAAGGGGATTTTACAGACTTGGCAAAAAATTATATTCATCGAACAGGATATTCTTTATCGGTCTTAACTGCATTGTTTCGCTATGCCAGATTGAGTCCTGGTAATACTACCACAGCGGATGTGGGTGCCGGAACAGGTAAATTAACCGAAAACTTGATCGAATTAGGTTTTAAAGGCTATGCAGTCGAGCCTAACGATGCGATGAGAGAAGAAGGTGTGCGTCTTTTGGGAAATGACCCTTTTTTTTGGTCAAAAGGCAGCGGTGAACATACAGGACTTCCTGAATCTTCTATAGACTGGGTGCTCATGGGATCTTCTTTTCATTGGACAGATTCTCAGAAGGCTCTCCAAGAATTTCATCGGATCTTAAAACCCGGAGGTTTTTTCGCAGCCTTGTGGAATCCAAGAGATTTAGAGCCAAATTCTTTTCATATGGAAATCGAAAGCTGGATTCATGAACAAGTCCCAAATATCCAACGTATCTCTTCCGGCAACAGCCAATATACAAAAGATTTAGAAAAGCAACTAATAGAAGTAGGGCACTTTAAAAATGTTTTCTTTGTAGAAGCTCCTCATATTGTTGAAATGTCTAAAGAGCGGTACTTAGGAGCGTGGAAATCTGTTAATGATATTTCTGCACAAGCTGGAAAAGAGAAATTTCAAGAAATTCTCCATTATATTTCAACAAAAATCTGTCATATGGATCGGATTTCAGTACCTTACAAAACTCGAGCTTGGATTGTTCAAGCTACATAGAATGGTTAATTGGATATGCTTACATTTGGTACAAAATCAGAAACATTAGAAAAGCTTGAAAACTTATTAAAGACGGCAAAAGTCTTACCTCAGATATGCTTAAATGCCTATGACTGGAACAAATCGTCCTTAAAAAAGGAAATCGAACAAAAAGGTTGGATTAATACCCCATTAATTGTTAGAAGTTCTGCAAAACAAGAAGATCTCTTAGGAAAGTCATTTGCAGGACATTTTCTTTCAGTACCTAATGTACATTTTGAAAAACTCTTTGAAGCTATTGATCAAGTGATTTCTTCGTTCCAAGAGGTGTCAAATCAAGATCAAATTTTCATCCAGCCGATGCTGCAATCCATTCACATGAGTGGAGTAGCTTTTTCTTGCGATCCAAAAACAGGAGCCCCTTATCATGTTATCAATTATGATGAAGAATCCGGAATGACAAATTCCGTTTCATCAGGAATAACCAATTCTCTAAAAATTTATTATGCACATCATTCACAAAGAAAAGGTCATCCGAAATTCATTGGCCGGATTATTAAAATGCTTGAGGAATTAGTTTTCCGTTTTGGTCACCCTGCACTTGATGTAGAGTTTGCTGTGACAGAATGCGAAGAGCTCGTTCTTTTCCAAGTGCGACCTCTGGTTATTCCCAAAAGAACAATACTCCTTGATGAGCATATTTGTCATTTACGAGACATTGAGTCCAAAATAAAGGAATTGAGTAAACCTCATCCTTATCTATTCGGCTCAAAGAATCTTTTGGGGATAATGCCTGATTGGAATCCTGCTGAAATCATTGGAGTGTGTCCACGTCCTTTAGCTCTTTCTCTTTATAAAGAAATCATCACAGATAGCGTTTGGGCCATTCAACGAAATAATTATGGGTATCGAAGCTTAAAAGGTTTTCCACTTCTTGTTCATCTGCACGGACTTCCATATATTGATGTTCGTGTAAGCTTTAACTCATTTATTACTGCTGATTTGAATGATCATTTGGCTGAAAAATTAGTTAACTATTATCTGACGAAATTGGAAAAAAAAACCTATCTTCATGATAAAGTCGAATTCGAAATCATTTATTCTTGTTATACTTTAGACCTCTCCCAACGCTTAATGCGGTTACAAAAAGCGGGTTTTTCTAAAAATGAAGTCAACCTTCTTACCGAATCCTTAAGACAGCTTACAAATAGGATTACCGATTCTCACAAGGGGCCCTTTTATCATGATTTGCAAGAGATAAAAAAACTAGAAAATCGATTTGAGAAAATAAATAATAGTTCTTTGGATAAAATCTCAAAAATCTATTGGCTTCTTGAAGACTGTAAATCTTATGGAACTCTTTCATTTGCAGGCATTGCAAGAGCCGGTTTTATCGCAATTCAACTTCTAAAATCCCTCGTAAATATTAAAATTTTGACATCAGAAGAAATGGATGCCTTCCTCTTTTCATTGAGTAGCGTTTGTTCAGAAATACAACGAGATCGGGTTCATCTGCGTAAGAAGGAATTTTTAGATTGCTATGGCCATTTACGGGAAGGTACCTATGATATTATGTCCTCACGTTATGATGAAAACCCTGATTATTACTTTGACTGGAACTCAGACCCCTCTCTATTTAAAAATCAAGGCAGCTTTTCCATATGCTCCAAGCAGGCAAAACAAGTTGAAAAGACCTTAACTGAGCAGGGTCTCAATCTCACTGCCACCTCTCTATTTGCATTCATTAAAGCTGCTATTGAAGGACGGGAATATTCTAAATTTCTTTTTACAAAGAGCTTAAGTAAAGTCCTTAGTCTTATAAAGCAAATAGGAGAAGAGCTCGGCCTGACCTTGGAGGAATGTTCCTATATCAATATTGAAGATATAAAAAAACTTTATTCTTGCAGCTTAAATACAAAATCTATTTTAGAGGAAAGTATCGGGCGTGGAAAAAAAATACATGGATCCGCTAAGGAAGTATTACTTCCTCCTCTAATTACAAGTCCAAAAGATATTTGGTCTTTTGATTTAAAACAAACGTCTCCAAATTATATCACTAATCTGAAAGCAATAGGAACCGTGTCTTTGCTGAAACCTTCTGAACTCAATCTTGGAGGAAAGATTATTATGATCACTAACGCTGATCCGGGCTACGACTGGATCTTTACCCACCCTATTGCGGGTTTCATTACCATGTACGGTGGAATCAATTCCCATATGGCAATTCGTTCAGCTGAGCTTGGTATACCCGCAGTGATTGGTGTTGGAGAGGTTTTCTATAATCGATGGCAGCAAGCAAAAGTCCTTGAAATTAATTGTGAGAATCGAACAGTAAAGATACAAATGTAAAATTTAATTCGACATAAAATATTTAATACAGTTTAATATGCTTTTTTCAAATTTATTTCTAAACAAAGGCTAGATTTATGAATATTTCTTCTACTTTATCTGTTTCGAAACGCCTAATCGGCAATGAACAATTTAAATTTTCCGCTTTCTCCACCTACGAGCAGGAAATCACGAAGATTTTTAACGAAAAAGTGCAACCCTTGTATGGAGATCAGACATTCAATCTTGAGAGATTCACCTCAGGAACGTCAAGGCGGTGCGAAGCGATGAGAAAGGATAAAAAAATCTTTGGTATTATCGCTTATATGAACAAATTGCAGAAAAGGGGGGGGGATCAGAGCATTTTCGAAATAAGGAATATGCTGCTTGTTAAAGAAAAATATTATGATAAAAATTATCAAATAGACCTCTTAATGCGAATTGTTAAACTGGCAACAGATCGAAAAGCGGAAAAAGTGGACTTTTTGGTAGGTTCAGGAGACGTTAGGCTAGTCGATTTTTTAAAAACAAAACAGTTTGTTCAAACAGGAACAGAAACATTATCAAAAGATCGTAAGCAGGCTGTGATATTGTCTTGTTTGACTGAGCAGCTGAGAAGTCAATTCAAGGCGGATGATGTAATCGATACAAAAAATGAAAAGAAAAGAAAGAGGGACTCTGAAGGTGAATACAACTCTCAAAATAACCCTCCAAAAAAGAAAACTTGTTTAGAATCAGATAATATCCAGGAATCAAAAGATTTATTTCAGAGGCCTTCACAAGGATCCTTCCATAGACCAACAAATTTTCAGCCAACTTCACCGAATTTTGAGAGCGGATTGGTTAGTAAGCAACCTATGCGTTCGACAACTAATCGTCCCATATTATCTAAATCTATCTCGGAGCCATATTTAAATAATAATAATAGTCCGAGAAACCAGGAACTTACGCTAAGAAAAATCTACATTCACCAAATTAGGAATAAACTAAAGACAGTTGAAGGAAGAATACAGAGTACTGTGAGAAACTACCGTGCGGGCGATACGATTAGGTTTTTCTACAAAGCGAATGAAAGGGATGATGTGAAATGCAGGATAGTCAAAATCGACTACTACGGTAGCTTTGCTGTAATGCTAGAGGCATGTGGCTTTGAAAAATGTTTAGCTGAGGTTAAATCGCTTGGCCAAGCAATAAAAGTCTATGACGATATCCCCGGTTTTAGCCAGAGAGCGGCCGTGCATGGTGTGGCAGCTATTCATTTAGAAGTAATAGTTTAAATAAGGATACCTATCTTGAACATCCAGCAAAAAACCGAACTCTCAGATTACCCACCCGCTTTTTTGTGTACGCAATGTAAGGTTGTAATGGACGATCCTATCATCAATCTTTGCGGCCACCTTTTTGACAGGAAAGTTCTGACATCTATCTCTCATTGCCCTTTGGACTCAACTCCTCTAACGATAGATAGTTGCATTCCTCTGAATGATTTGAAGAATGCCATTACCAATTGGAAAACTCAACAAATAAGCCAAAATCTATTGAACAGGGTTTTAGACAGCTCTGACATTGACCGAACTTTCCATCAACTGTCAACCTTCAGCTTATTTGAGAGGGAACCTGAAGAGTCCATACATCCGGTTCATATTATATCTAATGCTCATTTAGACGATATTCACGGAATAATCTCCTCTAAATCAGGCTTTATCACAGGCTCGAAAGATACGACCATAAAGATGTGGAATGCCAATGGTGATTTAGAAACGACTATTGAATTCGTCGGAAGCGAAGGCTATGAATCCTGGATTACGGCTTTACATAGATTTAGTAATGATTTATGGGCCTATGGAACTAGGGATGGGCGTATTTTCATCCTGAATCAGAAGGGGAAAAAGATCCGGAGTTTGTCTAATGCTCCTTCTTGCAAAGATCAAGATACACACAAATGCAAAGATCGGAATAGATTAAGAATTAATTGCATTACTGAACTATTCTCAGACATGAATACAACACGGTTCTATGTTGGAGTGGCAAAGTACGTTCAATTATGGGATGGAAAAACAGGTGAAATGGTTAACTCTTTTAATGTGAGTTCAAATGATTGGGTTTACTGTGTCGAGCCATTACCAAACAATCGCTTAGGTGTCGTTTATGGAAGCACTTTACAAGTTTGGAATATGGGTGTCGACAAACTGAAAAATGTATCAGTGAAAAAGCGCTCTAATTTAATTGTTGCTTCACTGGATAAAAATTCCTTAGGCCAAAGAGAGCATATTTCAAGTATCGTCAAATTACACAATCAAACCAAATTTGCATGTGCAGTTTTTGACGGAAGCCTGCGGCTAGTGGATATTGCAACTCAGCAGACTTCGCAAAAATTTCATGAACATGAGGGCAGAGTCTGGTCTGTTGTTAAGCTCGAAGATGACGTGATTGCTAGCAGTGCAGATGACTGCACAATCAAAATTTGGGATCTTAGAATCTCACATTCTATTCACACAATCTTTGCAGGTTCTGGACGGGTCTCATCACTATTGGTTTTAAATGTAAATACCTTGCTCTCAGGATCATGTCCAGATGATGTGTTTCGAGTCCGGGAAAAAGCAAGCATTTCTTTTTGGGACATACGAGTTTTGTCGAAAAGGGCTGTTTTATAGGGCTTTGCAGATGAAGTGGTTGGAAATCTATCAAAAGATCCCCAAGTATAGGAAGAAGGAAAAAACGTTTGGCGGGGGGGCAATTCATTTGGCCCCATTTTTATGCAGTGTAGAGGAATTTCAAATTAAATTTTCTTGATTAACGGGAGTTTATATGCAGTCGCTCGGAGTTTACCAAATTAATAACAACAATCGGAACAATGCCCCTTTAGAAAACAATCGAAAATTTTACCCTGTTGGTGGCAAGTATATTCAACGGATGGATATTTTGTCTGAAATTTTTCAAAGGATATTGACCCCTTTATATGGAAGTCAAGACAAGGCCATCGAACAAATTAATGTGAGCAAAGACCGCAAGTGTTATCTGCTTTACGAAGGAGATATACCTTCAGGTATATTGGTTTATAAAACAGATCCTAGCAACGAATTTGCTGAATATGGAGTTAAGAACAGCATAGAGATAAAATCCCTCTTTGTAGACCACTCCTTGAAGAATTCAGGTAGGGGGCTGGGTTCCAATCTTGTAGACAAACTTAAAGATAAAGTTGCCAAACTAAGGTTACAACCCAATGGAATTCATGTGACCGTAAGTGAAACGAAGGAAGAGTCGTTATCTTTTTTTAGAAAAAAAGGATTTGAAATTGCCCATGCGTGGGAAAACAGATACATAAAAAGTGTCACAGAATACTTACTCTTCTGTCCGTTGAAGATCAAAGACATAAATGAAGAATTCCAAGTTGATCAGCCTAATTTAAGCACGCTGAAATTAAATAATGAGGCCGTACCTGAACTTACTCATATTATCAGTAATGCACATTTCGATGATATCCATTCTCTGAAACTTCTCTCCGATGGCACATTCATCAGTGGTTCGAAAGATAATTCTTTGCTTAAGTGGGATAAGCATGGACAATTAGTATCAGTTATCTACGACGTCGAGCCCACTTTACAAAGCGAAAGGGATTGGGTGACAGCTGTTCAAGTAATCAATGATGAATATTGGGTGAGCGGTGACCGTAGCGGTGGAATCTTTTTATGGAAAACCGATGGGGAGTACGTTAAAAAAATCAAACTCAAGCTCCCAACGGGAGGTGGACACATTAGCCAACCCCTTAACGCACTTCGAGTCAACTGCCTTGCAACCGGTTTAAATCCAAATAAACCGAGCTTTTTTGTCGGTTTACCGACAATGTTTGATGAGTATAACCTGATCGAAGGTCGCACAGAGTCTTGTACTGTTGTTCATAAAAATGACTGGGTTTTTTGCGTTCATCCTGTATCTCCAACCAAAGTTTTCGCTGTAATCGGCTGCGCCCTGAAGACGTTCAATAAAATAGACGATGAATGGTCCCCAGGTGAAGTCATATTACCTGAACCGCAAAAAATCAAAACCTACCGAAATGGCAAGCCATTCTATCAAAGGCAATTTATCTCTTCTCTTATACCTTTAAAATCTTCTGCAAACCATTATGGGTTGGCAGTCTTCGGTGGATTTGTTAAAGTCCTAGACGTTGAATCTGGGACTATTGTTAACTCTTGGAGAGAACATGAGGGAAGAATTTGGTCTCTTGAAAATACAGACCTTCATACATTTGCAAGTTCTGGTGAAGATAGAACAGTTAAAATTTGGGATACTCGGCAAGGAAATGGCAGTGTTCACACAATTGCTGGTCACGTTGGACAGGTTACCACTTTAATGCAGCTTGATCATAATACTCTATTGGCGGCCACTTGTCCCGAGAAAGGTTTGATTAGCAAGCAAGGAGCTGAAATCAGATTTTATGACCAACGACGTGGATAAAACGTAGTACCCATGAATAACTCATTTAAACCGGTAATAGAAAAAGGGCTTTTAGAGGAATTTAAGGTCATAC
>Ga0105047_10013902_pt1 | contig 12814 bp, 7 predicted proteins | sample MAT04_FD_78384 | JGI IMG/M metagenome (GOLD analysis project Ga0105047, IMG submission 78384) | Freshwater microbial communities from Lake Fryxell liftoff mats and glacier meltwater in Antarctica - MAT-04 (megahit assembly) | ecosystem: Environmental > Aquatic > Freshwater > Ice > Liftoff... | reverse complement strand
GGGTTGCCGGCGCTTTGTCTCTTGGGGGCAACACCTCGTTATGAAGCCGATGTCTTTCTGCCGCTCCTGATGGTCGCGGTCCTCTTCTGGTGGCGGGTCATTTCCCTGACCGGGGTGAGGCCGCGTATTGTCACGTTTGCGCGCTTCATCGGGAAGATGCTGGCATTGGTGTCGATCCTTTTTGCGTTCCTGTATGCCTTCAGCGCCGAGTTTCGTCACTTTCGCCGACACAACCCGACGCTTTACGCCTGGCTCGTCGAACGAACGTACGTCCTCTCCACGCCGCGCATGGGTGAAGTCGAACTGCCGATCATTCAGGATCCGCAGTCGGATCGGCAGTTCATCCGGCTTGCGAATCAGGCGGGAGAAATCCCGATCTTTTCTCCGCGCGCCGGTACGATCATCCTGCAGGCGGCCTTCGTGCCGGGGAAGGACGCGCCGACAGGATCGACCTGGCAGATGACCATTGCGTCCGATGAACGCACCGAAGTCTTGGAGATACACGCAGGCGTCACGGAGTTTTCCCTTCAAGCCAAGGCGGGCATGAACTCCTACATGTTCTCGGTCGTTGACACCTTCCCGGAAGTCTCCTCCACCGCCAACATCCTGATGCTGAATGTGCAAGAGATGCGACTGGTAACTAACTAAATCCATGGATCGTCAAGCTGTTTTATCCTCAAGTCCTCGCCCCATGTTGCGCGCCTGTCCGGTGTGTCACAGCCCGCGACTGCACTACGCCTTTTCGATCGCGCAGTATCGCCTGATGCGCTGTTCGGAATGCGCCTTTCTGCTGCTTAATCCGCAGCCTTCGGATGACGAACTTCGCAGCGTGTACGCGCGTGAAGCAGAGCACCCCGCGCCCGAGCAGGCGGCTGAATCGGTCGCGCTGCAGACCGCCGTCGCGGAATATTATCTTGGGCAATGCGCTGACGGGTCGCCCGCTAGGGGGAAGAAGCTGCTGCATCTGTGGGTCAGGCCCGATCGACTCTCAGAAATCGCCCGCGCGAGGGGATATGACGTCACGAGCATCTGCCTATCAAACGATGTCGCCGACAGCTCGACGGTATGTGATGCATCAGCCTTGCTCACGTCCGAGGAGTTGGCGCAGCGCTTGTCCGAGTCAGGCATATCGTATGACGCGTGCCTGGTGACGGATGCCTTGGAACACGTTCGCCAGCCGATCGAACTCCTTCAAGTGGTACGAAAGGCCTTGCACGCCGACGGGTGCCTGATGCTTGCGATTCCGTCGCTGGACAGTTGGTCGGGTCGATGGCTGAAACAGCGATGGATGGAGTTCAAGCCTGAGCATCTGACATATTTCAAATCGGCAACCTTGCAAAGCGCGCTCTTCGCGGCGGGGTATCAGGTGCTGCGTGTCACGGAAGATCGCCGACCGGTGACGCTCAATCACCTGCGCCGGCATTTTGATCGGTTTGAAGTGCCACTCTATTCGACCGTTGTACGGATATTGGCGCGGCTGGCACCCGCACGACTGCGTCGCGCGCCACGGTCCATCCTGACCAGCGGACTGATCGCCATTGCGCAACCGCGTGCGCATCCAGAACGTCGGATGCTGTCGATCATCGTCCCGGCCTACAACGAGGCCGCAACGTTCAGGGAGTTGATGGACGCGCTCTTGCTCAAGCGCGTACCGGGCCTGGAGATCGAGATCATCATTGTTGAAAGCGCCTCCACCGATGGCACGCGCGAGATTGTTCAGTCGTATGCACATCATGCAGGTGTGAGGCTCATTCTGCAGGATCGGGCACGAGGGAAAGGCAATGCAGTCCGCGCGGGGCTGGAGGCAGCGACCGGGGACTTTATTCTGATCCAGGATTCAGATCTTGAATACGACCTGGACGATTACGACGCGCTGCTCGAGCCGCTGATGCGCGGGACCGAGGCCTTCGTCCTGGGCTCCAGGCATGGCGGCAGCGCGTGGAAGATGCGCAAGTTTGAACGCCAACGCCTGCTGAGCGGGTGGCTGAACTTCGGTCACTGGTTTTTTACAACGCTGATCAATGTGCTGTTCCGGCAGAAACTGAGAGACCCCTTCACCATGTTCAAGGTGTTTCGCCGCGACTGCCTGCACGGAGTGACGTTTGAATGTAACCGTTTCGATTTTGATATCGAACTGCTGGTGAAGCTCGTCCGCAAGGGATATACCCCGCTGGAAATTCCGGTGAACTATCGCTCGCGATCTTTTAAGGAGGGGAAGAAGGTCTCGATGTTGCGCGATCCATTCACGTGGATTCGCGTGCTGCTGCGACTGCGCTTCACGCGTGCCAGGCGCTCGCAGGGTGCGTTGCGTTTGACCTGATCCTTTCTAGAATCGCGGGCATGTCTTTTTCTCATGCATTTGTCACTGGTGGGGCCGGATTCATCGGGAGCAACCTCGTCGACCGTCTGCTGGCTGCGGGCAAGCGCGTGACCGCGTTTGACAACCTGTCGACCGGTCAGAATCGCTTCATAGAAAAAGCCCGCGCGCATCGTGATTTCAAATTTGTCACCGGCGATGTGCTCAATGAAGGTGAGCTCAACGGCGCGATGGCTGGGGCGGATATCGTCTTCCACCTCTCTGCCAATGCGGATGTTCGCTTCGGCACGAACCACCCGCGTCGCGATCTCGAGCAAAATACGATCGCGACGTACAACGTGCTGGAGGGGATGCGCGCGAACGGCATCAAACGCATCGGCTTCAGCTCCACCGGTTCCATCTATGGCGAACCCTTGATTCACCCTACGCCGGAAGACGCGCCGTTTCCGGTGCAGACATCTTTGTACGGTGCGAGCAAGCTCGCGGGCGAAGGGTTGATTCAGGCGTACGCACAGGGGTTTGGATTCACCGGGTACATCTTCCGATTCGTCTCCATCCTCGGCGAGCGTTATACGCACGGACACGTGTTCGATTTTTACCGAAAGCTCCTCGACGACCCGACACAGATTGAAGTGCTCGGCAATGGTCAACAGCGGAAAAGTTATCTGTATGTGCAGGACTGCATCGACGCGATTTTCGCGGTCGTCGAGAAGGCGAGCGCTCCGGTCAATATCTACAATCTCGGTGCCGACGAGTATTGCAATGTCACCCAGTCGCTCGGTTGGATTTGCGAACATCTGGGCCTGAATCCCGAGAGAAAGTTTACAGGTGGCGAACGTGGATGGATCGGGGACAGCCCGTTCATCTTCCTCGATACAAAAAAGGTGCGCGGGCTCGGCTGGCAGAATAAACTGTCGATCAAGGAAGGCGTGTTGACCACGCTGAAATGGCTGCAGGCCAACGAGTGGGTGTTTGAAAACCGGTCGTAGCATCTCAGGCGAAACAGCCCATGAAAATCTGCGTCTACGGACTCTGGCATCTTGGATGCGTGACGGCAGCCTGCCTGGCGGGGGCAGGGTTTGATGTCGTGGGGTTGGACGATGACGAACCGGTCGTTCGCAATCTGCAGGCGGGGAATGCGCCGGTGTCGGAGCCCGGGTTGGACGATTTGCTGAGCGCGGGGGTGGCTGCCGGGAAATTGCATTTCACTGTCGATGCGCGCGCTGCTCTGGCCGGCGCTGATGTGTTGTGGGTGACGTTCGATACGCCTGTAAATGATCGTGACGAAGCCGACGTCGCCTCGGTGCGAAATCGTTTGGAAGCGATTGCCGATGCAATCTCGCCGGGCACGCTTGTGCTGGTGTCGTCGCAAGTGCCAGCTGGTTTCACAAAGTCGCTGGAAGACGCGTGGACATCACGCCGACTCGTGTTTGCGGTGTCTCCCGAGAATCTGCGCTTGGGCAAGGCGCTCGATGTGTTTCGCACGCCTGACCGCGTGATCGTCGGCCTGCGCAATGGGCAGGGTCGCGCGGTGGTTGATCAGCTCTTTTCGCCGTTCACGCAAAATGTCATCTACATGTCGATTGAATCTGCGGAGATGACCAAGCATGCCATCAACGCGTTTCTGGCGACGAGCGTGACGTTCATTAACGAGATTGCGCGCATCTGCGAAGAGGTCGGCGCCGACGCCAAGGAAGTCGAACGCGGGCTCAAGAGCGAAGCGCGGATCGGGCCAAAGGCGTACCTCGGTCCCGGTGCTGCGTTCGCGGGCGGGACGCTCGCACGCGATCTGCGATTTCTGGTCGAGCTGGGTGATCGCAATCGGGTGGATACGCCCGTATTCGAAGGGGTGATTGCGTCAAACGATCGTCACAAGGATTGGCTGCGCAATCGGGTGTCGACATTGATGCAAGGTCGCCAAGGCGCGAAGGTGGCGGTGCTGGGACTGACATATAAACCGGGGACGAACACGCTCCGCCGGTCGTCGTCGGTGGAGCTGTGCAGGTGGCTGGCGGGTCAGGAATTTGCGGTGCAGGCGCATGATCCCGCCATCGAGACATTGCCCGAAGAGTTGACGTCGGTGATGCATTTGCATGGCAGCCCGCGTGAGGCGATGAAAGATGCATCGCTGACGGTCATCGCAACAGAGTGGCCGGTCTATCGAACGCTGACTGCCGACGATTTTGTCTCGACGATGCGCGAGGTGCAGGTGATTGACCAGACATGGTTTCTGGTTTCCGTCCTCGGAAACGATGCGAGAGTGAAATACCTTGCGACGGGACGGGGATAGTGCGAAGGTAGCTCACCACAGAGCCGCAGAGGTCGCGGAGAGAGAGTGGTCGGCAGCGGGATCGGGGTGAGGTTTGTTTGTCTTTGTGTTGTGGCACGGGCGAACTGCCCATGATCGCAAAAACGTGCGGGTGCCTTGAATGGTGAATGTTCTCTCTGCGGACGTTGCGGCTAAGCAGTGAACCGATCGGGTCATTGATCGAAGGAATACGACATGGATTTAACCGGACGGTCGGTCATCATCACCGGGGGCAATCGTGGCTTGGGCAAGGCGATTGCCTCCGCCTGCGTGCGTGCGGGGGCGAGCGTGTTGCTCACCGCGCGCGAGGAGCCGTTGCTGTATCAGGTGCAGGATGAATTGAAAAAAATTGCCAAGCCTGAGCAGCAGATACTGGCCATGCGCGCGGACGTATCCGATGCGGGCAGTTGTGATGCGGTTGCCAGGCAGGCGATTGCGTCGTTCGGCAAGGTGACGATCCTGGTCAACAATGCCGGCATTTACGGGCCGATGGGACCGATCGAGACGGTCGACATGGCCGAGTGGACGAAGGCGATTCAGGTGAACCTCTTTGGCGTAGTGCTGATGTGTCGCGCGCTCATCCCGCATTTTCGATCCAACGGATACGGCAAGATCATCAACCTATCGGGTGGCGGCGCGACGGCGCCGTTGCCCCGCATCAGCGCGTACGCGGCATCCAAGGCTGCGGTCGTACGCCTGACCGAGACGTTTGCCGAGGAATTGAAGGACGCGCATGTGGATGTGAATGCGATCGCCCCCGGCGCGCTCAACACGCGTTTGATGGATGAAGTGCTGGCTGCGGGCCCGGACAAGGTTGGAAGCGACTTTTACAATCGCACGATCAAGCAGCGAGATGAAGGTGGTGCGCCGCTCGACAAGGGCGCGGAGCTGACGGTGTTCCTCGGATCAGCGCAAAGCGACGGCATCACGGGTCGTTTGCTGAGTGCGGTGTGGGACAAATGGGCCGAGCTCCCGACGCATCTGGAAGAGTTACAAAAGAGCGACATCTACACGCTGCGACGGATCACGGAGAGCGATCGGGGGAAGAAGTGGTAGGGGCCTGCGAAAGTGAGATCACCGCAGCGTCGCAAAGCACACGGAGAGCATCAGGAGTTTGGGCGCAAGAGCGAAATATAGCGTTGGATGAAGTGGGCTCGCCGTGCTGGATTTCTCGCTTACTTTGACGTCGTCACTTAGCGTCTGGCTTTAATGTGTTCTCCGCGTGCTCTGCGTCTCGGCCGTGAAACAGCGGCTCTTTCTTAATCCGCTTACGTCTACGGAACTTTCTCATGAATATCGCGATTGTTGGTTGTGGATTGATTGGGAACAAGCGGGCGAAGGCGTTGCCGGCGGGGCATGCGCTGGTGGCGTGCGCGGATACGAATCTGGATCGCGCCAAGTCGCTTGCGCAGACGCGGGCGGGGTGTTTGGCGACACCGGACTGGCGCGTGGCGGTGGATCGTGCGGATGTGGTGATTGTCTGCACAATCAACAACATGCTCGCAGAGGTCGCGCGGACGGCCGCGGAGGCGGGCAAGCACGTGCTGGTCGAGAAGCCCGCCGGCCGCAATGTCGCCGAGCTGCTCGCGACGCGTGAAGCTGCCCAGCGCTCAGGGGCTATCGTCAAGGTGGGTTTCAACCATCGCCTGCATCCAGCGTTGATCAAGGCGCGGGAGATTTGGGACACCGGCGTGTGTGGACAATTGATGTACGTACGCGGTCGATACGGGCAAGGCGGGCGCCTGGGCATGGAGGTCGAATGGCGCGGCAAGCGCGCCCTGGCTGGCGGGGGTGAGATGCTCGACCAGGGCGTGCATCTGATCGATCTGGCCCGGTGGTTTGCCGGCGACTTTGTGGATGTCGCGGGTCACGTCTCACGTTATTTTTGGGACTGGGAAGTCGAAGACAACGGCTTTGCGCTGCTGAAAACCGCCACCGGCGCGACGGCCTTCCTGCACGCCAGTTGCACGGAATGGAAGAATACGTTCAGCTTTGAGATATTCGGTCGCGAGGGCAAGCTGCAAGTCGACGGGCTGGGAGGCAGTTACGGGGTTGAAAAACTCACGCATTATCAGATGCTGCCTCACATGGGCCCCCCGGCGACGACAAGCTGGGAGTGGCCGTTCCCGGATGACTCCTGGGAACTGGAACTGAAATATTTTTTGAAATGCATAGACCGCCACGAAACCCCGGCCGGAAACATAGACGACGCCATTGCCGCTCTTCGCGTGGTGGAAACGCTGTATGAACGATCGCAGATCAAGTGAGGTGTGTCTATAGTTGCAATTTGTGAACATCGGCGTTCGCCGCACTGAGGATGGGGCAGAATAAGGGGTCACGTTGGCTCTTGTCACCAAGAGACCGGCATTGCCAAATGCTGCCGTGGAGAGCGTGCTCCAGCTGGTGCCGTTGGTGGAGCGTTGCACTTCGTATCCGATTGTATCAGATGCAGTCACTGTGATATCCGAACCTGTGCTGGATATGCCCGAGCCTTCGCCGGCAAAATCAATATATTGGGACCGCTGCATTCTTTAATTGGACCTGTCCCGTTTATTTTTCTTGTCCCGTTTATTTTTCTGTCCCGTTTATTTTTCTTGGCGAACAACAAATTTCGACCGTTGCCCCGGTTTAGGCCGAGCCTCCGTACTAGGATGGAATTTGTAATCGGATCGTCGAAAACGGCCAAATCGGTGACTGACCCCCTTCTGTCCTGACCCCCTTCTGTCCTCCCTTATTCTGCCCCCGCTTGCGTAGTAGCGGGGGCGTGTACCTGCACCATGCCCCAGCCGATTACAAATTGAAGTCCGAAAGAATGATTGGCATCAAGTCCGGGAAAAATCTCAAGGGAGATACTCGGAGTTACTTTTGTGTTCACGATCAGGAGGGGCCGAAGCGTTCCCTTGTCGATCTGTGCCTTCCATTGATCGAGCTTATCCAAAGGCAGGTCCCACTGCAGGGCAAGGCTTTTCGCCGTCACATACGCTTCGTCTTTTGGTTTGCGTGGCAATCGCAATGCAATATGTAGAAGGGAGCTATCACAGCGTGCAAACGTCACTAAGTCGACAACGCCCCGGAACGTCTGATCCTTTGACACCTTTATTGTGATCTGACTCTCTGTGGCGATGTGATGCAGTACCTCAAGATGCACGGCCTGCTCATCGGGCCAGGGAACCACATTGATCGAATGTGATTCGGAAACATCCCAGTGCCAACATTCCATCGGCGCGCCGCCAATCTCGGTTACTATGAATCCTGAGGCCAGAAGGGTCCTCATGCACAATATCGGAGCGAGTGAACGCATCAAAACCCCTCGACTAGATCGTCCCAAGGTTGGTCAACCCAAAATTCTCGATTTACTTGTGGTAGCGCGCGCCATGGCGTGACCATTTCTGTTTGAATCCAAGCCCACCTGTCATCAAATCTAGTAAGAGGTCCAGTGCCGTCGAACGGCTGTCCATTTGTCACCGGATTCTTAAATGGATTTTCCACGAAAATGCCTAAGGCATCGGCAAGAAGTGGAATCGTTGATAACAGGCGAAACCCTTCGGCGAGCGCTACTTCCTGTTCGCGACGCAGCAACAGGATGTTTCCGTCCCAAATGCGAGTTTGATCGTCCCCCCGAATCCCAGAGTCGATGAGTTGCCACGCACTATAGGAGTCTTGCGGCATTTCTCCCGCATCACGCAGTCGAGTAAGTTCTTCAAGCCCAGATTGTAGATAAGCTTCGTGTTGCCAAGCGATGTCTAGGAAGACGCTTTTCTGCATAAACAATAGAACGCGTTCGACATATCGCGCATATGCTGCAACACCGCCTGGCATTTCTATCTCTGGCCAGTTTCCCTGAAGCATTTCGTTTAGTGCTTGCCAAGCATGCAGGCCCGTCCCAACATTGTGAGCGTTTTGTAATCCTCTTACGACAGGTCCTCCCGCCAAACGCGCCATACCTGCCCACTGGAACGACCTGTTCCGCTGGTTGAGATCTTGGTAGTAGTCGTAAACCCGCCGGACGTTCGCTACGTTGTCCGAGCGAGGGGAAGGTCGATTGAAGTATTCGTCATTAATATTCCAGCGTCCCTCTGAGATGCCTGCTCGTTCGAGGGCGACGTGCTGCCAATAACCAACATTGCCACTTGTCGAAGTTACCGAAAAGCTGCTCACAGCGGTGAGGCCCTCGCTAGGTGTAGCAGAATCGGAGCGCACCCAAAAAACGCGTGTGCCGGACCGAATCTCCAAAACTTGGTAAAAATAAGTTACCCCCTCGTCCAGCCCCGAATCGGCATAGAAGGCCAGTTGAGTAGTAGCTAAAAGGGTCTCTTGGGAGGGAGAAAATGTTGAATTTGTGCTTCGGTATATCTCGTAGGTCGATCCAAAATTTCGAAACCAGTACAGTTTAACTGCCGACGCATTGATAGCTTCAGCAAATAGGGCAAGGTATGTTCCGTCTGGAACAGTGGCACTTGGCGATGTTCCGATTACCCCCGCCGAATATGCCAACGCCCCGTTCGCTGTGATGGTATTAAACGCCACCACTTCATACGTCGCTGCCGTCCCGGCGGGGACGTTCGACAGCGTGAGCGTTCGCACGCTGCCATCTGTCACGCGTCCGACTTCCGCCCAGTTTCCGCCGGGCATTGATCGTCGTATCCGAAAACCCTCTGCGTACGTCCCCGTGAAGCTCCAATCGAGCCGCAGTTGATTCCCCGATACCTCCGTCGCCGTCAGGTTTGCCGGGGCGGGCATCGTTGTCGTCAGCGTCAGCGGCGTCGAGTACGGACGATGTGTCGACGATCCGTCGACCGCGGTTGAGCCGCGGAACAGATACGTTCCCGGCTCGTTCGCCGGGAAGCTGATTGGATTCGTCATCGTCGCATATGGAAAATACGCAACCCCGCCATCGGTTGAAATCTCAATCACATCCACCGCCTGCGAAATCGGATTGGCGGTGATAACGTGCTGACCGCTGACGATCGTGTCGGTCAGTGTCGTGGGGGAGAGTGCATTGTCGATCCCGATGACGTGGTTGGTGATGACCTGCGCAATCGCTTCGGTTTCGCCTTGGGAGTTGAAGCTTCTCAGACGGAATCCCGAATACAACCCACCGACACCCGCGAAGCGCGCACTGGTCGTATCCGCAGACGCTGTGCCCAAAAGTGTTGCACTTGATCCAGTGATCCCATAGAGGCGAAAGCCCGCCTCGTTATCCGAAACATCTCGCCAACGCACGTTCGCTTCCCCCGCCATATCGATATACACGGTCGAAAACGTCGGCGCTGCCGGCAGGGTCGCACTTGGTGTCGCCGTCGTGCCACTGGCAGAGTTGCTCCAGAGGCTGGTGCCCTGCGCGTTGGTCGCTGCCAGGCGATAGTAGTAGGTCGTGCCATTAGCCAGACCCGAGTTCGTATAAGACGTCGTATTCGCTGGGATCGCGATAGTCGTGACGCTCGTGAACGCACTGCTAAGGCTGCGCTGGAGGGTGAAGCCGGTTTCGTTGCTGGCGTTGTCCGTCCAAGCCAGCGTTGCTGAGGTTGCGCTTGTGCCCGTGACGGCAAGACTTGATGGCGCTGAGGGAACCGTCGCGCCTGTTTGAGTGCTGCCGCTTGTCGCGGCGCTCCACGCGGTGTTGCCTACACCTGTGGCACTGGCGCGCAATCGATACCAGTATTGCGTGTTGCTCGACAGGCCCGTATCCGTGTGACCGGTTGCATTCGCTGCTATCGCAATACTCGTCACCGTGCCGGTCGTGAAGTCGCTGGTCGTGCTGCGTTCCAGCGCGAAGCCAGTTTCGTTGGTCGTGTTATCCGTCCAGCTCAAGCTCGCAGCGCTTGTCGTGCTGCTGAGGAAGCTCAGCACGCTCGGGGCGTCGAATCTATGCACGACAAACTTGTCGAAGTCGGCCACCCATGCACCGACCGGCGCGCCGGTTACCCCGCTGATTCTCAGGATCGCATTCCCACCCGTGCTCACCGTCAGCACATCGCTTCTGACGGTCTGATAGCTCGTCCAGCTTCCCGTGTCCGGCACACTCATCGTGGCGGTAGTGTCATACACCGTATCGGTTGTGCTGCGCAGGTCGGCCTTGAACGATCCACCCGTCCCGCCACTGGCAAGTGTCGTGTCAATGTAGTAATTGCCACCACCCGTGGGGATCGCCAGGCTGTACTCCGCCCACTCACTCGCGCCTGTCCAGCCGGTGAAATATCGCGCTGCCGAGGCGTTGTAACCGATATCCATCTTGCCACTGCGATAGTATCCACCGAAGTTCCCGCTGGCCGTGCCGTCGTTGTAACCCACGCCGTTGCCACCATAGTCGTGATCTTCGGATTCAATCACAAGCGCCGAAGTCGTTGGCAAGGTTCTGCCAGAGACGAAGCCCGCCTGATTCGTGTTGGCCAAGGTCGTCGCGCTCACGCTGGCGGACCACGCGCTGGTCACACTGCCAGCCTTGGCCCGCACGCGATAGTAATACTGCGTATTCGTGCTTCGCCCGTTGTCACCAAAGAGCCCGGCGTTGCCGAAGGCTGCCGTGGAGAGCGTTGACCAGATTGTGCCGTTCGTCGAGCGCTGCACTTCATAGCCTACCGAGTCGGATGTAGACGAGGTGATGTCGCTGCCCGTGGCACTCAGTCCCGACCCTTCGCCGACATTGCTGTCCGTCCAGCGCAGGTCGATCTGATCCGTCCAATTGGCCTTGGCGACAAGATCGGTCGGAGCATTCAACGAAGAAGGCAGATGCGCGTCAGTGATTTCGACATACGCCAAGGCAAACGCAGTGGCAGCGGAGTTGTTGGCGATGGTCAGCTTGCCATCGGTGACGCTGACCGTGCCGGCAGCTTCGATCCAATGCTTGCTTGATGTTGCGGTGCCGGAGAGGAAAGCGGAGGTGCCTTCGACATTGTAGGCATATGTGCCGCTGGAGACGGTGGAATCACCGGCTACCAGGTGAACGTAGTACGATCCGTTGGGCACGGCCGCTTCCCACGTACGATCGGTCCCACCGGTCTTGGTGGTGATGCCCGTGCGATACCGGATATCCGGAGTCCCCGAGCTGCCACGATCAAACGCACCGGTGTTGTTGGCAGTCCAGCCAAAGGTGTTGCCGGACGAGTGTAGAAAGTAAGGCGAGCCACTGTCGGCCTCGTATCCTGGTGCAGAAGTGGCGGCCCCGAACTCAAAGGCGACATTGAGCTGAAAGGAAAACAATCGCCGAGTCTCCAGAGATTCGACCGCAGCGCGGATCACAGCGGCGCGGTCAACGAACGGTCGAGTGATCGAGCGCCCACCAAGTTTATTGAGCACTGAGCGGTGCACTCATTTAGATGACTGACGGATAGCGCGAAAAGATCGAAGCACAAGCCCTCCCTGGCAGAATGAAATAGAACGTCCGATAACGCTGCGTGACACTATGCGCAAGCGAAATGGAGAAGTCAAAGCAAAAACGATATTGCGCGAAAATGAACGAGCCCGCGCAACTCGAGTTATGACAATTTCAACAACTTTTGCGGCGTAACGTGTGGTCATTGCTCGAATGCGGCGAGGGCGGTGCGCGCCGCTCGAGCTTGGGGCGCAACATTCAATGGATAGCGGGAGAGGGTTGTGCGGTGCATGGACGAGTTCGGGATGGAAAGGCGTGAAGGCGAATGTGTGGCCGACGAAACGAAGCCAATTTTGGCGGGACGCGAGATCGGCCGTTCGCTAAACCTTTAATATTTCCTCATCCCCTCGTAACGTTGGAAGGGTAGATGGTCATTTCACTACTGATATGAATGGCTAGCCCCTCCCTTATGGGACACCGGGTCAGTTGACGCGACGGGCAGCCAGCGTGGAATAAGTGATGAAAAACCTTTGGCCTTGCCGAATGAAGGGGTGCCTCGGATAGGTTTGACGGCAGCACGTGAAAGCGGAGCGCGTCAGCCAGGCGTATGGAGATACGCAACGTCCGAGGTGTCAAGAGGAACACGCCAGGAAGGCAATCCAATTTATAAGTTGTCCGTGGAAGAGGTGTCGCACCGAGGTTGGTTCGAGCGGGTGCGGCGGTGAGGGTTCACTCGTGTGGTCTCACTTTAAGAGCTCGGGGTTCTTCGTCGCTTTAAGGTCATCGGACGAGGAACTGGTAGAATCATCCGACAACGCAAGTCGTCGGAAGGAAAGGAGATCGTAATGACCAGCCGCACTCGTCGGGTAATCCCCGC
>Ga0105047_10013901_pt1 | contig 12814 bp, 11 predicted proteins | sample MAT04_FD_78384 | JGI IMG/M metagenome (GOLD analysis project Ga0105047, IMG submission 78384) | Freshwater microbial communities from Lake Fryxell liftoff mats and glacier meltwater in Antarctica - MAT-04 (megahit assembly) | ecosystem: Environmental > Aquatic > Freshwater > Ice > Liftoff... | reverse complement strand
CATCACCGGCGTGTGCCCCGTGCGCAAGCCCGAGATGGCCGCCATCCAAGACGCCGATCTGGTCATCGTCGGCACGTGGGTGCACGGCCTGTTCGTGGTGGGCCAGGCACCGTGGGGCATCGGTGCCATCAACGCGCTGCCTGCGCTGCGCGGCAAGCTGGCCGCTACCTACTGCACGTTCGCGCTCAACCCGGCCAAGACCCTCGACAAGCTCGACAAGGCGGTCAGCTATCTCGGTGCCGAAGTGGTGGGCGGCGTCGCCCTGCACCGCAGCAAGCTGCCTGCGCACACCGAAGAGTTCGCCGCCCGCCTGGTGGCCAACGTGCCGGTGCGCGCGTAACGCAGATCAGCGAGTCGCGCTGGGGTCGTTCACCCGCCCGGCGAAGATCACCGTGCCGGTGGCACGATCTCGCAGCCAGAACGTGAACGGCTGATCAACGACGAACGCCACTGGTGTCGGTGGCTCCTGCGGTGCCGATTCGCCCACCATGATCACCGCGGTTGCCGCCGCTGCTTCGGTCCCTTCCTCGTCGATCGTGATGTTGGCCTGGTGGATGACCTCGCCGATGAAGAGCCCCGGCTTCTCCGGCGTCATGCCCGTGAACTCGTTGCGATCCTCGAACGCTCGGGCCATGCCCATCGCTCCGAGCACGTCCGCCAGGCTGGTGGCGGTCTGGATGTCGAACTTCGGCAGGCCGAGATCCACCAGTCGGCCGGCCAGCGAGCCGCCGGCCTCGTCGACGGAGGGCATCACCACGTCGGCGCTGTCCCCCATCGCCACGAGGAACGACAGGTCGTTGAACACGTAGGGAATCTCGACGGCGCGCCACCCCTCACCCTCGCCGTATGCCAACTGGGCCATGGTGTGCATCATCTGCGCAGTGACCTGGCCGCCGGGTGCGGCGAATGGCTCGTCGGCGGTGACCGCGTCGTTGAACGTGTTCGCCCAGTTGGCCTTCAGGTAGATCGCGTTGACGAGGGTGAGTCGGACGTCGACCGTGATGCTGTCCTCGGGCAACAGCTCGGGAATGCGCTGCTTCGTCTGCTCGTCGACCCACTCATTGATCGCCACTCGCGCGGCCTCGGGTTCGGTCACGTAGTCGACCAGTTCCAGGCCGGCGCCGTATTCGCTGGAGAGCAGGTCGAGGAACGCCTGCTCGAAGGAGTAGCCGGCCTGACCCCACAGCGAGTTGGCGATGGACAGTTGCACCTGGCTGATGCCGTCGCCGCCTTCGGCCGTGTTGTCGACCGACTTGTTCACGGCGTCGAACGATGTGCTGAGCCCGTTCATCGAACGGTGAATGGTCGCCGGGTCCGTGATGTGCAGGACCGTGTTCATTTCGGTGAGGGTGTCGCCCGTCGCCCCGGCCGAGGTCATCGTCAATGCCAGGGCGATGCTGGCGGGGGAGAAGACGAGGTTCGCTGTCGGGTCGGCGGCGACCAACCGGTCGAACAGATCGGCGGAGAACGCGTTGATGGCAGCCGAAGCAGCGACTGCGTCGGTGTTGGTCGCCGTCACACGAGGGGCGGCGCCCATCAGACGCGACGGTTGGTCGGGCGACCCGTTGGAGCTACCTGTCGTGTCGGTGGTGTCGGTCGTGCCCGAGTCGTCGCCGCAGGCTTGCAGCAGTTGGGCAACGGCGGGAACTGCGAGCAGTGAGAGAAAGGTGCGACGTTGCATACCCTTCAGACGCCCGTCAACCTTCTGCAGTTCCCGAGGTGGTGGTAGTGGCGTCGGCGGTGAGGTCGAGTGTCAGCGAGCCGTCGTTGTTGAGGATCGGGCGCACGCCCTTCGGAGGCAATGCCAGATCGGTGGGCTCGAGCGTGCGGCCCTCGCAGTCGGTGAACTCCCGCGTGCCACGTACCTGCTCGATCTGGCAGGCGGCGGTGCGGTCGGCGGGGTGTGCGAGGAAGATGCGGAAGCCGTCGGCGGGCGTGTGGTCGAGCACGATGTTGCGGTCGTCACCGACGAGGTCTTGCAGGATGATGGGGCCGTCGTCGGCGATGAGGCTGGCAACGAACTCAGAGTTGCCCATCTCCTGAAATGCGGGAGCCAGGTTGTCGGTGGCCTCGTCGCTGTCGCGCGACACGACGGCGGCCACACCCCACAGCAGCAGACCGACGATGGCGAAGAACCCGATGCCGGCGGCCACGGGAACCACGGCGCGAGCGAGAGTGGATTGGAGCTGCGGACGGCGCATCTCCACTATTGTGCCCGACCCGTGCGCCATTGCCACAACGGCCGGCGGGCTGCCATCCCGCTATGAGCGCCTGGTGTGCGCGGTTGTTGGTCCATCCGCTCACCGTCGCCTCGCTGTTGCTGCTCTCGTTCAACGATCGTGTGTTCAAGCAGCGCTGGCCCGGCGTGGTCACCGGCAAGCTCAGTGACGTGGCCGGTGTATGGCTGGTGGGCGCCCTGCTGATTGCCGCCCTGGGCAGCGTGCGCTGGGGCGCGGCGCTCACGGCGCTCGGCTTCGCCGCGCTGAAGACCTCGCTGTGGGTCGCCGCTGGTTGGGATGGGCTTGTACTTCATATGGTGGGCGGTGCCGCTGGGCCTGTTGCAGCTGTGCTGGATCAGCCCACTCACAGCGGGCGTGCGAGCGTCGCGTGTGCCGCCGCCAGGGTTCGAGGCGCACTGAGACGACCGGCGCGCACGTGCGCCTGCAGCGTGCGGGTGTTGCACTCCACCGCTTCCAGGCCCACCGAGTCGACGAATGCGTTACAGCGCGCCACGATGGTGAGGGCTGTCACCCCATCGCTGGCCAGTAGCGAGTCGACCGCTCGCTCGAACTGGACCACCTCTTGGTCGAGCGAGAGCGCTAGCACCGCTACCTCGGCACCGCGCGACGTGCGATGGTCGGTGGGGTTGGCGGGCAGCGGTTGGTCATGACCGACCGGTCGCAGCTGGAACGCAGGCAGGGGAGTGTCGCGCCACTGTTCACGCATCGCGACCCGAACGCCGTGCAGGCCGTCGCCTTGGCCGGCATCGCGAAGGTCGGGGCGGCACCAGTCGGCGCATGTCTGCGCGACGACCCTGCCGTCGACGAGGAGCTCGACATCCACCCGTGCGTCGCCGCGCCCCACGGCGATGTCGCGACACCAACCGTGCACCCATTGGTCGGTGATGCAGTCGAACGTTCCGGTTGGCTGTTGTGCGCAGCAACCGGAGGGTGCGGGCTCCAGCGACTGGAGTGAGTAGGTGCTGACCGGCCAGTCGATGATGCCGTGCATCGTGCGGTGCGGGTGGGTCGGGTGCCCGACGAACGAGGGTGGCGCGCCGGTGCCACCATCGCGCGGGGGCAACCCGATGCGACCCGGCTCGGCGGTGGCGTCGAACTGCACGCCGAGCGCGGCGAGCCGAGCGGCGAGTTCGGGGCGGCCGACGGCGTCGCCCCAGCGCCAGGTGGTGCACGCCCGGCCGAACTCATCGCGGTAAGCAGCGAGGGCGACCAGTGCGCACTCCTCGGCGAACTCCACGTCGACGAAATCGTTGCGCCATCCGTCGCGGTCTTCGCGGTACAGGTGCGGATGCAGGCCCATCGAGTCGCCGGCCGCGAGCGCCTGCTCGAGGTCGGCGCGCAATGCGCGCAGCGGCCAGCCGGCGGATCCCAGCACGGCGGCCACCTGCACGTCGCTGCGCACGAACCAGTTGCAGTTGCTGCCGGTCGGCCACTGGGCGTTCTGCGCTCGCCACCACTCGAGCGCGTAACGGGCGGCGTCCCACGACCGCAACGAAGCGGGTGAGGAGCGGATGTCGGTCTGCTCGAGATCGATGCACACCACGAGTTGGGTCATCGGGCACGGCGCTTCATGAAGGGCGTCTTGCGCTGCACCGGCTCACAACCGCATGGTATCCAGCGGTGCGCTGGCCCTCGGCAATACGCGGGCAGACGGGCAGCTGAGCCGGATGTGAGAAAGGTCGTGGGTCACGGGCTGTGAATTCATGGTGACTGGCCCCTGTCGCAATGGCCAGTGGCGAAGGTCGTCGCCGTCGACGACAGGCGGGCCGAATTGAGCCGGACGTGCGAACGGTCGTAGGGTTCCCCACTTGTGAAGCGGCCGTATCGCGTAGTGGTGGCAAAGCCTGGCCTCGATGGCCATGACCGTGGCGCGAAGACCATCACGCGCGCCTTGCGCGACCACGGCTTCGAGGTCATCTACACGGGGCTGCACCAGACCCCCGAGCAGATCGCCGAGACCGCATTGCAGGAAGACGTCGACGCGGTGGGCCTCTCGTTGCTCAGCGGCGCGCACCTCACGTTGTTTCCGCGCGTCATGCAAGAGCTGCGCGATCGCGGGCTTGGCGAGGCGCTGGTCTTCGGCGGAGGCGTCATCCCCGATGCCGATGCCCGTGCGCTGAAATCGCAAGGCGTGGCCGCGGTGTTCGGCCCCGGAAGTTCGTTGAAGGCAATCAGCAGCTGGCTGGAAGCCGAACTGGATCAGAGAGAAGACGAGGCCTAGATGGACCTGTTCGAGTACCAGGGCAAGCAATACTTCGCCCGCTACGACATTCCGGTGAGCCCTGGCGACGTGGCCTACACGGTCGACGAGGCTGTGGCCGCCGCTGAGATGGCCGGTTACCCGGTGGTCGTCAAGGCGCAGGTGCAGGTGGGTGGTCGCGGCAAGGCTGGTGGCATCAAGCTGGCCGTCAACGCCGACGAGGTACGCCTACACGCCGGCAACATCCTGGGCATGGACATCAAGGGCCACCTGGTGAAGCGCGTATGGGTCGAGCACGCCAGCGACATCAAGAAGGAGTACTACGCCTCGTACTCACTCGATCGCGGTGCGAAGGACCATCTGCTGATGCTCAGCGCCGAGGGCGGCGTCGAGATCGAGACCGTCGCGGTGGAGAACCCCGACGCCATCGTGCTGCTGCACATCAACCCGGTCGACGGGCTTTCCCTGGCCGTGGCTCGCGACGCCGCCGTTCGGGCGCGCATAGACGAAGAAGCCGTCGACGGTGTGGCCGACATGCTGGTGAAGCTCTACGACTGCTTCACCCGCGGCGACTGCGACCTGGCCGAGATCAACCCGCTCATCCTGCGCCCCGACGGCGGCGTGCACGCGCTCGACGCGAAGGTGAGCCTCGACAACAACGCTGCCTTCCGCCACCCCGAATGGGACGAATTTCGCGCCACCGAAGAGCTTGACGAGCGCGAGCAGTTGGCCCGCACCCACGACCTGCAGTACATCGGCCTCGACGGCACCGTGGGCATCATCGCCAACGGCGCCGGCCTGGCGATGAGCACGCTCGACGTGGTGAACCAGGTCGGCGGCACCGCCGCCAACTTCCTCGACATCGGTGGCGGCGCCAACGCCGACATGATGGCGGCGGCGCTCGGGGTCATCAACTTCGACGAGAACGTGAAGAGCATCTTCATCAACATCTTCGGTGGCATCACCCGCGGCGAAGAAGTGGCGAAGGGCATCGTCGAGGCGCTCAGCCGCGTCGATCTGCGTGCACCAATCGTCATCCGCCTCGACGGCACCAACGCTGCCGAGGGTCGCGGGATCCTCGCCAACGCCGGCATCCCCGAGTCGAAGCTCACCTCCAAGCCCACCATGCTGGAAGCCGCTCGTGCGGCCGTGGCACTCGCGAACGGAACCAACTGATCATGGCCATCTTCGTCAACGCAGATACGAAGGTCATCGTGCAGGGCCTCACCGGTGGCCAGGGCAAGTACCACGGCCTGCGTAACCTGGCGTACGGCACACAGGTCGTCGGCGGTGTCACGCCCGGCAAAGGCGGCACCGAGGTAGCAGCTGAAGGCGGCGCGGGCATCCCTGTGTTCAACACGGTGGCCGAAGCCGTTGCGGCCACCGGTGCCACCGCCTCGTTCATCGCAGTGCCGCCGAAGGCTGCCAGCGCCGCCATCCTCGAGGCCGCCGCCGCGGGCATTGCGTTCATCGTGTGCATCACCGAGGGCATTCCCGCGCAGGACGAAGCGAAGGTCTACAACACTCTCGTGCGCGACTTCCCCGGCACCCGCCTGCTCGGGCCCAACTGCCCGGGCATCATCAGCCCAGGCAAGTGCAACATCGGCATCACCGCCGGCGAGATCGCCCAGCTGCCCACGGCCGCCGGCCCCAACGTGGGCGTCGTCAGCCGTTCTGGCACGCTCACCTATCAGGCGCTGTACGAGCTGAAGCAACGCGGCATCGGCGTGTCCACGTGCGTGGGCATCGGCGGCGACCCCGTGCCTGGCACCAACTTCATCGACTGCCTGCGCGAGTTCCAGGCCGACCCCGAGACGCACGCAATCATCATGATCGGCGAGATCGGCGGCTCGGCCGAGGAAGAGGCCGCCGAGTTCATCAAGGCCAACGTCACCAAGCCGATGAGCGCCTACATCGCCGGCGTCACCGCCCCCGAGGGCAAGAAGATGGGCCACGCCGGTGCCATCACCAGCGGCGGCAAGGGCACGGCGCAGGGCAAGATGGACGCGCTACGCGCTGCCGGTGTGAAGGTGGGCCTCAACCCCACCGAAGCCAGCGACCTGATGGCCGAGATCGTCGCCGCTCTCTAGCTGCTAGCTGCAGGGCTCGCCGGCAGCGGGCTCTCACAGTTCGTGCGTGTACCACTTGCCCATGGGCGCGGTGCCGTTGGGTAACAGGGTGGGGTGTTCGTGCTGCAGGCGCGCACCCGTGCGCTCGATCTGGGCGATGGCGCGCACGTTGTCGCTGAGCGTGCCCATGCGGATGGTGCCCAGCAACACTTCGTCGTGCAACCAGCGCAGCACCAGCTGCAAGCTCTCGTGGCCGAGGCCTTTGCCGCGAAAGCCGTCGACCAGCCACCAGCCGAGGATGACCGAGTCGCCCAACAGATCGGTGACGTCCTGCACATAGGCGAACGTGCCGGCGAACGTGCCGGTCGCGCGGTCGCGTATCGCCAGTTGCATCGGGTTGCCGCGGAACTTGTGACCCAGGCTGCCGGCAAACCCGAGCGTCAGCCGGTCGACGGCCCACTCGTCGTAGCCCTGCCACCTGGCCACCTCAGGGTCGTGCAGCGAATCGGCGAAGTCGAGCGCGTCGGCGGGGCGCAGCGAAGTGAGCACCAGCCGCTCGGACACGGCCAGCTCGGTCTTGCCCGACACTCCCGGCCAGAACCGAAGGGGTGGTCGGGTTCGGCGAGCCATGCCGCGGCAGCGTACCCCGCCAGCTCGAACCCGCGACCGTGTCATCGATCGACGTCGCGCAACGGTGGGAATCGATGACACGGTGGCGGATTTCGGTGGCGGCGCACCGGGGTTTCCCAGCGACGGCGTGGCCTTCACCATCGACACGTTCACCCGCTACTTCGTGCACGACCCCTTCAGCACGTGTGGGACCTCGAGCAGGGGTTTGCGGCGCTCGTTGGCTGAACGCGGCAACGGCCAAACTGGTCACATACTGGCCAGGTTGAGTGGGAGGATGTGGCCATGCGTGCCGACCGACTGGTAGCCATTCTGCTGTTGCTGCAGCAGCGGCAAAGGGTGACCGCCGACGAGGTGGCGTCCGAGCTGGAGGTCTCGTCACGCACTGCCCGGCGCGACCTGGAGGCCCTTGGCGTGGCCGGCCTGCCGGTGTACTCCATGCCAGGCCGCAACGGCGGCTGGTACTTGGCGGGCGGAGGCCGCACCGACCTCAGTGGGCTCACCGCCGCCGAGGCGCAGGCGCTGTTCCTGGTGGCCGGCCCCTCCGCGGCCACCACGCCCGAGTTGAAGGCGGCGCTGCGCAAGCTGGTGCGGGCGCTGCCCGAGCAGTTCCGCCCGGCCGCCGAGCAGGCTGCTGCCTCGGTGGTCATCGACGAGCGGTCGTGGGAGCACAGCGCTCCTCGTCGCCCGCCGCCGCCGATGCTGGCGCCCGTGCAGCAGGCGGTCATCAACGGCCAGCAATTGATGCTGCGCTACACCTCACGCGAGAGGGTGCACACCGAGCGCGTGGTCGAGCCGCTGGGCGTGGCGGCTCGCGGCGCGTCGTGGTACCTGGTGGCCGACACCGCCGCCGGCCGGCGCAGCTTCCGAGTCGACCGCATCGAGGCGGCCACGCCCACTGGGCAGGCTGTCACTCGCCCCGAGGGGTTCGACCTCGGCGAGGCATGGGCCATCATCAGCGAACGTGTCGACCAGATGCGGGCACCGGTGCTGGCCCACGCGCTGGCGCATCAGGAGATGGTCGGGGTGCTCGGCTTCGCGTTCGGCAGACGCCTGCAGGTGGGGCCGGTGCAGCCCGACGGGCGAGTAGAAGTGCAAGTGCGCGGGCACTCGCTGGAGTCGCTCACCGGCGAGTTGGGCGGCTTCGGAGCCGCCGTGGAAGTGGTCACCCCACCCGAACTGCGCGCCAGCCTCGCCCGCCTGGCGCGCGAACTGGCCGCCCTCTACGGGTGAGCGGTCTGGGTGTCAGCGCACCTTCCAGCATGTCAGCGCGGTGTCGCAAGCTCGCGTTGTGTCTCTCGCCTGTGAGCAGGCGACATTGCTACGGGGCCTGATGACCAGAAGACGGCGTCGAACTCGGTGCGGGGCATCCCAGTTTGCTTCGCTCGCCTCCCGAGAGAGCCGAGAATTCCCGGAGGGACCATTGCCCACTATGACGACTCGCTCCACATGCAAACTTGCGCGATGCGCCGGCTACAAGAGACGCAGTGGCAGATTGCTAGGGCAGTTGGCCGACGTGGGCGAGGGCCAAGCGGATGAGCCGATCGTGGCCACCGGTCATCTCTCGGCGCACCTCTGCACTGATGGCCTCGCTGGGGGTGTACCAGCCCAGGTCGAGGGCCTCCTGCGTGGGTTGGCAGTCGCCCGACACCGGCACCACGTACGCCAGGCTGACTGCGTGGTGGCGTGGGTCTTGGAAGCCACTGACGTCGGCGTCGGGGAAGTACTCGACCACGGTGAACGGCGCCACTTCGGGTGGGATGCGCGGCAGCGCGACAGGCCCGAGGTCTTTCTCCAGATGACGCAACAGTGCATCGCGAACCCGCTCGCCGTAGAGCACTCGGCCTGATACCACCATACGGCTGATGGTGCCGTCGGCGGCCTGGCGGAGCAGCATGCCCACGTGCGTGACCCGGCCGAGGTCGTCGACGCGCACGGGCACCGCGTCGACGTACACCAGTGGCACGTTGGCGCTAACGCTCTCGAGTTCGTCGCGGTCGAGCCAACCGGTCGTGGTGTCGGTCTGCTGGTCGGTCACGGGGACGCCGCCATGAAGTAGCCGTTGATGTCGATCAGCACGTGGCCGGGCTGGCTCATCTTGGCGGTGACCTGACCGCTGCCGTTGAGGGCGAGCAGCGCCGCGTTGGCGACGGTCTTGCCGGTGGCGAAGTTGAGGTTGGAGGTGTCGGGCTCCGAGTTGGGGTACACCTTCAGGAACCCGCCGTTGGTGGGCGACACCACGGTGAGGTTGGCCGACACGCCCGCCGCGCCAGGGGGTACCACCGGCAACGGCGCGGGGCTGAGCCCGGTGAGGGTGATGGTGCGGCTCTCGCCGGCGGTGAACGCAGGGCCGGTGCGCGAGTTGTAGGCACGCCCCGGCACGATTGGCACGAACAAGCCAAGGGTGTCGACAGCCGCATCGGCGGCGGTGATGTAGCCCACCACGTCGACGATGATGTGTGCGCTCTGGCTGGTGATGACGCTGATGCCGTCGCCGTCGCCGAGCGGGATGATGGCGGTGTTCGCCGATGCGGAGCCGACGGTGTAGTTCACGTTGCTGTGGGTGGCCCCGATGGCCCCGGTAGGAATGGCTTGCAGGAAGCCGTTGGCCAGTGAGCCGGTGGCCGTGACGTTGACGACGAGCGCCGACACGGCGGTGCCGGGCACCAGCGTGGCGGGCAGTGTGGCCACGTCGACGGTCTCGCCAATGTTGGCGAGACGCGCGCCGCCGAAGCCCACGGGCAGCGGTGCTCCGTTCTGGCCACGCGTGTCCATCCAGCGTTCGGGGTCGGCGAGAGGTACGAAGCGACCGTCGGCGGCACCGGCAGCCTGGCCGTCGAGGTAGTAGCCGAGCACGTCGATGATGACGTTGCCGCCGGTCTGGATGTAGACGCTGATCTGCCCGTCGACGCCGACGGGCACGATTGCGAAGTTGGGGCGGGCCGCGGTGACGGTGGAGATGTTCAGCGTGCTGGTCTGCCCGTTGGAGGCCCGCAGGTAGGGATACGCCTGCAGAAAGCCGGTGGACGGCGCGCCCACCGAGGTGAGGTTGATGACCACGGCCGAGACGCCGGTGTCGGGCACGATGGTTTCGCCGAGCACGTCGAAGTCGATGACCGATTCCTTCTGGTACGGCCCGGTGAGCGCCGCAGGGCCGACGTGTTGCCCGCCCGGCCGGGTATCGAGGGCGCGCACCGGCAGCGGCAGTGGCACGTACTTGCCCGGCGTGGCGGGTGCAGCCGCCGACGGCGGGAAGGGCAGCAGCAGCTTGCCGGTGCCGAATATGTTGTCGGGGCCGGGGGTACCAAGGTCGGAGGTGAAGTGCTTGACGAGCGCGGCCACGCCGCCGCCCGCTGTTGCCAGGTTGGCGCCCAGCAGCAGTGCGGCAGCGCCGGCAGCGACCGGCGATGCAGCCGACGTGCCAGCAAATGGTTCGCCGTAGCTGGTGCTGTTGTAGCCGGCCGGGGCCGACATGTCGGGCTTGATGCGACCGTCGTTGGTCGGGCCCTGTGATGAGTACGACGCGATGGCTGTACCTGCCGGCGGGTCGACCGCGCCCACGGCCACCATGCCACCGTTCTTGGAGTCGACCACCGCCTTGCCGGCGCTGCCGGCAGTGCTGTAGTAGTCGAGCTCGGTGAGGCCGTCGGCGAGCGCGATCTCGATGGTGTCGGGGGTGCCCACCGGCGTGGTGGTGTTGCGGCGCATGCGCATGAGCACGATGCCGTAGAACGGCTCGAACAGGTTCTCGGGGATGATGCACCAGTCGTCGACCTCGAGTGGCGCGGCGCCGAAGACCTGGCTGGCGTCGTACACGTTCTGCGTGCCCGCGGAGGGGTTCAGGTCGATGCCCTTCACCTGCGAGGGCGCGGTGGGGTTCCAATGGTCGTTCAACTCATTGGCGCCGGAGACGGGTTCCCAGAACTCGATGCTGTAGTCGGTGCGCTGGTTGGCCGGCAGGTACCAGTCGTTCGACCAGCGAATGCCGTCGAACAGCACGCAGCCGGTGGGGCCGGCGTCGAGGCGCAGCCAGGTGTCGACACCCGCCCCGGAGTCGAAGTCGACATACTGGCCGGTGCCGGCGCTGATGCCCACCCCGGCGCCGTTGACGCCGTAGGCAGTGGCGCTGTTGGTGGCGCTCACTGTGCGCCGCATGTAGGCGTCCTGCCCGTCGTTGCCGGCTGAGTTGAACCAGGTCATGCCCTGGTTGATGGCCGAGTCGACCACTGCGGCCAGCGGGCCGGTGCCGTCGCCGGGGCCGTCGTAGGCGGCGCCCAGCGAGCGGGTGAGGATGCGCACACCCTTGGAGGCGAACCAGTTGACTGCGGCCTGCAAGTCGCTGGCTGTGCCGACGGTGGCGATGTACAGCTGGGCGCCGGGGGCCATGTCCTTCACGGCTTCGGCCACGGCCAATCCGTGCAGGGCACCTTGGCCGTCGTTGATGTTTAGGCCTGTGCAGAGACCGAACCCCGCTGTGTCCTGGCAGAACAGGTTGCCGTTGGCCACGGTGGGCTTGGGGCCGAGTTCGGCGGTGCTCCACGAGGCCATGATGAAGTAGTCGACGATGCCCACCTTCACGCCGGCACCGGTGAAACCTGCGTCGTGCCACTCGTCGGCACCGGTGATGGTGACCGGGGAGCCCACTGTGGGGCCGAACCCAGCCTCGGTGCGGCGCAGCGAGCCAGGCACGTAGCCCGAGAGCCGAGGTGACTGGAGGTGGCGGGCGGCGGGCGCGGCGGCCAACGCGGCGAGCTGCCCGATTGGCATGCGGGCCTGCAGCACCTCGCCCGGCACGGAGCCGGTGACCGTGCCGCCCAGCGCCTGCACCGTGGTGGCGACGGCGTCGGGGTTGTCGGACAGCACTTCGACGGCCACGGTGGGTGGGCCACCCTCGGTGCGACTCGACGATGCGCGCGCGATGTCGTTCAGGAGCTGCGGGTCGGTGACGGCGCCGGTGGGCGCTGCCGTGAGCGGCTGCGCCGGCGCTGCCACCATGATCACACCACTGAACACTGCGGCGGCAAGTGCCGCCCGATACATCCGCGCCACGGGGCCTCCTCGGGGTTGCTCGGCGAGCGTAGTACCTGCCGCCTCGGGGACGGAAGCGCCACCGGAACGTTGCGAGGAACCGACGCTCAGCGTCGCTTGCGCCGGGGCGGAAACGGGTCGACGGGCGGCTGAGGCGGGGCAAACACCGAAGTGGCCTCGTCGATGGGAATCTCGATGCCGTCGGTGTCGATGTTGCCGGGCTCGCCGCTGGCCGTGATGACGACGGGCGCTTCCTCCTTCGGCTTGCGGCCGAGCGCGATGTCGAGCCCGAGCATGCCGGCGCCGAGTGCCGCGCCGAAGCCTCCGTGCCGACGGCGCGCCGTTGCGACCGGATCCGACACCGGGTGGAGCACCGCCACCGTCTCGTCGTCGAGCATCTCGGCGTCGAGTTCGTCGTCGTCGAGTTCGTCGTCGTCGAGTTCGTCGTCGACCTCGTCGTCGAGTTCGTCGTCCAGGTCGTCGAGTTCGTCGTCGTCGATCAGGTCGTCGAGTTCATCGTCGTCGAGGTCGTTCTCGATCGAGTCGTCAGCAGCCACACGGGCACGCTATCGACCTCAGCGGGCGGGGGTATGGCGCGACCAGGGTACGTATGGCGCGTAGTCTCTGGGCGTGCCCGAAGGCGACACGAT
>Ga0105047_10013899_pt1 | contig 12815 bp, 8 predicted proteins | sample MAT04_FD_78384 | JGI IMG/M metagenome (GOLD analysis project Ga0105047, IMG submission 78384) | Freshwater microbial communities from Lake Fryxell liftoff mats and glacier meltwater in Antarctica - MAT-04 (megahit assembly) | ecosystem: Environmental > Aquatic > Freshwater > Ice > Liftoff... | reverse complement strand
GTCGCACAACGAAACCTCAGGCCAGCGAACCCGCCGACGCCCTGCGCGTGTGCAGGTTGAAGGTGGCACCGGCGGTGAGGATATGCACGGTGAGCCCAAGCAGGCATACCGGCTCGTCCTCGCGCACCTGTGCCATCGAGGAGAAGGTCAGCCCGTCGGCATCGACCACGGTGACCGCGCCGCTGCCTTCCACTTCCAGGGTGTTGTCCGGGCCGATGAACGCAGCAGTGTCTTCATCCAGGCCGATGCCGATGGCGAACGGGTTATAGGCCAGGGCCGCCACCAGGCGCCCAAGGCGATCGCGCTGGCGAAAGTGCTGGTCGATGATGAAGCGATTGGTGAGTCCCAGGCCCGGAGCCAGGCGCACGCTGTCGGCCTGCGGTGAAGCGCCTTCCTTGCCGAATCCGATCATGTGTTCGCTGAGGATGCTCGCACCCGCGCTGGTGCCGCCGACCGTGATGCCTGCGGCGTTGCGTTCGCGAATGAGCTTGGCTGCGGGCGTGCCGCCCAGGATCGTCGACAGCCGCAGCTGGTTGCCGCCGGTGAAGAAGATGCCGGTGGCGCGTTCGATACGGGCCAGGCGATTGGGTTCATGGCAGTCGCGGCGCGTGTCGAAATCCATGGCCTCGACATTGCCTGCACCCAGGTCGCTGAAGATCTCCTCGTAGCGGCTGCCGGTGTCCGCCAGCTGGCTGGCCGTCGGCACCACCAGGATGTCGGCATCTCGTCCGCCGCAAAGGGCCAGGAACCGCTTGAGGATCTTCGGGTTGTTCTCTTTTTCTTCGCCACCCCCGATGGGGATGATCCAGCCACGCTCATCGCCGTGGGCGACCTTACTGGGACACATGCAACAAAACTCCTGGCAGTTCAGTGGGTGATGCGTATCGCCGCCGCGCCGGAAGCATGATGCGCGCAGGTGCTGTCAACGCGCGTGATTTCCGCTATCCGTTGTCCTTGATGCCGTTGCTTTTACTGGTCGAAACCGGCGGCGGGTCACGGTAGCACGCAGTTTGTAATTTGTCGGTTGGCGGATTGTGGGTTGCTGGTTGTTGGTGGTGGGACCGCCTGCTGTGGCCTAGCCCTTTAAAAAAAACGGGCTTGAAGGGCTTGCTGTTGATCTTCGACGGCAGCACAACCCGTCACACATGGTCCAGTCTGCAAAGTGGAAGTAGCGGCAACCAACAACCCAGGCCCGCTCCCGTTACAATTTCGCCATGGCCCCGTAGCTCAGCTGGATAGAGCGGTCCCCTCCTAAGGGACAGGTCGTGCGTTCGAATCGCGCCGGGGTCACCATTTCATCTGCAACCATCGGACTTGACGCAGCGCAGCACTTGACAGTGCCCCTGCGCATCATGTCCCCTACGGCGATGCCGTTCTTCGCGACCATTGCACGCGCGTCCGCCGCCGCTTCGGCGCGCGGGTCATGCGGAGCTGGCACGCACGGCGTCGGTTGCATTACCACCGCCATGACCGCCCTCGGCGGGAAGCGGTGGAACGTGTTCGCGTAATTTCGCAAACCACGTCCCCGCACCCGGATCAGGATGCGGGGAAACCCGGAACCTGAAACACGCGGGGACCTCACCAGGGGTTCCAGGTCCATGTCGTCCGCAGCCGCAGCAGTCCCGCACTCACCGCGCATCATCGTGCACAAGTTTGGCGGCACTTCGGTGGCCGATGCCGAACGCTATCGCCATGTCGCCCAGTTGCTCCTGGCGCGCGATGAGGACCTGCAGGTGACCGTGGTGTCGGCGATGAAGGGCGTTACCGACGCGCTGATCGAACTGGCGCGGCTGGCCGCCAGCAGTCAGGAGGGCGAGCCACGCGACGACTGGCGCGATCACTGGCACCAGCTGCGCGCGCGCCATCGCGGGGCGGCGGTGGCGTTGCTGGGCGAAGATGCTGGCGAAACCATCGAATGGCTCGACCAGCAGTTCGAACGACTGGCGGAGATCCTGGCGGCGCTCGCGGTGATCGGCGAGCTGCCGGTGGAAGTACTGGACCGCGTGCAGGGCATGGGCGAAATCTATTCCGCCCAGCTGCTGGGGAACTACCTGGCGGCGCGTGGCCATGCCTGCGCGGTGCTGGACGCGCGCGAAGTGCTGGTGGTCGATCGCGGGGAACTCGGCGTCGACGTGGACTGGGAACACAGCGCCAGGCGCCTGGCACTGTGGCGCGCACTGAACCCGCAGCCGCGCGTGGTGGTCACCGGTTTCGTCGCACGCGATCGCTCGGGCCGCATCACCACCCTGGGCCGCAACGGCAGCGACTACAGCGGCGCGATCTTCGCGGCGCTGTTCGACGCGGCCGAACTGCATATCTGGACCGATGTAAACGGCGTGTTGTCGGCCGACCCGCGAGTCGTGCCCGAAGCCGTGCAACTCAGTGCGCTGAGTTACGACGAGGCCTGCGAACTGGCGTACTTCGGAGCGAAAGTGGTGCACCCGCAAACCATGGCCCCGGCCATCGAGCGCGGCCTGCCCATCATCATCCGCAATACCTTCCATCCGGAACATCCCGGCACCCGCATCACCGCCGAACGTGATGTTGCTGGCCCGGTCAAGGGCCTGACCCTGAGTCCAGACCTGGCGGTGCTGAACCTGGAGGGCACCGGCTTGATCGGCGTGCCGGGGACGGCCGAGCGGGTATTTGCGGCCTTGCGCAACTCTCGGGTATCGGTGGTGATGATTTCGCAGGGCTCCTCGGAGCACTCGATCTGCTGCGTGGTGCGCAGCGCCGAGGCCGTGCGCGCGCAGGCCGCACTGCTGGGCGCGTTTGCACATGAACTGACCATCGGCCAGATCCAGCGCGTGCAGCTGACCGAAGGCGTCAGCGTGCTGGCTGCGGTCGGCGATGGCATGGCCGGGCATCCCGGCGTGGCGGCGAGGCTGTTCGCGTCATTGGGGCGTGCACGGGTCAACATCCTGGCTATTGCCCAGGGCTCGTCGGAGCGGAATATCTCGGTCGCCATCGACAGTGCCGATGCGACCAAGGCCTTGCGCGCAGCCCACGCCGGTTTCTGGCTGTCGCCGCAAACCTTCGCAGTGGGCGTGATCGGACCGGGCAACGTGGGCGGTGCGCTGCTGGACCAGTTGCGTGCCGCGCAGCCGCAGCTGCTGGGCAAGGCCAACCTGGACCTGCGCCTGCGCGCCATTGCCAGCAGCCGAAAGATGTTGCTGGACGAACGCAGCATCGTCGGCGACTGGCGCGGGCAATTCGCGTCGAAGGGTGAGGATCTCGACCTGGACCGCTTCACATCGCATCTGGTCGGCTCGCACCTGCCGCACCTGGTCATCGTCGACTGCAGCGCGAGTTCGCTGGTGGCGGACCGGTATGCGGCCTGGCTGGAAGCGGGCATCCACGTGGTCACGCCCAACAAGCAGGCTGGCGCCGGACCAATGGCACGCTATGCCGCGATCCGGGATGCCGCCGCAGCCAGCGGTGCACGTTTCCGCTACGAGGCCACGGTCGGCGCGGGCCTGCCCGTAATCTCGACCCTGCGCGACCTGGTCGATACCGGCGATGCGCTGCTATCGGTGCAGGGCATTTTTTCAGGAACGCTGGCGTGGCTGTTCAACCGCTTCGACGGCAGCGTGCCGTTCTCGCAACTGGTCCTCGAAGCACGCGCGCTCGGGTATACCGAACCCGACGCACGCGACGACCTGTCCGGCACCGACGTGGCGCGCAAACTGGTGATCCTGGCGCGCGAAGCGGGGAGCACCCTCGGGATCGACGAGGTGGTGGTGGAAAGCCTGGTGCCCGCTGGGTTGCGCGACGTTAGCGCAGAGGAGTTCATGGCTCGCCTGCACCAGATGGATGCGGCGTTTGCCGAGCGACTGGCCACCGCCAGCGCGGCCGGCAATGTGCTGCGCTACGTGGCGCGGCTGGACGCGGAAGGAAATGCCTCAGTGGGGCTGGTGGAACTTCCGGAGGATCATGCGTTTGCGCACCTGCGGCTGACCGACAACATCGTGCAGTACACCACTCGCCGCTACTGCGACAATCCACTGATCGTGCAAGGTCCGGGCGCAGGCCCGGAAGTCACTGCCGCGGGGGTATTTGCCGATGTGCTGCGAGTGGCTGCAGGGCAGGGGGCGAGGCTTTGAGATTCGTGGATGAGCTGCCAGGAAAAGCGCAGAGGCGGGCAACAGGACCGGAGCCAATGGAAACTAGAAATTGCAACGCGTGGCCTCCGATGAAATGCATTCCAGTCAGGGGCCTTGATCACTATCCGCAACACGCGCTCGTGGGACAGGCATGAGGACCGCCGCCACCGCTTTCGCACCGGCCTCAGTCGGAAATGTCGGCGTCGGTTTCGACATCCTCGGCCATGTCATCAGCGGCGTCGGCGATACCGTCAACGTGTGCCGCATCGATGCGCCAACGGTGCGGATCGTCTCCATCCGCGGCGCTACCATCGACCTGCCGCTGGAAGCCGCCGACAACACTGCCGGCGCTGCGCTCATGGCGATGCGCGAGGCCCTGGTGTTGCCGTTCGGATTCGAGTTGAGGATTGACAAAGGCATCCCGCTGGGTTCGGGCATGGGTGGATCCGCAGCGTCATGCGTTGCGGCGCTGGTGGCCGCGAATGCGTTGCTGGACCAACCGTTGTCGCGCGAGTCGCTGTATCCGTTCGCACTGATTGGTGAGGCGGTGGCCAGCGGCGGTCGCCACGGTGACAACCTTGGGCCAATGCTGCTGGGCGGACTGGTACTGTCCACTGCGGAACATCTGGTTCGCATCCCGGTCCCCGATGCGTGGCACAGCGTGCTGGTGCATCCCGACGCAATCCTGGAAACGCGGCGCTCGCGTGAAGCGTTGGCGGGGGCTTATGCGTTGCACGAATTCGTCGCGCAATCAGCGAACCTGGCGCTGGTGCTCGCCGGCTGCCACGCCAGCGATCCGTCACTTGTGCGCGCGGGTCTGCGAGACGTGCTGGTGGAGCCACGGCGTGCGCCACTGATCGCGGGGTTTGCGGCGGCCAAACAGGCAGCGCTGGAGGCGGGTGCAATGGGCGCGAGTATTTCCGGCGCCGGACCCAGCGTGTTTGCATGGTTCGAGACGCGGGAGACGGCGGAGGCGGCTGCGCCTGCGATCCGCCATGCGTTTGCAGCTGCCAGATTCGAAAGTCAGTCCTGGGTTTCACCAATCAACAGCCCGGCCGCAAGGCTGCTGTAGCTTCCCTTCTTCCGGAGGGAGAAGGGCAGCAGCGCCTTCTCAGCTTTGCACTTCCTACGGTCGCCGGAGGGAGAAGAAAACAAGAGCCAACCAAATCCCATGAAGTTCACCTCCACTCGCAAGCACGCCCCCACCGCCACGCTCAGCCAGGCCATCGCCGCAGGCCTCGCGCCCGATGGCGGGCTATACGTGCCAGAGACGATGCCATCGCCGCGCACGCTGCATGCAGGCAATGGCTTGGCCGAGACCGCGACGCAGTTGTTGGCGCCGTTCTTTGCCGGAGACGACCTTGCCGATGCGTTGCCGGAGATCTGTGCCGAAGCCTTCGAGTTCCCTGCTCCGCTGCTGCCGCTGGCGACCGCAAACGACCACGTCCTCGAGCTCTTCCATGGCCCGACCGCAGCGTTCAAGGATTTCGGTGCGCGTTTCCTCGCGGCTTGCCTGACCCGCTTGCAGCGCATTGGCGGTACGCCGCTGACCATCCTGGTGGCGACCTCGGGCGATACCGGGGCCGCAGTGGCCAGCGCGTTCCATCGCCAGCACGGGCTGCGCGTGGTGGTTTTGTATCCAGATGGCCGTGTATCGCCGCGGCAGGCGCATCAGCTGGGATGCTTCGGCGACAACATCATCGCCCTGCGAGTCGCGGGTTCATTCGACCACTGCCAGGCGCTGGTCAAGCAGGCACTGGCCGATCCCGCGCTGCAGGCGCGCGCGCCGCTGAGTTCGGCCAACAGCATCAGCCTGGGACGCCTGCTGCCGCAAATGGGGTACTACGCGCACGCGGCGCTGCAGCACCACCAGGCGACTGGCAACGCGATGAATTTCGTCATTCCTACCGGCAATCTGGGCAACGCGATGGCGGCGATCCTGGCGCGAGCGCTGGGGGTGCCGCTGGGCCGCATCGTGATGGCCACCAATGCCAATGATGTGCTGCCGCGCTTCTTTGCCGGTGCCGATTACGCGCCGGCTGCCAGCGTGGCCACCATCGCCAACGCCATGGACGTGGGCGCGCCCAGCAACTTCGAGCGCTTGCGCTGGCTGCATCGAGGAGACGACGAAGCACTGCGCGATGCGTTCATGGCAAGCGGCGTGGACGATGCGCAGATCCGCGAGGTCATCCAGCGCCGGCATCGCGATCATGGCGAACTGTTCTGTCCGCACACCGCCACTGCCATCAAAGTGCTGGAGAACCTGCGCACGAGTGGCGCGACCGGCGACTGGGCCGTGGCCGCGACGGCGCACGCGGCCAAGTTTGAAAGCGTGGTGGAACCGCTGATCGGCAGGCCCGTGGAGGTTCCGCCTGAGCTTGCCGCCTTGCTGCAGCGTCCGGCCCACGCTGAGCCGATGGCGGCCGAGTACTCCGCGCTGCGTGAGCGCCTGCTGGCCTGACACTGGTTCGCGCAGTGGATATCGTCCTCTGCCTGCCCCCGGTGCCGGCCCGTGGCATCATCAATGCCCCCGGTTCGAACGACTGCGGCTGCATGACCATCAAGGGCAAGGCCACATCGCTGGACATCGCCCACCTGGCTGGAGTCTCCCAGCCCACCGTGTCGCGCGCGCTGCGTGGCAGCCCGATGGTCAACGAGGAAACCCGCCGGCGCATCCAGGCCATCGCCGATGAGCTGAACTACAAGGTCGACAAGAACGCCTCGAACCTGCGCACGCAGCATTCCGGCACGCTGGCGCTGCTGTTCTTCGAAGATCCGACTGCCGACGAGTCGCAGATCAATCCCTTCTTCCTGTCGATGCTGGGCTCGATCACCCGCGCCTGCGCGCTGCAGAGCTATGACCTGCTGATCTCGTTCCAGCAGCTGTCGACCAACTGGCAGGCCGACTACGAGGACAGCAACAAGGCCGACGGACTGATCCTGCTGGGCTACGGCGACTACCTGGAATCCCACTCCCGCCTGCAGCGCCTGGTGGAGCAGGGCACCCACTTCGTGCGCTGGGGTGCAGCGCTGCCTGATGAGCCCGGAATCTCGATCGGCTGCGACAACTTCCAGGGCGGGCACGACATCACTTCTCACCTGCTGGGCCAGGGAAGGCGCAACATTGCCTTTCTCGGACACGCCTCTGACCATTACCCGGAATTCATGGAGCGCTACCGCGGGCATGCGGCGGCCTTGCAGTCTGCGGGGATCGAAGCAGATGCCCGCCTGCAGGCGGATGCGATCACCAGCGAGCAGTCCGGTTACGAGGCGGCGTGCGAACTGTTGCAGCGCGAAGTGCGATTCGATGCATTGTTCGCGGCAAGCGACCTGATCGCGATCGGCGCCATGAAAGCACTTCACGAACGCGGCCTGCAGGTGCCCGGTGACGTGGCCGTGGCTGGTTTCGACGACATCCCGATGGCTAGCTTCGTCAATCCCAGCCTGTCCACCGTGCAGCAGGACACCAAGCTGGCCGGCAGCATGCTGGTGGAAACCCTGCTGAAACTGATCCAGGACGAACCGGTGGAAAGCCGCACCATCCCGGTCAAGCTGGCGCTGCGGAGGTCGTCGGGCGCGTAGAACCTCTTGGTGGGAAGACGCGCTGGTGCTGCTCTGGCGCTGCTGGCGTTCTTACCGGTGGATGGGCCAGGTCGGTATCGACGACGTCCGGGCGGCTGTTTCGCAGGGGCGCGGTCGATCAGCGCTCCCTGCGCTGCATCGACTCGACCAGGCGCGCCCGCAGCGCCGGTTCGGTCAGCGGCTGGTCCAGCAGCAGGACCTTGATTCCGTGTGCCGCCACTTTCGCTCTCAGGGTGCTGCCGACCTCGACCGACCCACCACCCAACGCGTCGAGCCACGTGCCAGGCTGCACGTACTCGTCCAGTTCGAAGTCTGCCGCGCCGTCGCCCTTGTTGAGCATTACCAAAGCCGTCTGCGTGATGCCGTCGCGTTCGAGCACGCGGTAAAAAGCGGCGCGGTCGTCTTTCAACAGCAGGTTCAACTGCAGACCGCGCTGCAACGCCGGCGTCTCGCGGCGCAGCGTTGCGATGCGCTTGAGCGGTCCGTGGATCGGACTTTCCGAGGCCGCATCCACGCGCGCCTGTCCGAAATAGTTGCGGTTGCCTGCATGTTCGGCGCGCCCACGCATGAAGCCGGTCTCCGAGCCGTAGTAAAGCGCCGGAATGCCGCGCACGGTGAACAGCCAGTTGTGCGCGTCGATGAAGCCTTCGTCGCCGGCATTCATGCGCGCCATGTCGTGGTTGTCGTAGAAGGTCACCAGGTCGTAGGGATTGGCGTAGGGGCCATCCTCCAAGTACAGCACCTCGCCCAGTTCGGCAAAGTCCGTCCCCGGCTTTTCGAACACGTCCACCATCTTCTGGCGCATCGGGAAGTCGAGCACGCTGATTCCGCCGTTGCGCGGCAGCGTGTGGCCGGCGAGGGTGGCTGCGTCGTAGCCGAAGTGCTCGCCGAACATGAAGAAGCCCGGGTGTTCGGCGCGTATGCGATCGGCGAATTCCTTCCAGAAGCCGTGCGGCATCCAGGCGATGGTGTCGATGCGGAACGCCGCGGCGCCCTGGTCTATCCACTTCAGGTAGGCCTCGACCAGGTAATCCATGACCGCCGGATTCTTTTCGTCGAAGTCCGACAGCTCGGCCAGGCCGCCGACACGGTTGTAGAACGCGTGCAGCGGATTGGTTTCCGGCGACAGCTTTTCAGGCGCCAGGTTCTGGTGGTCGGCGATCAGCGCGCCGTCTTTGCCGTAGACCTCGCCGAACATTGGCTGGTCCTGCGGCATCGTGTATGCGGGAGAGCCATGGTTGGCGACGATGTCCAGCACCACGTCCAGCTTCTGCTGCTTCATCGCACCGGTGAAACCGGCGAAATCCAGGCCCTTGCTGGGCAGATGCTCGTCGAGCTTGTGGAAGTTCACGCCCCAGTAGCCGTGGTAGCCGGACTTCCCGCGGTCGGTCCAGAAGCTGCCCCAAGTGACCGGCTTGCCGCCGCTGAAAGACTGATCCGGGTTGTCCACGATCGGCGTCACCCAGACCGAGGTGAAGCCCAGGTCACGGATGTAGCCGGCGTTGTCCAGCACGCCCTTGAAGTCCCCGCCAAGGTAGCCGATGTTGGCTTCTTCGCCCTTGGGCGCGCCCGGCACCGGCTGGTCGAAGCTGGGGAACTCGCCGCCCTGGTCGCGGTGGTCGTTGGACGTGTCGCCATTGACGAAGCGGTCGGTGACCACGAAGTAGATCGACTCGCTGGCGAAGGGCTCGCTGGTGCCATACAGCTCCGTCGTGGCTGCGGCCTGCGCTGCAACGACACCGCTGGCAGCGCAAAGGGCGGCCGCGACAAGCACGCCAAGAAGTTGGACGAACGATTTCATGCAAACGCCTCCTGGCGTGAGGGACTGCCGACGCGCAGCACGAACAGGCCGGCGATGAACAGGCTGACGCCTCCGATCACCAGCGCATAGACCGGCTCGTTGCCCAGGAACATCTTGAGAATGAAGCCAAGGATGCTTGCGGCAACCAGCTGCGGGATCACGATGAAGAAGTTGAATATGCCCATGTACACGCCCATTTTTTTTGCAGGCAGGCAATCCGACAGCAGAGCGTAGGGCAGGGACAGGATCGAGGCCCACGCAAAGCCCACGCCGACCATCGACAGCAGCAGCCAGCGGGGATCATCGATGGCAACGAAGGAGATCAGACCCAATCCGCCAAGGCTGACATTGATCAGGTGGCTGACCCGCAGCCCCATCAGGCGGACCATCCATGGAATTGCAATCGCCGCGATGGCCGCGAAGCCGTTGTAGGCGGCGAACAGCACGCCCACCCAGTTGGCGCCTTCGTTGTAGGCGGCCGATCCCGGATCGGTGGTGCCGTAGTGATGCTGGGTGACCGCCAGGGTGGTGTAGATCCACATCGCGAACAGCGCAAACCACGAGAAGAACTGCACCACCGCAAGTTGGCGCATCACGGTCGGCATCTCGTGCAGGTCGCCCATGATGGTTCCGAACATGCCGTCCGAACGCACCATGCCCGCGGCGATCAGGGCAATTCCGAATGCGGCGATGCCGCCAGCGAGCACGAACAACTGCTTGTCCAGGTTGAAGTACACGATACCCGCCACGCCCACCGCGCCGATGAGCAGCCAGATCAAGCCTTTTGCCGCGCGATTGCCGACTGGCCGTAGCGCGCCCGTCTCTGCGCGGTCCTGGTCATGGGCCGCCAGTTCCTCGGGTGGGTACTCGCTCGTGCGCACCACGGTCCACAGTACGGCCAGCAGCAGCACCGCGCCGCCAAAGTAAAACGCATAGCGCACGGTGTCCGGGACTTCCCCCGGCAGGGCGGTGTTGCCCACGCCTGCCTGGGCCAGCAGCCACGGCAGCAGGCTCGCCACGACCGAGCCAATGGCGATGAAGAAGCTCTGCATTGCGTAGCCGCTGGGGCGCTGCTTGGGCGGCAGCTGGTCACCCACGAATGCGCGAAACGGCTCCATCGAGATGTTGATCGAGGCATCCAGCACCCACAGCATGCCGGCCGCGATCCACAGGGTCGGGGAGTTGGGCATTACGAACAGCGCCAGCGTGGCGAAGATCGCCCCGAACAGGAAGTACGGACGCCTGCGCCCCAGCCGGTTCCAGGTGCGGTCGGAGTAGTAGCCCACGATCGGCTGCACGATGAGGCCGGTCAGCGGCGCCGCGATCCAGAGGATGGGAATCTCGTCGATCTCCGCGCCCAGCGTCTGGAAGATACGGCTGACGTTGGCGTTCTGCAGGGCAAAACCAAACTGGATGCCGAGGAAGCCGAAACACATGTTCCAGATCTGCCAGAACGACAGTTGCGGTTTGCGATGCATAGGGATTGCGATCCTCTGCTGGACGTCGTGAAGCGGCCGCCACGGACGTGGCCGCGACATGGTGCAGCGAAGACGGGAGGAAGCCATGCTGCAGTGCAAACATGCAGTGGTCCCTGCCGCCCGCCCGGCGTTCGCCCGCAACTCGGCCGCTCGCTCCACCTTTCCCGCGCTTTAAGCGGCATTTACTGCGAAAAGTGCAACACGCGTTGCCTTGATCCCGACTGTTTTCCAATGCAGATCGCAATCGTTGCTGCATACGTATTCATCTCGCCACCATCCTCCACGCGCCGACGCGTTGGCGCGCGGCATGGAATAGTGACGCCCGCTGCGTGCACCGGGTGGGTGCGCAAACTTACTCGAGGACGCGAATGACTACCCATCAATGGTGGCGTGGCGCGGTGATCTACCAGATCTACCCACGCAGCTTCATGGACACCGATGGCGATGGCGTTGGCGACCTGCCCGGCATCGTCGATCGCCTGGACTACGTCGCCAGCCTCGGCGTGGACGCGATCTGGATCTCGCCGTTCTTCAAATCGCCGATGGCCGATTTCGGCTACGACATCGCCGACTACCGCGACGTCGACCCGATGTTCGGCACCCTGGAGGATTTCGACCGGCTGCTGGCAAAGGCGCATGGCCTCGGCATCAAGGTGATGATCGACCAGGTGCTGAGCCACTGCTCGGTGGAGCACGAGTGGTTCAAGGAAAGCCGCGAGAGCCGCGACAATCCCAAGGCCGACTGGTACGTATGGGCCGATGCCAAGGCTGACGGCTCGCCGCCGAACAACTGGATGTCGCTGTTCGGTGGCGTGGCCTGGCGTTGGGAACCGCGCCGCGGCCAGTACTACCTGCACAACTTCCTGTCTTCGCAACCCGATCTCAACTTCCACAACCCCGAGGTGCAGCAGGCCACGCTGGACAACGTCAGGTTCTGGCTGGAGAAGGGCGTGGATGGCCTGCGCCTGGACGCGATCAACTTCTGCTTCCATGACCAGCAGCTGCGCGACAACCCACCCAAACCGCTGGAAAAACGGGTGGGTCGTGGCTTCAGCCCGGACAATCCGTATGCCTTCCAGTATCACCACTACAACAACACCCAGCCCGAGAACCTGAAGTTTCTCGAGGATCTGCGCGCGCTGCTGGACCAGTTTCCTGGCGCGACCACGCTGGGAGAGATCTCTTCGGAAGATTCGCTGGCCACGATGGGCGAATACGTCAACGACCAGCGCCTGCACATGGGTTACAGCTTCGAGCTGCTGACCGATGACTTCACCGCTGCGTACATCCGGTCCACCGTCGAAGAACTTGAAGCAAAGATGGTGGACGGCTGGCCGTGCTGGGCCATTTCCAACCACGACGTGCAGCGTGCGGTAACGCGCTGGGGCGGCGCCCACCCCGCCACGGAGCAGGCGGGGAGCGACTTCGGTAAACAGCTGTTGGCGCTGGTGTGTTCGCTGCGCGGATCGGTGTGCCTGTATCAGGGCGAGGAATTGGGCCTGGGCGAGGCCGAAGTGCCATACGAAGCGCTGCAGGATCCGTACGGCAAGACCTTCTGGCCCAACTTCAAGGGCCGCGACGGCTGCCGCACGCCGATGCCATGGACCGACAGCGAACAGGCGGGCTTCACCAGCGGTCACCCGTGGTTGCCGATTGCCGATGCGCATCGTGCGCTGTCGGTTGAAGTACAGGAAAGCGTTTCCTCTTCTACCCTGAATGCCGCGCGCGCATTCCTGCGCTGGCGGAGGGCGCTGCCGGCGCTGCAGCGGGGCGATATCTTCTTCTACGAGGCGCCGGAGCCGCTGCTGGTATTCCGACGCGCGCTTGCGGGGGAGCACCTGCTGGTGGCGT
>Ga0105047_10013897_pt1 | contig 12816 bp, 9 predicted proteins | sample MAT04_FD_78384 | JGI IMG/M metagenome (GOLD analysis project Ga0105047, IMG submission 78384) | Freshwater microbial communities from Lake Fryxell liftoff mats and glacier meltwater in Antarctica - MAT-04 (megahit assembly) | ecosystem: Environmental > Aquatic > Freshwater > Ice > Liftoff... | reverse complement strand
TCGACGAGGCCCCGCCCTTGTAGTCGACGAACAAGAAGTTGAGGCGTTCGGGAGAGTGGTGAGCCGCGAGCGATGCCACCATCGATTGCAGCAGTTCGCTCTTGCCGGCCCCCGAGGTGCCACCGATGAGGGTGTGAGGCCCGTCTTCGACCAGATCGAGCGAGACCACGCCGTCGGCGCCGATACCGATCGGGAAGGCGAGCCCATAGGCGCTCGATCGCAACCAGTTCTCGGTGATCCACGACGCTGTCGGCGTGCCGACACCGAGCACGTCGAGCAGCGGCGCCGTGCGGGGAATCGAGGTGGCAACCGATCCCGAGGAGGCGTCGCGCACAGGTGCCAGTGAGCGTGCTGCGCGCTCGGCGACGTCCGCCCGGATCCGGTCGATCGTGATGTGTTGCGTGGCGACCTCGGGATCGGTCGACCAGAGTCGACCCCTCGGTTCGCCGTCGACGAGGGTGGCCTCGATGATGCGGGTGGCCTGGCGGGGCACCTCGGAGCCGTGGTCGGCGATCCACACCACGCTGATCCCGGCTTCGGGGCAGACGTCGAGGAGTTGCGACACCAGTACAGGGTTGGGGTGGAGGCTCGAATCGAGCACGACGAGCAGCCACGGCCACCGACGGTCGCCCTGGCCGGTCGTCCCACCGGTGCGGAACTCGGCCACCTCGATCAGCTGCGACAGGAGTTGATCGGCGCCTTCACCGTCGGTGGCGATGTGCGAGCCGCCGATCGGAGAGGTCACGGATCGCACGTGTGGCAGCCACTTCAACCAGTGCAGCAGTGGCCGCTCGGTTCGCACGGCCGCAGCGATGATCAGGTCTTCGGGGCTGTGCAAGCAACTCGCCTGCACCACCATCGACGACGCGATGCCCGACACGAGACGGTCGGCGCCCTCGAGGCCAACCACGCCGGCGGCCATCACATCGAGGGTGATCGGCACGTTGTGCAACTCGTGGGTGCCGTCGGCGGTGGCGAGCGCCTCGTCGCGAAACTCGTCGTCGCCGCCGCGCTCGACTGGAGCGTCGAGCAGCGTGGCCACCGTGCCGAGCCCCACTCGCACAGCGAGGAAATCGGGTGCCTCACGACCGCGCGCCCACAGGTCGACGGTGCGTAGTTCGGCGCGCCGGGCGAGCTCGGCCAGGTCGGGTGCTGCGCGGAGACGGGCGATGCGTTCGGCCTCGACGGCGGCGAGGAGTTCGCTGCGGCGCGTGTCGAGACGCTCTCTGAAGCGAACCAGGTTCTTGGTGTGCTTGTGGCGACCGGAGCGGCGTTCCTCGAACCAGTTGGCCACGATCATGATCGGCGACAACATGGTGAGCACCAGGAACGTCGGCTGCCCGGTGAACGCGAACATGATGATCCCTGCTGCGAGCGGTGCGACGGCGGCGAGCACCTGGAACCGACGCGGCTCGGGTGCGGTGGGAATGCTCGAGAGTGGTTCGAGTTCGGTCGGGGCGACCACCGGCGGCCGATACGGGGTGCGGTGGAACTCGATCTGACCGAGGCGGTCGATACGGTCGTCGACCGATCGCACGAAGGGCCGCAAGGCGAGCCGGGTCGAGCCGATGGTGACGACGTCGTCGGGACCGAGGGAGCGGGCCTCGACGATCGGTTCGTCGTTGACGAGCACGGTGAGCTCGTCATCGACCGGGGTGATCGTGGCCGACCAATCGGCAGCGATGTCGACGTCGAGGTGCTGGCGCCCGACCTCGGGGTCGGACAGCTCGACCCGATTCGACGGGTCCCGTCCAACGGTGTGGTGCCCTTCGAGCAGGATCGTGCTGATGCCGGCATCGGGCCCGGCGAGCACGTCTGCGGTGGCGGCGCGCACCGGCACGGGCAACACCGGGGTGACGCGGCCCCGGTGACCGAGGATGATGTCGTCACCCGACAGCACCTCCGCCGACGCGAGGTCGGTGTCCGGGTCGACGGTGCGTCCGGTGCGGGCAATGATGAGCGACGTTCCGCCAGGAGAAGTGGGAGCGACAGCGGTTGCGATTGCCGAGGCCACGGCGCCGACATGCTGATCGGCGTCGGCGTCGATGCGCAGGTCACGAGGCGAGGCACCGCCGTGATGCACGCGTACGACGAGTTCCATCAGGCCGTTTCCGAACTCGCCGTTGTGGTCACCGTTGCCAACCTTCCCGCCTCATGCGTTGCGTCAGGGTACTGCCCTGAGTGCGGCCAGACGGATGTCCACCCGCCTGCTCGAGCTCCGACTCGGCGATCGGCCACGACACGGGAGTGCGAGGCGGGGTCCACGCCGAGAGCATCGAGCGCGGTCTCGACACCACGCCCGACTGGCTTCCGAACCGGACACCGTCGGTCCCTCTACCGCAATTCGATCCACCGCCGATCCCGGTCCCTGATGTCGATGCGGAACTGACGTGCGATGCGGGATGTAACAACCGATTCGAAGAGCATGCCGGTCTCGAAGACGGCGGCTACGGGTCGTCCGAATCGTGACGTTCCGCCGCGCCAGCTCTGCTCGACGGGTGGCGACAGCCACCGTGGTCGCGCGAAAAAAGTGGCGACGAATACCAGGTCCTCATCGAGGGCCCCTCTGCCATGGATGGTGTGACTGATCGCTTCCTCACGCCGTTCAGCCCCGGGCTGCTGCCCGGGGCCTCAGCGTGCGACGCCGGGCCCACGCTCGAAGGCCTGAGTGCTGGCCTTGGGCGCAGCGCCGAACGCGACCTCACACTTGTCGCTGGTCCGTGCAGCGGTGAAGACGTCACGGCGATTTCGATCATCGTCGAGGGAGACGATGGCACTGATGGGTCGGTCTTGCGGATCAGGCTGGAGTCTCCGATGCCAGTGTTCAGGGTGGTGGTGCCGTTGGATCCGCTCGATCTCGATCAGCCTGGTTTCACGGTGGAGACATTCGACGAGGCCCGGTTTGCTCTGGCACTCGAAAACACTGGTGACGAGTATCAAGTCCTGACGAAGATCGTCTTCATACCCGAGGGTGCGAACGTGCTGTCCGACAACCAGGCCTTCGACTTCGACGTCCTGATCGAGAATCCCGCCGACCACGCCTGCCCTCGCGGCGGGAGCGAACCGTGGCGCGGCGTGTTCGAGCAGTGAAAGTCGCAGTCCCAGTCGCGCTACGACTGCGTCAAAGGCTCGTTGTTGCGTAGCGGTACAGCGCAGCAGGGCGATGGCCGACGTCGGACTGTCGCTCACCGGTCGGTTCCAGATCGCCTGATGCGAGCATGGTCCGTCGAAACGAGTCCTTGTTCAGCGTGCGTCCCAGGATCGTTTCGTGGACGCGCTGGAGTTGGAGGAGCGTGAAGCGTTCGGGCAGCAGTTCGTAACCGATCGGCACGTACGCGAGCTTGCCGCGTAGCCGTTTGACCACGAGACCAACGATGTCGGCATGGTCGAAAGCGACTGCGGCCGACTTGCCCTCCACGATCAGCGCCAGGGTCGCGGCGTGCTCTGCGTGTTCGATGAACGCGAGGGCGACGTCGGGGAACTCATCGGCGACGCGGTCGGCGGTGACGAGGGCAACGTAGGTGACCGAGATCACCCGCTCGCGCTGGTCTCGATCGACGGCACCGAAGGTGTACAGCTGTTCGATGTACACGTCGTTGATGCCCGCCTTCTCGCGCAGCACGCGCCCAGCGGCATCGTCGAGCGATTCGTCGAGCCGAACGAATCCACCGGGCAGTTGCCACTGGCTGCGGTGCGGGTCCTGATTGCGTCGCACCATGACCACGGCGAGACGATCGTCGACGATGGTGACGAGTGCGACGTCGACGGCGACGGCCGGGTTGCGGTGGCCGCTCACGATGCCACCAGCGTGAGGTGTTCGGGTGCCGGCCCGATGCGCACGTCTTGACCCCAGGTGAGCTCCAACCGGTCGTCTTCGATGCCATCGCCGAACACCACCCCGCCGTCCATCTCGCTGATCACACGCAGTGACGTCGCTGCTTCGACCAGCCCCTCGGTGAGCCCGGCACCGGTGGCAACCGACGGCCACGCTTCGCGTACGAAGAACGCGACCTGTTGGTCGGACGGCGACGGCAACGCCAACGTCGACTGGCGTTCGGTCACGATCGATCGGGTCCATCCGGTCGCGCCAGTTCCGGTGGCGACGATGATGCCCGACGACGACTGGCGTTCCATCGTGGCGCCGTGCATCAGCAGGTAGCGGGCCGACTGATGGCTGCGGTGTCCGACGAACAGTTCGTTGAGTGCCACGAGGCGTTGTCCGTCGTCGAGGCGAGCCTCGACCATGGTGCGTTGCTCGGTTGCCGCTCGTGCGTCGACCACATCGTGGATCACGTCGGCGACATCGGGGGCGGCGAACCGAACGAGCAGTCCTTCGTTTCGTTCGGGGTCGGGGTTCACGCCGATCACCGGTTGCGAGCGGAGATACTTCGCGAGGTTGGGGACCATGCCGTCCTGGCCGACGGCGACGACCACGTCATCGGGTTCGAAGAGGAAGCTCGCCAACGCATCGCGGCGCACTTGCGCCCGGCGCCAAGCCGTTGGAATCGCGGCCTCGACCGTGGCGAGCGCACGTTGTTGGAGGTCGTGGCGGTCGGTGACGTCGTCGACATCACGATCGCGCGACTCGAGGAAGAACCGCACCTGGCCGGCTGTGGCATGGCGGTCGAGTAGCTGCTCCCACTCGGTTGGCCGCCACGCCACCACGACTCGGGGTGTTGCCCCGGATGTCATCTCACGCCTCCAACCGCTTGGTGCCCGCTCCCATGAGGTTCTGCATCATGGCGGCGAGTCCGTCGGGGTTGATGTTGAGGTGGTCGATGTTGCCGAGATTGGCCGCCAACTCACGGGCGGCCAGACCGACCAGCACCTGGGTGGGCAGGTCGCGGTAGATCTCGATGCGGGCCTGTTCGGCTGCGTTGGTCGCTGCCTGGACGGCGGCGATCTCGGCGGCTTGGGCGCCGGCTCGCAGCTGGGTGCGTTCGGCTGCAGCGACCGCTTCGATGCGTTGGGCCTCGGCCTGGTTCTCGGCGATGCGGCGCTCGTTGGCGCCCTGTTCGGCCAGCAGGTTCGCTGCTCGTTTGGCGAGTTCGATGCGGTTGGCGAGTTCGTTCTCCTCGATCGCCCGTTCCTTGTCGACGGCCATCGCCCGACGTTGGAACGCCGCTTCGTCTGCGGTCTGCTGCAACCGTTCTCGTGTCGGCGCCTGCAGGGCCTTTTCCAGTTCGGGTGTCGGGGCCACCCTGGTGAGGCGAACGGTGGCCACTTCGAGTCCGACCTCGGCGAGCGTCGGGTCGCCGGTGAGCCCGGCGGCCATGATCGGGCGCAGTTCCTGCACCGCTTCGCGCAGCACGTCGTCGAGGCTGCGATGTGCGACCCAGTCGAGCGCCAGCTGCTGGGCGGTCTGGGTGATCATCTGCGCCAGACGTTCCAGCGGTTGTTCGCGGTAGCTGCCCGTGGCGACGTCGATACCGAAGTCGATGCGCATGGACGCCAGTCGGGCGTCGACGACCCGGTAGGTGATCGTGCCCTGGATGGCCACGTCTTGGAAGTCGGCGCTGCGCCCCGTGAACATGAAGCTCTGTTCACGGTCGTCGACGGGAACCTCGGCGAGGGCGGTGTTGATCGGCCGGAACCAGAACGTGCCACCTCGATCAGAACGGACGAGTTCACCCTTTCGGTAGCGCAGCACGAACGTGGTGGGCTCGGCCCTCAGGTGACTGATGATGGGATACCGCTTGATGTCGCTCATTGCGAACCTCTTTAGATGCTTGGAGCATATATGTGATTCACCGATATGCCAACCGTGATGCTGGGCCAGTCGCAGTACATTCGCCAGATGAGGAGTCTGCGACATGGTTTGGTAGTCCTGGGAGTCGCTGCGTTCCTCGTTGCGTGTGGTGGAGGCGACGACGACGTCGACCTGACGGTCACGGTGACGGTGTCCGAATCCGAATGCACCATCTCCACATCTGGGTTCGTCACCGATCCCGGCGAGTCACTGCCGATCCTGGTTCAGAACGATGGCAACGCCACGTCGTCGGTGGCGGTGATTCCCGACGGTGGAGGCGACCCGGTGTACGAGGTAACGGTCGACGCCGGCGAGTCGACGACACAAGACGTCGAGTTCGCCGAAGCGGGGATCTATCGCGCCGAATGTTCGGGCCAGGGCGAGGGCAGCTCCCTCGTTCTCGGGCAGATCACCATCGGCGAGCCGTAGTCCGACCATCGGGGTTGGGTTGACACTCTCACGCTCATCCAGCTGTACCGACGCCCGACACTGGGACCGTGGTTCTCGACGAGACTCTTCTGTGCCCCGTCGAAAGCTGACCATGCGGATAGCGGTACTATCGCAAGGTGATCGTGTACCCGTTGAGGAGCCGGTACTGGCTGCTTGCCACGGGTGGCGCAACCGTCTTGTTCGGAATCGTCGCGCTTGTCTTGATTGCCGGTCCGAGCGGCAGCGCACGGATCGTCGGTGTTCCCGCTGGGCTCACTGTGGGTGCGTTCGGAGCGTGGTTCGGGTGGTCGTTGCGGCAGATGGCGCTGGTGCTCGACCTTGATCGGTTGGGACGTCGAACCGGTCTACTCGGCCGTATCGGCAACTGGATCGATCTCTGCGAGGTCGAGCTCGTCACCGATGCCCCGATGTCGTCATCGGTGAGTCGGCGGCGGCGCGATGCGGTGCTGTGGACGCCCTCGCTGGACGATCCGCGGTTGTCGATCTTGTTCGCGCGTTGGGTGATGCTGCGCCAACAACGCGACCTTCTGGCGACCGTCGAAGCGCGCCGCTCGAAGCTGTACCCGTTCGTCGTGCAGTACAGCACGCTCAGTGACGTTGATGCCGCCGAATTGCATCGAGCGCTGTCGGCAATGCTGGTGGGGGTGCCCGATAGCCGGCCGATGTGGACCCGTCCCCCACTCGACGCGACCTGACCGGCGGCCGACCTCAGCGACTCCGGTTGGATTCGTCCCAGAGCGACTGACCCAGTTCCAGCACTTCGGTGAGTTCGGCTCGCAGGTCCGTCTCGGCGACATTCATGGACTCGCGGATCTGTCGAAGCAGGACACCCGTGACGCTGATCGCCTCACCCGACGTCGACGCTGAGCGTTCAGCGATCAACAGTTCTCGCGCACGTGCGGCGAAACCCCGATCCTCGAGCATCTCGCGAAGGCGATCGAGGCGTTCGTAGTACTCGTTCATGATCCTCCCGGAACGAAACTGCCTGGCAGTGTGACCACCTCGACACCGCCGCCAGCGTTGACGTCGACGCCCGGGGCTGGCCGTGTAACGAATGGGGCCGAGGGCTCGAGCTGGCCCTGTCCCACCCAGTCGAACGGCAGGTTCTTCGGAGGAATCCCGTACCTGTCGCCGAAACCTGGTGTTTCGGGGTGCTCCATTGCGAAGAACTGCGATTGCTCGGGGGCATTGCTGTTCACGTTGCCACCCTTGAAGAGATCTCCGCCGCTCAGCACGTAGTCGCGGGCAGCGAGCGAAGCGGGATCGGTGGCCTGCACGGCCAGACCATAGGGGGTCTCAACGAAAAGTGGCACTTGGTCGTACACCGGGCCACGCTGGGTGTGGACCGGATCCACGATCGTCGAACGCGACGTGTTGGTGTGCGTCAGGTGGTGTGTGACTGCGCTGGTGCCGCCACCACTCAGGGCAGAGAAGGCGACCGAGCCGAGATCGATGTGGCCGTCGCCGGTGAGAGCCTGGGCGGCGATGTCGGCGCCAGCGTCGGTGACCGAACCGGCTGCGGCCGACCGGATCACAGTGTTCGTATAGGTACTCGTCGACGCGCCGATTCCCGCGGTGATGACGCCGACGCCACCAGAGATGAGGGATCGATTCCAGTCAATGGACTGCCCCGATGCCGCCTGCATCGCAACGTCGCCCCCGAACCCGATCGCACCGCCAGTTGCCATTGCTGCGCCGGTCGACGAGAACGCAGCACCGGCCCCACCAGCGGCGCCACCGAGCAGTCCGCTGAGCGCCACAGCGCGAGGGTCAAAGGTTCCGGTCGCGAGTCCGGCGGCCGCTGAGACGCCCGCACCGATCAGGATGCCGACCCCGACGGCCGCGAGAGGCGTGAAGCACAGTCCGACGCCGACGGCAACGACTGCAACTGCGGCGAGGGTTCCCCAGGGGTCGTCTTTGACTGCTTCCCAGGCTTGGCCGAGGCGACCTTGTTCTTCGCGTTGGCGGATGGCGTCGTAGGCCTCGATCGACACCGGTTGCATGCCGGTGGGATCGATGTAGTTGATCGGATCCTGCCAGGCGTAGGTGTAGGCGCTGGCGGCGCCGTTGGTGGCGGGGACGGCGGCGAGCGGGTCGGGCGACAGGAACTGTCGTGTGACCGGGTCGTACGTGCGGGCGCCGAGCACGGTGAGCCCACCGATACGGAGTCCTTCGGGGGTGCCGGGTGCGGTGCGGCCCCACGACTCGTCGTCGGAACGCCATGACAGCACACCGACGGTGATGATGCGGATGTCGCCGACCAGGTTCGGTGCACCGCCGATCGGGTCGTAGCCGACCGGTCGGCCGTTGATGCGCTGCGGTCGTCCGAGGGCGTCGATGTCGATCGAGACTCGTTCGATGGTGCCGTCGGGTGCAGTGCGTTCGATCGCTTGGAGCTGATCGAGGGCATTCCAACGGTACGTGGTGCGGGTACCGTCGGGGCCGGTTTCGGTGGCACGGCGGCCGGCGTCGTCGTAGCCGATCGTGGTGGTGCCGACACCATCGATGGTGATCGATTCGACGCGGCCAGCGAGGTCGTAGGTGAAGTTGCGGTCACCGGCGGGGCCGTGGTCGGCGAGCAGCAGCCCGTCGGGTGCGTACTCGAACGTGGTGGTGTCACCGTCGGGTGGTGCGATCTCGGCGAGGCGTCCGGCGTCGTCGTAGCGGTACACGGTGCCGTTCGGGCCGATCAACAGTCGGCCCGCTGCATCACGGCGGGCCTGCATGTTGTCACCTGGGCTGTTCGCCGGGGCGAGATCGAGGCTGGCGGCGTTGTCGCTGCGGACGGCAACGATGCGACCGGACGAGTCGCGGTCGATGGTGGTGCGGGTGCCGTCTTGGCTGGTGAAAGCGTTCACCCAGCCGTCGGCGTCGCGTTCGATCACGCTGGTGCCGGTGGCATCGGTGACCCGGCTGAGCTGGCCGATGCCGTCCCACAAGAAACCGGTGAACGCCCCCGAGCCGATCAGTCCGCTGTGGTCGGGTGTGGTGGCCGACGTCATCCGCCCGGCGGGGTCGTAGGTGTAGCTGCCGAGCACGTCACCGTCGAGGTCGCTGCGTTCGAGTTCGCGTCCGGCCGCGTCGAGTGTGCGGTTCCAACCGGTGCTCCCGCGGCGTTGTCCCGTGACGTAGCCGTTGGCGTCGCGGATCAGCGACGTGGCGACACCGGCAGGGTCGACGAAGCCGGCAACACGGCCGGCGGGGTCGTACGACCAGGTGGTGGTGCGTTCGCCGGGGACGGTTTGGCCGACGAGGCGGCCGCGGTCGTCGTAGTCGTAACTGGTAGTGGCGCCGGCAGGGTCGGTGGCGGCGACGAGCAGGCCGCATCGGTCCCAGTCGTAGCGGGTGGAGATGCCGGTGGCGTCGACGGTGGCCACGACCCGCCCGCCGGCATCTCGTTCGATCTGCGACGATCCTTCGGCGCTGCGATAGCCGGCCAGCCGGCCATAGTCGTCCCACACGACCTCGACACCATCACCAGCCACTCCATCACCAGCCACACCGCCAGAAGCCACATCATCGTCGCCGATCGGGGTTCCGTCGGGGCCGTCGACGCTGACGGCTCGCACCAGGCCACGTTCGTCGAGTGCCAACGACCGTCGAGTGCCGTCGATGCCGACCACGGCGACGCAACGCCCAGCCGCGTCGTACTCGAACCGCTCGGATCGCCCGGCGGGGCTCGTACGCGACAGCAGCCGACCGGCCGGGCTGTAGGCGTTCACCGAGCGCCCGCCTGTGGGGTCGACGACAGCGACGAGACGACCGAACACGTCGATCTCTGTCGTCCAGCGCAGGCCGTCGGGCGCGGTGACCGAGGCGACTTCGCCGTTGGAGTGATAGGTCCAGGTCGTCTCGGCAAAGTCGGGTGCAATGGACGATACGGTGCGCCCCAGCACATCGAGGGTGCGGCGCATCACGCCGCCCTCGGCGTCGACGAAACCGATCAGGCGACCTTCGATGTCGTAGCGCTTGCGGCTGGTCGCGCCGCTCGGGTCGGACATCGCCACCAGCCGGCCGACGTCATCGTACTCCTGGGAGTACACGGCGCCGTCGGGGGCGGTGACCGCGACGACGTTGCCGATCGTGTCGTACTCCCAGCGGGTGGTCGAGCCGAACGCATCGGCGATCGTGGCGACTGCGCCGTTGGCACCGAACGTGGCCGACCAGGAAACGGCGCCGGGCTCGACCCCGGCGGTGACCCGCCCGGCCGGGGTGTGCTCGTAGGTCGACACCTCGCTGCCCCGCTCGGCGCGTTCGACGCGTCCGGTGGCGTCGTAGTGCAGCGACGTCGCCAGGCCGGCCGGGTCGACGAGGCGAGTCAGGAGACCACCGTTGTCGTAGTCGAACGCCGTGACCGCGCCGAACGCGTCGGTGATGGCGACGAGTTGGCCGTCGCGATCCCACTCGAAGTGCATGACCACACCGTCAGGATCGACCAGTTCGGCGATCTGGCCGAAGCTGTCCAACGTGGCCGAGGCCGAACTGCCGTCGGGGCCGATCACCCCGGTCGGTGAGGGATGCTCGCCGTCGTATTCGAACGTGGTCACCGCACCGGTGCGGTTGGTTTCGGTGAGTTTGCGGCCCGCCTCGTCCCATGTCCACGCCATCGACATTCCATCGGGGTCGACACGACGCACCAGATCACCGGTGCCGTCGTCGAACTCGTGCTCCCACATCGCACCCGACTTCGACACGACCTTCACGACACGGTCGGCACCGTCGTAGGTGAGCCGCATCGCGGAGCCGTCGATGTCGACCACCGAGATCAGGTTGCCGCGGGCGTCGTGGATCATTGCCTGGCGGACACTGCGCTCGTCGGTGATCACGGTCGAGCCGGTGTCGTCGTAGCGGTAGCCGGTGACCCGACCGAACGGAGAAGTCTGCTCGACCACACGCCCCCGTGCGTCGTAGACGTTGACGAACTGCGTGACGCCGTCGAGATCGCGCGCCTCCAGCAGTAGTGCCCGGTCGGACACATAGTCGATGCGACCCGAACCCGAGGTGGCCGACGTCAACACATCGCCCTCGTAGGTGTAGTCGACCCGGCGCCCGTCGTCGGTGGTCACCGCAGCGATTCGCCCGCCAACCCAATCGACTGCGACCGAACGATCCGACCGATCGCTGACGAACCGTGCGACACGTCCTGCATCGTCACGCTCGACCGATACCCATGACGCCGCAGCCTGCCATCCGATCAGCACGCCATCGGCGTCGAACACCCACCGGCGTTCGCCCGTCGGCCCGGTGCGCAGTGCCCAACCGTCACCGGACTCGGCGAGACGATGATCCCGCCGATCCGTCGTCGACCACGATTCGGCTGCTTCCTCGGATCGTTCGAACCCGATCGTTGCGCCGTCGGCCAGGTGGGCGATCACGGCCTCGGTACCGGTGCCGGTGCCGGACAACCGCACGTCGAGCAACGACGACCAGCCCGCCCCGAACACCCCGATCGCCATGGCTGCCGGCGTGGCCGTCATCGAGTTGTAGAAGCGGTGCAGGTTGAGTGCCGCCGATGCTCCGGGGAACGACAGGTCGTGGTCGGAGTGGATGAAGTTGCCGTTGGCCGCACACACCGGGTCATCGACGAAACCCGAGGTCTGCGGCAGCCCGACGAGACGCGATTCGGTGATCGTCACGATCTTCGGAGTCGTGCTGTGGCCGCTGCTGATCAACCCGGCATGGATGACGGTGTCGTCGACAGTCACCACGCCGGAACCGATCTGGTCGGCAGCGATCAATTCGTTGCGCACCCGGCGCACGAACTCCTCGTTGGCGCCCATGTTCTCCAGCAGCGTGGCCAGCGACGCCAAGGCTGCGGAGTCGACTCCACCGAAGGGGCTGGCGCTGACAACACTGCCGGACATCGCAGCAGTCGAGCGTTGCGACGTTTCGGCCGACCATCGACCCATCCAGCCGTCGAGCGCGAATGCCCGCAGATTCTCGGGGTCGGCCGATGACGTGGTCATGCTCAGTACCTCACGAACGAACGGGTGGGAAAGAAGTAGGGCGACTGCGGCACCGCAGCCGAGCGCGGCATCGGTGGAAGGTCATCGTGACCGGTGAAGAATCCGCCGATCTTGTCGAGATTGCTGCGGTCGTTCTCCACTCTCTTCTTTTCTTGGGCGTACAGCACACGGTTCTGCTCGTCCATTGCAGCGGTCCACGCCTGCGACCACCCATGAGCGTCGGAGCGCAACAGCTGCACCAAGGTCGCACCAATCGACTGCTCGTCGTTGGCGCGCTCGGCGAACTGCTGGGCGAAGCGTCCAGACCAACTGTTCAGCGCCGTCGACGCCGTCGATGCCCGCGAGGACAACAACTGATCGACGTCGTCGGCCAATCGCCACAGCGAGCGCGCCAGGTCGAGGCTTCCTCGGAAGTCGAATCGGACCGAGCCCGCAGCATCCATCGTTCGTCGAGCCTCAGCGCCGACTCACAGCACTGTGCGTCGAGCCGATCACCGGTCGGCGCTGGTGACCGAGTCGACCTGCTGGCGAATCGAATTCAGAATCGACTCCTGAGCCGCATCACAACTCCGCTTCGCCGAACCCGTGTACTCCGTCACCTGACCGACCGCCGACTCCTTGGCCTGACCCAACCAATCAGTCGCCGACAAC
>Ga0105047_10013896_pt1 | contig 12816 bp, 10 predicted proteins | sample MAT04_FD_78384 | JGI IMG/M metagenome (GOLD analysis project Ga0105047, IMG submission 78384) | Freshwater microbial communities from Lake Fryxell liftoff mats and glacier meltwater in Antarctica - MAT-04 (megahit assembly) | ecosystem: Environmental > Aquatic > Freshwater > Ice > Liftoff... | reverse complement strand
TGACCCGAGGTCTACATGCCTGAATATAAAAAGATAATTCTCACCACCGACCTCTCCCCTAGCGCCGATGCGGCCACGCCTCACGCGATCGAGCTTGCGCGCCGCTATGGCGGGACATTGTATCTGGTTCACGTCCTCGTCGATCCAGTTTACTTCGCAACCGCTCCGGGCGGCGAACCGATCATGGCTACGCTGCCGCAGGGATGGCTCGAAAAAACGCATGAGGACCATTCGCGCCGGCTCAAGGAAAAAGCGGACGAGCTGTCTGCAAAAGAGAATGTCACGGTTCTGCCCGTCCTCCGCTTTGGACACGCGGCCGGCGAGATCCTCGCCGTCGCCAAAGAAGAAAACGCTGACTGCATTGTGATTGCGACCCACGGTCGAACCGGGATCGCCCATTTCCTGTTTGGGTCGACGACCGAACGCGTTGTGCGGGCGAGCACCTGTCCCGTCTTGACGGTGCGTCCGACCGAACCCCTCAAAGCGTAATTCCATCAGACAGCGAAAAAAAACGGCGCCCATTTCTGGGCGCCGTTTCCATTGATAAGTTTGGAGGATCGCTCAGGTCTTGCCGATGCGATCCATGATGCTGATCAGCGGCATAAAGAGTGAGATCACGATAAATCCAACCGTGAGTCCCATTCCGATGATCAGGATTGGTTCGAGCAAACTCATTAGAGCGCCGACGAGTACGTCGACTTCGTTGTCGTAGGTATCAGCGACCTTGATCAACATCTTGTCGAGTTCGCCGGTTTCTTCACCAACTTGAATCATGTTCACCACCAGATCGTCAAAGACGCCCGAATGGCGGAGCGGTTCTGCGATGGTGTCGCCTTCTTTAATTGAGTCGTGGACCTTTTCGACGGCATTGGCCACAACCTGATTTCCCGTGGCGTTCTTAATGATCGAGAGCGCGTCAAGGATCGGAACGCCGGATGAGACCAGCGTTCCAAGGGTGCGGCAGAATCGGCTCACTGATGATTTGGAGATGATTGAACCAAAGATTGGAATCTTCAGCTTGATCTTATCAATGAGCAGTCGCCCTGCCGGCGTTTTTCCGGCGAAGCGGATGCCGAAGAAGATGATGACGGGCAGGAAAATCAACAAGTACCAGTAGTTCAACAGTCCATTGGCAATGGCAAGCAGGATGGCGGTCATGATGGGAAGATCGCCGAGCTCCATTTCCTTAAACATCAATTCGAACTTGGGAATGATGAAGACCATGATGAAGCCGAGGATGCTGCCGGCGATTGTGATCACGGCGATCGGGTAGACGAGCGCACCGACGATCTTCTGCTGCAGGCGCTGCGCTTTTTCGCGGTAGTCGGCAAGTCGGGAAAGAATCTCGTCGAGCACGCCGCCCGCCTCGCCTGCGCGGATCATGTTCACGTACAGTTTGTCGAATACCGTAGGATGCTTGGCTAGCGCTTCCGACAGAGACGAACCGCCTTCGACGTCTTCCTTGACGTCGCCTGCGGCCACCTTGAGCAGCCCGGGTTTAAGCTGCGCATGCAGAATGTCGAGACTGCGTACCACCGGCAAACCAGCGTCGAGCAGCGTGGCAAATTGGCGAGTGAACTCTGTAAGCTGCTTCTGATTGACTTTGAAGCTGAGCGAAAATCCGCCGCGTTTACGAGCCACAGCCTGCGCGCGGCCCATATCGGGGCCGGCACTGCCGGACTTGTCTTTCTTGCCGCCCTTGGGCAGCACCTTTGTCGGGAAGTAATTCAACTGGCGGATCTTGTCTGCGGCCTCAGTTTCGTTGGTCGCGTCGATCTCAGCCTTAACTTCTTTGCCTTGGCCATCCATGGCTTCGTAGACAAAGGTGGGCATCGTGTGTGCGCCTCCCGCTTTTCTGTGCTGCGCCAGCGCGATGGGCTGACGTAAAAATTTATGGCAAACTGGCGATCAAGACTTTAAAACTAAGTATGCCTTTTTTTTTCGAAGTGTCAATGAAAGCACACGTGATTTATGACCAATTCGTCATTTTTTAACACTCGCTGCGCATTAAGCACATTTATGTTGCTGGATTGACTACTCCGAGCGCTTTGGTCTTGACTTGATTTTTGTGTTCTTCCGCACAGCTTTTTAAATAGAGACCTTTTCCTATCTCAGATGTGAGTATAATAGATGGCTGCCGTTCTTGATAGGTTTTAATTAGGGAGACCCATACTTCATGCGCTTCGCCCATACCGGCGCGCTTTTTTCGATCGTGCTCGCCACTTTCGTTTTCGCTGCGGACCCAGATCCCATTCAACCCACGCCAGCGGCTGTCACGCCCGAGCAGATTGCGGTCATCAAGTTAAATCTTGCCAAGCTCAATTCGCCTGACACTGTGATGCGCGAGGAAGCAGAGCGTGAATTGCTGCGTGTCGGTATTCCTGCGCTCGAACTCCTTAAGGAAGCAGCCAAAGTCAAAGAGATCGAGACCGCCGCTCGAGCGCGTCGCGTGATCTCCAAGATTACATTGTTCAATGCAACACCCGTTACCTCCTACGCCGAAGTAATGCCTGCAAACAGCATCTTTTTTCTGGAATTTTCGGACTCGCGGCAGTTTCTCGACAAACTGAAGCTCAGCCCGCTTGGACGATTCTGGGATCTGCCCCAGACGCAGAAGTACTATAAGGTTCATGCAATGGCGCAGGTTCCCACGGATCAGAAAATCCTGGATGCCATTCGAGCCATGCCGAAAATGCTGGATGGCAAAGCGCTCTTTGCGCACAGCGATCCCACCACGGCCGACCCCGCCGAGCTTGATCCGGGTTTCGTCTACGTCCTTGAAACCAAGCAGAGTCCGGCGCTCGAAGAGCAGGCGCGCAATCTCTACACCGGCCTGGCCGACCCGCCCAAGTCCGCGCGCCCGTATGGACCGTTCCACATTGATGAACATATTTCGGCCCAGACAGTCTTCGGGCAGCAATCCATCATTCATTCGTTGACGCAAAAAGGCGTCGAATCTTTCCTGGATGGTCTGTTGCGCCGGCCAGAGAAGACGCTGCAGTCAGAACTTACGGCCACCCGCCAGTTGCTTCCGAATTACGATTACCTTTTCCATCTCTCCGCCGATGGCATCAAGCAGCTCTCCGAAGCGAGTCAGATGGTGGACGAAGAGCAGGTCCGGACGCTGGAGATGCTCGGATTCACGCCCGGCAGTGTGCTCCGCGGCGTCGGCACAGTCACGCCAAATGGCTTCGAGGAAAAGCTGACGCTCAAGCTGGGCGGAGATGACAAGAACCAGGGGCTTTTTGCTGTGCTTAACCGCATGAACGTTGCAGTGGCCGGGGGCCCTTCCTCGATGGATCTGGTTCCGTGGCAAACCGCAATGCTTCTTTCTTTCAATGGTGATGTTGCCGCAAATTTCACGGCGCTGGGCACCTCGCTGCGCGCGCTGGATGCGCTGAAGGCCGGCGCCATGGATGGCGGAAGGGGAGACGCCGAAAAGAAAGTCGCTCCTCCCAAAGACGATAAGAAACCCGGCGCTGCCATCGTTCCTCCCGCGCCTCCGGGCGTTGTTCAGCCGGGCAAACCCGGTAAGACTCTCGGACAAAAAGCGCTGAATGCCGGTGGCGCAGATTTGAAAGCTCCCACGCCGAAAGACGAACCCAAGGACGCCAAGAAGGATGTGAAAGCAGTCGCCGATCCGGCCAAGCCGCTTGCCGGCGAGTACGTCACGCGGCTCGAGAAACTCGGCCTCAAGCTCGAACGATTCCTCGAACACGTTCACGGGCCCGTCCAGCTCGCGCTCTTCATGGAGCACATCGAAGATGAAGAGCCCGACACTCTTCCGATCATTCCGCTTATCTGCGTGGCGCTGAAAGAAGCCAAAACGATTGAGCAGATTCTGGAAGCCAACTGCGTCGGGTTGAAGCCGCGCTTTACAAAAGAAGTGTTGAACGGCGGCACGCATTACGTCGAGAGCGAAGACGACGAAGAGACGAAACCCGGTTTCTGGCTGAAAGACAATTACCTGTGCTGGTCGACCGAACGCGACGTGCTCGATTTTGCCGGCGCCGCTCTGGCGAACAAACAGGGCAACGAACGTTTCACGGCGCGCGACAATTACAAGGCCGCCGTCGCACTGAAAAATCTCGATCCAAAAGCATTCTTCACGATGTTTGGCGATGCCGAACAGGTCATGGAGATGCCGTATAAACTCTCGGCGCTGCTCTGGGCCGAAAACGAAGGCAACCCCTGGCCGGATTACGCCTTCGTCAAACCCCTCCTTAAGAACAAGACCGTTCTGGTACAGGTCAAGAGCACGCCTGAGGGAATGCAGGCCACTGCGATCACGCCATTCTCGCTGCTTGGCCTGATCGAAATTCTCCGCCGGCCGCTGATCGAAGCGGGATTCTGGTAGTCGCCCGTCGGCGCGAAGGAAAACTCAAGTCATGAAAATTGCCGTCTTCGGCCTGGGCATAATCGGCGGCGTCTGGGCTGAGAACCTGCATCAGAGCGGCCATGAGGTCGCCCGATGGAACCGTTCGCCGAAGAGTGTTCCCGGTTTTGTAGCCGACGCGCGAGCCGCTGCCGAAAAAGCGGAATTGATCTTCATCGTCGTCTCCGATCCGCCGGCCGTTCAGAGCGTTCTCGATCAGGTCCTTCCCGTGCTGAAGCCGGCGCAGATGGTGATCCAATCCAGCACGATTTCGCCGGAGGCGTCGAAGCACTTTGCCGCGCAGGTGCGGGCCACAGGCGCCGCGTTTCTCGAAGCACCGTTTACCGGTAGCAAGCCCGCCGCTGAAAATCGCAAGACTATTTTCTTCATCGGTGGAAATGCGTCCGATCTCGAACGTGCGCGACCTGTGCTGGCTCAGCTCAGCAGCACGATCGAACACATCGGCGATATCGGTTCCGCGTCGGCGCTGAAGCTGGCGATGAATGTGAATATCGCGCTCGTCTCGGAAGCACTTTGCGAGAGCCTCGCATTAGCGCGCGCCGCGGGCATCTCCGACGAGCGCTACTTCTCAATATTGAAATTGAATTCATCGCACTCCCGCATGGCGGACTTGAAGCAACCGCAGTTGGTTGCACGGGATTTTGCGCCGCAGTTTTCGATGAAGCACATGGCCAAGGACATTCGCCTGGCGCTGGCAAGCGCGGCCGATCTGAATCTGCCTCAGACCCAGTCGCTGATGCGGCTCTACGAAGAAGGCGTCAAGCGCGGCTGGGGCGACGACGATTTCATCGGGCTCACGCGGCTTCTGGATGAGTAACCGTTCAGTGGTGCGGGCCTCTGCGCCCGCATAAATTTATATCTGCCATTCGCGGGCAGAGACGCCCGCGCCACTCAGTGCGCCGCGTCCCAGAGGTTCGGCAACCGTCCGTCGGCGGCGAAGTTCATTTCGCTGATTTCATCTTCAAAACTGTAGTCCGGTTTTCCAGCCAACTGGCGTTGCACGGCTTCGGAGACCCACATCGTCTCCAAGCTCAACGTATCGCGGATGCGAATGGCCTTCAGTTCGTCGAGCGGAACATGCGCCACCAGGTAATCGAGCGCCACGCGCACGGCCTCACGCTCGGTCTCGGCGGGGTAGGGCATGGAGGCTTGCTGCGTGCCCAGTCCCGTCAGGCAATTCATGTACGTCACCTTCCAGTCGATTTTTTCGACTAGCCGCCGCGTGATCAGATCGGCGACACCCATGCCTGTCGCGTTCCCGTGCGTCTTCTCCGACAGGTCCATCGCGAGAATAATTCGAACGTTGGGCTCGGGAAAATATTTGTTGTCCACCAGCCCGCAGCGGCCGGTGACATTGCTATCCATCCCCATGCCGCTGATCTCTTTGCCGATCTGATCGACGATCAGCAGATCCACTTCCTTGATCGGTAATCGCGGCGACGTCTCCCGAACTTCGTTCAATAAGTCGTGCTCGCGCGTCTCGATTTCGTCCGCGCGCAACCCCACAACCTTGCAGACGGCATGGCAGGCATCTTCGAGAATGGCCACGCCCGCGACCACCGGAGCCTTCCGCAAAACAGTACGCGCAACCTCTGGCATATAGTCGCGCAAGCCCACAACGCCGTGCCGGTGAATCGCGATCGCCTGGTCGTGCTTGCCCATGCCGATCGCCATCATCTTAAAGAGCCCGCTCTCCCAGTCGCCTCGAAAATTCGTGTGCGGTTTGACGCGGTTGACCACGATGATCGCATCCGCCGCTGCCGCGTGTTTATCGAGATAAACCGTGAGCCCGTCGCGCGTCTGGCCCAGCACAACCGTCTCCATGCTGCTGAGGATTTTGCATCCGGCGTACTCTTCAGTCACGCCAAGCGATGCCATCACCGCGCGCTGCCCTTCGGCGGTGGCGCCGCCGTGGCTGCCCATCGCCGGAAACAGAAACGCGTCGAAGCCTTCGTTGCGAATCTCGTCTATCAGTGTTTTGAGGATCAGCGCAATCGACGAAATGCCGCGGCTGCCGCAAGGAATCGCCACACGCCCTCCGGCCTTGACGCGCTCCTTTAGTTTGAGATTGCGAATCTCCTGCCGCACCAAATCGGCGATCTGCTGATCGCTCAGTGCAGCGCGATAAAGTTTCTGGCGCATCAGAACCATGCGTGGAAATATGTCGCTCAGGACGGGCATTAACATGGCAGCTACCTCTGCGGATCGAGGATTTTTAAAAATGAATCCAGAAATGTTTCGGCAACGCGCCGGGCTTCTGGCGGATAAGCGTGGCCGGCGCCGTGATTGAACCAACCCACATTCTTCGGCACGCCAAGCAACGTGTACACCGGAGAGGCCGCCTGCACATACGCCCAACTCTTGTCGTTATCTGCGGAGTTCCCCGCCAGGATTAGGAATGCGCGGGGCGCGACCAACGCCATCAACTGGTGGTGTTCCAGCGCAAAGCCCGGCTCCTTGACGCGCGGACCGAGGTACCAGATCGCCTCCCAATTGCTCATCGGAATGCCAATGCCGCCCTCGCTGAAGACCGCCACTTTGTAGCGCTCATCAAACGCTGCCGCATAGAGCGTCTCTTTGGCGCCGAGCGAATGCCCGAAGCAGCCGATTCGCGTCTTGTCCACAGCAGGAATGGTTTCGAGAAAATCCGCCGCGCGGATCGCGTCATACGTCATGCGCGCCATGCCCGTCCAGTCCGGATGCCGCACTTTCAAGCGGGCGACATTTCCCGCCATGTCAGCGCCGTCATCAAAAATGTAACAGCGTGGGCAGAGCACCACGTAGCCGCGCTGAACCTGTTGAACGCCATGCAACCGTCCGGAGTCCGCCGCATCGTCAAGCCCGACCATATGCCTGGCGTGTGTCTTGACCGTTGGATGAAAGACAACGATGGCGGGAAATCCTGCCGCAGGCTTGGGTGATTTTGGAGTCAGCAGATAGGCGTCGGTGCTGACTCCATCCTCGATCTGATACGTAATATGCTGGCGAGTGAACTCAGGCAGTTCTTCGGTCTCGAGAACCTGCGTCTTCAGTGCCGCTTTTTCCTTGGGAAACGGTCCGAGAAAACTCTTCCACTGTTCGGCGATCAGCCCGCGCTGCTTCGCCCACGACTCAACACTGCCGGTCCCAGGCAATGCCGGCAAAGTCGCGAGCTGAGAAGTCGAAGGCTTCTGCAGGTCCACGGACTTTCCATCCTCCTGCGCCGCCAAAAAATGTACGGCGATCAGAAACAGGATAGGAACGCAGCGCGCAGGCTTGAGGCTCAGGGTTTCGCTCCGGCAAGGAAGAGCAGAAATTCCTTCTCCAGTCCGGGGCCTTCAAGTCCGGTGTAATCGCCGAGCACCGCGGTCTTCTGCTTGAAGGAGTCGTAAACGTATTCGAGAAAATCCTTGGCCATGGCGCGGTCCTTTCCTTCAAGGAGAAAGAGCGCCAGGCCGCCGGATGCGTTCGCGTGCAATTCGCGCAACTCGCCTTCGAAAAGTTCTCTGGGCAAGGTCAGCAGAGTGGCCAGGGACGGCAGGCCATTTCCCTGTGCCAGCGTATTTGCATTGCTGAAACACGGATGGGATTTGCCGTGCAGCGGAGTGAAGGTATTGCCTTCCAGTTTGCTGAATTGAGCAACCTGGCAGAGGCCCTCGGTGGCCCACGGCCGGGGCTCGGTGGCGGTAAATTGTGCGTACTCAAAAAGCACCTGCTTGATCACCTGGTTGTACATGAAATAAATGTAGATCGGCGGCTGATCGCGCAAGCTGAAATAGCTTGTCTTGCTCTGCGGAAAATAAGCGCCGGGCAACTGCATCAGCAGCATCTGAATCGGACCCTTGAATTCTTTGCGGATGACAGCCTCGTAGTCGCCGCGCGCGCCGTAGTAATTCACCAGCATTTTCTTGGGCGCCGCATGCGCAAAGAACATCTGGCCGCGCTTATCCGATCCGCGCACGAAGAAATCGATGAACTCGCGGTAGCAGACTTTGCGCAGGCTCTCGAGTTGCTCGGCAATCTGAATCGCTTCCTTGCGCGGCGCTGTGGATTTGATCGTGAAATGCGCCGTCTCGATCACCCACGCATTAGCGTTTTCCGCGTGAAGCTTGTCGGCATCGGCCATCGGCATCCAGCGGTTGTTGTCGAACCATTCGCCCTTCCCGGTGCGCTCGGCGGCAGGCGTCGGCACCCAGCCCAGTTCGGCGACGTACGTCAGTCCCTTTTGCATTTGCGCGGCGGAGAACGCATCGCTCCAAACGGTCGGCGTTTTCATGTGCCCAAGCGCCTGCCTTGCCGCCGCATTATCCGGATCTGCTTCGAGTGCTTGCGTCAATGCGTCGAAAGCGTTTCCGTAAAGTCCGACATTGTTGAGATTGCGCGCGAAATCAGCCAGTGCCGCGCCGCGTAATTTCTGCGCCGCCTTTAACTTCGTGAGGATCTCTTTCTGCTTTGCATCGTCAAGCGCTGCCGGCGCGGCGATCTCCGCGGTGCTCTTTTTTAATCCCTCAAGCTTGGCGTGCTGTTCGTCGGTGGCGGCCAGTTCGGCAATTACTTTTTCAGTTTCCGGTTTTGCGTTCAGTCCAATCAACCATGCCGCAGTTGCCGCCAGCGCATCGGCTGCGGGGCTCAATGCTTTGCGCCGTGTTTCGGGAATCGATTTTAAAGCCGAGGTGCGCGCCTGCCGTTCTGCCGCACGGCGCATGCTTTCTGCGCTCGGCTGCCCGGCGTGGAGCGCGCACGGCACGAATGCAAGCAGCATGATGCAATAGATGAATCGAATGTCCGGCATGGGTACGCCCTCTCGTTGAGCGAGCCCGCTGAGAATACATTGTTTTACAAAGCAGTTCTATCAACGATTCGGGCGAGCGGCTTCGACGAGTGCTTTGAAAATAGCATCGTGCTGCGCCTCTTCGGTCAGGCGCTCGGGATGCCACTGCACGCCCAGCACAAAGGGCTTCTCGCTGCTTTCGATGGCCTCGATCACACCGTCGGGAGCCCAGCCCGTCGCGATCAATCCTCTTCCGAGCCGCTCCGGTTGGATGGCCTGATGATGCCACGAATTTGTGGTGACGTTCGATGCGCCGACGATTCGCGCGATCAAGCTTCCCGGAGTCAGGCGAACATCGTGGCGAAAGACATTGCCGGCCGACGCAGTGCCTTCGCGTTCATCGGCGGAATGCTTGAGTACCGCCGAGTCGTTCGATTTCCAATCCGAGGCAATATCCTGAACCAGCGCGCCGCCGAGCGCGATATTGATGAGCTGATGGCCGCCGCAGACACCCAGTACCGGCAGTGTTTTTTCATTCAGCAGAATTTCAGCAAGCGCAACATCGAACGTGTGGCGGCGCCCATCCATGACCTCGCCGGGCGGCTGGGCACGGCCGCCATACTTGCGCGGATCGTAATCGGGCCCGCCGATGAGGCAGAATCCGTCGAGGCGGCTGAGCGCGTCGTAGAGCATGGAGCGGTCGGTGTATGGCGGGATGACGATCGGAATGCCGCCGGCGCCGGAGACCGCGTCGATGTATTTCAGGTGGCATAGCGCCTTCGCGCGCAGCGGCTCTTCCAGCTCCATCAGCGATGTGTTCAAACCGATCAGCGGACGCATCAGGTTTTCTTCTCCACATAATCCAGCACGTCGCCGACGGTGTTGATCCGCGCGGCATCGTCTTCACCGATTTCGATCTGCAACCGGTCTTCCATCTCGGTCAGCAGTTCGAGCTGCTTCGGTGAATCAAAACCAAGATCCGCGATCAAATCCTGCGCCGGCTGAATGAAAGATTTATCCTTCTTCGCCACGCGGGCAATCAATTCCAGTACGAGTTCCTGCTTCGGCGTCATTCCGTCTCCTGTGCAGCCGCAATGCGTTCCAGCTTGCCTTCAAGGTAACGCTGTTTCAGCTCGCGGCGTTGAACTTTTCCGCTTGTTGTTTTCGGAATGTGTCCGCGTTTGACGAAGACGAGATCCGCCAAGGGCAGACCGAGCACGCGGCCGACGCGCGTGCGGATGTCCTGATCGAGGCCCTTCGTTTTGTCGGCAGAGACTTCGACGACCAGCACAGCCTGCTCGCCGTCGGTGCCGCGCGTGACGCTGAACGCGCCGCTCCGTTCGCTGCTGCCGCCGCCCGTGGCGTCGTCGGCGATCCACTCCAGCTCGTGCGGCATGAAATTATTGCCGCGGATGATCAGCAAGTCTTTGATGCGACCGGTCAGATACAATTCGCCGCCGCTCATAAAACCCAGGTCGCCGGTGTGCAGCCAGCCCTCGCGCAGCGCATCGGCCGTCGCCGCCCGATCATTATAGTATCCTTTGAAAATGGCGGGGCCACGAACGCAAACTTCGCCGATCTCATCGCCGCCCAACCAGGTGCCTGGCGCCGCAGACGAGCTGATGCGAACTTCGGTATCGCGAATAGGCACGCCGTTGCAGACCACTTCGTTGGCCTCATTGCCCGACGAACCGCGCGGCACGGGCGCGGTGCGAATGCCCTGGCGCTTCTGGTCGCTGGTAACGGCCAGCGTCGCTTCCGCCATTCCGTACGACGGCAAGAAACAGTTTGTCTGAAATCCGAACGGTGCGAACTTTTCGGAGAATGCGCGGCAGGTGTCGGGCCGAACGATCTCGGCGCCGGTCAGCGGAATTTGCCAGTTGCTTAGATCAAGTCCCGCCAGTTCTGCCGGATCGACGCGCTCCGTACAGAGTTGATACGCAAAATTGGGCGCGGCCGAGTGCGATGCCTTGAACGCGCTCAGAGCCTGCAGCCAGATTTTCGGCCTGGCCAGAAACGCGTCGGGCCTGAAGAGCGTCAGCTTAATGCCGTGATACATCGTCATCATCAGGCCGCTGACCAGACCCATGTCGTGATTGAGCGGCAGCCACGAGACAATATTGCTCTCGGGGGTGCACGGCGCAGCGCTCGAAAGATGCACCAGCGCCTGCAAATGCTGAGTCAGATTATGATGCGTGATCATCACCGCGCGCTGCCGGCCGGTCGAGCCGCTGGTGAGTTGCAAGAACGCAAGATCGTCAGGCTGCGCTGAATACAGAGCGTTCGGCGCGACCGGCAACTCGAAAAGTTCTTCAGTCAGGAGGCTGTAACCAGCCGCTTCGGCGCAGTCAAATTCCAGAAGTTCGTTTCGCGTTGCCAGATCGCAGACCAGGCGTTTCGGAGAAAGCAGTTCGAGCAGCGAGGCGACTTTTCGAGCATGGCTGGCGGCGCCGCCGAGCGCGGCAGCGGGTGCCACGAGCACCGGAAGCGCGCCGCGCAGTATTGCGCCAAGCTGAATTTCCAGTAGTTCCCAGCTTGTGGGAAGACAGATTAAGAGCCGGTCGCCGCGGTTGATCCCAGCGCTGGCCAGTCGCGCGGCGCGGTCGTGAGCGGCCTGCTGAATCTGCGACCAGTTGCGCAGTTCGCTGTTCTGGCCGCGCCGGTCGTAAAGCCGGATGCCATTTTCAGGCGGCGCGTTTTTGGCGCTGAAGGCGAGGGCTTCGCGCACGGTTGAAGAGTTGGAGTCGCACGGTTTTGAATTCATCAAGGTTGCAGATGTTAGCAGGGGATGTCTGACGATCAAATCGTCTTCGGGCGCGATCACTTCGCGGGCGATGCCGGCGATTCCACTACTCAATCAATCGCAATGCCATTCTTGAAGGTTCTAAACTTTCCCAAGCCTGCCCAACTGCCGGCGTCTCCTGCTTCGGGAATCCAACATCTTCCGTTCCACGGTTTTCCATTCTTCCATTCGCCCGATTCAAGAACCTTTCCATTCTCCATTCTCATCAAATGTTGTTTCTACCCCATGCTTCAATTCGTCTGAAAAGATTGCATCGACGTTGCTTTTGTAAGTTACTTCGCGTGCGACCTTCCCATTTGCATGCAAAAATGTTTTAGTATGAAGACGATAGCTGAACTGAAAGTAGCAAATCGAATAGCCCAACGTAAATGCAACACAAATGGATACGGCCGTTAGAATGACTCCCCATTTCTTTTCATGATTCATTCTTGGGCTTGAAGAAGTCCGGGTAGTCACACCCTGTAACACGAAAACTCAATATTCCGACAGGCTCTTAGCACTACAACGCACCTTTCCGATGCAGGCTAACGTCTATTTCCGCTTCGAATTTAAATTACTGATTCCGGATACGTCGCTCGGGCTTATCGGGAACGCTATTGCTCCGGTTAGGGGTAGCGGGGCGGGTGGAGTTTCGGTTTCCTTTATCACTTCCTTTTTCAGTCGCAGGCCGGCCGGAATTTTTTTCCGGTGGTGTACGACTTTGGCCTGGGGTCGTGCCGCTCTGTCCGGGCGTAGTCCCGCTTTGGCCTGGGGTCGTGCCGCTCTGTCCGGGCGTAGTCCCGCTCTGGCCTGGGGTCGTGCCGCTCTGTCCGGGCGTAGTCCCGCTCTGGCCTGGGGTCGTGCCGCTCTGTCCGGGCGTAGTCCCGC
>Ga0105047_10013895_pt1 | contig 12817 bp, 7 predicted proteins | sample MAT04_FD_78384 | JGI IMG/M metagenome (GOLD analysis project Ga0105047, IMG submission 78384) | Freshwater microbial communities from Lake Fryxell liftoff mats and glacier meltwater in Antarctica - MAT-04 (megahit assembly) | ecosystem: Environmental > Aquatic > Freshwater > Ice > Liftoff... | reverse complement strand
GTGAAGCGGGCGGACTTGGACACGATGCTTCCGCCGAAGTAAGCCACAGATACATTCCCGTCCGGCAAGGGGGCTTCGGTTAGCGCCTCCAGCAGGCGAAGCTGCATCTCGCCTGCGGCGGGCCGGGTCTTCCTTGGTTCAATCTGCGTCTGTGGCCCGGCCGCACTTGGGGGGCCAGCCAGGGCGGGAGAGCTTTGCGCGGAGTCGGCGGATGGCGGAAGAGTCGGGAGGATTGCTGGCGGCGCTTTCGTCGCAAAGTGGATGCCCACGAGGATCGCCACCACCAGGGCCCCGCCAGAAATCGCCGTGGTGCTCCACTTCAGCCTGGCGCTCTGAACGGCGGCTGCCAGCCAACCGCCACCCCCGGCGGCGGCAAGGGCGGCGAAGGTGTGGCTCGTGATGGCCGCCGCCAGACCCACGGGAACCGCCACCACCGGTTGCGTGGCCAGGGCAGTGCCGAGCGAGGCGGCACCGATTCTGACGCCCCGGGCGCCGAGCAAGGAATGCAGTTTGCCCAAGGCGCGGTTAACCCTCATGCGGGCGGCGTCCTCGCTGATGCCCAGCGCGCTGCCGATAGTCTTGAGGTTCTGATTCTCGAAGTAGCGCAGCAGCACGGCAGCGCGGTCTTCCTCGTTGAGTTCGCCGATGGCCTCGTCCAGCACTGGGGCGAGCAGGCTCCAGTCGGGCTCCGGGATCGTGGAAGTTTGGTCCTGCATGGCGATGGCTAGGCGTTCGCGCGCAAGCCGGCGTTGCTCGGCGCGGCGGAGGTTGGCGGCGGCGAAACGGGTAGTGGTGTGCAGCCAGCCGGCGAGTACCGGGTGGCGGGAGAGCGAGCGGGCCTTCCGGGCCAGGTCAATGAAGACGTTCTGGGCCACGTCCCGCGCCAGGTCCGCATCACCGCCGGTCTGACGGAGGGCCGCGGCATACACGAGGGGCAGGTGGCGTGCGACCAGTTCGGAAAACGCGCTTTCCGATCCCTCGCAGGCGTAAAGGCGAAGCAGTTCGGCATCATTCATTGTTCACAATTTACTGGGATACAGCCGCCGGTCGCGGAAACTGAACAAAAACGGTAGCCCTGCCCGCTCCCACCGCGCCCGCGCTGGCATGAGCACCTCTTTTGGCTACCGCCACCAGCACAGCCACCGCAAAGAAGACTTCGCCCAGCTCGCCTTTGCAGCCGCTTCCGCGGACGAAGATCTGCCTTCGCACGGAACCGAGCGAGTTGGGATGACGGGCCGAGGCAAGAGCCCTTGCGACGTGGCAGCGATTCCGCCCACCGGGCAGACTTGCTTTTCCCGGAGCGATGCGTCTTGTTCGCCCCATGAAACCTCCCGTGAACGACGCCGCCATCCTGGCCCTCGAGCGACCGGACAAGGCGCTGTGGAATTACTACCTGCTGCGCTGCCTGGTGATCCCGCCGCTGTTCCCCATCCTCGTGCTGCCGGCCTATTTCCGCTACCACACGATGCGTTACCAGTTCACGACCGAAGGCATCTCGATGCGCTGGGGCATCCTCTTCCGCCGCGAGGTCATCCTCAACTACGCGCGCATCCAGGACATCCACCTCCGCTCGAACCTCCTCGAGCGCTGGCTCGGGCTGGCGCGCATCCTGGTCCAGACCGCCAGCGGCAGCGCCAGCGCGGAGTTGACGCTGGAGGGACTCAAGGAGTTCGAGGCGGTGCGGGACTTCCTCTACTCGCGGATGCGGGGCGTGAAGGATCCTGCCCACGAGCCCGCGGCCAGCGCCCACTCGGCGGGGCAGGGAACCGCGGCATTACCTACCGGGGAACTGGCCGCCGTCTTGCGGGAAGTGGCCCAGGAACTTCGCCGCGTGCGCGAGGCGCTCGGGCAAGCCCCCGCGCGGGAGCCGGGAGGGAAAAATGTTTGACCCCCTCCGCGCCTGGCTGCTGCGCTGGCTGCGCGTGCCGCCGCAACCCGAGCCGCCGTTTGGGCGGCCGGAATCCATCCAGGTGTTTCGCGCCGGGCGGAATTTTTATCGGCTGCAACTCCTGCGCTGGGGCCTCGGGCAGGCGGCGGCGGTCGTGGGCGTCGTGGTTGGCCTGACGATTCTCTACACCGCAGAGACCAGCGCCAACGTGCAGCGTGCCCGCCGCTTGGCTGCGCCCCAGCCGGCTCCCAGCGCGCTGTCCGCGTCCACGAATGAGCCCGCTGGAAGCCAGGGCGGCCAGCGCGCGGGGCGCCGAAGGAATACGCCGCTGCCCGAGCGACTGGGGAGTGTCGCCGCCGCCTTGCCGTCGAGTGTCTTCGTGGTTTTCCGCCTGGTTGAGGGGGTTGGCTTGCTGGTGTTTCTCGGCCAGTTGGTGGTGACGTATGCCGTGGTGCGTCTCGATTACGAGCTGCGCTGGTACGTGGTCACCGACCGCAGCCTGCGCATCCGCGAGGGGCTGTGGGACGTGCAGGAAATGACCATGAGCTTCGCCAACCTCCAGCAGGTGATGGTCTCACAGGGGCCGTTGCAGCGGTTCCTCGGCCTCGCCGATGTGCGGGTGCAATCCGCCGGCGGCGGCGGCGCTGCCCCGGCGGCGCATGGCGCGCAGCAAGAGTCCATGCACACCGGCGTCTTTCACGGCGTGGAGCAGGCGACCGAGATCCGGGATCTCATCCTGGACCGGTTGCGGCATTTCCGTGAAACGGGGTTGGGCGATCCAGACGAACACCGTCCGGCGCAAACCGCTGCGCTCGCGGCGACCCCGTCGGTGGTGGGCGGCGGCGAAGACGTGCTGAGCGCCGCGCGGGAACTGTTGGCCGAAGCGCGCGAGCTGCGGTCGGCGGTGAAGGGCGGCGCGCGGTGAACTCGGCTGCGGCGAAGGTGGGGCAGTCCGTCCCGGCTGCCCTTCCCGGTGCCCAAAGTGCAGGCGGGAAGCCGGCCCTACCTGGTCCCAGCAGTTCTCAGTTTGACCCCGACCGCCTAAAGCCGGGACTCCCAACCCCGCTCTCCGCTGCCGAAAGCCGTTTGGAGTCCCGGCTTTAGCCGGTGCTGGGCGCGACCCAGGGCCAAAATGAGAATTGCTGGCCTGGTCCGGTTCATCGCGAGCTTTACCTTGTAGGAGCCGACCTGGGGAGGCCCTCGTGCTCGCGTCGGCTCCTACAGTCTTGGAGGCGGCTCGGATTTCGTCATTCCCGGTGTCGTCGTCGTCGCGCGAGCAGGAGCATGGCCCCGCCCAGCAGGAGCACGGCGGCGGCGGAAGGCTCGGGGATGGACGGCACGCTCTGGGCGTCCACGGGTCGCAGGCCCGCGGCGTCGAACTGGGCTTGGTTCTCCAACACCACGGCGCCGCTGACGGAGGTGACGAGTTGGTGGCGGGCAGCTTCCTTGGCGGCTTCCGCCGGCTTGCGTTGCGCAGCCAGCCGATCAACCTCGTCGCGGGCCCAAAGTCGGGCGAGATGCTGCGAGCCTGCCACGGCGCCGTCTGCCTGCGCGGCGGCCTCCGTGGCCACTGCTTCGCGGGCGATCGTCAGGGTCTTGGCACCGCTGCGCCAGGAATCCAACCGCCGCTTCAAGTCAGCTTCGACGCTGCCCAGTCTCGGCACGGAGGAGATTCCGCCCAAGCCATCGAGCTTTTCGGTGACGCGATCTGGGCCGGGTGTGACCTGAAGTTCATACAGGCGCGGGCCAGCGGGATCGCGCTGGCAAGCTTGCACCAGCGGCTCAGTGGAAGCGAAGACCGCGGGCTGCGGGCCGTGAAGCCACAGCACCACTGCGCCGGGTTCCGCCGCGGCGAGTTCGCGCGCGCGGATCAGCGCCGGCACGTTGTCCTGTCCACCGACGGCGTGCCACGAGGTGAGCGATTCGAGCGCCCCCGCGTCGCTGCTGCGCGCAGAACGCTTTCCAAGTTCGACCACTTCGTCCGCGGCCACGAGCACCGTGAGCGCGGACGGCGGAGTCCACGAAGCCAGCGCGGCGGCGATGCTCCGCAAGTGCGGCTGCATGTCCCGCGATCCGTCCACGACGACGATCAACCGGCGAGGCGTCGTGGCGGGCTGCTCGGTGATCGTCTGGCGGATGAATTGCGGCTCGGCGCTGTGCGTGTCGCGGGTCCAGGCGGGCCGCGCGGCGGGATCGCGCTTGACCCGGAGCACGGAGTCGGGGGAAGTGAGTTCGGCGTTGCTCAACTGGCCGTGCAGCGACGTCTTGCCCGCGCTGTTGACGGCAGAGGTGAGCTTCACCCCCGTCGCTTTCACCTCGCCGTCTTCCACCCAAAGGGAGTGGTTAAAACCTTCGCGCAGCGAGAAATTCCGTTCCAGGAAAGCGGGCCAGCGGATCAGCCCTTCGCTCGACTGCTCGAGGAGCAAAGGTGCGGTGATGCCGAGGCGCACTTTCATGGTGCCGCCGCCCGATGGCACCGGGAAGCATTGCATTAGCACTCGATCCGGCCCGCAGGTGGTGACAAGGACCGGGTCGCGGCGCTTCACCACTGCCACTTCGCGATACGCATCGCGGACTTGCGAGCGGTCGGCGAACGCGGCCTCCCGCTCCTCGCCGTTGACCCAGAGCGTCAGGCGGGAGACCACGCCGCCGGGCGGCAGGAGGAGTTGCGCGCGTGCCTCGCGGGGTTGATCGGAGTCGTTGCGGAATTCGAGCGTCCATTCCGTGTAGCTCCACGCCGCGCCGGGACTGACGACCGCATCGAGCCGCGAGCCGAGCAGCGACAGGCCGCGGATGCGACCGCCCACTTTGTCGCCGCCGTGGTCCTCGTCCCAGGTCCAGTCGTTCAACTCGCCGAACACCCCGCGGCCCGTGCGCACGACCGGCGCGGGCACGGAGTTGAAGGCTTTGCCAGTCACGCGGTAGAAGATTTCCCGCGCCTGCTCGGGCGACACGCGCTGTCCCCCCGCGAAAAGCGAGCCGAGCAAGTCCATGTTTTGCGCGCCGCGGTTGTAGCCGTAGCAGTCGCGCAGCATTTGTTCCTCGCGTCCGATGGTGCGCAGCAGGCGCAGGCCGGCCAGTTCGGTGGCGCGCGTTTCGGAGGCTGCCCAGTGCGTGCCGACGCGCGTCAGCGTCACCGGGGCTTCCACCAGCGCGAGCGCCACGAACCCCAACGCCAGACCGCGCCAGAAGCCGGGCAGGGCCGCCTCCGCGCCCGACATTCCACGCAGTCGTCGCCGCAGCGCCACCGCCGCGATGAGCGCGAGCAGGGGCGACATCGGCAACAGACCCCAGCCAAAGAACAGGAGCGCAAACACCCCCGGCAGCAGCAGCGGAAAGAAGATGAAGGCGTGGAAGGTCGCGATGGCAATGGCCGCGCCGTTGAGCCAGCCCAGCAAGTCCCGCCGGCGCGGGTCGCCGCTGCGAACTGCCAGCCAGGTCCAACCGTTGGCGAAGGGCACAAATGCCACCAACGCCATGTGCCAGACAGTCGGGATCGGATCGAAAAACGCCCCGGCGCACATGCCGGTGGCGGCCTCAAGGACGAGGGTGGCCGCGGGCAGAATCGCACCAATGAACAGCAGCCATCCGCTCGCCACGAAGCCCATCGGCTTGGTGGTTGGCGGCGGGACGTCGGGTGTCGGGGCAGGCGGCGGGTTGGCCGGCGGCGGGGCTTCCGGCGCCCCGATGCGCGCGAGCAGACGGCGGACATCTTGCTCCGACACGACGGTGAGTTGCGCCGCGGCGATCTCCGCATCCAGGTGGCGGCGCAGGTCTTCGATGACTTCGTCCGGGTCCGCGCCGCTGGCGCTGAGGCCGGGGCGGATGCGGTTGAAATAGTTTTCCAGTTCTGCCTTCGCGGCGGTCGTCCAGGTCGTCATGAGTGCGCTCCTTTCTTCCGCAGGCTGAGAGCGCCCGCGTTCAACGTGTCCAGATAGTCTTCCATCAACGTCAGCACGCTCCGGCCTGCGGGGGTGAGCGTGTAGTATTTCCGAGCGGGGCCTTCCGTGGATTCCTCGAGGCGCGTGGTGACCAGACCCTGCACCCGCAGCCGGGAGAGCAGCGGATACAGCGTGCCCTCGCTCAAGCCCAGGCCGGGCACATCCACGAGCGTCTTGACCAGTTCGTAGCCGTAGCGCTCGCGGCCCACCAGCGCCCGCAAGACGCACAGTTCCACGAGGCCCTTGCGAGCCTGCACGATCCAGTTGTCGAAGTAGTCATTCATGCGGACCTCCTGGCAGCGGCGCGGAACCCCAGCCACATCATCCAGCCGAGCAACCCCCAAGCTGCCAGGAGCAGCAGCGTGAGACTGCCAATCAGAAATCGGGCCACCCCCGGGCGGTCTGGATCCGTGGCAGCGTCTGGGAGAGCCGCCGGGTCCTTGTGGGCCTGCGCATCGGCCATGAACCAGAGCGGGGCCCCGGTTTTCGGCCCGGCGGAGCGGAGGGCCGGGCTGAGTTCACGGCAGGCCGGAAGCTGGCGCTCCGGTGCTTGGGTCGGCGGCGCAGCCGCCAGATTGAGGACGGCGGAGTTCACGAGGCAGCCGCGGCGTCGGGCTTGGGCCCTCGGCGGTAAGAGTGCTTGGATGCAGGCATTGATTTCACAGTCTGGTTTGATTCGGCAGTCGGGTGTGGGGAGGTCTCGCAGAGCCAGATACCTTGCAATACAAGGTTCTGAGCCGAGGATTGTCAAGCAGGTTGTCGGTTTTCTTCAACGGTCGGCAGGCTCCGCTCGGCCGGGCCGTCGGAACAGGCGGCATTCGCGGCGCCCGGTGCGGGTTCGGCCGGGCAGGCGGAACCGCTTCAGCGCCGGTTGGGCGGCGGTTGGTAGGGGAAGAAGGTCTCGCGCAGGGTGCCTTTTTCCGTGCGCACAATGGTGCCGGCGCGGAGACCTTGCTGGCTAAACCAGCCCTGGTTCACCTCGATGACGTACTGGATATGGCGCGAGTCGGTGGGGACGGAGTTCGTGTCGCCCGGGAGCAAATCGTGAATCTCGCGGATGACGCCTTCGGGGTCGAGGTAGGCGGCGGAGAGGGGCACGAGGCAGTTCTTCATCCAAAAAGCCCGGCGATCGGCGTCGCCGAAGACAAACAGCATGGCCTCGGCCGGCGGGAGGTTGGTGCGGAACATCATGCCGGTCATGATCTCCACCGGGGCGCTGGCGATCTCCGCCGTGAGCGTGTGCTGGTCGAGGAAGAGCTTGATGGTGGAGAGACGGGATTGGGCGCGCACCGGCTCGAAGGGGTTAAACGACGAAGACCCCGCGGGGGCGGCGGGGGGCTTGCCGCAGCCGGTCAGGAGCAGCGCGGCGGAGAGGGCGGGGGCTAAAAGGCAGGACCATTTCACGCGGCGGAGGCTGCGCGAGCAGGGGGGCGAATTCAACCCGAATCCCGAAGCCCACGGGGCCGGCGGCGCCTCCCGAAGTTATCGGTGCGTGGCTTGGTGAAGCGACGCGGGGGGAGGCGGCAGCGTTTGGAGTGCGTCCGGCTGGCCGGCGCTTTCGGACCCCGCACCGCACCCGAAAGCGGGAGCAAGCTCCCCGCTCTGCTATGGGTAGCGTCAAGGCTGTCCGCGCGCTGGGGCCGAGTTTTCTTTTTCTTAATAGCGCCTTGGTCTTGGTCTCTGTCCGGCTCAGCCGAGGTTCAAAACGTTTGCTTGGCACAGGCAACAGCGCTGGCCGTTGCTCTTCCTGCTATCCGTGCGCGGGCCCCGCGGGGACGGCACCCGTTGACGCGTGCGGTCACCGCCAAGAAACGAGCACGCCCCAGCTCCAAAGCGGGTCGTTGCCAACCCCAGTGCGGCTCCGGGCGCGCGCCGTTTCAAAGGTGCTCGGTTCGCCTGCCTGTCAGGGGTTCCGCAAAGTGTTTCCGGGCGCTGGCTTCAGAGCGCCGTCCCGATCATGGTCCAGCCGAAGACGGCCGGTTGCGCGCGCCCGGTGCGCCAGTTGCCGGCTGGCGCTGCGCTTTTGCTCCTCCGCCGGCGTGGGCACGCGGACGGTGGCCAGGGCGTGCGCGTTGCCGGCCACGTAGCGGTCCAGGCGCAGGCACAACTCTTTGGCGTCGCTATGGTCGTGGTTGATGCCCTTGTGGTGCGCGTCCAGGCAGACGGGCTGGACGACCAAGTTGTGGACGCCCAGCGCCACCAGGTCGCGATGCCGCCCGAAGCCGAAGGGGCCGGCCTCGTAGCCACTGTGGACGCTCACCGCCGGCTTGGGTTGGCTGGGGATCCACGCCAGGAACTGGGCCGGCGTGAACCGCTGGGCCGGTTGGGGCGCGCTGTGATCCAGGAGGCGCCCGACGACGATGGAATCGGCATGCACGTCCAGGCCGAGCTTGAGGGTTTGCAGTTGGGGGCTCGCGGCGGACTCCGCGCGAACTTCGGAGGGACTGTGGAGAGGTTTAATCACACAATGAGTAGGTGTAGCGGTGTGGCGTTCGACTGCCAACTACTCATGTCATCTCCAAATGCTGCCGCGTCACCCCCGCGTCGCTCCACACAGCCAGCCCCGACAACTTCGGGAGGCACCGCGTTGGCCGCACGGTCGCGATTTGTCTCGCCCGCGGGAGGTTCTTCCCGCAGGAATCGTCTAAGCAACCGCCGGCTCGGGTGTCATACCCTGTGAGCGTCAATGCCGACCGCAGTCGCTCGCCGGAAAATCAGCCGTTGGAGCAGGTGTAAGCAGAGAGCAAATGGACGTCGCGCAAACCCATGCCGCGAATGCCGGAAGCCCCGGCGGCGAAACGATCGAGGCCTTGTTCCTCGAACTCGAATCGCCGCTGCTCGCCCATGCCTTGCGCCTGACCCACGACCCGGCGACCGCGGAAGACATCGTCCAGGATGCGTTCATGAAATTACTTCCCCAGTTTGCCGAGGTCCGCGAGCCGCGCCGATGGTTGCACACCGTCGTCCGCCACCTGGCGCTGAACCACCAGCGCGCTGCGGGTCGCACCGTGCCGCTGGCCGCGCCGGATACGGATGAGGCTAGTCAGGCCCCGGACCTCGTGGACCCGCAGCCGCTGCCCGACGAGCAAATCGCCCGGGCCGAGAGCCTGGGCCTGGTGCGTCTGCACCTGCAAACCCTGGACGAACGCAGCCGCGAGTTGCTCCGGCTGAAATTCCACGAGGACTTGTCCTATCAGGAAATGAGCGCCCGCACCGGGCTTAGTCCGGGGCTGGTCGGCTACACGCTGCATCACGCATTGAAAACCATGGCGGACGAACTCGCCCGCGCGGGAGTCATCCCATGAAACCGGAATTCCCCCACCTCACCCGCGAAGAACTCGAAGTGCGCCTCACCGCGCTGCTGCTGGGCGAACTCCCGCCCGCTGAAGCCGAGGCCGTCCGCCAGCTCGCCGCCCGCGATGCCGCGCTCGGTCAGATGCTCGCCCGCCTGGAGAAGGCCAGCCAGCTTGTCCGGGAAGGACTGACTGTGCCGGGTGAAGAAGTCCCCGCGACGCAGCCACCACTGAAACTAGCTCCGGAAAAACGCGCGCAACTGCTGGCTCATTTCCAGAAGCCCCCGCCGACCCACGAGCCTTCGGCAGGGGCGCGGACATTCTTGTCCGCTTCGGGCGGCGAACCGGGCCAAGCGGACAAGAATGTCCGCGCCCCGGCCCCCGTGACGCCGGAGCAGATGGGCTTGAAGCGGATTCAGCCGAAGCGCTGGAAGTATCGCCGACTGGCCGAGTGCTGCGTGGTGGGGGCCGTGATGCTGTTGCTGGCGGGATTGCTCTTGCCGTCGCTCGCGACGGCCAAGAAGAAAAGCATGCGGCACTACGCCACCTCGTTGCCGGGCCGGGGAAATCCCATGTCATTGAGCGCGAACCTGAGTGAGACGACAGACCCGGTGACGGCGCTGCCGCTGCCGCCTGCCCCGCCTGAGCCGGAGCAGTTGCGGATGAAGATCGCGCTGCCGGCGGCGACCGAGGACGCGACACTGACCGTAGCCGCCGGCTCAGCGGGGAGCTTTGCGTGGGGTGGCGGATTTTTTGGCTCTGGCGGTGGCGGTGCGGGAGGTCGGAGCAGTGGCGGTGGTTACGGCGGCGGAGCAAACTTGCCTGCCGCTTCCGCCGCCTCCGCGGCCACGCAGCCCGCCCCGGAAGCAAAACCGACGGAGACGACTCTGGGCTTCGCGTTGCAGGATTCCTACGGACGCGCCGCAGACCAGAAGCCGCCTGAAAGAATCACGCTGACTGGTGTCGTAAATGTGGCGGGCACCCGGAAGGCGATTCTCCAGCCCGGCACTCCGCCGCCGGTGCAGGCCGGTGAGAAAGCTGGGTTCGTGGCGGCCGCGGATGACGTCGAGTTCGGCGTTCCCGCCAGCGGCCAAACGTGGGCTTTCGAGAATCGCGGCCAGGTGGCCGCCGGCAAGCCGCTGGAAGTATCCACCAAGTCCGAGTTGGCCGATAGAGTCGAGAGCCGGGGCCGGGGCGCGACGGCCGCGCCGCAGGACTCGGCCAACAAGAACCAGCCGGCCCGGGCTGAACATGTCTTCGCGGACACGGACGGCCTGGGGCTGGATGGAGCCAGCACGCTCAGCCGGGGCAAAAACCCAACCCTCAGTGGCAGAACCACCAGCCTCGCGAGCAGCGCACCCGTGGCACCCGCCGGCCCGGCGGCAGGGAGCAGTGCCAGCCAACCTGCGGGCAGCATCCGGCTCCCCATGCCGGCGTTGAAAGGCACGCCGGAAAGTTTGCCTGCGGCTGCGAACATCGAAAATCTTGGCGAGACTGTCGCCCAGGCGAAAGCCAACTGGGACGTGCTGCAGAAGAGCGTCGCCGAGGCGCCTGCCGCCAACCCGGCTCCGAGCCTGGCGCCGGAGATGCAAGCCCGCTTTGCCCGCCGCTACGGGATTACCCCGCCCAGCAGCCAGGCGGCAGCGCCCGCGAAGGATGACCGCCAGCTATCCACGGTCACGCTCGGCGACACGCCGATGCCCGGCACGCTGTTCAAGGAGAAGGCCGCGGAGAAGGACGGAGACCTTGGCATCGGGGTGATCACCAAGCGTGTGGATGCACTCGCCAGCGGCGTGCAGAATCTTTACGCCAACAGCGTGACCAATTCCGTAGCGGGTAACTTGAACTTCCAGTTCCCGCCCCAGGAGAAGGCCCAGGCGGACGGCTCCTGGTTCGACAGCAGCGGTAGCCAGCGGAGCGAGGGACGGTTCAACGGAAAAGCCGGCGTGGCCATTGTGCTGCCGGCGGCAGGCCAGGTGGTGAACGGGCGGGCAGACGCCTTGGTGGAGGATGGTAAGCAGTTTTTTGAAGCGGGCAGACTGCCGGACGCGGCGGACAAATTTGCCAAAGCCCGCGCCGCTGAGCCGGGCAATCAGACCGCGCACTACTACGCCGAACTCGCCACCGCCGCCCTGACCGCCGGGGCGCATCGCGCGGGACGACCCGCGGGCCAGACGGAAGTCACCGCGGACTGGGTGGAAACGGATCTGAATGCACCGCTCACCGCAGGGCGCAAGCTCGCACTCGAGCGCAAGGCCAACACCCCGGTTCAGGATGGGGCTGCCCCGGCAACCGGCTCACTCGCGGCTGGCCGGGGTCTGGCTGAAGAACGACTTGCTGAAGGGTTGGAAAAGCAACTCTTCCTGGCTCGGGAGGCCAAGGCTCCGACGCAGACTGCCGCCTTCGAAACCAAGAAGCGCGAGTTGGAAGAGGCAATTCGTTTCCGCAACATCGCATCCCTCAAGATGCTCTCGGAAAAGACGGACGTGAACCGACCCAAGACCGCCATGGTTGAGATCGTTGACCCAGCGGCCGCGCCTTCCAAGCCGACAGGTTCGCTTTGGGATCGCGCCAAGCAGGCCGTCACGGGCGCTCCCGACCAATACGAAAGCACGGCCCGGATTACGGCCGAACGCGATGTGTCGGACATTAATCCGATCGGCGCCAAGTCCACCGTGGCAGGAGCCTACGATCCTTACTTCATCCAGACAGAGTTCGAGGCACTACAATCCGGCCCAATACTCGACAAGGTGGCGGAGAAACTGAAGCTCAGCGAAAAGTGGGGTGAAAAGTCCGGCGATGGCCAGAAGTTGACGCCAGAGAAAACTCGCGAACGGCTTAAGAGTCAGCTCGACTTACGCCCGGAGCGGAACTCCAGCCTCCTGGCCATCGCCGCCAAGAGCGACCAACCGGAGGAAGCGGCTTTGATCGCCAACACTTTGGCCGAGGTTTATCGAGATTACCGCGCTGAGCAGCGCAAGCAGATCTCTGTGCGCGGTATCGAGACACTTCAGGGACAATTCACTGAGCAGGACAAGCAGATCGCGAAGCTTCAGCAGGAGTTGGAGCAACTCAGATCGGCCGGCTCTGCGAGTGATCCCGCCGAGCCACCCCCGCCGCCCAAGCCGCCGGCCAATGCGCCGATTCCGCAGCCGGAAGTGGCCTCGGCGGAGAACGCTTTCTCCACCTTCTCCCTGAACGTGGCGGATGTTTCCTTCAAGCTCGCGCAGGCCAGTTTGGAGAAAGGCCAGATGCCGGACGCCGCGGCCATCCGCAGCGAGGAGTTCATCAACGCCTTCGATTACCGCGATCCCGAGGCGGCCGCCGGGCAGCCGGTGGCGTTTGTGTGGGAGCGCGCCCGCTTCCCGTTCGCCCACCACCGCGACGCGCTGCGCTTCTCCGTGAAGACCGCTGCCGCCGGCCGCCAGGGCAATCGTCCGCTGAACCTCGTCCTGCTGCTCGACAACTCTGGCTCGATGGAACGCGCCGACCGCTCGCTGATCATCCAGCAGGCGTTGCGCGTGCTCGCCGGCCAGCTTCAGCCGCAGGACCGCGTCAGCGTGGTGACGTTCGCTCGGACGCCCCGGCTTTGGCTCGACGCCACTGCCGGCGACAAGGCCGGCGCGGAACTGGAGAAGCTCGGCACGCTCACGCCGCAAGGCGGCACGGACCTCGGCGCGGCCCTCCAACTCGGC
>Ga0105047_10013892_pt1 | contig 12817 bp, 12 predicted proteins | sample MAT04_FD_78384 | JGI IMG/M metagenome (GOLD analysis project Ga0105047, IMG submission 78384) | Freshwater microbial communities from Lake Fryxell liftoff mats and glacier meltwater in Antarctica - MAT-04 (megahit assembly) | ecosystem: Environmental > Aquatic > Freshwater > Ice > Liftoff... | reverse complement strand
GCGTCTGGCCGACCTGCGCATGACCCTGCACCCGGCAAGTGCCTGGCTGCGATCGGACCATGCCGTGCATTCGCTGTGGCGGGCGCACCAGGGCCTCGATGACCTGGCGTCGGCCGATCTTGCCGGTATCGAGCCCCACACCGCCGAAGCGGTGTTGGTGATGCGACCGCAGTGGGACGTGCAGGTACACCCCATCGACCTGCGCGTGACGCACGTGCTCGGTGCTTTGCGTGAAGGCGCGCCGCTGGGCGTTGCACTCGCGCAAGTCCCTGCTTCGGTCGACGAGCCGGCGACGCTGCTCACCGAACTGCTCACCCTGCTGATCCGGCACGACCTGGTGGTCGCGCTCCACCCTGCTTCGGAGTAAAGCCCATGAACGCTGCGAACATGCCCGGCCGTCCCGCATCCTCGAATCTCGTCGATCGCGCCGGCCGCGGGCTCAAATCGCTGTACGCTGCATTCGCGCGCATTCCCGAAAGCGCGATCCAGCTGCTGGCCCGGGTGTCGCTGGCGGTGACGTTCTGGGCATCGGGACAGACCAAGATCGAAGGTCTGGTGCTCGACCCCATAGGCTGGAATATCGAGCTGGGCTGGCCGCGCCTGTCCGGCAGCGCACTGGACCTGTTCCAAACCGAATACCGGCTGCCGCTGCTGCCCCCGGAACTGGCAGCGCCGCTGGCCGCGGTGGCCGAGCACTTGTTCCCGCTGCTGTTGCTCGTCGGCCTGGGCACGCGTGTTTCGGCTGCTGCGCTGCTGGGCATGACCCTGGTCATACAACTCTTCGTCTACCCCAGCGCCTACGCCACCCATGGCCTGTGGGCCGCGCTGTTCCTCTACCTGATGGCGCGTGGTCCCGGCGCGATATCGTTCGACCGCTGGCTGCACCGCCACTACGCGTCCTGACCCGCGCCTGCCATGATTGTTTCCCGGACCAATGCCATATGGCGACCTTGATGGAGTTTCCCCAGTCCGGCCTTGCACCGCGTCCACCGGCCCTGCACGCCGAAAGCGCGCGCGGCAGCGAAGCACAGTGGGCGCTATGGATGCTGCTGGCGCAGGACGGCGATCGCGCCGCCTATCACGCCTTGCTGCAGGCGATCACGCCGTACGTGCGCAGCATCACCTGGCGTTACCTGGGCCGTGGCGAGGACGCCGAAGATGCGGTGCAGGATGTGCTGATGATCGTGCACGGCATCCGCCATACCTACGAGCGCGGCCGGCCGTTCAAGCCGTGGCTGGGCACCATCACCAGCCGCCGCTGCATCGACCTGCTGCGTCGGCGCGGACATCGGCTGCAGCACGAACTGTCCGGCGCCGGCGAAGCCGACGATGCCATCCACGAGGGCGCAGGTCCGCAGGAGTCCGCCGCACGCGAGCACCAGGCCGATACGCTGCGCCAGGCCGTGGCGCAGCTGCCGGACCGCCAGCGCGAAGCTATTCGTTTACTGCGCCTCAATGAACTCTCGCTCAAGGAGGCAGCGGCAGCAAGCGACCAGAGTGTTGGCTCGCTAAAGGTCGCCTGCCACCGCGCGATCAAATCGCTGCAGCTTGCACTTGCCGGAAAAGATTATCGCCATGACTGATACCGAACGCCTTATCGAGCAACTTGCCGCGCGCGCAGCGCCGGTGAAGCGGCTGCCTTCTCCGCTGCAGCGCACGCTGCTGTGGATGACGATGGCGGCGGTGGTGGCGTGGACCATCGTGGCCAGCCGCGGCATGCGCCCGGACTGGTTGCAGTCCATGGCGGTGCCTGGCGCGGCCCTCGAGTGGGGCGGCAGTGTGTTGACCGGAATACTGGCCGCCTATGCCGCTTTCCAGATCAGCGTGCCGGGGCGTTCACCGTCGTGGGCGTGGTTGCCGTTGCCGGCGGCGGGCCTTTGGCTGACCGGGTTGGGCATTGGCTGCCTGCATGACTTTGTCCGCCTGGGCGGGCAGGCTTTCGCGTACCAGAGCCACAGCATGGAATGCGCTTGGGCCATCACCTTGACCAGCCTCCCATTGGGGCTGCTGCTGCTGCTGATGGTGCGCCATGCGGGCGTGGTCCGGCCGGGACCCACGGCCGTGCTTGCCGCCATGAGTGCAGCCGCAGTATCGGCAGCGGCCGTGAGCCTCATCCATTCGGGGGAAACCGCCCTGATGGGCCTGCTCTGGCACGTCGGTGCCGTGGCCATTCTTTCGCTACTCTGCGGGATACTGGGCAACCCGCTGTTTGCCTGGATAGGCTACGCGCGTCGGTAACCGGAGCGGACACCTGCACCCAGACGACGCGTTGCCTGCGCCGTGATTGTCCACCGTTTGCAATACGGTTCCCCCACTTCCCAGGAGCGCATCCGTGATCAATCCTTCGTCTACTCCACGCCACCTTCCGCTTTCGCTGTTCCTGATCCGCGCCAGCGTGGTGCTGATGCTGGCGCCGTGGATAGCCGACAAGTTCATCAACCCTGGCCATGCCGTGGGCGTGTTCGAGAAGTTCTACGGACTGGGTGGCGTGGCCGAAACCCTGGTCCTGGGCATTGGCGTGGTGCAGGTAGCGATCCTGCTGGCGTTCGCCGTGGGGGCGTTGAGGTTCTGGAGCTACGGCCTGGTGCTGCTGATGCATGCCGGTTCCACGCTGTCGTCGTGGAAGCAGTACCTCAACCCCTACGACGGCGCCAACCTCCTGTTCTTCGCTGCGTGGCCGATGCTGGCGGCATTGATCGCACTGTTCCTGCTGCGCGAGCACGACACCCTGCTGAGCGTGGGCCGCAATCCCCGTTGAACTGCCGCGCTGGAGCCTTCGTAGCAGCGCCCCATGGGCGCGAGCCTCTGCGCAACGTTCGCTGGAAAAGCTCGCGCCCATGGGGCGCTCCTACGTGGATCTGCTACGGGCCCGCGTAGCCGGCAGCCGCCTGGCTTCGCGCCTTGAGGGGACACTCATCTCCACGCCGGTTGCGACCTTCGTCCTTGCTTAACGATGCGCAGATCGTGAAGCGCCAGTCGCAGCGCCTGCACGAATATGCCTACTCCACCGTCACCGACTTGGCCAGGTTCCGCGGCTTGTCGACGTCAGTGCCACGTGCAAGCGCAACGTGGTAGGCCAGCATCTGTACCGGGATGGTATGGACGATGGGGCTGAGCACGCCGGCGTGGCGCGGGGTACGGATCACGTGCACGCCTTCGGATTCGCTGAAGTGGCTGTCCTGGTCGGCGAACACGAACAGCTCGCCGCCGCGCGCGCGTACTTCCTGCATGTTGGACTTCACTTTTTCCAGCAGGCGGTCGTTGGGCGCGATCACCACCACCGGCATTTCCGCGTCCACCAGTGCCAGCGGGCCGTGCTTGAGTTCGCCGGCCGGGTAGGCCTCGGCGTGGATGTAGGAGATTTCCTTCAGCTTCAACGCGCCTTCCAGTGCGATCGGATAGTGCAGGCCGCGGCCCAGGAACAGCGCGTTGTCCTTGCGCGCGAACTTCTCGGCCCAAAGCGCAATCTGCGGCTCCAGGTTGAGTGCGTGCTGCACGCTGCCGGGCAGGTAGCGCAGCTGCTCCAGGTAGTCGGCCTCATCCTCGTCGTTGACCTTGCCGTGCAGTTTGCCGAGCACCACGGTCAGCTGGAACAGCGCGGCAAGCTGGGTGGTGAAGGCCTTGGTCGAGGCCACGCCGATCTCGGCGCCGGCGCGGGTGTAGAACACCAGTTCGCTGGCGCGGGGAATCGCGCTTTCGGGCACGTTGCAGATCGACAGCGTGTGCTGGTGGCCGAGCGACTTTGCGTACTTCAGCGCCTCCATGGTGTCGAGGGTTTCGCCGGATTGCGAAATGGTGACGATCAGGTGCTTCGGGTTCGCATGCGCAGCGCGGTAGCGGTACTCACTGGCGATCTCGACCGAACACGGCAAGCCGGAAATGGCTTCCATCCAGTAGCGCGCGGTCATGCCAGCGTAATAGCTGGTGCCGCAGGCGAGTATCTGCACGCCTTCGACGTCGCGCAACACCGCATCGGCGTTCTTGCCGAACAGTTCGGCGCGGAAGCCGCCATCGATCACCGCCTCGATGGTGTCGGCGATGGCGCGCGGCTGCTCGTGGATTTCCTTCTGCATGAAATGACGATACGGGCCGAGTTCGAGCGAGGCCAGCGACACGTCGGACACGTGCACCTCGCGCTGGATTTCATGGTTGTCACCATCGAACACGCGCACGCTTTCACGGGTGATTTCGGCGGTGTCGCCTTCCTCAAGGAAGATCACGCGGCGCGTGGCCTGGATGATCGCCGAAACATCGGAAGCGACGAAGTTCTCGCCTTCGCCCAGTCCGACCAGCAGCGGGCAGCCCATGCGTGCGCAGATCATGCGTTCTGGTTCGCGGCGGCTGACCACGGCCAGCGCATAGGCGCCGGTGAGTTCCTTGACCGAGCGTTGCACCGCAGCCAACAGGTCGTCGCCCTGCTTGAGGTAGTAGTGGATCAAGTGGGCGATGACTTCGGTGTCGGTCTGCGATTCGAATTCGTAACCGACCCCGCGCAGGCGCTCACGTTGTTCTTCGTGGTTTTCGATGATGCCGTTGTGGACCAGGGCGACGCCGTGGCTGATGTGCGGATGGGCATTGGCTTCGGTCACGCCGCCATGGGTAGCCCAGCGCGTGTGGCCGATACCGAGATTGGCGTGCACGCCTTCGGTCAACGCGGCGTTCTCCATCTCCGAAACCCGACCGGTGCGGCGCACGCGGGTGACCTCATTGCCCGCCACCAGGGCGATACCGGCGGAATCGTAACCCCGGTATTCCAGGCGCTTGAGACCTTCGATCAACACGGGGACCACATCGCGATCCGCAATCGCGCCAACAATTCCGCACATCAAGCCTGCTCCTTCCGGTGGGTGGTGCAGTTTAAACGCGCAAAGCCAGGCGAACCGTCCGCGCGGACGCCGCAGTGTCCGCGCGGACGCCTGCCCGCCGTGCACGAGTTCCATTTAAATCAACTACTTGGAGTTGGCACGCCGATTGCTTTGGCTTCATTGCGTCGCCTTAAACGCTGCCCTCATTCCGGACATCCAACACCTTCATGGAACCTCGCGCCCGCATCCGTGACACCTCCGCCCAGGACAGCGTGCTGTCCAGCCCCGCATCGGTCGCAAACCAGCGCCGGTCGTGGATCGTCCCCGCGATCGTCGGCGTGGCGGTGCTGGCGCTGGCCGCCTGGGTGATCGTGGGTTGGAGCGGTGGTGGGCGCTCCTACGATTCCGCGCGCCTGCGCATTGCCGAGGTCACGCGTGGCGACCTGGTCCGCGACCTGTCCGCAGACGGGCGCCTGATCGCGGCCAACAGTCCGACCCTCTACGCCATCGCCGGTGGCACCGTCGCGCTCAAAGTCGTGGCTGGCGATGCGGTCAAGCAGGGCCAGGTGCTGGCGGTGATCGACAGCCCCGAGCTGCGCAGCAAGCTGGTGCAGGAGGAATCCACCCTGGCCAGCCTCGAAGCCGAAGCCAACCGCACCGTGCTGGACGCCGAACTCGCCAGGTCCACTGCACGCAAGTTGCTGGACCAGGCCCAGATCGACCGCACCGCTGCGCAACGCGACTTGCAGCGCTACCAGCGCGGCTTCGATGGCGGCGCGGTCCCGCAGGTCGATCTGGCGCGTGCGGGAGACGACCTGAAGAAGGCCGAGCTGGGCCTGCTGTCAGCCGAAAAGGATTACGGACTGCAAGGTCGCGGCGCCGGCATCGATGCACGCAACAAGCGCCTGCTGGCAGACCGCCAGCGCTCGGTGGCGCTCGAGCTGCAGCGTCAGGTCGATGCACTGACGCTACGCGCGCCGTTCGACGGCCAGGTCGGACAGGTGCAGATCCAGCAAGGTACCAATGTCATCGCCAATGCTCCGATCCTGGGCGTGGTCGATCTGTCGGTGTTCGAACTGGAGATCAAGGTGCCCGAAAGCTTTGCCCGCGACCTTGGCATCGGCATGCCGGCGCAGGTCGCCAGCAGTGGCACGACCTACGCGGCCGAAGTGTCCGCGGTGTCGCCGGAAGTGGTCAACGGCGAAGTCAACGCGCGCCTGCGTTTCGCCAATGGCAAGCAACCGCCCGGCCTGCGCCAGAACCAGCGCCTGTCCGCGCGCATCGTGCTGGATACCCGCCGCGACGTGCTGATGGTCGAGCGCGGTCCTTTCGTCGAACAGAACGGCGGCCGTTTCGCCTATGTCGTCGATGGCAGCACCGCGGTGCGCCGCCCGATCCAGGCCGGGGTCAGCAGCCTGGGCGCAGTGGAAGTAGTCAGCGGCCTGCAGCCGGGCGAACGCATCGTGGTGTCAGGCAGCGACCTGTTCGGCGATGCGGAGCGGGTGAAGATCAATTAAGGCGGTGGTTGGTTTCTGGTTGCCGGCTATTGGTTCGCTTTACCCCGTTTGGAAAAGCGGGAAGCAAAGTACCAGCAGCGACAAGCGAACCAAGACCGGCGGCAACAAGCGAACGCATTAAAGACCAGCACCGAAAACCGACAACCCACAACCAACAACCCTCAAGGAACCCCTCATGCTCAACATGCGCCAGGTCAGCAAGGTCTACCGCACCTCGATGGTTGAAACCCACGCGCTGCGTTCGCTTGACCTGCTCGTGAAGGAAGGCGAGTTCGTCGCGGTCACTGGGCCTTCGGGTTCGGGCAAGACCACGTTCCTCAACATCGCAGGACTGCTGGAGGATTTCACCGGCGGTGAGTTCACCCTGGATGGCGAGAACGTCAAGGGACTTTCGGACGATGCGCGCAGCAAGCTGCGCAACCAGAAGATCGGCTTCATCTTCCAGAGCTTCAACCTGATCCCGGACCTCAACCTGTTCGACAACTGCGACGTACCGCTGCGCTATCGCGGCATGCCGGCCAGCGAGCGCAAGCAGCGGATCGAGGATGCGCTGGGGTTGGTTGGTTTGGGTTCGCGGCTCAAGCATTTCCCGGCCGAACTGTCCGGCGGCCAGCAGCAGCGCGCTGCAATTGCGCGTGCGCTGGCGGGTAGTCCGAGACTGCTGCTGGCCGATGAGCCCACCGGCAACCTCGACTCGCAGATGGCGCGCAGCGTGCTGGAGCTGCTGGAAGACATCAACCAGCAGGGCACCACCATCGTCATGGTCACCCACGATTCGGAACTGGCGGCGCGCGCGCAACGCAACGTGCACATCGTCGACGGCATGGCTACCGACTTGTCGGTCGAACCGAGCCTGGCGCGATTGGCATCGAAACAGGTTCCTCTCGCTGCGGGAGAGGGGCTGGGGTGACAGAAGCAGGGCGGGTCTTGGTCCGCCTTCGGAAGTCTCGCGTTTCATCCACGACGGCGGGTCGTGATCCGCCTACGGAAGTCTCGCGATCAGTCCAGCACGGCGGGTCTTGACCCGCCTAAAGAAGTCTCGTGATCAACCCACGACGGCGGGTCAAGACCCGCCCTACGGACTTCTCCCCAGGTGAGAAGACAGGAGCCACTTATGTTCGCCTACTATTCCGACCTCGCACTGCGCAGCTTCAAGCGCAACAAGGCGTTGACCGCGCTGATGGTGTTGTCGATCGCGCTGGGCATCGGCGCCTGCATGACCACGCTGACCGTGTTCTATGTGCTCTCCGGTGATCCCATGCCCGGTCGCAGCCACACGCTGTTCTATCCGCAGCTGGCGCCCGAATCGATGCGCGGGTTCGTCGCCGGGGAAGATCCGCCGACCCAGCTGACGCGTTTCGATGCTGAAACCCTGCTGCGCGAAAAACGTGGCGACCGCCAGGCCTTGACCACCGGCGGCGCCGCCAGCATCGAGCCGCAGAGCAGCACGCTGAAACCGTTTCTGGTGGACGCGCGATACGCGAGCGCCGACTTCTTCCCGATGTTTGAGGTCCCGTTCCTGCATGGCACCGGCTGGTCGGCCACTGAGGACGAGAAACGCGAACGCGTGGCGGTGATCGACAAGGAACTCAACGACAAGGTGTTCGGTGGCGGCAACAGCGTGGGCAAATCCCTGCGGATGAATGGCACCTCCTTCCGCGTCGTCGGCGTGATCGACAACTGGAGGCCGGCACCGAAGTTCTACGACATGAACAGCGATCGATTCGGTACCCCGGAGCAGGTGTACCTGCCGTTCTCCACTTCGCGCGACCTCGACATGGGCCGCAACGGCAGCATGGATTGCTGGAGCGATGCGGGTGACGATCCCGAAGGCAGCACCGGCCTCAACGCACCTTGCACCTGGATCCAGTACTGGGTACAGCTGGACACGCCGGAAAAGGTCGCCGACTACCGTCAGTACCTGTCCAACTATTCGGCGCAGCAGCGCGCTGCCGGGCGCTTCGAGCGGCCCGACAACATCCGCCTCCTCGACGTGATGGCCTGGCTGGATTTCAATCGCGTGGTGCCAGGCGACGTGCGCTTGCAGGTGTGGCTGGCGCTGGGCTTCCTGCTGGTGTGCCTGGTCAACACCGTGGGCCTGCTGCTGGCCAAGTTCCTGCGACGCAGCAGTGAGATCGGCGTGCGGCGCGCGCTGGGTGCTTCGCGTCGCGACATCTTTACCCAGTGCCTGGTCGAAGCCGGCGCGATCGGGCTGGCCGGTGGCGTGTTGGGTCTGGGGCTGGCGCTGCTCGGGCTGTGGGCGGTGCGCCAGCAGCCATCAAGCTATGCCGAGCTTGCTCACCTGGACCCGGTGATGCTGCTGGCCACCTTCGTCATGGCGATCATCGCCAGCCTGCTGGCAGGCATCCTGCCCGCCTGGCGCGCAATGCAGGTGACGCCGGCGATCCAGTTGAAGTCGCAATAGCGCGTAGGGCGGGTCTTGACCCGCCGTAACAGTCAACTATGCAGAAATCAACCAGAGCCGGCGGGTCGAGACCCGTCTTACCAAATACCGGAGCACGCCATGGACATCCGCCCCATCCTTTCCACCCTGCTGCGCCACAAGACTGCCTCGGCGCTGATCGTGCTGGAGATCGCACTGAGTTGCGCGATCGTGTGCAACGCGCTGTTCCTGATCGGCGAGCGCATCGGGCGGATGAATCGCGACAGCGGCGTGGCCGAAACCGAACTCGTTCGGATGCAGATGGTCGGCATCGGCGAGGATGAAAACGCCGATGCGCTCACCCGTGCCGATCTCACTGCATTACGCGGCCTGCCCGGGGTAAAAAACGCCACCGTGACCAACCAGGTGCCGTTCGTGAACTCGTCCTGGAATACCTCCATCAACCTGCAGCCGGACCAGGACCAGCCCACCGCGAACCTGACCATGTACATGGGCGATGAAAGCTTCCTCGACACCTTTGGCCTGAACCTGGTCGAGGGTCGCAACTTCAATCGTGAGGAAGTCCAGGAATGGGCGGTGATCGATGCGCCCGGCGCTGACGTGGACCCGACGGCGATGATCATCACCAAGGTGGTCGCCAACAAGCTGTTCCCAGGCGAAAGCGCGGTCGGCAAGTCGGTGTACCTGGGCGGTCCGGATAGCAGCCCGGTGCCGGTCATCGGGGTGGTCGAGCATCTGGTGCGACCAAGCGACCAGGGGGGTCCGGCCGAACACGAATTCTCGATGGTCCTGCCGGTGCGCCTGCCGTACACGGTGAGCGGCAACTACGTGTTGCGTACCGATCCGGAGCGCCGCAATGAAGTGCTGACGGCGGCGGCCGCGTCCGTGCTGAAGAACGGTCCCAACCGCATCATCCTGGAAGAAAACACCAAGACCTTCGAGCAGCTTCGCCGCGAGTATTACCAGGAAGATCGAGCGATGGCCTGGCTGCTGGTAGCCGTGTGCATAGCGTTGCTGGTGGTGACCGCGCTGGGCATCGTCGGCCTGGCAAGCTTCTGGGTGCAGCAACGCACCAAGCAGATCGGCGTGCGCCGCGCGCTGGGCGCTACCCGCGGCCAGGTGTTGCGCTACTTCCAGACCGAAAACTTCCTGCTGGCCACCATTGGCATCGCACTGGGCATGCTGTTCGCCTTCGCCATCAACCAGTTGTTGATGGGCAAGTACGAACTGCCGCGACTGCCGCTGATGTACCTGCCGATCGGCGCAGTGCTGCTGTGGCTGCTGGGCCAGATCGCGGTCTACGGTCCGGCGCGCAAGGCGTCCTCGGTGCCCCCGGCAGTGGCCACGCGTAGTGCGTGAGGCGCGATCGCCGGCCGCACCCTGGTTCACTCTGGCCTCCCATAATTGCGTGAACTTCCTGCGGACCCACGACACATGAAAGCTCCACTCTTGCTCTTCGTATCCCTGCTCATGGCACCATCGCTGGCGTGGCCACAACACGCTACCGGGGCCGATCCATCACCGACCCCATCCGTATCGGCACCGGCGGTGGACGTCTCCCGTGACACGCTGGACAGCTACGCCGGGCGCTATCGCATCGGGCCGGGTTTTGTCCTCAGCGTCTGGCGCGAAGGCGAAGCATTGAAGGTGCAGGCCAGCGGACAAATGCCGCAGGTGCTGGTGGCGGAATCGGAAAGCGTGTTTCGCGTGGCTGGTAGTCAAGAGAAGGTGGTGTTCGGATTCGATGCCTCGGGTGCCCCGAGCTACCTGGACTTTCATTCCGGCAGTCGCCACACGCGGGCGCTGCGGGAATAACGACTTCCACGCGTTTTCATTTCGGGACTCTTGAATGCGAATACTTCTGTTATCTCTAGCCACGCTGTTGCTGGTCTTGAACGGCGCATCGGGCACCGCGAAAGCCCAATCCGCATCGCCGACGGCCGAGCTGGAGCAGAACATCGCCGCGCTCGATGCGGCGGTGTTCGACGCTTTCAATCGTTGCAACGATCCTGCCCAGCTGCGCGAGCATGCAAGCTATTTCGCGCCTGATGTCGAGTTCTACCATGACAATGGCGGCGTCACCTGGACGCGCGATGCCATGATCGCCAATACCGCCAAAAACGTCTGCGGCAAGATCACCCGGCATTTGTTACCCGGCACCCTGAAGGTCTATCCCATACGGGATTTCGGCGCCATTGCGCAGGGCGTACACACGTTCTGTCCAATGGGTTCGACCACGTGCGAAGGCATGGCGGATTTCGTCATCGTGTGGCGACAACTAGAGAGCCGCTGGCAGATCACGCGCGTCCTCAGCTACGGCCATCGGGCGCTGGAACCTTCGCGATAACCGCTACGATTGCGCGATTGGAACGTATGGATCGGTTTCCCGCATGACCACCCTGCTCATCATCGACGACAACCCCGCCGTCGCCACTGCACTCGAAGTGCTGTTTTCGCTGCACGACATCGGCACGCTGCACGCCGATTCACCCGAAGCCGGCCTGTCAGTGCTGCAGCGCGAAGCGGTGGACCTGGTGATACAGGACATGAACTTCAGCGCCGATACCACTTCCGGTGAAGAGGGCGAGGCCTTGTTCGCCGCCATTCGCCAGCAGCGTCCGGATCTGCCGGTGATCCTGCTGACCGCGTGGACCCAGCTCAGCAGCGCGGTGGGGCTGATCAAGGCCGGGGCCGCCGATTACGTGGCCAAGCCGTGGGACGACAACCGCCTTCTGGGCACGGTCAACAACCTGCTGGAGCTGTCGGAGGCGCGCGCCGAACTGGACCGCCGCCGCAAGCGCGAGCGCGCGCGCCAGCAGCAGTTGGCGCAGCAGTACGATCTGCGCGGCGTGGTGTTCGACGACCCCGCCAGTGAACGCGTCATCGCGCTGGCCTGCCAGGTAGCGCGCTCGGACTTGTCGGTGCTGATCACCGGACCCAATGGCAGCGGCAAGGAAAAGATCGCCGAGATCCTGCAGGCCAATTCGTCGGTGCGCAAGGGACCGTTCGTCACCTTGAACTGCGGCGCGATTCCCTCGGAACTGATCGAAGCCGAACTGTTCGGCGCCGACGCTGGCGCCTATACCGGCGCCAACAAGGCACGCGAAGGCAAGTTCGAAGCGGCCGACGGCGGCACCCTGTTTCTCGACGAGATCGGCAACCTGCCGCTGGCCGGGCAAATGAAACTGCTGCGCGTACTCGAAACCGGACGCTTCGAACGCCTGGGTTCCAACCGCGAACGCCAGGTCACGGTGCGCGTGATCAGCGCCACCAACGCCGACCTCCCCGCCTGTATCCGTGACGGTGGTTTTCGCGAAGACCTGTACTACCGCCTCAACGCGATCGAGTTGGCGGTGCCACCGCTGGCCGAACGTCCCGGCGACATCCTGCCGCTGGCCGAACACTTTCGCGGTGACGGCAAACCGATCGGTGACAGCGCGCGTGCCGCGCTGCTGCGCCACTCCTGGCCCGGCAACGTGCGTGAACTGCGCAACGTGGTGCAGCGCGCGGCACTGTTGGCCGTCGGTGATCGGATCGAAGCCGAAGACCTCAAACTGCCGAGTGCCCCGGCCGCACGCAGTGTCGCAGTGCATGAGCCTGACCGCGTCGCGATCGAACAGGCGCTCAAGCGCGCCGGTGGCGTCATCGCCCAGGCAGCTGCGGAGCTCGGCCTGAGCCGGCAGGCGCTGTACCGGCGCATGGACCGTTTCGGCCTCAAGCTTCCATGAGCGAGCGCCAATGATGCGTCGATCGCTCGCGGGTCGCGTGCTGGGCTGGATGCTGCCGCTGTTGCTGGCGGCCATCGTGCTGCCGCTGTTGCTGCAGCACTGGCTGCAGGATGCACGATTGGCCGCGGTGGTGTCGGCACTGGTGCTGCTGCCGCTGGCGGCATGGGTTTCGCGGCGTGCGCTGCGGCCACTGGACGCGCTGTTCCGCGCGCTCGCCGGCAGCGTCAACAGCTATCGCGATGGCGAGTACAACTTCGGCATCCACTGGCACGGCAAGGACGACCTCGGCGAACTGGTGCAGGCGCACGCCAGGTTGGGCGAAGTGTTGCGCGAGCAACGCCAGTCGCTGGTGCAGCGCGAGTT
>Ga0105047_10013891_pt1 | contig 12819 bp, 12 predicted proteins | sample MAT04_FD_78384 | JGI IMG/M metagenome (GOLD analysis project Ga0105047, IMG submission 78384) | Freshwater microbial communities from Lake Fryxell liftoff mats and glacier meltwater in Antarctica - MAT-04 (megahit assembly) | ecosystem: Environmental > Aquatic > Freshwater > Ice > Liftoff... | reverse complement strand
TGCAATTAAACCAGTACCATCAGTAACTGTATAGGTTACATTTGTAATACCTTTAATAAAGCTATATGGGTCGGGAATATTATTTATTCCTAATAGTATAGATGATGCAACTGTAGCCCCGGTCATTTTCCATGTGAGGGTAGTAATATTGGTATCAGGATCACTTATGGTTGCGGCTAACCCACTTATTGCAGCTTTACATAATCCAGGGTCTGTATTCGATATAATATTGCCCGGGCAACTGATGGTGGGAGGAGCAGCCATTTGATTCAAAAGGATAAAATCCGGAGTGGATTTCCTGTTTAATTGATAAATAAAAGCAAATATTGAATTTTGGCTGAAAGTATATGAATTGGCAATGTGGTTTTTAACATTTTGTTTGCTCATTGAATCGGCAGAGGAAAAACTGTTTTCTGCCGGAAATGCCGGGCTATATGCCACGTAATCTGATTTATACGACAGTGAGCCAGCCGTGCCAGAAGCATAAAAAAAGTAAGGCAACACTATTACTAATAATTTTAATGCCTTATGACAGAATCGAATATATAAGTATTTCTTCATGTCGGTAGTATTAATCTTTTACTTGATTATGCCGTAAGCCTTTATCCGGAATAGCTTCGGTTTTTAACTTACTGTTATGATATGAGTTCTTTTTAAATTGGCCGGACAGTGGTTGCATATTTTGTATAGTTTTCATTAGGGCAGAGCCATTTTTCAGTTTATTCCGATTTATGTGCAAGTTATTACAATAAATTGCCAGCTTTAAGGAGCTTAAAATAAGTTATTAAACGATTTATTAACAACTATACATCTGATTATCATCAAGATAAGCCATTTTTTAGAACCTCTTTTTTTGACCCGAAATTTAACCTTATACCATACTGCACTATTGTAAGGTTAAAAGTGGCATGTCATTGAGCCAAATTAGCAAATCTGCTGATCTTGTGGGCGGTACATTCCTATCCAAATTAGTTGATAAAAATCATAAAATTATGTTGTTACTGAGCCGGGCGATACACTCGCTAAAAGCAGATCATCAGGCGCTAAATATTTCCTTTCATACAAATACAAGAGGTATAAAATTTCCGAAAATGCACATGGGTAACTGTCAAAATCAGCTTTCGGGACCTATAAAATTGTTATAAAAGTATGTATTCACAATAGTTAACATTATAAATAGTTCTTTATGTAAATAAACTTTCTTAATTTTGCGATTCTGGAATCAGGAACATATCGTTGTTATAACCTGGCAGAGTCCGAATAAGATTTGGAATAACTAATGAATCATTCATAATAATTTTAATCTTTTCAAATAAAACAATGCTCATGAAAACAAAACTTTTTTTAGTGATGGGACTTGCAGTAGTGATGCTGGGAAGCTCATGCGTTAGTCAGAAAAAATACAAAAGCCAGGTTGCCAATTTCGATGCTCTGAATAATCAGTACACGAAAAAACAAAGCGATTTGAATGCCTGCGAAACAGCTAAAGCAAATTATCTTAAACAAATAGATGATCTCAACAAGCAACTTGCTGAATTAGCCAAGGAAAAATCGTACCTGAAAGAAAATAACTCAGTGGTGTTAAACCAATTAGAAATGCTTTCGGTAATATCCAGTTCGCAGGCCGCAAGTATCAAGCAATCAATGGATAACCTGGGTATGAAAGATGCCTATATTCAAGGATTGCAAAAATCGTTAGCACAAAAAGACTCGCTTAACATGGCATTGGTAATGAACCTCAAAGGTGCTATTGGCAATCTTGAAGATAAGGATATCAACATTAAAGTGGATAAAGGTGTAGTATTTATTGATATTTCCGATAAGCTTTTATTTAAGAGCGGGAAATATGAAGTAACCGACCAGGCTAAAAATGTACTTGCAAAGGTTGCCAAGGTTTTGAAAAATCAACCGAATATGGATTTCATGATCGAAGGCCACACTGACAATGTTCCATTCAAAAAAGGCGACCTGGTTGATAACTGGGATCTTAGCGTAAAACGTTCGACAACAATCGTTCGCTTACTCCAGACTCAATACGGACTTGATCCTGCACATATTATTGCTGCCGGTCGTGGTGAATATCAACCTCTTACATCTAACAGCACCGCTGATGGCAAAGCTGCCAACCGCAGAACCCGCATCGTAATTTTACCTGAACTTGATCAGTTCTTCAAACTGCTCGAAAAGAAATAAATACTTTAACCCTGACAGAGCTTTAAACCCTGTCAGGGTTTCTTTTACATTCAAATTGGCTTTCGAAGCATCACCGCAATCCGTTTTACCGGATACCAGGCCGCAGCAGTGCCAATAAGCACAATGGTGATAAAAACGTATAAAAAGTCAGTGGCAATAAGCTTTACCGGATATGCGCTGATGATAAAAGAGCCACCACCCTGTAACTTGATAAGTCCGAATTTTTGTTGCACAACGCATACAATCAGTCCGATCAGCAGCCCCGTAAATGCCCCGCTTAGCGATATCAGCAAGCCTTCGAAAAAGAATATCTGTTTTATAGTGCCATCTCTGGCTCCAAGGCTGCGCAAAATTCCTATATCTTTCTGTTTATCGAGGATCAGCATGGTGAGCGATCCGATAACATTGAACGAAGCCACTATAAGGATAAACGTTAGTATCAGGAAAACTGCCCATTTCTCCGATTTCATAATCTTGTAAAGAACTTCCTGCTGTTGGAAACGGTTTTGTATCTTGAATTCCGGACCAATAACTTCAGCAATCTTTTCCTGTATCTTGGCCGCATCGGTGCTTTTATCCAGCCTGATTTCTATTCCCGTTACTTCATCGGTATAATCAAGCATACGGCGGGCAAAGCGCAAGGGTACAATCATAAATTTATCGTCAAAATCCTGCTGAACGGAGAATATGGCTATCGGCCTGATAAATTCGCTGCGAAACGACTCCTGCGGCAAACCGGTAATACTTCCTTTGCGTTTGGGAATATAAACAGATATCAGGTTATCAGGTGCTTTCATATCCAGGTTCAGGAAATAGGCAATGCCGTATCCGGGAATGGCAAAATCGAGGCTGTCTTTCTGAAGAATCATTTCGCCGGTTACCAGAAGCGAATCAATAGGGCTGTTAACCTGGTATAGCGAATCAACACCTTTTATAGTAGCAAGATATTGCTGTTTCTTGTAATATAGCAGCGCATTTTCCTCAACCACCTTTGTATAACTGATAACGCCGGGAATGGCGCGTATTTTATCTGCGTTTATTTCATTTTCATGAAAAGTCTTCCCCTGGCTTATGGTAATTTCTATATCCGGATCAAAAACTGAAAATAAGGATACTACAACCGATTCAAAGCCATTGAATACGCTCAACACAATGATCAGCGCAGCCGTTCCTACCGCTACGCCTACCATCGAGATACCCGAAATAAGGTTGATGATATTGTGCGATTTCTTCGAAATCAGGTAACGGCGTGCTATAAAAAACGGGAGATTCAAAATACGATTATTAAGATTGGGATTATGCCCCTGAGTTTTTTCGTGATATTACTTATCAGACAAAAAGTTTAATCTTTGTTTAAATGATTGGAAATCGGAAGCTTTAGCCTCTCTCCTCCTGGAGAGGGGTTAAGGTGAGGTTTTATCATGATTTCATCACATTCTCATGGAAATCAATCCATCAAGTCCTAAAACCCTAAAAAAATGCCTTACTTCCACGCTTTTACCACAAGCCCTGTCCCGGTTTTATGATCCATGGTTGCATCAAAATAATTAAGCACCAGGCAAACCGGGAATGTAATCAGGTAATAAAATGGCAGCAGGATAAAGAAAAGCTTCGTTTTCCCAAGTGCCAGGATCGGATATTTCATCGAAAGCCTCCAGCTGAACTGACCGGGTTTACCATACTGGTAACGGGCTTCGGTACGGCTGAAACCTGCCAGCTTTAGCTTTTCCTGGATCTCGTTGATGTTGTATCCATCGCGAACATGCTCGTCGATAAATGACTCTTCCTCATCATGGTCGTGTACATCGCTTCCTCCCTGGTCCGAAGGCGTTGAAATAAGAACCATTCCACCGGGCTTCATCGAAGCATGAAAATTCCGAAACACCATAACATCTTCAAGTATATGTTCCATAACATCTACCGAAAGAATGAGATTATAAGCTGAAGCATCGGTAAAAGCAGTAAGATCGCCAATAGCAAAAGCTACATTCTTCCTTCCGATCCGGCTGAAAAAAGCATTGCAGTCTGCTATCTGTTCATCCTTAACATCCACTCCGCGGATTTTCCATTCAGGATGTTTTGACGACATATAAAAATCATATTGCCCAAAACCGGAGCCTGCATCCAGTATGAAAGCATCTTTCGGCGCAGTAGCAGCCCATTTTTTTATTTCGCGGCGCACATGCCACGAGCGAAGCAAAAGCAGGTCGAGCAGGCGGTAAAAGACTTTTCGTAAAAACGGGGTGCTGTTAAAAACACTTCCGAGCGAACGTTTGATAGGATCGTATTGCATTTATTAAGGGTTAAGCTGTAAGTAGTAAGGTGTAAGTATTCTCTTGTTCTTACCCCTTCTTCAGCAGGTTATCAATATTCTCAATATAATCGAGCGAATCGTCGATAAAAAAATCGAGTTCGGGGATAGAGCGGACCTGGTTTTTGATACGGTTGCCGAGTTTGAGCCTAATTTCTTTCCTGTGTTCCTTGATCATACTTAACAGTTCCTGTTTCTCGGTTTTCCCGAACAGGCTTACGTAGACCTTTGCAAGAAAAAGATCGGGCGAAACGTGAACCTTGGTAACAGTGATCATATTGCCCGGGAAAGTGTCGCGGCCCAGGGCCTGGAATATTTCGCCCAGGTCTTTCTGGAGCAGGCGTGCTATTTTATTCTGGCGTGTTGTTTCCATGCGGGCAAAGGTACTGATTTTATAAATAATACCTTGTAGGTTGCAGATAAGCATAGCATTGAAAAATTACCGATCAAACCCATTTAATGTTAATTTTGCGGAGTATTCATCATCAACCTGCTTATCTCTTCAAAAAACTGATTTTGTAGAAAATTTTTAAAGCTAATGCGTTATAAAAAAACTTACCGGGTTTATGCTTACTATCATCTTCAATATAATGCATAAACTGTTTTCGCTGGTACAATTTATTATAGTGGCACCAATCCTTCATAACCAAACTTCGGTGGTTATTGCCCACAGGCTTTCGACCGTTCAGAATGCTAACGAAATTATAGTGCTGAATGCCGGTGAGATTGTTCAACGTTATAACCATCATGTCCTGAATGCAACAGGAGGGATTTATAAGAAATTGTTTGAGATGCAGTTGTTTAAGTGATACTTATGCACTTAGCTTATACTTTGGCAACATTCTATAAATGAAATAACTAATATAGGATAAAATGATTCTCTTACATAAATACTGACGGTTTAGGTACAAATGTTCTAATCTTGCATTTTATAATAATAGGGTTGACAATTTTAATAATTTCCATTAATGGGAGATTGAATGTTATGACAAACAAATTCCAAAAATACAAAGCATCCTTAAAGCTCAGTTTTATTTTTCTAACGACATTATCGTTATTTTTCTTATTTCTGGGAAGTATATTATTAGCATATTTAACGGATATGGAACCTCTCAGATTTATTTTTATGTACGTAACGATATATTCGATAATTGTAATTTTACTGAGGAGAAAATATAAAGCAAAAGAGATTTAAAAATAAAGAACTTTGACTAACAAATGTTTTTCCGCAAGGCAAGAAATCAAATATTTTCATTCGTGCCTGAAAAACATATACCATTTTGATATACCTTTGTGGTATAATTACTAATACATGAAAACAGTATCCTTAAAAATAGATGACTCAGTTTTCGGGGAAACCGAGAAAATCCTTTCACGGATAAAGAAAACCAGGAATCGTTATATTAACGAAGCCTTGGATTATTATAACCGTCATCAGCGGAGAATGATCCTGGAAACGAAACTGAAAACTGAATCAGCGCTGGTAGAAAAGGATTCTTTGGCCGTTCTTAATGAATTCGAAAAGTTAGATTATGCAGATTAAACAATTTGAAGTCTGGATCGCAGATCTGAATCTGCAAATCGGAACTGAACCCGGAAAAACCAGGCCGGTACTTATCATTCAAACAAATTTGCTGAATAAGCTTCCGCATCTTTCAACAATTGTTTGTCCGATTACCACCAATGTTGAAAATGAGGCCGACATATTGCGGGTGCATCTCAAAAAAGGTATGGCAAATCTTTCCGAAAATTGTGATGTAATGATTGATCAGATCAGAGCTATTAATAATAAGCGATTGGTTCGGAAAATCGGTGATATTCCTGCCGGATTGATTGATGTTATTAAGGAAAACATCAGAATAACGCTTGACCTGGAATAGCTAACCCGAAGCTTTGGTTGCGAATTTCCAACTAACAATAATTAAAATCACTTTATGACAAATCCCCTAATCGAAAAAATAAAGACCCTTTCATCTGAATTTGCACCCGGTATAATTCATATCCGCAGGCATTTACACACCCATCCCGAATTATCGGAACTCGAATTTAAAACTGCTGATTATATTTGTGCCACTCTCGATAGCTATGGCATACAATATACGCGCGGGTTTGGCGGGAATGGAATTGTCGCAAAAATTGAAGGGCAACAACCTCAGACCACAACCATGGCGTTACGTGCCGATATGGATGCATTGCCGATTAATGAGCTGAATGTCTGCGATTACAAATCGCAGCACGCGGGCGTAATGCATGCCTGTGGTCACGATGTGCATATGGCTTCGCTGCTGGGTGCATCAAAAATATTGAATGAACTGCGCAATGAGTTTGAAGGTACAATCCGACTAATTTTTCAGCCTTCGGAAGAGAAATTTCCCGGTGGAGCACTTGCCATGATAAAAGACGGAGTACTTGAAAACCCGGTTCCTGAACGTATTATCGGACAGCATGTTCTGCCAACCCTCGAAGCCGGGAAAGTGGGTTTTAAATCCGGACGTTACATGGCTTCGACCGATGAAGTGTATCTGACTATTAAAGGCCGCGGCGGTCATTCGGCTACACCCGAATTAAACACAGATACGGTTTTAATAGCCTCTCATATAATTGTTGCGCTTCAACAAATTGTAAGCCGGATGGCACCTCCGGGAATACCGACGGTTCTTTCGTTCGGCCGTGTAATAGCCGATGGCCGGACCAATATCATTCCTTCGGAAGTTAAGATTGACGGTACTTTCCGAACTTTCGACGAAACCTGGCGCGCAAAGGCTCATGAAAAAATTACTACCCTTGCCAAAGGCATGGCCGAAAGCATGGGCGGAACCTGTGAAGTGTTGATCGACCATGGTTATCCGTTCCTGGTAAATGACGATCTGGCAACCTCAGAGGCGAAAGCACTGGCTCAGCAATTTCTTGGACCGGAAAATGTCGTTGATCTCGACCAGCGAATGACTGCCGAAGATTTTGCTTACTATTCGCATATTATCCCGGCTTGTTTTTACCGTTTGGGTGTCAAAGATCCTTCCTGGAAAAACATACGTAATCTTCATACTCCTGAGTTTGATGCCGACGAGCGTAGCCTGGAAACCGGAATGGGTTTGATGGCGTGGATTGCCATTAATAATTTAAATCCGCGTTTATCCGTCCTTCCCGCGTCATCCACGTCCAAATAAATACTGAACCGATGAACGTAGCAGGCAAACATTACCGAACCATCTGGATGGACAACGAAACTGGCATTGTCAGTATGATCGACCAGAATGCGCTTCCTTTTGAGTTTAAAATTTACAAAGCTAAAAATTACAAGGAAACCTGCAACGCAATTATTACCATGATCACCCGTGGTGCCGGTGCAATTGGTGCCGCAGCAGGGTTTGCAATGGCTCAGGCATTTATGGAAGGAGTGAAAGGCGAAGGGAGAAAGGCGAAGGGAGAGCAGCGAAAGTTGAAAGGCGGGAATTATGATGAATCAGAACTTGCCTTTTTTGATTCTGCCCGGAAAGAAATTGAATCCACCCGCCCGACCGCCCGAAACCTTTTTTATGCAACCGAAATTGTTTATAATGCAGGTTTAATAAGTGTTGAAAATGCTTTGCGCGAAGCTCAATTGTTAGCCGATGAAAATATAACTGATGCAAAACAGATAGGGGAATTTGGCAGTAGCCTGATTGAAAATGGCAGCCGGATTTTGACCCATTGCAATGCCGGCTGGCTTGGATTTGTTGATTATGGAAGTGCTTTAGCTCCTTTATATATTGCCAAAGAACGGGGTAAAGAATTCTTTGTATTTGCCGACGAAACACGTCCCCGCAACCAGGGCGCACGACTTACCGCCTGGGAACTTCAAAACGAAAGCATTCCATACAAAATAATTCCTGACAATGCCGGTGCCTACCTGATGAGCAAAGGAATGATAGATTTTGTAATTGTGGGTGCCGACCGTATAGCAGCAAACGGAGATACGGCCAATAAAATCGGGATTTTTGAAAAGGCCATTGTGGCTAAGGAATTCGGCATCCCGTTTTATGTGGCAGTCCCTTTTTCAACTATAGATTTTTCGCTTGCTGACGGTTCGCTTATTCCCACTGAAGAACGTGATGAAAATGAAGTGCTGACCTATTCCGGACCTGATTCGGAGGGAATTTTGCGTACCATTCGAATGGCCTCCCCCGGATCACATGCGCTTAATCCAGCTTTTGATGTAACACCGGCACGATATATAACCGGTTTTATCACTGAAAAGGGGATAATAAAACCCTGTGAACTCAGCAATTTTAAAAAGGAGATTTGAAAGCTTGACCCGCCTTACCTTGAACTTTGAACAATTGATGACGACGGCACGACGACATGACGGCACTACGGCATGAATTTTGAACTTTACAGGCATTGAACGCACCCAATGAACTTTTGAACTTCGAAAAACAATCCAACTATAAACCAATGCAAACTCCCACTACCTGCAACTGGCCCGGCAATGACATGCAGATGATTGAATACCACGATAACGAATGGGGCGTTCCTGTGCATGATGATCGCAAGCTGTTTGAATTTATGATATTGGATGCATTCCAGGCAGGGCTTAGCTGGAAAACAATTTTGCATCGCCGCGAAGGCTTCCGGGCGGCCTTTGATGATTTTGATGCGGAGATTATTGCCGCGTACAGCGAGGATAAAATCCAGGAATTGATGCAGGATACCAGAATTATCAGGAATCAGTTGAAAATCCGATCCTCCGTAACCAATGCGCAGGCTTTTCTAAAGGTTCAAAAGGAATTCGGTTCGTTCGACAAATACATCTGGCAGTTTACGGGCGACACTACAATTTATAATAACTGGACTGACCTGACCCAAATTCCTGCAATCTCAGCAGAATCGGATGCCATGAGCAAGGACCTGATCAAAAGAGGATTTAAATTCGTGGGATCAACGATATGTTATGCGTTTATGCAGGCAGCCGGTATGGTGAATGATCATATGGTGTATTGTAGCAGACACTGGAAAATGCAGGATGAATAATTTTATTAAGAGTTTAGATAAATCATAGTATAAATAGTTTTCCGTCAACCCTGAGTATAACAAAATTAAAAAAAAGAAGTGCATGTCGCTCATTTTCTTAATATTACAGAAATGTTTAATTGTATTTATCCCAAAACAATAATTCTGAAAACAGATTACTGTTTAACAGTAACTTACTTTAATAGTAAGTATAAAATAACGGGTTTAGATGGAGTTTCGCCTATGCTCACCCCTTTGACCGCTTAAGGTTAGCAACTCGTAAACTATAAAAATGAGCTTTTTGCATAAAATGGTGAGTTTTCTTAGTGACATTATTTAGTCAGGAAGCGAATTTAAGTTGCTTCCGGACTATTTATTATATCCCGAGTGCGACTTTCTGTTTCATTTCGGATAGTTCAAATTTGCCTGCTGATGTGTGAATTATGTAAGTCTTTCCCCTAATTGTGTAATACTTAGAGCATTCAACGGCAGTACTTTTGCTCAAAATAAATTAAGACCCTTGGCCAACTTCATTCTTCTTCTGTTATCTCTTAATCTCTCAAAAAAACAATCTAACTAACCCATCATTAATTCAAACTTTATGAAAAAACTACTTATCGCTTTGGTATTCCCGGTTATAATACTGGCATCAGGGTGTAATCAAAAGAATGCAGAAATTGCCTCATTGAAGGCAAAAAATGATAGCTTAATGGCTATTGGCTTTGTGAAAGATTCGACTGTTATTGATTTTGTTGATGCGTTCAACAGCATACAGGCGAACCTGGACTCCATTAAAATGAAAGAGAATGTAATCAACAAGACGGTTAGTGGCAGTTCCGAAATTAAAACAAAGTCGAAAGATCAGATCAACAGCGACATTAACATGATTTACAAAATGCAACAGGAAAATCGAGTTATGGTTGCTCAACTGCGTTCTAAACTGAAAAATTCAGGCGTTCATGCAGCCGGATTGGAAAAAATGATTGATAACCTTAGCAAGCAGATTGAAGAAAAAGATGTTCAGATTGCCCAACTTAAAGATGATCTTACAAAGGTTAACATACAGGTAACTGACTTGAATACCAAGGTAGTTGATCTGAATGCCAATGTTGATAATCTGAATACCGCTAACCAGCAAAAACAGCAGGAAATTGAGGCCAAAACTGCTGAACTTAACACTGCTTACTTTATTGTAAGTACACCTTATGATCTTGAGAAAAAGAAAATTGTTACCAAAGCAGGTGGTTTTATTGGTTTAGGAAAATCAAAGGGACTTGCTCCTGATATGGATAAAAGCTATTTCACCAGGGTTGATATAACCAAACTGAATGCAATTCCTATTATGACGGACAAAGCAACTGTATTAACAAAACATCCAAAGGCTTCGTATTACCTTACCGGTAAAAAAATGTCCGACAGCCTGATCATAACAAACCAGACTCAGTTCTGGAGCCTATCGAAAGTGCTTGTTGTAAGTGCTAAATAAGCACTCTCATGCAAAATTGAAAAATCCGGTCCGCAAGGCCGGATTTTTTTATGTTAAGTCATGAAGCGACTGTAAATTGTGCAAAAACTTATCACAAAATATATTTCGATGGCGGAACTGATTTCTCCACATTCATATAACTCAGCACCATCCTAAGTTCGCCATAGGTTACATCATCGCCTAATTTTTCTTTAGCTTCGTTCAGCGAGGAGCTGGCGGTTTCAATAAAACAGGAGGTTATCAGGTGTAACTTTTCGGGAGTTAGAATCTGCATAATATCCAACTCGCCACTTGCAACAAACCTGGCCAGATGACCTTCGATAGTTGTAACCGCAAACGAACGCTCAATGGCAATTTCTTCAATTGTTTTACCTTGCATAAACAGATTCAGGCTAATCCGATGAGTCTGCCCTTTTTCCGGTTTTGGCTTCCTTGCATGTTCTTCTTCAGGCAATTCCGTTTCCAGCTTATCAAGATGGTTTATCTGAAGGTATTCGCGAATGATGCCTACCAATTCCGCTCCATATTTGACAACTTTTTTCTTCCCAAACCCATTAATCGCCTTTAGCTCTTTGAGTGTAACCGGAAGTTTTTCAACAAGCTCGTAAAGCGTTTTTTGCGGAAGCACCATGTATATTGGCAAATCTTCCTCATCAGCCTGTGCATTCCGCCACGCTTTAATCTGCTGAAGTAAAGCTGTTGCTGATCCCGCTGCTGCCATACTCGAAACGGGTGTTTTAGATTCCTTCTTTAACTGGATTTTTTCAATTCCTGCTTTGGCTTTAGCTGACAGATAGGTTTTAACCGAAAATCCGGATTTGCATTCCTTAAAACAGGCCGTTTTTATAAATGCTTCCTGGTAAAGGTTTTCCATGCTTTCTCTCAAACTCTTTCTGACTTCTTTATTGTCAGTTTCAATATCAGTATTTTGAAGAATGCTGCATATATGCTCTTCAGTTTTATCGGCAAAATAGGTGCTTGCCTTTTTTATCCGTTCCTGTAAAGCTTCGTTACCTTCAATCATTGGCTGACCAATCAGCAGTTGGCCAATCTGAGGATTGAATTTATTTGCAATCCCAATCAGGTCAGAATGCAGTTTATCGCTCAGCGTAGCAAACGTTTCAGCGAAAGCGGGAAGTAAAATATTGGAATTTTCTTTGATCAGTTTCTGGCAATAGCCGAGCCGGCGCTGGATTATGGAGAAATCGAGCAATTCGGCCAGCAGGGTTTGCTGGTAAGCAATTTTAGAAGATAGCAATTCTTTTTCGCCAGGCTGATTTAGCTCAGCTTCTGCGGAAAAACCTTTTACGCTGGTGTCGCTTTTTATACTAGCTTGCGAAATAGACGAACTCAGAACCATGCCTTCAAAAGTCTTGCAGCGGCTGAGCGCGACATAAACCTGGCCGTGGGCAAAGGCAGCATTGGCATCGATAATGGCTTTCTCAAACGTTAATCCCTGGCTTTTATGTATGGTGATGGCCCATGCGAGTTTTAAAGGATATTGTGTAAACTTGCCAACAAACACTTCGGCAATCTCCTTGGTTTCTTCGTTGATGGTGTACTTATTGTTTTCCCATGCAACCATGTCAACCGGGATTGCATCGTAATCGCCTTCACATTTTACAAAAATAATATCATTGTCAATATTTGTAATCTTACCGATTTTACCATTGTAATAAAGCTTTTCGCGCGAAATATCATTTTTTACAAACATCACCTGTGCACCCACTTTGAGTACTAGCTCGAAATCGGTTGGATAACTGTATTCGGGGAATTCGCCCTCAACAGAAGCTGTAAAATGGTAGGGATGGCCTTTGATCTGTTTGAGTTTAGCTTCGTT
>Ga0105047_10013890_pt1 | contig 12819 bp, 6 predicted proteins | sample MAT04_FD_78384 | JGI IMG/M metagenome (GOLD analysis project Ga0105047, IMG submission 78384) | Freshwater microbial communities from Lake Fryxell liftoff mats and glacier meltwater in Antarctica - MAT-04 (megahit assembly) | ecosystem: Environmental > Aquatic > Freshwater > Ice > Liftoff... | reverse complement strand
GCGGCCGCCGCCGTCTTGTGGCACGGGTCTCTGACCCGTGCGGGCCTCACGGGTCTGGAGACCCGTGCCACAAGACGTGAGCCGACGATCCCCGCTCGGCGGGTGGGGGGCCGGGGGATGACCGGCGGGCGGCCGCCGCAGTCTTGTGGCACGGGGCTCTGACCCGTGAAGGCCTCACGGGTCAGAGACCCGTGCCACAAGACGTGAGCCGACGATCCGTGTCGCGCCCTGCGCTTGATTCCGCGCGCGGCCGAAGGTATCGGACCGGCTTCGATCGGCGTGCGAGGCGCGGCGTCGCGCCGGTCGCGCGGGGAAATTCGACAAAAGCGAGCGAGAACGGGTAGACGCCAACTTGTTTTTCACACACCCCGCGTTACGATTGCTTCTTAATGCGTCCGCGCCGCGTACACTCGTGTGCCGGCCGACGCCCCCGCGAGCCGGCGACTGATGTCCCGGCCCGGGCCTTGCGGACCCGTGGAGGTCACACCCGGTATGTGCGAGTCCGACGCTCGCCCGCTCACCACCCCGCCGGCCGCGCCGGCGGCGAGCGGGTTCGAGGACGACGAACCTCCGAGTCGCCCGCGGCGGCACCCGACCTGGCGGGACGTGCCCGACCACCAGTGGGACGACTGGCGGTGGCAGACCCAGAACTCGGTCCGGTCGGTCCGCCAGCTCCGCACCCTGCTCCGGTTCACCCCCGACGAGCTGGAAGCCATCGGCCGGCTGGAGGGCGACTACAAGCTCGCCATCCCGCCGTACTACTTCTCCCTGATCGACCCGGCCGACGACGCCGACCCGATCCGCCTCCAGAGCGTCCCGTCGCCCCTGGAGGCCGAGAACCCGTCGGGCTACGAGCTCGAAGACCCGCTCGAAGAGGACAAGGACTCGCCCGTCCCCGGGCTGACCCACCGCTACCCCGACCGCGTCCTGCTCATCACCACGCCCAACTGCTCGATGTACTGCCGGTACTGCACCCGCAAGCGCGCCACCCTCACCCGCGGCGGGTGGGAGGGGGTGAGTGCGGACGACGAGCGGATGATCGACTACGTCCGCAAGACGCCCGCCATCCGCGACGTGATCGTCTCCGGCGGCGACCCCCTCACCCTCCCGGTCGGCAAGCTCCGGTACTACCTCGACAACCTCAAGGCGATCGACCACGTCGATGTCATCCGCATCGGCACCCGCGTCCCGGTCACACTCCCGCAGCGGCTCTTCGACGGCGAACTCATCGACCTGCTCGCGTCGGCCGAGAAGGTCTACATCCAGACCCACTTCAACCACCCGCGGGAGATCACCCCGGAGTCCGCCCGCGTTTGTAAGGCGCTGCTCAAGGCCGGCATGCCGATCAACAACCACTCGGTGCTGTTGAAGGGGGTCAACGACGACCTCGGGACGATGCGCGAGCTGCTCCGCGGCCTGCTGCGGATCAAGGTCCGGCCGTACTACCTGTTCCACTGCGACCCCGTCACCGGGGCCGGGCACTTCCGCACCAGCGTGTGGAAGGGCTTGGAGATCATGGAGGGCCTCCGCGGCCACATGAGCGGGATCGGCATCCCGACCTACGTGGTGGACAGCCCGCACGGCGGCGGGAAGATTCCGATGATGCCGAACTACCTCGTGTCGATGGCCGACGACGCCGTCGTCCTGCGCAACTACGAGGGCATGCTGATCCGCTACCAGGCCGAGGACAAGCCGCCGGTGCCGGGCCAGACGACCAAGACCCGCGGGGTGAGCGGGCTGCTCCAGGGCGACAAGACGGCCCTCATCCCGGAGGGGAACGAGCGGATGGCCCGGCGGCAGCTGAACGTCGTCGAGGCCGGGTGCGGGGGCGGCCCCGACCCCGCCGGGACCGACGGCGGGAGCCTGCGGACGATCCTCCCGCTGCCGGTGTTGAACGGCCTGGCCGCGGCCGCCAACGGCTAGGCCGCACGAGAGAACACTCACGAAAGCCCACGGGTCGCGACCCGTGGGCTTTCGTATTGGAGCCGCCCATGCGCATCGGCCTCGCCTTCGACCTGAAGCCCGACGGCCCCGCCCCGGCCGACGCCCCGGACGACCTGCACGAGGAGTTCGACTCGCCCGCCACCGTCGCGGCCGTCGCGGCCGTCATCCGCTCCCTCGGGCACGAGGCCGTCGAACTCGGCGGCGGCCGGGCCTTCCTCGAAGCGGTGTTGAAGGCCCCGCCCGACCTCGTGTTCAACTTCGCCGAAGGCACCGGCGTGTCGCGGTCGCGCGAGGCGCGGGTGCCGGCCGTGTGCGAGATGCTCGGCATCCCGTACACCGGGTCCGACCCGCTCGCCCTCGCCGTCGCCCTCGACAAGGACATGTGCCGGCGGGTCGCCGAGGCCGCGGGCGTGACGGTCCCGAAGGGGATCACGCTCAGCTTCCCCGCCGGCGACTACGACGGCGACTTCGCCGAGTTCCCGCCGATGCTCGCCGAGAGCGGGCTGGGGCTGCCGGTGATCGCCAAGCCGGTGTGCGAGGGGTCGAGCAAGGGCGTCCGCGACAGGTGCCTGATCCGCACCGCCGAGGAACTCGGCCCGACGGTGTACGGGCTGTGGCGCGACTACCAGCAGCCGGTGCTGGTGGAGGAGTTCATCGCCGGCGACGAGGTCACGGTCGGCATCACCGGGAACGACCCGCCGCAACCGCTCGGGATCATGCGCGTGATCCCGCGGGTGCCGACCGAGCACTTCGTCTACAGCCTGGAGGTGAAGCGGAACTACGCCGAGACGGTGGACTACGAGGCCCCCGCGAAGTTGCCGCGCGACGTGACGCGGGCGCTGGAGGCGGACGCCCTGGCGGTGTTCACGGCCCTCGGCTGCCGCGACGTGGCGCGGGCCGACTTCCGCGTCCGCGACGGCGTGCCGTACTTCTTAGAGATCAACCCGCTGCCCGGGCTGAACCCCGAGTCCGGCGACCTGTGCTACCTCGCCTACCGCCTCGGCCTGACGTTCCCCGACCTCATCCAGTTAATCCTCGCCGCCGCCCTGACCCGCTACGGGCTGGGGTGAGCGCGCCGCCCCCGCGCCGCGGAAGCTCACTTCCGGTCGCCGCTGCCGAGGGGCCGCTCGCGCACCGTCGGCGTCAGGCTGGCCGTCGGCTGCTCGGGCTTCTCCTTGTGCTGCTCGACCGCCCCGCGCACCCAGTCCACGACGGTGCCGACGGTCGGGTTCGCGCCGATCGCGGTGTGGTAGAAGTCGAGGAGGTCGGCGAGCGACTCGCGGTTCTGCCAGGCGTAGCGCAGGAGCATCGGGCCGGTCGTCACCCGCTGGACCGGCTCGCCCGGCTTCGCCTTCTCGACGACGTTCAGGACGGCGAAGCGGACGCCCGAGGTCGGCGGGAGTTCGTCGATCCGGACGGCGTGCGGCTCGGCCGCGACCGGGCTGGGGATGGCCAGGCTGCGGGTCGTGTGGAGGCGGCGGACCCCGTCGCGGCCCATCAGGTCGCGGCCCTGGTAGTAGACCACCACCACGTCGTTCACCCACCCGGCCGTTCCGGTCCCGCCCGCCATCTGGCGAATCTTCGCCTCCACGTCGTGCAGCTGGCCGACGAGGTTCGCCCGGCCGACGTTGTACACCAGCGGCCGGTACAGGGTGGCCTTCACGAACGCCTTGTGCTTGAACGGCCCGTCGGTGAACCCGGCCGGGCTGCCGATGAACTCGCCGTTCAGGGCGTGGATGACCTCGCGGGCCATCGCCCCGGCCCGCGAGTCGGGTTCCTCCGGGGCGACCACCAGGACGTGCAATCGCTGCTTCGTGTGCGGGTTGCCACAGTCGATCCGCACGACCGCCTGCGCGAGCTGCTGCGGCACCGGGTCGGACTGGCGGCGGCGGGCGACTTCGATGCGGACGGCGGTGTCCTTGGCGTTGAGGAAGAGCGGCGAGACGAACGCCGCCTCGGTGCCCCCGGCGGGGGGGGCGGCGACTTCGACCGGCAGGTGGCGCACGTCGTTGGCGAACAGCACCACGTCGTACCCCGGCCCGCGCGCGGCTTCAGTCGCACTCGTCCAGACCACCCGCCCGCGGACGCGCAGGAACCCGGTGGTCGCCGCGACCGCGCCCCCGCCGGGCGGCCGGGCGAGCGGGGTGAACGCGCCGTCCGGGCGGGCCTCGGCGATCTCGTCGATGACGACCCGGACCGGCGGCGGGGTGTAGCTGACGGTGAACTTGAACGCGGCCGACGTGAGGCCGTTCGACGCCACCACCTCGAACTGGTTCAGCCCCTCGCGGAGGGTGAGGCTCGGGACCGCGGTGAGGGCGAACCCGCCGCCGGCCGCGACCGCCTGCCCCGCCGCCACGCCGGGCACCCGGTCGGGCTGGCCGGCCGCCGCGTGGAGGCGGCGGACCTCGACCGCCGTGAGCTTCGCCGCCGAAGACACCTGCACCCCGAACGCGAACTCCGGCTCGTCGGTGTTGAGGGTGCCGCCGGCGGCGACGACGGCCCGGTCGCGGCCGGCGGTGACGACGATCTCGGGCGGGGGCGGCGGGGGCGGGGCGACCGGCTTCGGGGCGACGGCGACCGTCGCGGCGTCGCCGTCGCCGTCGGCGTTGCGGGCGGCGACGCGGACGGTCTTCGGCAGCACCCCGCCCGGGGCGAGCGCGACGGCCTCGGCCCGCATCCACCACACGCCGATGCCGCACACCACCACCGGCCCGCGGACGACCCGCGCGGCGAGCGGGCGGTCGTCGAGGGTGAGGCGGTCGGGGGCGAGGCCGGCGGGCGACACGACGGCCGCGACCACGTCGCCCACGTCCGCGCCGCGGGCGGCGATCGGTTCGACCGCGACGACGAGCGGCGGGCGGGCGTAGCGCACCTCGCGGCTGGCGACCCGGACCGACTTCCACTCGTTGCCGACGACCAGCCCGAGCGTGTTGTCGCCGGGCGTCAGTTGAACGTCGCTCTGCCAGGCGTCGGGTTCCACGCCGCGGACCGGGAACGTCCGCCGCGGGACGGTCGGGTCGGCGGCATCGACCACGACCGTCGCCGTGTACGGCCCGCCGCCCGCCACCGGGCGGACCGGCCCGCGGGCGACCAGCGCCGCCCCGCGGAGCGTGCCCGGGAACGGGGCGAAGTCGGCCCCGGGGAGCGCGGCCCAGACGACGGTGATGGCGTCACTCCGCGCCGCCCCGCCGGCCGTGACCCGGACCTGGAGCGTCCGCGGCTTGCCGCCGACGGCGATGGTCACGTCGCGGGTCGCGGCCGCCCCCGCCGCCGGCAGAGCACCGGCCGCCCACGTCCCGTCGCCGTCGTCCCACTCGATTTTCGTTACCCCTTCGGCCGCGATCACGGCGGACAGGCCGACCTTCGCCGCGTCGGAAACGAGCGGCCGGCCCGGCGCGGCGGGCGGGTCCACCGGCGAGACGATGCTCAGTCGCACGCGCGGCACCGGCTTCGGCACCGGCGGGGCGTGCCACACGGTCAGGTCGAAGGCGTCGGCCTCGAACTTGGCCGCGTCGCCGGCCCCGGCGTTGCGGGCGGTGAGGCGGATCGCCGTCTTCGCGTCCGGGTGCAGCTTGACCGTCACCGGGCCGAACCGCCCGTCCTTACCGGCCGGCAGCGGCACCGGCTTCTCCCCGCCGGGGCCGGTCGTCGTGACCGCGACGACGACCTCCTCGCCGGGGGCGGCGGTCACGTCGGCGGCGAGTTCGATTTCGTCCTTCGGGCTGGTGACGGCCTCGCCCGGTGCGACGGCCGCGCCGTTCACCCGGACCGCGACGACCGGGGCCGGGGCGACGTACTGGAACGCCGCCGCCGCCTTGACCGCCGGCGGCAGGTCGGCCGTCTCGTGCAGTTCCACCTCGAACCGGTGCGCGCCGCGCGACCAGACGTAGCCGGCCAGCGGCAGCGTCGCCTCGCCCGTGGGGAGCGGCACGACCTGCCAGTTGCCCGGCCGCCCGTCGCGGCCGACCATCCGCCAGCGCAGCACGGCGTCGTCGAGGCGCAGCACGCCGTCGGGGTCGTCGAGGCGCGCGTCGAGGCCGGCGGGCTTGGCGCGCAGGAGGCGCGCCCCGTCGCGCTCCTCCGCCCCGTCGGCCCGGAGCGTCAGCACCGGCGGGGTGCGCGGGTTTTGCGCGACGTAGTCCTCCAGCGCCTGGCCGAAGTCGGCGGCGTCGGTGAGGAACTTGAGGAAGTTCGTCTTGTAGTAGAGGCGGCGGTACTGGTCGGCCCCGGCGTAGACGACCGGCTCGACCGGCCGGCCGGTCGCGGTCAGCCAGCCGAGGCGGGCCTCGGCCGCGGGCGAGTTGGCGTCGTAGGGGCCGGCCGGGGTCCAGCCGATCCAGTCGCGGCCGCCGGCGGCGTTCGCGGCCGGGTCGATCCACAACTCGAAGAGCGGGTGGCGGTGGCCGACGCCGCGGCCGACCGGCACGGCGACCGCCGCCTTCCCCTTCACCCGCACCCGGGCCGTGTCGCCGACCTGCACGGCGCGGACGGCGAGGAGGAAGTCGCGGTACGACTTCACCGGCTTGAGTTCCCCCTTCGCCCCGCCGACGGCGTCCACCACGTCGCCCGGCTCAAGGACTTTGCGGGCGGGGCTGGCCGGCGCGACGCTGGCGACGGCGAGCGCCCCGTCGCGCTCGACCATCGTGACGCCTTCGATGGCGGCGAACGGGGCGGCGAGCGCCCGCAGCGACCAGACGGTCGCCGTGCGGTCGGCCCCGACCGCGGCCAGCAGCGGCCGCGACCCGGAGAAGGCCAGCCCGTCGATGCGCAGGGCCGGGCCGCCGAGCTGGAGGAGGCGGCGGCCGTCGGCGTCGAACAGGGTGACGAGGGCGGCGGCGGCGGTCCGGTGGTAGTGGGCGATGGCGACGACCGGGCCGAGCGCCTTGTCCCACGCGGGGGCGGCCGGCAGGTAGGCGGCGGCCGTCGGGATTTCGTTCTCGCGCAGGACGAACGCCCGCTCGCGGCCGCCGACGGTGGCCGTGACCGTGACCGTCTTCGCGCCCTTGTCTTCGACGTACTCGGTCGCCAGCGGCCCGCCGTCGGGGGCGTCGAGCTTCTGCCCGGCCCCGCCGGCGTCGCCGGCGGCGGCCTTGCGGGTGGCGAAGTCGAACACCGTCCCGCCGCGCGGGGCGTCGTCGGCCGGGCCGCCGAGCCAGAGGCGGTTGCCGGCGAGGAAGGCGGCGCGGGCGAACCCGCCGGCCGCCCCCGCGAGCGTCTGCACTACGGCCTTGCCGTCGGCGAGGGCGGCCGCGTCGTAGATTTCGATGCGGTCGTCGGCGAACCCGGCGACGGCGACGAACCGGCCGTCCGGCGACGCCGCCAGCGACGGCAGCGACCCCGCCCCCACGCCCTTGAGCGCGACCCGCCCCCGCGTCGTCCCGTCGGCCCCGACGAGGCGCAGTTCCGCCGCCCGCCCGATGGTGCCGGCGGGCGGGGGGGCGAGTTGCACCAGCACGGCCGTCGCGTCGCCGACCGCGGTGAGGGCGAGCGGGAAGCAGAATTGGTCGTTGTCGCCCGTCAGCGGCACGGGCGTGCCGGCGGCCGACAGGTCGGCCGGGCGCGGGACGAACCGCCCGGCCCGCCCCACGAACCCTCCGGACAGGAGTTCCTTCGTCGCGCCGGCCTTGTCGGTTCGGAGCGCGAGGGCGACGTTCCCGATGCCGTCCGGGAAGCGCAGGTCGCGGCCCGCGGCCACGTCCCAGACGAGCAGGTCGCCGGGCTTCTGCCGGTCGAACGGCGGCCACGCCACGGCCACCCGCAGCGCCTTCGCGTCGCCGCCGACCCATGCCGCCAAGCCGGGCCGCGTCGGGGTTTCGGGCAGGTCGGTGCGGGCGGCGAGTTCCTTCCCGGTCGCCACGTCGTACACGCGGACCGCGCCGAACTGTTTGCCCGTGTCGTCCCACTCGACGCCGGCCGTGACGAGGACGGGGCCGGCGGCCGGGCCGGGGGTGGCGAACGCGAGCGCCCGCACCCCCGCCTCCGGCCCGCGGATGACCTTCCCGCCCGCGGCGTCGGCCGGGTTCGTGTTGAACAGGTAGACGACGCCGTAGTCGCGCTTCAGCAGCGGCGGGAAGTCGCGCGTCTCGACCACGACGCCGTCGTCGGCCGCGGCCCACGTCTCGCCGCGGACCGGGGCGCGGCCGGCGACCGCGACCCACTTCCCGTCGGGGGACACGGCGACGGCGTTAACCGCCCCGGCGTTCCCCGGCCCGACCGGGACGCGGAGGGGGTCGCCGGGCACGAACTTCCCGCCGGCGCGGGTGTAGCGGTGGACGAGCTTGCCGAACCCGCCGGCGTACAGGGTGCCGTCGGGGGCGAAGGCGAGGCCGGTGACGGGGGCGTGCGGCCCGGGGTGGCGGACGACGAGTCGCGGGGTGCGGTCGGGCGGCGGCAGGGGCGTCTCCGCAGCCGGCTGGCGGGCGACGACGGGGAGGGCGGACAGGACGAGGACGGCGAGAGAACGCGAGGCCCGCACAGGACACCACCTTCGACCGGGGGACGTGAGGCCCCGCGGATCGACCGAGCGCCGACGGGGTCATGCGGGGATATGCGAATTGTAGCTGTGGGGCGGACGGCCCGGTAGTAGATTAACGGGTAGGCACGGCGTCATTCGGCGGTCGCGCGCGGGCGGCGGATCACGCCCGCCCGGAAAACCCGCCGCCCCTCCCCCGATTTCCGAATGACCCGGTAGGCGGTACGCGCGGAGACGGTCATGGCGAGCCTCGGGAAATTGGGCGGGCTGTCGGACGCCGAGTTCGCCGACCTGGAAGACCGCGTCGATCGGTTCCACGCCGGCTGGAAGGCCGACGGCTCGACCGCCGCCGACGCCTTCCTCCCCCCGCCCGGGGCGCGGCACCGCGGGTACGTCCTCGTCGAAATGCTCAAGACGGACATGGGGCGGCGGGCGCAGGCCGGGCTGCCGTTCCGGGTCGAGACGTACCTGGCCCGCTTCCCCGCCGACTTGTCGGCCGACGCCGTCCCCCTCTCGCTCGTGACCGAAGAGTACCGCCTCCGCCACCAGTACGGCGACCGGCCGGCCTTCGACGAGTACCAGAAGCGGTTCCCGGCCCTCGCCGACGCCCTCCGCGGCCAGCTCCGCCGGCCCGCGGCCGCCACCCCCGGGTCGCTCGCGTACGACGGCCCGAGCACGCTCGACCCGCACCTGACCGTCCCCACCCCGATCTCGCACACGCCCTCATCCACCCCGATGCCCGCCGACCCCCCGGTGGTCGCCGACCCGAGCCCGCACGGCGACGACATCCTCCCGGCCGACGTGGGGTACAAGCTCCTGCGGCGGGTCGGCAAGGGGACGTTCGGGGAGGTGTTCGAGGCGCTCGCCCCGGGCGGGTTCCGGGTCGCCGTCAAGCGCATCCTCCGGGGGGTCGATCACCCGGCCAGCCAGGGGGAGATCGAGTCGCTCGAAGCGATGAAGGCGATGTCGCACCCGTTCCTGGTGCAGACCCACGCCTACTGGGTGTTCCGCGACCGCCTCGTGATCGTCATGGACCTGGCCGACGGGAGCCTCGCCGGGCGGATCGACCACCACCGCGGGTTGGGGCTGCCGGGCATCCCGCCGGCGGAGCTGATCCCGTTCTTCGAGCAGGCCGGCGAGGCGCTCGACTACCTGCACAGCCAGAAGGTGTCGCACCGCGACGTGAAGCCGGAGAACCTGCTGCTGTTGAAGGGGTATGCGAAGGTCGCCGACTTCGGGCTGGCCCGCGAGCACGCCCACGACGAGACGACCGTGGCGGTCGAAACCGGTACGCCGATCTTCATGGCCCCCGAGGTGTGGCAGCGGAAGGTGAACCTGCACTCCGACCAGTACAGCCTGGCCGCGACGTACATCTCGGCCCGCCTCGGCCGGCCGATCTTCCCGGCGAAGGCACTGCACGAACTCTGCTACCAGCACATCCACGAGACGCCCGACCTGCACGAGCTGCCGCCGGCCGAGCAGCAGGTGTTGCTCCGGGCGCTGGCGAAGAAGCCGGACGACCGCTACCCGACCTGCGCCGCCTTCGCCAAGGCGCTGCGGGCGGCGGTGTTCCCCGAGAAGGTGGTACGGCGGCGCACGGCGGTGTGGGTCGGCTTGGTGCTGACGTGCGGCATCGGCGTCGGGCTGGCCGCCCGCTTCGCACAGCTGGACGCCGCCCCGGTTCCCCTGCCGCCGCCCCCGCCCAACGCGCCGCCGTGGTGCCCGCCCAACTGGACACCCGTGGCCGACGCGGGAACGGAAACGCTCGCCGACGGCCGGGAGTTGCACAAGCGCCTCACGCGCACCGTCGGCGGTGAAGAACTGGTCGCCATTCTAATACCACCCACGGACCGTAACCCCCCCGACCCGCCGCCATTCTACATGCTCCGTGACAAGGTCACGAATCGCGTGTTCAAGGACGTTTGGGACAAGGCAGAGCTGAACCCAAGCTCGCGGGTAAGCTGGTTCCGGGGAATTCTTCCCAAAGACCCGGCCATCGTCAAGCGATACCTTCCGGGGGATTGGCGGGAAGGTGCGGTCGTTCCGGACGGCGAAAAAACGAAGCCCCTGGGGATCGACGGCGACCAAGCCGGCGTGCCCGTAATCAGTGTGACCGCGCCGCAGGCAATTCTGGTCGCCGAAGAACTGGGCGGTCAACTACCCACGTACCAACAATGGTCGAAGGCCGTCGGCGCGATGGAAGAGAGTAAGGAACCCGGCCCGGCCGGGCCGGAGGAATCGAGAGACCCGGTAACGGAAAAGCCAGTGGAAGATCTCACGTTGAGGCCGCTCGCACTCGGCCTGCAAGCCGGGCCGTGGCCCGTGGTCAAGCAGACGAAAGACATGAGCGTCTTCGGCATTCATCAGCTTGTGTCGAACGGGTGCGAGTGGACCGGCGGGGAGGACGAGACTCACCACGTCAAACTCTTCCCGCTACCATCCAGTACGCCACCGGCATTGCGGACGACGGGTCAAGCGTGGGAGGTCAAGATCGTGCCTACCTTCATCAGCATTGCGGCCAAGAGTAAGGAGCCGGTCGGCTGGCTCGAAACCAGGGAAACCCTCGGCTTCCGCATCGTCCTCACGCCGAAGTAGCGGGCCGTCAGGGTGCCGGGATCGGGTTCGGCGGGGTGATGCCGAGCAGGGCGTATACCCGCAGGTCGCGGCAGGTGCGGGTGTACGTCTCCTCCAGCCGGGCGGGGACGCAGAAGCCGCCGTACAACCACAGCGGCATCGTCGGCAGCACGGCCCCGACCGCCAGCGGGTTGAGCCACAGGGCGAGTTCGCCGACGCCGTTCTTCCCGGTCGGGCGGTAGGCGGCGGCGTACAGGTGCCCGCCCAGCGCCGGCCCGCCGCCGACCCGGGCGAGCAGGTCGTCGTGCAGGTTCGCGTGCCGGTCCGTCACCACGTCCACGAGCAGCACGCCGACGCCCTTCTGCAAGTACCCGTGGCACTTCGACACGAACGCCCCGCGGGTCTCCGGCCGGTCCTTGTTCGCCGGGCTGACGAACTCGACCGCCCCGACCAGCCGCACCTCGCCGGGGTAGTCCTCGTACACCAGCACTTCGAGTTCGTCGGTGGCGACGGCGAACGGGACAGTCGCCGTCGCGGCCGGGGCGTCCCACGTCGGCGTCCACGCCGCCCCGTTGAACTCGTCGCGGAACCGCTCCAGCGCGGCGACATCGACTTCGATGCCGAACCGGGCACTCGGGGCGGCGAAGAAGCGTTCCGGCAGGGTCGCGTTAATGTCGGCGGCGAGGTACGTCATCCAGGCGTTGTGGAACGACCCCCACTGGTGCAGCGTCTTGAGCGGGCGGTGGAAGTGGTCGAGCAGTGGCATCGCGCGGGCCTCGGGGGTGGACTCATTTCACCGCGGCCGGCCGGGGCCGTCAAGCGCCGGCCCCCTTGCCGGCCCCACGCACCGCCCGGACAATGCCGCCACCCCCCCCGCCCGCCCCCGCCCCGACGGAGTGCCGCCGATGAAGTACGGGATGAACCTCCTCCTCTGGTCCGGCAGCATCGGCCCGGAGCACTACCAACTCCTCGCCGATTTGAAGACGACCGGCTTCGACGGCGTCGAGATCCCGATCTTCGGCGGCACCCCGGCCGACTACCAGCCGCTCCGGGCCGAACTCGACAAGAACGGGTTGAAGTGTACCACCGTCACCATCCTGACGGCCGAGACGAACGCCGTCAGCCCGGACGCGGCGGTCCGCCGCAAGGCCGTCGAGTGGCTCAAGACCGTCGTGGACATCAACCACACCCTCGGGGCCGAAACCGTCGTCGGGCCGTACCACTCGGCCATCGGCGTGTTCAGCGGCGACGGCCCGACCGCCGACGAGAAGAAGCGCTCGGCCGACGTGATGCGCCAGGTCGCCGAGTACGCGAAGGCCGCCAACTTGATGCTCGGGGTCGAGTACCTGAACCGCTTCGAGTGCTACTTAATCAACACCGCCGCCGGTGCCCGCGAGCTGGTGGAGATGGTCGGCCACCCGAACTTCCGCACCATGTACGACAGCTTCCACGCCCACATCGAGGAGAAAGACCCGGCGGCCGCGATCCGGACGGTCGCCCCGGTGATGGCGCACGTCCACATCAGCGAGAACGACCGCGGCACCCCCGGCACCGGGCAGGTGAACTGGGACGCGACCTTCGACACGCTCGCCGAAGTGGGCTACGACGGGTGGATGGTGATCGAGGCGTTCGGCCGGGCGCTGCCCGACCTGGCCGCCGCCACGAAGGTGTGGCGCGACCTGTTCCCGTCCCCCGAAGACGTGTACACGAAGGGGCTGGCGTTCATGAAGGAGCGCGTGGCGGGGCCGGCTTTCGGACGAAAGGCAACCTAACCCCCCAGCCCCCTTCCCTAAGAGGGAAGGGGGAGCAAGAGGGCCAATGTCTTCGTC
>Ga0105047_10013889_pt1 | contig 12820 bp, 12 predicted proteins | sample MAT04_FD_78384 | JGI IMG/M metagenome (GOLD analysis project Ga0105047, IMG submission 78384) | Freshwater microbial communities from Lake Fryxell liftoff mats and glacier meltwater in Antarctica - MAT-04 (megahit assembly) | ecosystem: Environmental > Aquatic > Freshwater > Ice > Liftoff... | reverse complement strand
GGCGGTGATGGCGGGGTCGGTGTCGCCGGCGGCGCCCAGCGTGGCGTAGGCGATGGTGCCGGGGATCATCCCCAGCGCCGACCCGGCCAGGTAGGACATGAACGCGATGCCGGTGACCCCGGCCCCGTAGTTGATCACCGTGTAGGGCAGCACGGGCACGAGCCGGGCCAGCAGGACCGAGCCGAAGCCGTGGTCGGCCAGGGCGGCGTCGGCGCGGGCGAGCCGCCCGCGCAGCAGCCGGTCGACCTCCTCACGGCCCAGCAACCGGGCCAGCCCGAACGCCAGCACGGCCCCGACCATCGCCCCGCTCCACGCGACCAGGGCGCCGGGGACGAGCCCGAACAGCATGCCGGCGGTGGCGGTCGCCAGGCTCTTGGGGGCGGGGAGCAGGGCCCACAGTGCGTAACCGGCCGCGAAGGCGAGGGGAGCCCACCATCCCCAGGCGGCCACGGTCTGCCGCACCCCGTCGAGGTCGGGGGCGCCGACGACCTGCACGGTGACCCAGCCGCCGACGATGAGCAGGACGAGCAGACCGGCCCGGAGCGCCGGGCCGCGGCTGGCGGAAGCTGACATGTGGGCGGGCATCCTGTCGAAGGTGGGTACCACGGGAAGTCGGTGGGGGGCCCACCGTGTTCCCGGCGCGACACCCGGTCTCGAAAGGAACACCATGCGCGCCCGCTCCACATCGCTGTCTGCCGTCGCCGCGGCAGCCGTCCTCGGCCTCTCCGCGTGCAGCGGCGCGGCCGTCGGAGCGGGGACCGGCGGCGGGCCCGCGGCGTCGGAGGCCGGCTCCTGGCAACAGGTGGAGTCCCGGGCCAAGGGCCAGACCGTGTCGCTGTGGATGTGGGGAGGCGACCCCAAGGGCAACGCCTACGTCGACGACGTCCTCGCGCCGGCCGCCGCCTCGGCCGGGGTCACCCTGCGCCGGGTACCCATCGCCGACACCAAGGACGCGTTGACCCGGATCCTGGCCGAGAAGCAGGCCGGCCGCACCGACGGTGGCGTCGACCTCGTGTGGGTCAACGGTGACAACTTCGCCACCGGGCGGCAGGCCGACGCGTGGGCCTGCGGCTGGGCGGACGACCTGCCCAACGCGAAGTTCCTCTCCCCGAACGACCCGCTGGTCAACTCCGACTTCGGCACCGACGTCGCCGGCTGCGAATCACCGTGGCACAAGGCCCAGTTCAGCCTGGTCTACGACTCGGCCCGGGTGAGCAACCCCCCGACGACCCTGCCCGGCGTGCTCGACTGGGCCAAGGCTCACCCGGGCCGGTTCACCTACCCGGCACCCCCGGACTTCACCGGTTCGGCCTTCGTGCGGCAGGTGCTCTACAGCGTCTCGGGCGGCTACGCCAACGTCCCGGCACAGTACGACCAGGCGGCCTACGACCGGCTCACCCCGGCCCTGTACCGCACGCTGGCCGACCTGGCCCCGTCACTGTGGCGCCAGGGCCGCACCTACCCGCGGGACTCGGTCGCGCTCGACAAGCTCTTCGCCGACGGAGAGGTCGACCTCACGATGACCTACGGCCCAGCGACCCTTCCTGACCTCGTCGCCAAGGGAACCTTCCCGGCCACCACCCGCGTGCTCACCCTCGACGAGGGAACGGTGGGCAACGCCAGCTTCCTGGCGATCCCCTCCACCTCAGGAAACGTCGACGGGGCCAAGGTGGTCGCCAACCTTGCCCTGTCCCCGCAGCAGCAGGTCGCCAAGGCCGACCCGAAGACGTGGGGACAGTTCACCGTGCTCGACCCCACGCTGCTCCCGCCGGCACAGCGCACGGCCTTCGACGCGCTGCCCCCCTCCCCGGTCGTGCCGCCCTACGACGTGATGTCGCGCAACGCCAACCCCGAGCTGGCCGCGGCCTGGGTACCGGCCATCGACGACGGCTGGCGACGCGCGGTGCTCGGCGCCGCGTCGTGACGGTGCCGGGCGGGCAACGGCGCGGGCTGGTGCTGCTGGCGCCGGCCGTCGCGTTGACGACGATGGTGACCACCGCGGCGGTGGGGTCCGTGCTGCTCACCAGCGTCGGGCTGCTGCCGCTCTTCGGGCCGGCCACGGCGAGCCTGCAGGGTTTCCAGGCCGCGGCCCCGGACCTGCGTGTCGCCTCGCGCGAGTCGCTTCTCATCGCCACGGCGTCCACGGCGGTGGCCCTCGTCGTGGGGCTGACCACTGCGCTGCTCCTGCTCCGGCTCGCACCGCGCCGCCGATGGGTGGGGGCCCCGCTCGCCGCCGTGCTGCCCGTGCCGCATCTGGTCGGGGCAGCAGCCATGGGGCTGCTGCTGTCCGGTGGCGGGATGCTGTCGCGGGTGTTCGGCGTGGAGCAGTCCGCGTGGCCCGAGCTCGTCGGCGGCCCGTGGCCGGTCGCGGTCGTCGCCGAGTTCGCTTGGAAGGAGTCGGCGTTCGTGGCCGTCGTGGTGCTCGCCTCGACCAGTGCCGCCCTGCCCGACCTCAGCGACGCCGCCCGGATGCTCGGCGCGGGAGCCCGCCAGCGCCTCCTGCGGGTGACGCTGCCGCTCGCGGCCCCGGCCGCCGCAGCCGCATCGCTGATCGTGTTCCTGTACACCTTGGGGTCCTACGAGGTGGCGTGGCTGCTCGGCCGGGCCTACCCCGAGCCGCTGCCCGTCATGGCCTACCGGCTCTACACCTCAATCGACCTCGCGGCCCGGCCGCAGGCCGCCGCCACCGCCGTCACGGCCATCGGGTTGTCGGTGATCGCCGCAGCCGCGACCCTGCCCCTGATCCGCCGGCTCGGGGCGGCCCGATGAGCACGCGCCGCGCCGCCCTCGGCCAGGCCCTCGCGGCTGTTCCCCTCGTCGTGTGGTTCGCCCTGCCGCTCGCGCCGATCGTGCTGTGGGCGGTGGCCGCCCAATGGGCCTGGCCGGCAGTGCTTCCCCAACGGTGGGGGCTGACCGGGTGGCGGGAGGCCGGCGCTGCGGGCCTGCCGTCGGCGATGGCCCGCTCCACCCTGCTCGGGCTGGCCGTCGCCTGCCTGGCCACCCCGCTGGGTGCGATGGCCGGGCGAGCCCTCGGCTGGCGGCTGACCCGGCACAGCGGTGCCGCGTCCCTGGTGCTGCTTGCACCGATCGCCATCCCACCGTTCGCCGTCGCGACCGGGCTCGACACCCTGGTGCTGCGCGCCCGCCTCCCCGGGTCGCTGGCGGTCGTGCTGGTCCTGAGCGTGTTCGCGCTGCCCTACACGACCTACATCCTGCGGGCCGCGCACACCGCGACCGACCCCGACCTGGAGCTCCAGGCGCGGATGCTGGGCGCCGCCCCTCGGTACGTGCTGCGGTCGATCACCATCCCGGTGTTGCGCCCCGCGCTGGTCACCGCCGCCGCCATGGCCTTCCTGGTCGGTTGGAGCGACTACGTCGTCACCCTGGTCCTGGGCGGGGGCCGTCTCGTGACGGCCCCGATGCTGCTCGCCTCGTCCGCGTCCGGCACCGGCAACGAGCCGCTGGTCGCGGCCATCTCTGTGGCCAGCATCCTGCCGCTGCTGGCCGTCGTGGCCGGGGGTGTCCTGGTCCGCCGGGGGCGCCGGGCCGGGCGCAGGGAGGTGCCGGCATGAGTGGTGACCTGCGGCTGGAGTCCGTCGGGTTCCGCTACCCGCACCGGGACCGGGACGCCCTGGACGCGGTCACGCTCGGTGTCGCCCCCGCCCATCTGCTGGCCGTCGTCGGCCCCTCCGGGTCCGGCAAGAGCACCCTCCTGCGCGTCGTGGCGGGGCTGCTTCGGCCCGACCGGGGCGAGGTGCGCCTGGGCGACCGCAGCCTCCTCGAGGTCGCACCGGAGCGGCGGGGCATCTCGATGATGTTCCAGAAGCCGCTGCTCTTCCCCCACCTCGACGTGCTGGACAATGTCGCCTTCGCCGACCGCGCTGCCGGCCTACCGCGTGCCCGGGCCCGCGCCGCAGCCCGCGGCTACCTCGACGTGGTGCACCTGGCCGACCTCGCCCGGAGCCGACCACGCGAGCTCTCCGGAGGGCAGGAGCAACGCGTCGCGCTCGCCCGGGCGCTGGCGGCCCGCCCGCAGGTGCTGCTGCTGGACGAACCGTTCAGCGCGCTCGACCCCGAGCTGAGGGCCACGATGCACGCCCTGCTCGATGAGGTCCGGGCGGCCTTCGCTCCGACGACCGTCATGGTCACCCACGACCTGGCCGAGGCGGCGATGGCCGACACCGTCGCCGTCCTGGACGAGGGGCGGGTCGTGCAGCACGCTGACATCGACACGCTCTACCGACGCCCCGCCAGCATCACGGTCGCCCGCCTGCTCGGCGGGTTCTCCGAGCTCGTCGGCACACCCGTGGAGGGCGGCTACGACTGCTCGCTCGGCTTCGTCCCCGCGCCGTCACCCCGAGTCGGCGAGCCGGCCGTGGTCCTGGTGCGCCAAGAGCTGGCGGAGGTCATCGACGAGCACGACCCCCACGCGGCCGCGTCGGGTCTGGTCGTCGGGTCCACGCGCGCCGGCACCCGCCAGGTCGCCAAGGTCGAGCTCGACCCGACGCCCCACAGCGGGCCGACCGCGTCCGTGCTCGTCGAGCTCCCGCCCGGGGTCCCGGCTCCGGTCGGGCGCCGGGTCGGGGTCCGGGTCACCGGCACCCTGGTGCACGTACCGAGCTTGTCAGCGGGCCGCGAGGCTCGTGCTGACGTGGACCGATCCGGTGAGGGTGCGGTGGACGGGGCACTTGTCCGCGATCGCCAGTAGCGCCGCACGCTGGGTCGGGGTCAGCGCAGGATCGAGGCTGATCCGGCGCTCGACGTGGTCGACCATGCCGACCGCACTGTCGCAGTCGAGGCAGTCCTTGGCGTGGATCCGGCTGTGCCGCAGGCTCACCGACGTGGCACCCAGGTCCCAGCCCTTGCGGCCAGCGTACATGCGCATGGTGATCGCCGTGCACGCCCCGAGCGCGGACAGCAGCACGTCGTACGGGTTGGGCCCGGTGTCGGTACCCCCCACCGCCAGCGGCTCGTCGAGCGCCCACGTGTGGATGCCGTCGGTCACCGACTGCGCATAGCCCGGGGGTGCCGCCTCGGTCACCACGACGCCGCCCGGGCGCTCCATCCCAGCCTCTGCGGCGATGCCGGCTGCCGGGACCGCAGGTGCCCTGATTGCGCCGGCCGGACCGTCCGTGTCGGGTTCGGGCAGGTGGCGGGGCGCCCAGGCCGCGATGACGTCGGCGGTGAACTGCGAGTCCGCGCGGCGCGAGAGCAGGTGGTCGGCTCCGTCGAGCGCCACGAACGACTTGGGGTGCCGGGTGGCGTCGAAGATCGCCCGGGCGTTGTCGACCCCTACTATCTCGTCGGTCGGTGAGTGCATCACGAGCAGCGCCCGGTGCAGCGACCCGAGCCGTTCCAGCTGAGGCTGGAGCGCGATGTCCTGCAGGAACTGTCGACCCACCTCGAACGGGCGCCCGCCGATGTCGACCCGCACGCGGTCAGCGCCGTCGTCCGGGATCTGGCTGAACAGGTGCAGGACGTGGTCCGGGCAGCTCGGCGCGCCGATGGTCACGACCGCGCGCACCGACGGCAACGAGCCGGCTGCGGCGATGACGGCTGCGCCGCCGAGCGAGTGCCCCACGAGCAGCGTCGGTTCTGCGACGTTCGCGCGCAGCCACCCGGCGGCCAGCAGCAGGTCCTCGATGTTCGTGGTGAACGAGGTGTCCGCGAAGTCGCCCCGGGAGGTGCCCAGGCCGGTGAAGTCGAACCGCAGGACGGCGAACCCGCGGTCGGCCAGGGCCGCCGAGATCCGGGTGGCCGCGTGCGACTGGCTCGAGCAGGTGAAGCAGTGCGCGAACAGGGCCACGCCTGTGGGTGCCCCGTTGCGCAGCTCCAGCGTCGCGGCCAGCGGGCTGCCCAACGATCCCGGAAAGCTGATCTGCCGGATCGTGGCCCTGCGACCAGCCACGTGCGGCCCGGCACTCATCGGGGCGCCCCCGAGCCAACGGCATCCGCGTCGAAGGCAGTGCGACGTTGCCGGACCGTCGGCATGGGTAGCAGCACCCGCAGCCGGCGGTTCTGCTCCGGGTCGAGCACGCTGTGCTGCACGCACGCCGGGACGAGCTCACCGGTCTCGGGGTGCGCCATCACGTAGAAGCAACCGGCCAGGCGGTCCTGCGCCTCTCGAACCAGCGGGTCCGCCGCACGTCGACCCGAGAGGGTGGCCTCCCACGCCGGGGCGACCACGGCGGCATCCATGAAGCTGTGGACCACGAACGTCAGGGGCCGCACCCGCCGCCGAGCCACGGCACCCCCGACCGCCAGCGGTCCGCCGGCCCGCCGGACGAACCGCACAAGCCAGCCGGCCGCGAGCGGGACGGCACCCGGGTGGCGCGCCACGGCGCGGGCGAGCTTGGCGGCGACCAGCGCCGGGGAGATGCCCTGCAGGGTCATCCCGCCGAACCAGTGCAGCTCGGCGTCCCGGACGCGGAGGTCCTTCGAGCAGTCCGGGTCGAGCAGGGGCACCCACCGGTCCCCGACCACGGCGCCGTACGCCGTGCGGTTGCAGGCCGGGTGCCCGAACTGGATCGCCTGCCAGGGGACCGCCTGACCCAGGCCGGCCTCGATCCGCGCCCACACGTCGTCGATGGTCACGCTGGCCATCCCGGGCGACCAACGCCGGTCGTCCCCGACGCTTGCCGCCGGCTGGAACGACATCATCTGGTAGCCCATCGCGCTGACCTCACGCACGACCTCATCGACCTGGTCCAGGTTTTCCGGCGTCACGGTCATGTTGTGCGCGAGGTAGCTTCCCACTCCACGCCGCCGGCGCAGGTCCTGGAACATCGCCACGAAGGCCCGTCGGTTCTCGTGCAGGTCCGACTCGCGCCGGGGCCTCGGCACCCCGCGCCGACCCCGCATCAGCGAGTCGAAGTGCGCCGCGAACGACACCCGCCCGAGCCGCAGCCCACCGGTGGCGTCTGTGACCAAGTCCTCGAGGTAGTCGGGTCCGAAGTCGCCGTGGGTCATCGACATCGGCTCGCGCCCGGCCGCACGCATCGCCAGCAGGGCCTCCGCGTGGTCGTCCGGGTCCAGCAACGAGACCTCGCCGCCGATCAGCTGGGCGTGACCGCGCTCCCCGTGCACGCGTCGCAGCAAGCTCATCTGGGCCGTCACCTCGCGAACCGTGTGCTCACCGTCGACGCGCACCTTGTTCGCGTCGGAGGAGTGATAACACGGCGAACAGGCGAAGTCGCACGCCGGGAACACGCCCTGCGTGCCCTCGCACCCGACGGTGTGCCGGCCGAGGTACTGCTCAGCGGTGTCGAGTACGGCCGGCATTCCGGCCCGGCGGCGCCCCAGGGCCGCCACGGTGTCCGGGTGCACCGTCCTGGTCCGCACCTCCAGGTCTCGCCACGTCGAGCGGGCGCGCGTCCACAACGTCGAGATCGTCACGCGGCGGGAACCCGCTGAGCCCCGCGCAGCCTTCCCGCTGTGTCGTGGGAACCCCAGGGCCCGCCGCCGGGTTTGCCATGGTGAGGCGGGACGTGCCCGCGCGAAGGACGTCCCATGTGTACTGACCAACCGGAGCCTGCCACTGCGCGCGGCACCCAGGCGGCCGTGAGGACGGCCAGGCCGAGAGGGGTGCGGCCATGAGCCGGTTGCCCATCGGCGAGCATGCCCTCCTCTCGGATCGACACGGAGCCGCACTGATCTCCTCCGGCGGATCGGTGGACTGGCTGTGCCTGCCACGGTTCGACAGCCCCTCGATCTTCGCGGCCCTGCTGGACGACGACGCTGGTCACTGGTCCATCCACCCCACCGGGGACGCCCGGGTGGAGCGCCGCTACCTGGCCGGCAGCATGGTGCTGCTCACCACCTTCCACACGACCTCCGGGGTCCTCGAGCTCCGCGACGCATTGGTCCTCGGCCAGACCCGTGACCCGCACGCCCTCGGCAAGCACGCTCCCCACCTCCTGGCCCGGACCGCGACATGCATCGCGGGCAGCGTCGAGGTCGAGATTTGGTTCCGGCCGCGGACCGAGTACGGGCTCATCACGCCGGTGATGACCCCCGTGCCCGGCGGTGTGCTCGCCACCGGCGGTGCCGACCAGCTGACCCTGTCCAGCACCGTAGCGCTCGACGTCGAGCCCGACGGCGCCACCGCGCGCTTCCAGCTCGACACTGGCGAGACAGCCAGCTTCAGCATCGAGCACTCCGCCCTCGGCGCGGCGCCGCCACAGGTCCGCACCGCCGTGCAGATCACCACCGCCCTCGACGACACGACCGCCGGCTGGCAATCATGGTCCGCACTCCACCAGGGCTACCAGGGTCCGTGGCACGAGCTCGTCCACACCTCCGGGCGGGTCCTTCAGGCACTCAGCTACCAGCCCACCGGCGCGATCGTCGCGGCACCAACCACGTCACTGCCCGAACAGGTCGGCGGTGAACGGAACTGGGACTACCGCTACTCCTGGGTCCGCGACGCCAGCATGACCATGCAGGCCCTATGGGTCGCCGCGTGCCCCGACGAGGCCCACGAGTTCTTCGACTTCATGGCCGGTGCCGCCGCTGGTTCCACCGCCGACCGCCCCCTGCAGATCATGTTCGGGATCCGCGGCGAACACGACCTCCACGAACGCACGCTGGACCACCTCGCCGGCTGGCGTGACAGCGCCCCGGTCCGGGTCGGGAACGGCGCATGGCGCCAGCCGCAGCTCGACGTGTACGGAGAGCTGCTCGACGCGGCCGCTCAGCTGCGCGACCAGCTGGGCGTCCCCAGCGCAGCCACCCGCGACTTCCTCGTCGGGCTCGCCGACGGAGCTGCCGCTCGTTGGAACCAGCCCGACAACGGCATCTGGGAGATCCGCGGAGAACCACGCCACTTCGTCCACTCGAAGGTGATGTGCTGGGTGGCACTCGACCGTGCGATCGCACTGGCCGACCTCCTGCAGGCGCACGACCGCGTCCCGGCCTGGCGAACAGCGGCCGAGGAGATCAGGGCGACCGTGGAGAGAGACGGGTGGGACGAAGAGCTCGGGGCGTTCACCCAGTCCTTCGGCAGCCAGGACCTCGACGCCACCGCCCTTCTCATACCCATCGTCGGCTTCCTGCCACCCACCGACCCGCGAGTCCGGTCAACGATCGACGCCGTGAGCCACCACCTCACCGACGCGCGAGGCCTCGTGCATCGCTACCGGACCCACTCGGGTGTGGACGGGCTGGACGGCGAAGAAGGCACGTTCCTGTTGTGCACGTTCTGGCTCGCGCACGCACTCGCCCTCACCGGGCGAGTGGCCGACGGCACGGAGGTCTTCGAACGTGCGGCCGGCTACGCCAACGACGTCGGCCTGCTGGCCGAGGAGGTCGACTCCGCCAGCGGGGAGCTCCTCGGCAACTTCCCCCAGGCCTTCAGCCACATCGGACTGGTCAACGCGGCCTGGGCACTGCACGAAGCGGCCCGCTCCTCCCAGCCCCACCAGTGATGCCGCAACTCTTTCCCGGCGGGAAGCACAGACGGCACACACAGGGTTCCCGGCGTGCCCCACCAGACCAGGACACGACCCACCAAGGGAGAAGCACGATGACTGCTACCACTCACACCGAGCCCAGCACCACCCTTCTGACCAACGCCACCAGAGGCATCATCGGCGGACTCGTGGGCGGCCTGATGTTCGGCCTCATGATGCAGATGATGGACATGATCCCGATGGTCGCCATGCTCGTCGGCTCCGAGTCGGTTGCCGTCGGCTGGCTGGTGCACCTGGCCATCTCGGCCTTCATCGGCGCCACCTTCGGACTCTTGCTCGGCTCGCGAGCCACCACGCTGCTCACCGGCATCGGCTACGGCACCGCCTACGGCATCCTCTGGTGGGTTCTCGGCGCCCTCATCGCCATGCCGGCCAAGCTCGGGATGCCGGTGTTCAACCTCGACACCACCGCCCAGCGCAGCCTGCTCGGGCACATGGTCTTCGGGGCGATCCTCGGGACCGTCGTCGCGCTGATCAACCGCCGCGACACCTGAGGCGCCCGCGGTTCGCTCAGCGCACGTCGCGGTCGCCGGCAGGTTTCCGGGCCTTCGCCGCTTTGGCCGGCAGTGCCGCGACGTGCGCGTGCGCGATCGCCACCCACGGGGCAGCAGCGTCCCGGTCCTGGGCCCAGGCGAGCGGCAGGGCGACATAGTCACGCATCGGGCGCTCGGAGGGGCCGAACGGTCCGGTGCCCTCCGTCGACTCAAGGACCGCGCGATCCGCATCACCCACTCGCACACCCACCGACGAACCGAACAGACCGGCGAACGTGTTGCCGTTCACGAAGGCGCCGAGGTTGCCGAACATCGGCTTGACCACGACGCTGGGGTCTTCGGGCATGATCGAGCGGAAGAAGTCCTTGTCGTCCTCGGACGGCTTCGGTACCTGCACCAGCACATCCTCGCCCACCCAGCGCCCGCGCGTCAGTAGGCAGCCGCCACCAGAACTGGAGGCCCCATGACCGACCACGCAACGCCACGATCCGGGGAAGCCGCCACCCCGTCCCCTCCGGCCGTGGTCATCTTCGACGTCAATGAGACGCTCTCGGACATGTCGCCGATGGCGACGCGGTTCGAGGACGTCGGCCTGCCCGGGCACCTCGCGGCCACCTGGTTCGCCGGGCTGCTGCGGGACGGGTTCGCCCAGACCATCACCGGCAGCAACCCCGCCTTCGCCGAACTGGCCCAGGAGTCCCTGCGCGGACTCCTGCAGGGAGTCGCAGCGGACGTCGACGCTGCCACCGGACACGTCATGTCCGGCTTCGCGCAGGTGCCGCTCCACCCCGACGTGGCGGACGGCATCCGAGCCCTGCAGTCCAGCGGGCTGCGGCTGGTGACCCTGAGCAACGGCGCCACCGCCGTTGCCGAAGGCCTGCTGGAGCGCAACGGGCTGCGCGACGCCTTCGACAGCCTGCTGTCCGTGCAGGACGCGCCCGCCTGGAAACCCGCCGCGTCGGCCTACCGGTACGCGCTGGAGAGCTGCGAGGTGGCCGCTGCCGACGCGATGCTGGTGGCCGTGCACCCCTGGGACATCCACGGTGCGCACGAGGCAGGACTGCGTACCGCCTGGGTCAACCGAACCGGCCGCCGCTACCCCAGCACCATGCACCGCCCCGACCTCGAGGCGGACTCGCTGACCGAGCTCGCGGCGCTGCTGAGCACCCCGAGCACCGAGGGGAGGGCCAGAGCATGACCGTCGACGTCGAGGTGGAGACGACGATCGCGCGAACGGTCGCCGAGGTCGCCGCGTTCGCCGGCGACCCCCCCAACGCACCACAGTGGTACACCAACATCCGGTCCGTGGCCTGGCAGACCCCACCACCGGTGGGGGTGGGATCGCGGATGGACTTCGCCGCCCACTTCCTCGGACGGCGCCTGGCCTACACCTACGAGGTCGTCGAGATCGAGCCGGAGCACCGGCTGGTGATGCGCACCGCCGACGGCCCGTTCCCGATGGAGACCACCTACACGTGGGAGGCGAGCACACCGGCGACGACCCGGATGACGCTGCGCAACCGCGGCAACCCCGCGGGCTTCGCCCGCTTCGCCGCCCCCGTGATGGAGCGCGCCATGCGGCGAGCGACGAGCAAGGACCTGGCCCGGCTCAAGGCGATGCTCGAACGCACCTAGCGACCTCGACCGCAGCACTTCGAATCGAGCCGAAGGCCCACGGGTCTGGTGCGGAAAGACCGGGCGAGCGAACCTGCCAACAGGCAGTGGGCCACCGACGTCGGCGGCGCCGTGCTCATCGAAGGCACGCGATGCGCCGAGTGCCTGTTGACCGGTCCGCCTGCTGCTGCCTCTTGCTCGCGGGCTGCGACAGGCGACCCCAACCCTGTCTGCACCTTGCCGAACGTCCGACATTCGGCATGTCCGGTAGAGCCAGTTGTTCGGCGCAGCCGCCATCTTGGCACCCCCGTAGGGGGCGGGATCCGGGGCCCCGCGAACGGCAGGGGACGCCCCCGCATCGACGCCGGGGCTCCTTCACGGGCTGACGGCTTTACTGGCAGACGTCGTCCAAGCCGCGCCGGACATGATCTCGCAGGGACGTCTCAGCCGGGACGAAGCGGCATCAGTTCCACGCGGTGGGCATGCGCACCATCATGCGGTCGACGTCATCCGGATCGACCCGGATGACCCGCGCACCGCTGCGGTAGGCCGCGAGCTCGCCGCTGGCGATCCTCCTGCGCAGGGTGCGGATGCTCAGACCCGTGCGCTCGGCGGCTGAGGACAGGGACTCGAACTCTCGGCGGATCTTCGTGGTCATGGTTGCCTCCTGCTTCCTAAAGCCCTCGACGGGCGCTTCGTGGTCACGTGTCGCCACATCAGATCTGTCGACGGCTCATCGCGTTGGCCCCGGTCCGTGTGGCTGGTCGTGCCGGGCCGAAATGATGCGACGTTCGTGGTCGGCGTGGCTCGTCGAGCCCCGTGGCCGTTCTCGGGCGGCCGTGGCGTCCTCGATGGCCCACTCCGCGGACCGGGCTCATCAGGGTCTTGGGGGTCGGGCAGGTGGCGTTGGATGCGCCACCAGAGGGCCGAGGCGGCGTGGTCGTCGGGTAGCGGAGCGCCGGTGGTCGTGTGGAGCAGGGCATTGGCGTCGATGCCAGCGTCGGAGAGCTCGGCGAGGTGCTGGGCAAGCATGGGGGTGTACTCGTCGCGTCGTGTGGCGGGAACCAGGGTGTGGACGAGGCTGGTCCAGTCGGTGACGGTCGAGGCGTTGGTGTCGCCCACCCGGACGTCGAGCTCGTGCTGCCAGAGGGCGTGGGCCTTGGCGGGTTGAGTGGGTCCGGTGGGGCGTTGGTCGCTGTCGGGGATGGCGTTCGCGGCCCGCCAGACGGCGAGGTCGCCGAG
>Ga0105047_10013888_pt1 | contig 12821 bp, 10 predicted proteins | sample MAT04_FD_78384 | JGI IMG/M metagenome (GOLD analysis project Ga0105047, IMG submission 78384) | Freshwater microbial communities from Lake Fryxell liftoff mats and glacier meltwater in Antarctica - MAT-04 (megahit assembly) | ecosystem: Environmental > Aquatic > Freshwater > Ice > Liftoff... | reverse complement strand
CCGGTGTGGCCGATGGTCGACAGGGGGGGATAGATGGTCCAGCCGCCGCCAAAGCCGCGCCCGGGTCCGCCGTCGACGAACATCGAGATGCACAGCAGTACCCACGCCGAAACCAGCAGCCAGAACGAGATGTTGTTCATGCGCGGGAAAGCCATGTCGGGCGCGCCGATCATGATGGGCACGAACCAGTTGCCAAAGCCCCCGATCATAGCCGGCATGACCATGAAGAAGATCATGATCAGGGCGTGGGCCGTTACGGTGACATTGTAGCCGTGCTTGGAGGCCTCGACGAAGCCGAGTTGCTGGATGATGCCGCCCTCGACGAAATACTGAATGCCGGGCTCGGCCAGTTCCAGCCGGATCAGGCCGGACAGGATGCCGCCCACGAGACCCGCCATGATGGCGAACAGCAGATAGAGGGTGCCGATGTCCTTGTGATTGGTCGACAGGAACCAGCGGGTAAAGAAGCCCGGCTTGTGGTCATGCTCGGCGTGGGCGTCGTGCCCGGGGGCGGTATGGGTGTCGGCGGTGATGTCAGTGGCCATTTCGGTCTCGGGCTCGCGATTACTGGGCGGCCGGGGCGGCGACGGCGGGAGCCGTCGTCGCTGCAGGGACGGTAGCGGAAGACGTTGGGTCGGTGGCGGGCAGACCGGCGGCGACCACCGGCGTGGCGGCGTCCGTGGCGGCGGGTGCCATGGCATCGCCGGCCGCAATCTGGGCCGCTGTGCCACCCGGGGCCTCGGCCGCAGTCGCCTGGGTCATCGACCCCCCTCTGGAGGTGACCCAGGCCGCAAACTCGGCTTCGGTCACGACATTGATCTGGATCGGCATGAAGGCGTGATCCGAACCGCACAGTTCCGAGCACTGGCCGTAGAATATGCCGGTGCGCTCGGCGCGGAACCACGTCTCGTTGACCCGCCCGGGTACCGCATCGGTCTTCAGGCCGAACGCCGGCAGGGCGAAGGCATGGATCACGTCGGCGGCCGTCACCAGAACGCGGACAGTCTTGCCGACCGGGACCACGATCGGCTCATCGACCGCCAGGCGATAGGGAACGTTCTGCGCCCGGGCCTCGTCCTCCGGCAGCATGTTGGAGATATACTCCGGCACGGCCTGGTCGGGGTATTCATAGGCCCAGTTCCACTGGTTGCCCGTGGCCTTCACCGTCAGGTCCGGCGTCGGCATGTCGTGATAGGCGAACAGCAGCCGGAACGAGAACAGTGAAATGCCCACCAGAATCATCACCGGAAGCACCGTCCAGACGATCTCGACGAGGGTGTTGTGGCTCCACTTGGCCGGGGTGGGGTTGGAGCGGGCGTTATAGCGGAACACGATCCACGCCAGCAGACCCAGCACCAGAAGGCAGATGCCGACAATGACCGGCATCAGGATCACATTGTGGAACCAGGTCGCCTCATGCTTGAGCGGCGAGGCCCCCGGCTGCAGGCCGATGCCGCCCGGCGTTGGCTGGCCCATCAGATCCTGCGCCCATGTCGGGGTAGCGAAGAAGACGGCGAGCGAGGCCGAGGCGATCATGCCCCCGGCGGTGCTCAGGGCTCGCGTGCCCAGTCCCATGCGAGAAATCCTCATTAAAGTCGTCGATCCGGCCGTCGCGACGGTTTCACTCGGCCACGCCAAGGCTCTGGGGAGGGCTCGGGCGTTTACAAGCGCGGTCCATATCCCCCCGCCTGCGGGTTGCCAAGCGATTGGACGCCACCCGTGCGATTTCGTCGCTCACAGGGTCCGCCACCCGCCTGCGTGTGGTCACCCGCGTTCGACGCACATCGCCACGCCCATGCCGCCGCCGATGCACAGGGTCGCCAGGCCCTTGCCGCCGCCCGAGCGCTTCAGCTCGTACAGCAGTGTAGTCAGGATACGGGCCCCGGAGGCCCCGATCGGATGGCCGATGGCAATGGCACCCCCGTTGACGTTCACTCGGGCCGGATCGAGCCCCAACTCCTTGATCACGCACAGACTCTGGGCTGCGAAAGCCTCGTTCGATTCGACCCGGTCCAGCTGGTCGACGGTCCAGCCCGCCTTTTCCAGCGCCTTTCTCGACGCCGGGATCGGTCCCGTGCCCATCAGCGCAGGATCGACGCCGGCCGTGGCCCACGATCGGATCGTGGCCAGGGGCTCGATGCCTCGCGCCCTGGCCTCGTCAGCCGACATCAGCACCAGCGCCGCAGCCCCGTCATTCAGCCCCGAGGCGTTCGCCGCCGTCACGGTGCCGTCCTTCGTGAAGGCCGGCTTGAGCCTCTCCATTGATTCGAGGGTCGCGCCGTGACGGATGAATTCGTCCCGGTCGACCGTAACGTCGCCCTTGCGGCCCGCAATCACAACCGGAACGATCTCGTCGTCGAACCGGCCCGCCGTCTGGGCCGCCTCGGCCTTGTGCTGGCTGGCCAGGGCAAAGGCGTCCTGGTCGGCACGGCTGATCTGCCAGCGCTCCGCGATGTTCTCGGCCGTCTGGCCCATGTGGTAGCCGTTGAAGGCGTCCCACAGGCCATCCTTGATCATGGTGTCGATGAACGACAGATCGCCCATCTTGGTCCCGGTACGCAACTGCTGGGCGTGCGGGGCCTGGCTCATGCTCTCCTGCCCCCCGGCGACGATGATCCGGGCGTCGCCCAGGGCGATCTGCTGATAGCCGAGGGCGACGGCCCGAAGCCCCGATCCGCAGATCTGGTTCAGGCTCCAGGCCGGGGTCTCTTTCGGAATGCCGGCCGCCATCGCGGCCTGACGTGCCGGTCCCTGACCCGCGGCCGCCTGAAGCACATGGCCCAGGATCACCTCATCGACCTCATCCCCCGGCACCCCTGCCCGCTCCAGCGCCGCCCGGATTGAGATCGCGCCGAGGCTGGAAGCCGGCAGCGACGACAGGCTGCCCAGAAAGGAGCCGACCGGCGTGCGGGCGGCAGAGACGATGACGACGTCGGTCATGAGGAGATCCTTGATCGGATCCTGCGGGGCGTGTCGCCCGTCAGGCCGCGGGGAAGTTTTGCGTGGCGTTTCTGCCGCATCCGGCGGCATTCGTCACGCGCTGCGGGGCCGTTCAGGGGAAAGTCATCTCCAATCACCAATATGTGGGAACCACAGGCACAAGCGCCGGGTTTGGTGGGACGATGCTGAACACGCTGAGACGCCACGCCGAAAGGCTCTGCACGCCGGACGAGATCGATCTGGCCGAACACTACCAGACGCGCGCCGAACATACGGCGGATCTGGTCGTGCATGTCGTCGGCCTGACCCTCGCGGCCGTCGGCGGGATCGTCCTTGCCGTTCTGGCTGCGATCTACAGCGGAGTAGGCGCGGTAACCGCCACCGCTGTATACGCCCTTTGCCTGCTGGCCATGCTGACCGCGTCGACCGTCTACAATCTCACCCGACCGGGCAAGGCCCGGCCGGTGCTGCGCCGGCTCGACGAGGCCGCGATCTTCCTGATGATTGCGGGCAGCTACACCCCCTTCACCACCCAGCGGTTCGAGGGCGTCTGGGCCATCGGCTTCACCTTGGCGGTCTGGACCATCGCCTTCGCGGGCGTGGCCGCCAAGCTGGTCGCGCCGCGGATTTCCGACGCCTTCTGGAGCGGGGTCTATGTTGTCTTCGGCTGGCTGGCCGTCGTTGCACTCAAACCCATGATGGAGACGGTCCATCCGATCGCGCTCGGCCTGCTGGTGCTGGGCGGGGTCATTTACACGGCGGGTGTCTTCGTCTTCATCAGCCCCAACGTGAAGTATCGCCGCGCCATCTGGCATGGGTTCGTGGTCGCCGGTGCCGGGGTGCACTGGGCCGCTGTGCTGGTCGGCGTTGTTCTCGCCCCGAACTTCGCCTGAGCGCTGACGCGCAAGCGTCACAGACCCACTGGCGCTGCGCTTCGCGCTGCGGGATAACCGCTGCACAGCAACAGGGGCACTGCAGTGGCCGATAGCAAATCTACGAGCGGAAAGACGAAGGACGGGGACGTCGTCGTCATCAAGAAGTACGCTAACCGTCGGCTCTACAACACCTCGACCTCAGCCTATGTCACGCTCGAGGATCTGGCCCGGATGGTGCGCGAAGGGACCGACTTCGTTGTCTTCGACGCCAAGACCAATGAGGAACTGACCCGCCAGATCCTGACCCAGATCATCTTCGAGGAAGAAAGCCGTGGTCAGGCCCTGCTGCCCGTCCAGTTCCTGCGCCAGCTGATTGGCTTCTACGGCGGCCAGATGGAGGGGGTCCTGCCCAGCTATCTGGAGATGTCACTCGAGAACTTCTCGCGCCAGCAGGAGCAGTTCCGCGACCAGATGACCAGGACGTTCGGCACCACGCCGGCCTCGGGCCTGATCGGCAGCGGCCTGATGGAGGCAGCGGTCAAGCAGAACATGGCCATGTTCCAGAACGCCATGAAGATGTTCCCCCCCTTCGCCTACGGGCGGACCGGAGACGAGCCGTCACGGGCCGCCGAACCCGGCGCATCTCCCGACACGGCTCTGGACGACATGCGTCGCCAGATGGACGAGATGCGCGCCCAGATCGACCGGATCGCGGGCGTCACCAAGCCATGACCGACGGCGTGCGCCCCGTCGGACCGGTGGAAGGGCGCGACCGCCGGGCCGCGCAGCGCCGCGAGATCGAGCGGCGAGCGGGATCGGCCAGCCGCGAACTGGTCCCGGTCGGCGAGGTGGTCGATGAAATTCCTGACCCGGCAAGCCCTGCCGCCTCAAACGCGCCGCTGGACCCGGCTGCGGCCTTCGCTGCCCAGGTAATGGGCCAGACCGGGCAGAGGAAAGGCCTGAAGGGCGGCCCGCCCGTGCTGGACGCGGCACGCTCAACCTATCTCGGCGCCGAATACTCCGGAGAAAAAGACCGCCGTCCTCCCGCCGGACTGATCCGCAAGACCGAACTCTGAACGGCGGCAGACTGGCCCGGGGCTTGCAGACCGACAGGTGAGTTTGTGCCTTCAGGACGCCGCCATGACCCTCGCCTTCGCCGCCCGCACGTTTGACGTGATCGTCGTTTCCCTGATCTTCGCAGCCCTGATCTGACCTGACCTGCGCCACGGCGCGGCGGGTTCAGGCCCCGCCGCTCAGGTCGAGGTCCCTGCGGGCAGATATGATGGTGACGATGAAGCCGGCCAGGACGTCCAGCATCACCATCGACACGATCAGGAAGAAGGTCGAGGTGGCGAACCCGCGGATCAGCAGGAACTCGACCAGGCAGACCACGAACAGGATCATCGACAGGGCGTGGTTGACGATCGCGACCTTCTGGCTGGACGTGGACTTCAGCAGCTCGAAAAAAAGCAGGATCAGCGACAGGAACAGGATCAGGTCGCCGATCCCCACATTCCAGCTGGCCCCCGACGCCATGGGTATCGAGAACATGACCTGACCGAGGATCTCGTCAGCGACGGCCATGCCTCCGTTGCCGGCACCGAACAGGATGATGATATTGTAGAGCAGGACCGGAATGGCCAGCAAAGGCAGGGCGATCAGCATGGTCTGGGTCTCGCTTTGAAACGGCCGCGGTCGTTAGCCATGACATACCCCGGTTCGGGCGGTGCCGCCATGCTGGAGAGTCTTTGGGGGCTAACGCTCGCCGCGCGGCGGCTTGCTTCCTGAGCCCGGGGGCTAACGCTCGCCGCGCGGCGGCTTGCTTCCTGAGCCCGGGGGCTAACGCGCGCCGCGCCGCAGCTCACTGCCTGAGCCCGGGGGCCCCGGAGCTCAGTATTCCGATACGGACCCGGGTCTGCGGGATCTGGATTTGAGCCAGATCACACCCAGAAGGTCCGAGACCGAGGCACGCAGCCGGCCCCAGTTGGTGTATTTTGACCGGCCGCTCTCGCGGTGCCGGTGCCCAACCGGCAGATAGCGGTTCTCGTAGCCCTCCCGGATGACCAGGGCCGGCAGATAGCGGTGGATGTGATCAAAGTAGGGCAGGCGCAGGAAGACATCGCGCCGGAACGCCTTGAGCCCGCAGCCCGTGTCATCGGCGTCGTCGCCCAGCAGCCGCTTGCGGATCCGGTTGGCCCAGCGAGAGGCCCGCAGCTTGGCCTCGGAATCCTGTCGCTTCTGGCGCACGCCGCCGATCAGGGCCACGCTGGGCGGCGCCGCCATAAGGGCGTCGGCCAGGCGCGGCGCATCGGCGGGGGGGTTCTGGCCGTCGCCGTCCAGAGTGACCACAATCGGGGCCCGCGCCGCCAGAACGCCGGTCCGTACCGCCCGGCTCTGGCCGGCGTTGGTCGTATGCGACAGGATTCGCAGCGAGGGCAGTTCGGCGGCCAGGGCCCGCAGCTCGGCGAGCGTCGAATCGCGGCTGGCGTCATCGACGAAAATAATCTCGTGCGCCCGACCAGCGAAGGCCGCGGCGATCTCGCGCGCCAGCGCTCCGGCCGCCCCCGCCTCGTCATGGACGGGGACGACGATCGAGATGTCCGGTGTTGCCTTGATCTGCATCCTCGCTCTCTAGACGCAAAAGCCGGGGTGGCGCCACGGTCCCCGGCTGCGCGAGCCGCTGACGCCCGCGCCATCGCCGTGTTAGGAACCGTCCCATGACGCGCCCGAATCTGGATCGCCATCTCGCCGGCTGGCGCGGCCCCCTGCTGGCGGCGCTCGTCGCCCTGATCGCCGGCCTGCCCAGCCTGCTGCTGCTGCCCCCGCTGGACCGGGACGAAAGCCGCTATGCCCAGGCGACGTCCCAGATGCTGGAGAGCGGCGACTACGTCGACATTCGCTTCCAGGACGACCCGCGCTGGAAAAAGCCCATCGGCATTTACTGGATGCAGGCCGCCGCCGTCGGCCTGACCTCGGCGGTCGAGAACCGCGACATCGCCCCCTATCGCATCCCCTCGCTGCTGGGGGCCATGCTGGCGGCCTGGGCCTGTGCCTGGGTAGGGTCGGCCCTGTTCGGCGCACGGGCAGGATTTTTGGCCGGGGCCATGCTGGGCGCGACCTTCCTGCTGTCCTCCGAGGCCGGGATCGCCAAAACCGACGCCATGCTGTGCGGTGCCGTCACCCTGGCCATGGCCGGTCTGGCGCGCCTCTATATGGCCTCACGGGCCGGAACCCTGATCCAGGGCGATCCGTCCCAGCGACCCTGGAAGCTGATGGTCTGGCTGGGTCTCGGCCTGTCCATCCTGATCAAGGGGCCGATCGGTCTGCTGGTCATCGTCCCCGCCGTGCTGATGCTGTCGCTGTGGGACCGCAACTGGGCCTGGCTCAAGCGACTGGGCTGGGGTTGGGGCCTGCCGCTGGTGGCACTGATCGTCGGCCCCTGGGCCATCGCGGTCACCATAGCCACCGATGGCGGCTTCTGGCGCGAGGCCATTGGCGGCGACCTGGCTCCCAAGATCACAGGGGCCCAGGAAAGCCACGGCGGCCTGCCCGGCATGTACGCCCTGCTCGCCCCCCTGCTGCTGTTCCCGGCGACCCTGATGCTGCCGGCCGCCCTTTCGACCGGCTGGAGCCGCCGCGCCGAACCGGCGATCCGCTTCCTTGTCTGCTGGCTGGTTCCGGCCTGGCTGATCTTCGAGATCGCCCCGACCAAGCTGTGGCACTACACCCTGCCGACCTTCGGGGCACTGGCCCTGCTGATGGCCGCCGCCCTGACGCGACCGGTTGGCAAGGTTTCGCGCTGGACCGGGGCGGGCCTGGCGGTCGTCGCAGCGGTCGTGATCAGCGGGATCGCCGTCTATGGCCTGACCGCCTTCGGCACTTCGACGGCCCAGACCTGGGCGACGATCACCATCGTCTCGGCGGTCACCGCAGCCCTGATCGGCGGCTTTCTTCTGCTGAACCGCGCCGCCGTGACCGGCATCCTGATCGCGCTTGCCTTCGGCGTCGTGGCCCATGCGGCGCTGGCGGGAACGATCCGGCAGTTGCGCCCCCTGTCGATCGCGCCGCGGCTTGAAAAGACCCTGGCGCAGAATGGCCTCGCACCCCGCCAGGGCCTGACCCCTGGCCCGGTGGCCATCACCACCTTCCACGAACCCAGCTTCGTCTTCCTGACCGGCAAGGACACCGAGCTGACCGATGCCGAAGGGGCCGCCCGGGCGCTGGCCAACGGCCGTCCGGCCATCGTCGAGGCCCGCGACGCCGAGGCCTTCCGCCTCGCCACCACCCGGACCGGCGTCCCCGGCCGCGCCGTCGGCGTGGTCACAGGCCACAACTACTCCAGCGGCGATGACGTGCGCCTGACCGTCTACGCCCCGCTGGACGCGCCCATCGTCCGGGAACCGCGCCGGTGAGCCGGCCCATCGGGATCGTCGAGGTCGGCCCGCGCGACGGGCTGCAGAACGAGGCCGCGATTCTCGACCCCGCCGTCCGCGCCGAACTGGTGCTGCGGCTTGAGGCCGCCGGCGCCCGTCGCATCGAGGCCGTCAGCTTCGTCCATCCCGGCCTCGTGCCACAGATGGCGGGAGCGGAGGCCGTCATGGCGGCCCTGCCCTCCGCGCCCGGCCGCAGCCGCATCGGTCTCGTCCTCAACGGCAAGGGCTATGACCGGGCGCTGGGGACCGGGGTCGACGAGGTCAATGTCTCGTTGTCGGTCACCGACGGGTTCGGGCTGAAGAACCAGGGCCTGGCCGTCCGCGACCAGGTGGCGATGCTGTCCGACATCGTCGCCCGGCGGCACAATTCGGACGGCGCGGACACGCCCGTCCCCGCCCTGTCGGTCACATTGAGCTGCGTCTGGGGTTGCCCCTTCGACGGCGAGGTCCCGATCCGGCAGGTCACCGATCTGGTCGCTGAACTCGCCGCCCTCGGGGTCGCCGAGATCGGTCTGGCCGATACGATCGGCGCGGGCGATCCCTGGGCCGTCACAAGGAAGATCGAGGCGGCCCGGACGGCCGCCCCGGACGCGACCCTGCGCCTGCATTTCCACGACACCCGCAACACCGGCGTGGCCAATGCCTATGCGGCGGTCGAGGCGGGCGTCGATGTGCTGGACGCCTCGGTCGGCGGCATCGGCGGCTGTCCCTTTGCGCCCGGAGCGACCGGCAATGTCGCGACCGAGGACCTCGTCTACATGCTGGAGCGCGCCGGGTTCTCGACCGGCTACGACCTCGACGCCCTGATCGACACGGCCCGCTGGATCGGCGCGCGGATCGGTCGCCCGACCCCCAGCGCCCTGAGCCGCGCAGGAGGCTGGCCCAGGGGAATCTGATCCAAACCGCGCCTTCGCCTGTCATCCGGGTGTAGGGAGGATGCGGCCGGTGGAACCGGCTTGGTCACTCAGCGGTGGTTCGATGTCGATTGAACTCTACAGGCAGCGGCAGATGTCGGCGGCCGAAGCGGTGGCCCTCATTCCTTCGGGTGCCAAAGTGGCCATGGGCCTCGGCTTCTCCCAGCCCCCCGCCCTGCTCGCTGCGCTCGCCGACCGCGCCCGAGCCGGACAGGTCGACGCGGTCAGCCTCTACTACCTACTGTCCACATCCATCGCCGGCCAGACCGTGCTGCAGGATGAGCTGATGGGCCGCATCCGCCCCGTCAGCCTGTTCCACAGCGCCATAGAGCGCGGTCTGGAGGCGCGGGCCCAGGCGGCAGGCCGGCCCAGCCCGGTCGACTTCATCCCCTCCGGTTTCCAGCAGGTACCGCGCGTCCTGCGCGAGGCCGGGGTCGATACGCTGATCTGCACGGTCTCGCCGATGGACGAGAACGGCTTCTTCAGCTTCGGCATCAACACCGACTACAATCATCCCGTCAGCCGCCACGCGGGCCGGATCATTCTGGAGGTCAACCCGGCGATGCCCCGGGTCCACGGCGACTGCACCGTCCATGTGTCGCGGGTCACGGCGGTGGTGGAAAACGCCGTCCCGCTGCTCGAACTGCCGGTGACCGAGCCCACCCCGAACGATCTGGCCATCGGCGGGCGGATCGCGGACCTGATCAAGGACGGGGCCACGCTGCAGATGGGGATCGGAGCCTTGCCGAATGCGGTCTGCGCGGCGCTGACCGACCGGCGTGACTTGGGCCTGCATACCGAGATGCTGACCCCCGGCCTCGCCCGGCTGATGCAGGACGGGGTCATCACCAACGCCCGCAAGACCCTGCACCCGGGCAAGGGCGTCTTCTCCTTCTGTATGGGGACGCGCGCCACCTACGACTTCCTCGATGGCCATCCCGACGTCGAGGCGTATCCGGTCGACTATGTGAACGACCCGGCCGTTATCGCCCGCAATGCGAAGATGATCTCGGTCAATGCCACGCTTCAGGTCGACCTGACCGGTGCCTGCTGCTCGGAACATCTGAACGGTCGCCAGTTCACGGCGTCGGGCGGTCAGCTGGACTTCGTGCGCGGGGCCTATGCGTCTGAGGGCGGACGATCGATCATCGCCTGTCATTCCACGGCAGCCAAAGGGACGGTCTCGCGCATCGTCCCCCGGCTGGACGGGCCTGTGACCACCCCCAGGAACGACGTCCATTTCATCGTCACCGAGCACGGCCGGGCCGAGCTGAAGGGCAAGAGCGACGCCGAACGGGCCCGCGCCCTCATCGCCATCGCTGACCCGAAGTTCCGGGACGCGCTGGAACGCGTGGCGCGCGAGACGGGGCTGTTTTCCTGACGCTGCCCCCTACAGATTCAACAACGCCGGGTCGCCGCCCTGGGCCGAGATGTTGTTGGAGATCGCCTTTTCCGAGGCATAGCGGATCAGGCTGTTGGGGCCCCCGGCCTTGGGCCCGGTGCCCGACAGGCCCTCGCCGCCGAACGGCTGGACCCCGACCACCGCGCCGGTGACGCCTCGGTTGATATAGACATTGCCCGCCGGCACCAGGGCGATGACCTCTTCGGCAAAGGCCTCGATGCGGCTGTGAACGCCCAGCGTCAGACCGTAGCCCCGTGCCGCCAGCTTGCCGGCTACCGATTTAAGGTCGGCGGAGTCATAGCGATAGACGTGCAGGATCGGCCCGAAGACCTCGCGTTCCAGATAGTCCGGGGTCGGAATCTCGGCGAGGGTAGGGGCGAACAGGTCGCCACCGGCCGAACCGTCGGGCAGGGTCGCGCGGGCGATGATCGTGGCCTCCCGGCCCAGCCGCTCGACATGGGCCTCCAACGCCTTGCGGCTCTCCGGGTCGATCACCGGGCCAATGTCCGTGGCCGGATCGGACGGGTCGCCCAGCACTTGGGCAGCCAGGGCTCCCTTCAGCCCCTCAATCAGGCTGTCGGCGGACTCCCTGGGTGCATAGAGGATCCGCAGCGCCGAGCAACGCTGTCCGGCCGAGCCGAAGGCGGATGCGATCACATCGTCGATGACCTGTTCGCGCAGGGCCGTGGTGTCGACGAACATGCCGTTCAGCCCGCCCGTCTCGGCGATGAAGGGCAGGATCGGGCCGGGCCGGGCTGCGATCGCGCGGTTGATGGCGGCGGCCGTGTCCGTACCGCCGGTGAAGGCCACGCCGTCGATCAGCGGATGGCTGACCAGGGCCGCACCGACGCTGTCGCCGCGGCCGGGAACCAGCGCCAGCAGGTCGGGGTTCAGCCCGGCCCGGTGATACAGCCGCACAGCCTCGGCCGCGATCAGGGGGGTCTGTTCGGCCGGCTTGGCCAGCACCGCATTGCCGGCTGCCAGCGCTGCCGCGATCTGGCCGGTGAAGATGGCCAGCGGGAAGTTCCACGGGCTGATACAGGCGAACACGCCGCGACCGTGCAGGACCAGCCGGTTGGTCTCGCCGACCGGGCCGTTCAGGGTCTTTGGCCCGCCAAAATCCTTCTCGGCCAGCATGGCGTAGTAGCGGCAGAAGTCGGCGGCCTCGCGCACCTCGGCCACGCCGTCGTTCAGGGTCTTGCCCGCTTCGCGCGACAGCAGCGCCACCAGCCGGTCCATGTCGGCTTCAAGGGCGTCGGCCATGGCGCGCAGCACGGGAGCCCGCCGCGACCCGCCCGCCCGGTTCCAGGCGATCTGGGCCTTCGCCGCGCCCTGCGCCGCTGCGTCGATCTCGTCGGCCGAAGCCTCCGAGACCTGGCCCAGCACCCGGGTGCGGTCATACGGACTGGTTATGGCGACCGGGCTCTGCCCCGCCAGCAACCGGCCCCCGACGATCGGCCCGGCGGTCAGTTTTTCGGCATCGACCGTCTGCAGGGCGGCGGCATGGCGCTCGCGGTCGGCCTTCTGCGAATAGTCGCGGCCCAGCGAGTTCTGGCGGTCCATATACATATCCTTGGGGGTCGGAATCCTGGGGTGGCGGTCGGGGTGGGCCTCGACGACGCCGATGGGGTCTGCAGCGACGGCGGATGCCGGCACACGCTCGTCCAACAGGGCGTGGACGAAGGACGAGTTGGCACCGTTTTCGAGCAGCCGCCGCACCAGATAGGGCAACAGATCCTCGTGCCCGCCGACGGGGGCATAGGCGCGCACGCTCATCGGCCCGAAGGTCTCGGCGGCGGCGTCATAGAGCGCTTCGCCCATACCGTGCAGGCGCTGGAACTCGATCTTTACGTCCGCGTCCCGCGCCATCCGGTGCACGGCCGCCAGTGAGTGGGCATTGTGGGTCGCGAACTGGGCGTACAGGTGCGGGGCCGCCTCGATCATGGCCCGGGCGCAGACGAGGTAGTTGAGGTCCGTAGCCGCCTTGGTCGTGAACACCGGATAGTCGGTTCGCGCCATGACCTGGGCCCGTTTGATCTCGGTGTCCCAATAGGCCCCCTTGACCAGCCGGACCATCAGGCGACGGCCGCTGGTCCGCGCCAGTTCGGCGATACGGGCGATTACCTCCGGGCCACGCTTCTGATAGGCCTGAACCGCCAGGCCAAGGCCGGTCCAGCCGCCCAGATCGGGCTCGTGCGCCAGCCGGTCCAGCAGTTTCAGCGACAGCGCCAGCCGGTCGGCTTCCTCGGCGTCCATG
>Ga0105047_10013885_pt1 | contig 12821 bp, 12 predicted proteins | sample MAT04_FD_78384 | JGI IMG/M metagenome (GOLD analysis project Ga0105047, IMG submission 78384) | Freshwater microbial communities from Lake Fryxell liftoff mats and glacier meltwater in Antarctica - MAT-04 (megahit assembly) | ecosystem: Environmental > Aquatic > Freshwater > Ice > Liftoff... | reverse complement strand
TCATAACGATGGTGTAGTTCTAAATCTTTTTTTTGCTCGTCAGTGAGCGGCTGAAATCTCATGGGCGTATTTGTAATTCATTTCAGAAAAATTTTCCAGTACTTTCAATGGCGATGAGTATATGCGTCACGTTGTTCAACCATTGAAGCTATAGCTGAAATAGTATTGTTGAGACTCTTATCAATCTTCTCTGCTAATTTTAAATAATCCGCATGAACTTCCAGGTTATCTATACCAAAAGCAATATCACTGGCTAGATTTTGTAATAAAGAGATAATCTCGTCAGTTAATGCATTGGAATCATGTGCATAAACAACTAATATATAGGGAGTTTTTTTTAGATATTTAATTGGAATGACTGCCATCGAATTAAAACTATATTTCAAAGCCAACTCACGTTCAATTGAATTTTGTTCATCATGTTGTAAATCCTGACAAACAAACATCTTATGTGAATAAATCCCGTTTAAAACCAACCAATTATGCTCTTTATTTTTAATATCCGAATTCATCTTATCGAAATAATCCATGTCTATGCCTTCAGCAACAATAGGTTGAATTAAATCTTCTGATTTTACTGGAGTATAAGCCACCCAAGCAGCCATAAACCCGCCTGAAGTAACAAGAGCCTTACACATCTGATCAATTAAAGCATTTGCAGTAGTTTCATGAACAAGGACTTGATTACAAAGCAGGATGACTCGATACATCATCTCAAGTTCACTATTTATTTTTTCAAGTCTCACACGGATAGTGATATCGCGGATATTGCATTGTATAACTTCGGAGCTACCTACTAGGTAGCTATTACTAATAAATTCAACATAATGCCTCTCCCCTTGTTTTGTCTCAACAGGGAGATTTTCATAACGCACGTACCCTTCTTTTTGTAATTCTTTAAACTTGTCTTTATTTTCTGCAATATTTTTGAAAAACCCTAAGTCCCAGATGTATTTATCCAAGAGATCTACTTTAGAATACCCGGTCAACTTAGCAATAAAGGGGTTTGCATCTAAAATTTTCCCAGAGCTAGCATTCAAGATCAAAATACCGTCTTGAGCAGTCTCAAATAAACGCTGATAGCGCTCTTCTGATTCGACCTGTTGATATGTGACCTTACTTGGTTTCATTATTGCCTCTATATATACACTGTAACTTGTTGTATTGGGGCTATAACTGTTTGATAATCGCAGCAATTCACCTGTAGTTTAAGTATAGGTGAATATACTAAAAGCGTCAGTGATGCTTGGCGAGGCATTGAGGGCAAGCTAATAGAATTTGCTTTAATCCATTGATTTAATATGTATTACTAACTAACCTTTCTGCCCATTATAAAAGCACCAATGCCTCTATGAGCCTCGGCAAATCATTACCTAAACTGATTGAAAAATCACAAGAACAGATTGATGAATCCATCCAGGCCATCAAGGCATCCACTCTTCCTGAAGAGGTTAAATCATTAGCCTGCAACTACATTTACGTAGCCACCTGGATTCAATGCAGCGAATCAAGGATTTTTAGATGAGGCACCTAAAACGAATATAAAAACACCTGGCCATGGACGTATATCACACCAATCTTATAAGCACAGTATTGCACATCAACTCACTGTGAATGGTATGGCAGCGGGGACATATTGCCCGGAGCTAATAATACAACAAGAAGATTCTTTTGTTAAAAATTCAGATTCGTTATCAATTTCTTGTGAGAAAAAATGTGCGGTGTGTTTATATGAACTTGTATTACTTTCTCTATTCACTGCCATTTTTAATTTTTCAATCACCATTTCACGTTCACTTCCAGGCAGTTCAACTGCTTCAAGTGTTGTTTGAATAAGGTTATTTTTATTTATTATTTCCAGCTCCTGCCCCAGATTTTCATAGACTTTATTTGTTTTTTGTAACTGATAGTCATTTTTGGCTTTTTGTATTAAACGGACAGCGATTATTGTTCCCAATATGAATGCCAAACCTAAAAGACTCCAGCCCAATATGGGAATTGAACCAAATCCGGCGAATAACCCCATTCCACCTAACAGCCCGCCAATACCGGCACTTCCTCCAGCCACGGTACCAAAACCCGTCATAAATCCTGTAAAACCGGCTATAAATAATTTAGTGAATGGTGCTTTTTTTTCAAGAGAAACCTTTATTTCAAAAGGTACGATTTCTTCAAAGCGAGATTTTAACCAATCGTTATTATTGAGTTCGTATTTTAAAAACAATAATAAATTTGCCAGCGAATTCCTGTTATTATTGCGAAATTTTATTTCCTCCTGCTCCAATTGATCCTGTAAGTGAAGTAAGAAATTTTTGGTTGTTTTCTCAGGATTTTTTTTAAAAAAATTATCATGAATATTCTTTAAGTAAACAGTTACCTCTTCCTTGAGTTTTATATTAATTTCCTGGGTTTTTTTTGCAATTTTTTGCTCTGATTTTTTTAAGCTTTGGTAAGAATAATAAAGAATTACAGCGCTGATGACAGAAAAAAGAGAAATAAAAGCGAAACCAGTGGCCAGGGATAAAACACCACCCGCGGCCATACTCATTGTGGCGAATAAGATACCGTAGGTAGACCAGGTTACTCCACCACCCGCTCCAGCTGCGTCTAATGAAGTTTTTAACTTAGACATCTTAGCCTCGCTAGCAAAGATGTCATTATAAATAAAAGCGAGCAAATTTGCGAGCAAATGAGCAATAATAAAGCAAACAACTCCACCTAACTATTCAACAAGTTATATCGTTTAGTTAATTGTAGCCAGCAAAAAAACTATTCGAATCATCTTCATCGCTATGATGGGGAATAGTTTTTGTTTTATTTTTAACTTGCTTCTCTTCTTTTTGCTTGGAAGAGATGTCTTTTTTTATACTATTTGATTCCTCATTTGATGGAAGTCCAGCAGTGATCCTACGAGTATGGTCCATGATATTTTCCTATATGAGTTTCTTTAAGTGTAGCAGGTATTATATAAGTGAATCGTACTATTTGTTGAGTTTTCTGACATAAAGCGTTCGTTTTACAGTAGCTATAATTTGTTTGGAGTCATCATAAATTGAGGTTTCAAATACAGGGTATGTTTTTCCATTAGCCTCAATGTCGTTTATGATTTGCTCCAAACGCTCCTCAGTTAAATGAAAATCGGCGTAAACGCGGCCCTTACCCGGTCGCTTATAATCAATTTCGCCCTGTTTATCCCAGACAACATAACCAGGGCCAAGGCGCTGAATAAGCATGATGACATAGAACGGATCCGTCATGGAAAATAAATTGCCGCCGTACTGTGTACGCATATAATTTTTGTTATACCAACGAAAAGCCAGCGACACTTTTATAAAACTGTAATCATCGGCGATTTTAACTACTTTAATACCAGCACCACGAAATGGAGGCCATAGATTAAAGATTAACTTTAATTGTCTAGCCGTCAATTTCTTATACATTTTTTTCATCCGCCTGAATTACTTGCACGGCTGTTACATTTTGCAAGCCGCGTGGCAAGTGGTTTCCACGTCGGCCGCGCTCGCCTTTGTAATGTTCAAGATCGGCGGGTTTTAATGTGTAATGGCGTTTGCCAGCATGAATTGTTAATGAATCTACGTTGCGCATCATTTGAACATCAATAACAAACTCTTCGCGTTGCTGAGCTTTAGCTGAAGGAATATTAATCAGCTTGTTGCCTTTACCTTTATTTAAAACGGGAATTTCCTGAGCAGATATCACCAATAAACGGCCAATGTTGGTTACGCAGGCAATTAATACATCCTCTTTTTCTTTAATTGGACGTGATATCAGAATGCGGCTGTTGGCAGGTAATTTAATGCATGCCTTACCATTACGATTTTTAACATATAATTCATTTAATTGCGTTATAAAACCATAACCCGCATCACTGGCTAATAAAATATAATCATCAGCCTCACCACAGGTAACTGCTTCAAAGGTAGCTTTATCGTTAGGATTTAATTTGCCGGTAAGGGGTTCACCCTGACCTCGCGCTGACGGCAGAACATGTCCAGGCAACGCATAAACTTTCCCTTCACTGTCAAAGAAAATAATTTGTTGATTGCTGCGGCCATTCGTTTGAGTTTTGAACGCATCACCGGCTTTATAGCTTAAATCCTGACCATTTATATCGTAGCCTTTCGCAGCCCGCGCCCAACCTTTTTGCGATAAAACAACAGTGATTGGTTCGTTTGGTAAGATGTCTTCTTCTCTTAACGCTTGTGAATCACCGCGTGAAACTAACGGTGAAGAGCGTAAGTCGCCAAATTTATCGCGGTCGATAATGATTTCTTCTTTTACCAGTTTTTTTAAACGGGCTTCACTGCTCAAAATTAATTGCAATGCATCTCGTTCGGTACTCAGTTCATCAAGCTCTGTTTGTAATTTGATCTCTTCCAGTTTGGCCAAATGACGTAACTTCATTTCCAAAATGGCTTCAGCCTGACGTTCAGAAAGATTAAACCGACTTATTAAACCTTGTTTGGGGTGCTCGTGCTCGCGAATAATTGCGATCACTTCATCAATATTTAAGTAAGCGGTAATTAAACCTTCAAGCACGTGAATGCGCTCTAAAACTTTTTCCAAACGATGTTGCAGACGCTTTTTAACTGTATTTAATCGATAGATTAACCATTCTTTTAAAAGCGATAACAGGTTTTTAACGCGAGGCTTACCATCCAGGCCAATCATATTGAAATTGACGCGATAACTGCGTTCCAGCTCAGTAGTAGCAAATAAATGGGACATCAAACCATCTATATCGACCCGATTGGACTTGGGGATAATAACCAGTCGTGTCGGGTGTTCGTGATCGGACTCATCACGCAAATCTTCTACCATAGGTAATTTCTTTTGCTGCATCTGTGCAGCAATCTGCTCAATTATTTTGGCACCGGAAACCTGATAAGGTAAGGCGGTAATAACAACTTGATGCTGTTCAGTTTTATAGACTGCACGCATTTTAACTGACCCCATGCCTGTTTCATACATAGTACGAATTTGCGCTGAAGGTGTAATGATTTCTGCCTGAGTAGGAAAATCAGGGCCTTTTATATAATCACACAGATCATCAAGCGTTGCTGTCGGCTGATCAAGCAAGTGGATGCAGGCATTTGCTACTTCAACAAGATTATGCGGTAAAATATCAGAAGACATGCCCACCGCAATACCAGTTGCACCATTAAGCAATACATTGGGTAATCGAGCCGGTAATAACGAAGGCTCTTGCAACGTACCATCAAAATTATCAACCCAGTCCACGGTGCCATGTTGTAGCTCGGCAAGCAGTAAATCCGCATAGCCTGATAGCCGCGCTTCAGTATATCGCATTGCAGCAAACGATTTGGGATCATCTGGAGACCCCCAGTTACCCTGGCCATCAACAAAGGGATAACGGTAAGAAAAAGGCTGCGCCATTAACACCATAGCTTCGTAACAGGCGGAATCACCGTGCGGATGAAATTTACCCAACACATCCCCCACTGTACGAGCAGATTTTTTATGTTTGGCGGTGACTTTCAAGCCCAGTTCAGACATTGCATAAATTATTCGTCGTTGAACTGGCTTAAGGCCATCGGCAATATGAGGCAAGGCTCTATCGAGGATTACATACATGGAGTAATCGAGATAAGCTTTCTCTGTAAATTCCGTCAGGGGTTTTTGTTCTATATTATCTGTCAGCACCATATTATTCACACGCATTTACCAAGGCAGGCGGTTAATTGGCCAGTTTAGCATGATCCGTTTATCATGTCATAGACATGCACGAGAGCTACTATTAAAATACATATTTTGAACAGTACAATGAGTAAGTATAGTGCATGATTACCAGGATTTGATTTCTCTTTTTAATAATTGTTTTGCTGAGCGCTATAACACTCAATTGGTCAAAGGCGATGAAGAACCTGTTTATTTGCCTGCCGATAAAGATACCCCTTATCACTCTGTGGTATTCGCTCATGGGTTTTATAGTAGTGCACTGCATGAGTGTGCGCATTGGTTTATAGCTGGAAAAGAGCGCCGCAAACTGGTTGATTATGGCTATTGGTACACACCGGATGGCCGCACCGCTGAGCAACAACAGCTATTTCAACGCGTGGAAGTAAAGCCTCAGGCTTTGGAATGGATATTATCGATTGCAGCAGGGCATCGCTTTCAATTTAGTACTGATAATCTTGGTGGCGAACCGTGTGCTACAGATGATTTTGAACGGGCTGTTTATCAGCAAGTATTAAGCTATTGCCAGCATGGATTGCCAAAAAGGTCTGCACAGTTTCGGCAAGCATTATGTGATTTCTATAAGACATCAACTGCTCTAAATCCATGCCAGTTTAGGTAGCCCCGGATTAGACGAAGTCGTAATCCGGGTTACGCGTAATTACAGCGCTTAACTAACTTCAAGTTGGAACAATGTCCGTCTTTGCGAACGAAAGTGAAGCAAGCCAGGGTTCCGTGCTCCGATGGCAATTGCTTCGCTATGCTCGCAAAGACGGGTTTTCAGATCCTGTATAAAGGCTCGTAAATTCGACCTTCAATTTTGCTTATCAGCATCGTTTTGCCGGTTAGCCTATTAATCAAGATCGTAGGACGAATACTCCTCCTCCACGACGTTACTTATACCACCAACTCTGTGCTTTTGACTCAAGGGATAAGAATATACTTCTGGCTGCTGGGGCACAGATTGATTTTGCTGGTTAGCAGCGGTTATGTTCAAGCCTTCAATCATAAGGGTATTACTACAGCCTGGAGAAGAGTAGTTATTTTCAGTGTTTGTACCTTGTGGCTCATCAGTGGTGTTGCTGCATCTCTGCGCCATATAACGAACTGCATCTAACGCATAAAGAGGTGCGTTTAAAATAAGTAATGAGGCTATGCTAATAAGCATAGGAACACTAATTATCGTGAGCAGGAGTGCTGAATTGACGAAAGGCACCAGTTCTACTGCTGTTGTAGTAATCACTAACAAGGGTGCAGCCACGATTTGAAAAGGTCTGGAGATAATAGATGCCAATATATTAATAAATCCACTTTCAGGTAAAGGCCGTACCACAGCGTTATAAAGCGCTTTCAAACTCATTGCCACTTTATTAAACCCGCGAGGCCAAATTTCATTATATTTCTGTTCTCTCGCACTCGTTCTATATAATTTCTCAGCCTGTTTGGTTGCCTGGGGATTTTCTTCTTTCCATGTCATTACCAATTTGTCTATAGATTCTTCCCATCCTGTCTTTTGGGTAATTTTACTCCGATATTCTTCAATTAACTCATTAAATTTATTATTAGCGATTATATTTAACAGGCTATTAATAAATTTATCGGCAATAAAAAAAATAACGCTCCCTATTAAAATTGGGATTACAGCAACAATAATAGCACCAACAGTAGCAACGGCTAATACAATATCAATAGCCCCTGAAATTACCTCAACTGCCTTGTTAAATGGAAAAATGTATCGCTCACTATGTCCAGAGAAAAGATAATTCAGTTTTTCCTTCATGTAGTCGTTGAGTTTTGGACCGTCTGCTAAAGGATTATCAACAGCATTGCGCAATAGTGTTTTGAACGATGGCCTATTGTAATAATCATTTAATATTTGCTGCGGGGCGCCCTCTAATTCATACGTTTTTAAAAAAATATATAATTCACCGAGTTCTTGACTCTCAGGCGAAAAATGATCCGGATGTAATTGCATGGATAATTTTCTAAATAACTGAATTTTATTGTCTGACCCTGCTTCCTTAAAAGCATTGGTTATACAGTTCGTTATTATTTCATTTACTTTTTCTTTAGCAAGATCTTTATTTACTAGCTTTTCTTTTAAATTATTCATCGTTTCGATGATTATATCTTTAATCGCTTTTGGCATTTTTGATTTGTCTTAACATTTAAATGTCAGACTATAACACAAGGTGATTCAATACAGGCTATTTTTTACTATTCTATGAGCTTCTTGATACTATTAATGATCTTACTCGCGACACCTTTCCTTCTTGAAATGTAGAACCAGGTGCTATATAATTACACCTATAATAAAAAGAACTATGATATGTTATTTTGCGGATTTTTAAAAACAAATGGTTTACTAAATTTGCAAAGAAAGAGCGTTAGATTCTCAATTATGTAATTTAATAAAAGAGATTGAAAAAGGGCTAATCGATGTTGATTACGGTGGCGGCGTTATAAAGCAAAGGCTTGGCAGAGCAAATCAAGGAAAGTCGAGTGGTTATCGGTGTATTATTTTATATCGATATAAAGATCTGGCTTTTTTGGTGTATGGATTTCCAAAAAATGAACGTGACAATATAAGCCAGGAAGAAGCAAATATTTAAAGATTTATCTCAGCAGATGCTTGATTTTTCTGGTGATGACATTGAGCGATTGCTCCAATCAGGTGCACTTGTGGAGGCACTATATAATGAGCACAAATAAAACATATAAAAGTGAGGTTTTTGAGGCTGTACATGAAACTGTCGTTGATATGTTTGATGCGGGTGTTATTGATAAAAAAACAATGCGGCAATTTGATCGTGCCTGTTTAACCCCGATACATGAATTTTTACCTGTGGAAATAAAAGCATTGCGTGAACGAGAAAATGTGAGCCAACCCATATTTGCGTATTGTCTTAATGTATCTAAAGATCTTATTAGTCAATGGGAGAGGGGGCTTAAAAAACCGGCGGGCACTTCTTTGAAATTACTTTCTTTAATAGAAAAAAAAGGACTAAACGCTATATTATAAGTGATTGATTAAACCAAAGGCGATTTGGGTCAGCGGAGTTTCAAAGGTGAGTTTGGTTTGTGATGGTCTCATTTGTTATGAATTAGATGTCGCTAGCTGTTTTAAAATACTCTGATCCCAAACCTCGTCCACCGGTAGAAATATCCAATCGTAGCTTGCGCCTGTAGTAATTTGATTTATTCGGTAGCCGTATTTTGTATAGTTCATCAGTCATTGCCTTAATGTAAAAGAAATAGCTTTATTCATCGCTGCTCCAGCAAGAATATCTGTTGTATCCAAGGTTACAACTTCACAATTTTCATCATTTAAAACTAACGGTAATTCTGTACAGGCCAAGGCAATGGCATCGCAATGTTGATTTTTCAAGTCATTTACCACGCCCAACAATGCTTTAAGACTTTCTGGTTTAACTTTACCAGTAGGTATTAACTCTGAAAAAATAATTTGTTGTACAATAACCTGATTTTCGATTGAAGGTATAACCTCCTGAATTCCCTGATTCCGCAAAGGCTCCTGATACAAGTGCTCCCTCATTGTCCAGCTCGTACCCAAAACTCCTACTTTTTTAAAATGCCGCTGCTGACATTGTTCGGCAACTATTTCCAACATATTAATAACCGGAATGCGTGATTTTTTCTGAATACCATCGATTACCTTATGTACAGTATTAGCAGGAATAATTGCAAAATCCGCTCCGGCTTTTTCTAAAGAAGCAATCGCTCGCACAACCCGACTTTCTACAACATCCCAGTGACTTTCATGTTGTGCTCGATGAGTGGGTCCAAAATTAAGCTGATGCAAGATAATATTCGGATGATCATGCGCACCAAAATAATAATGGCTTTTTTTATGGATTTTATTAATACAATCTAACGCACCCGGGATTGTTATACCTGCTACTCCAATAGTTGGAGTTTTTGCCTGTGGCCGTTTTTCTAAATTGTTTGATGAGATTGTCATAAACTTCTATCATTGTTGTACTTAAAACCAATATTATACTTGAACACAGAATAGTTATAACCCTGAATTACTAATGCAAACGCAACTTATTAACCATTCGGAAAAACTATTAGAGATAAGAAAATAATGTTTGCGGTAATTATGAAATTATTAACAATAACCTGGTGAATTATGAAACTATTACTAGATAAAAATGATCCTGTTTTAAGGCAGGTTGCGGAGCCAATATTAGAGTCTGAATTTGGTAGCATATGGCTAAAGGAATTAATTCAGGATTTATTTAATATAATGAAAGAAAAATGTGCTGTAGGAGTTGCCGCACCTCAAATTGGTGTCAGTAAAAGGGTCATTGTATTTGGAACGGACTATACACAGCGGCAAAATCTTGAGTATTCAATACCGGATACAGCCCTTATTAATCCGTCATTAAAAGTCTTATCGGAACAAATTCAAACAGGCTATGAAGGCTGCCTGAATTGTGGTGGAATCATGGCGCATGTGCCCAGAGCAATGGAAATTGAATACTCCGGCTTTGATGTTGATGGAAATTTAATCTCCAAAAAAGCATCCGGACTGGAAGCCAGAATTTTGCAACATGAAATTGATCACCTCAATGGCTATTTATTTTTAGATCGTGTTGAGGATGAAGAAACATTCACAACAAAATCTGTATTACAAAACAAGGCTTAAATATGATGAGGCATCAAAAACGAATCATATACGCAGATCCGGAAGCCAAACTTTGAATTGCAATATGGCTAGAATTGGAAAAACAAACACTTTCATTGAAGCGATGCCCTAACAAATACGACATTCATCAACCTGTTCATCATTATTATTCTGAAGAATATCTGGTGTTACAAAAAAACCGTAAAAACGCTGTAGAAAAGTTAACGTGGGCGGAGGGCTTTCCAACAATTGCTCGAAGTTGGCCTCGCCTGCAAAATTAATTAAATGGGTTTCAACATCATGAGTCAATTTAAATCGATTGGTTAAATATTTTTTGAAGGAAATGCTTTCATCAAATTGCTTACCATATTTTCTACTTAAGTAGTTAAACAATTCCGTTTGTTTTTCGAGGCTTAAATCAAATTGTTTAAAACTCTCAGGAATTTCCAATTCTCTAATATAAATTTGCCAGGATAAACGTAAAACATCTTTATTATCCTCATGAATCAGACTCTTAAAATGTGATCGAACATAATCTCTAAGTTCTTGTTTAATCATTTCCAATGTGAGCGTTGACAATAAAGGATGATAAGGAACCGATTGAAACAAGCAACTATTGGTACCTGAAAGGCAGCGGGGGTTATCTGCAAGGCCATCATCAAATTGCTCTGTCACAATCTTTCCATCTATTATGATTAATTTACCCTCTTTATCTATTTTATTGCGATGGCCATCCCAGTTATGGCCACGACCGATATGAAATAATTCATCAATAAAATGAGCAAGACGGCTCTTGCTATCAAATTTCTCTATCGTTCCTATAGTTTCATCCGTTGCCGCTAACCACAAAATAACAATCAATTCCTGATAACTTTCAAAATAAGACCAACGTTGATTTCCTTCACTTTTTTGATAAAAAGCGTGCTTCGACATCCAATCGTTTGGCTTACTTAAATAACGCAGGGCGGTATGATCTTTATGCGAATAATAAGCATTTAGTGCACTTTCTTTTTGTGTCTCATCCAGGTTTAATTTAATAAAATCATTCCATTCGAGAGGCAATACAATTTTTTTCTCATCAATAATAATTGTCGCAGGATTTGCATGATAACGCTGACGCAATTGTTCGCGGCATGCTTCTAATCCCATTCGGCTAATAACTTCTTTACGCCTTAAATCCGGCATGGAATTAAATGCTTCCCAGGTTATCGATTTTTTAATTCGCTGCTTCTGAATAATGATAAATTCTTCGTCTTCATTCGCCAATGCTGCTGTAACAGCCTGTTCAATTTGGGGTTGATAAAAATCGATAGCGCTCTGCAGACATTTTTTCTCTTCAGTCGATAACGCCCTTAATGACGATTCTTGATTTTCAGCTATTTCTCTTAAATCCAGCGTTTCTTCCACTGCTATCAATTCTTCTATCCGTGCAGATTCTTCTGCAAGTTGGCGTACTGCCGGTATTTCCAATAATGCCGCTTGGGCATAATCATTATTTACTGCTATGGCTAAATTTAATAATTCATTCGGCTTATCAGGGGTGATTGCCAAGTGCGCCAATTCCCTGATTGCGGGCTTAGAAAGTAAAGAAATGAAGTTGTTCTTATCAAGGTAATTGTTTCGACGGATTAAATGACGAAGGATGTAAAAGCACAGGTGTTTTTTTTCAGTATCAAGATTAAGAAACGATGCATTTCCTAATCTTGATGAAAAAATTATTGGCTGCATGCAATCAGCCAATAGCTTATCAAAACCATCTTCCTGATAATGTTGCTCGGCGTAGGCAAATACCTTAGGGTAGTTAAGTAATAATGCTGCAATTTCGTCGTCTCTGTTCTCCACCGATTTTCGAAAAGCCCTGTTTTCGTGTACATCGACCTCATTGCGAACAGCTTCTATTTCCAGCAGAGCCTTCACTACATAATGCATGCCTTTTTTTACTGCTGTAAAAAATATATATGAATCAGCTTGTTGTTTAATTCGCTCAAAAGCTAAAAGGCGCGATACCATTTTATCAGGTGAATCCCACCTCATTATGTCACTCAGTAAATTTTCCGGAAAATGATTTTCGATGTTGCTTATATCAAGAAGTAAATTGAAGACCTCTGTGTGTTCACCTACCGCAGCAGCGGATAGTGCATCTTTATAACTATTAATTTCTTTATCTTTTAGCAAAATTTTAAGGTGTTTTGATAGTCCAAATATAGATACAATTTCTATTGGACTCAAATCTACTTTATGGTAGCCATTCATGGTTACATTATAAGAGGCTTGTAAATGAGGCAGATCTTCTATGGCAGTTTCAGACTGATTTATAAGAAAACGTTTTATTATATACTCATCGCCATTGAAAGTACTGGAAAATTTTTCTGAAATGAATTACAAATACGCCCATGAGATTTCAGCCGCTCACTGACGAGCAAAAAAAAGATTTAGAACTACACCATCGTTA
>Ga0105047_10013879_pt1 | contig 12825 bp, 13 predicted proteins | sample MAT04_FD_78384 | JGI IMG/M metagenome (GOLD analysis project Ga0105047, IMG submission 78384) | Freshwater microbial communities from Lake Fryxell liftoff mats and glacier meltwater in Antarctica - MAT-04 (megahit assembly) | ecosystem: Environmental > Aquatic > Freshwater > Ice > Liftoff... | reverse complement strand
TCGAAATATCTGTATTTAGAGACGGAAACTGGATATTCTGTCTCCACTATCATCATTCATCTTCCAACAGCCGCAACAAATACTGCCCATACTGATTGGCCGCAATCCGCTCAGCCTGAATTCGTAGCGACTCTTTATTAATATATCCCATGCGGTAAGCTATCTCCTCCGGGCATGAAATCATCCAACCCTGGCGTTCTTCCACCACCTGCACAAAATTGGCCGCCTGCAAAAGCGATTCCTGCGTACCGGCATCCAGCCAGGCAATGCCGCGCCCGAGCACTTCAACCCGCAGTTCCTCCCGATCCAGGTACTTCTGGATCAAATCAGTAATTTCCAGTTCACCGCGTTTCGATGGCTTCTGGTTTTCAACTTCCTTGCAAACCTGGTTATCAAAGAAATAGATACCTGGCACCGCAAAATTCGACTTTGGATTCTTTGGCTTTTCTTCGATACTTAAAACTTTGCCGCTGTCATCAAATTCCACCACCCCATAGCGCTCCGGGTCGCGCACCGGGTAGGCAAAAATCACCGCACCATCCTGATTTTTGGCTGCTGACTGCAATTTTTCCACTAATCCTGACCCGTAGATAATGTTATCGCCTAATATCAAAGCCACCGGTTCGCAATTAATGAATTCCCGGCCAATTATGAATGCGTCTGCCAGTCCGCGCGGGGTGGGCTGCGCGGCAAATTCAAAGCGCATCCCCCACTGCGAACCATCCCCCAGCAGGCGTTCGAATGCTTCCATACTTTCCGGCGAAGTGATGATCAACACCTCGCGAATTCCAGCCAGCATCAATGTCGAAAGCGGGTAATATACCATCGGTTTGTCATATACCGGCAGCAGTTGCTTGCTCATGGCAATTGTTAAAGGATAAAGGCGGGTGCCATTTCCGCCGGCTAAAATTATTCCTTTCATGCTGCTGTTCCTCCCCGCCTGGTGTAATTTTGATGCATCCAATCCTGGTAACCTGACTGGTCAGTAATATTGCGAACCAGCGCTAAATTGGATAAATACCATTCAACTGTCTTGCGTAAACCTGTCTCCAAAGAATGACTGGGAGACCATCCCAATTCATTGTGAATTTTGGTGATATCGATGGCATAGCGCCGGTCGTGCCCAGGGCGGTCTGCCACGTACGTAATCAATTTGGTATGTGGTTTATGTTGCGAATTGGGAATCAATTCATCCAACAGGTGACAAATGGATTCCACGATTGTCAGGTTGGCAGGCTGATTTGCCCCGCCAATATTGTAAGTTTCGCCCGGCTGTCCATGTGAGATGATTTTCTCAATAGCCTCACAGTGATCTTCCACATACAACCAATCCCGAATTTGCTGGCCGTCACCGTATACTGGTATTTTTTGGCCGCTAAGTGCATTCAAAATCACAAGTGGAATCAATTTTTCGGGAAACTGATACGGGCCATAATTATTCGAGCAATTGGATATGGTAACAGGAAGTCCATAAGTATGCCCGTATGCCCGTACTAGATGGTCGCTGGCGGCTTTCGAGGCTGCATAAGGTGAATTAGGCGCATACGGGGCATTTTCCGCCCAGGCAAGTTCCCCGGGCTTCAAACTTCCAAAAACCTCGTCTGTGGAAATGTGATGAAACCGAACCTTCTCTAACTTGATTTTCTTTTCACCCAACCAATACGCTCTGGCGGCTTCTAAAAGCGTAGCTGTACCGGTCACATTGGTTTCCACAAATTGCATCGGCCCTAGAATAGACCGATCTACATGGGTTTCAGCTGCAAAATGAACGATCGTATCAATTTCTTGCTCATGGAGAATCGTATCAACCTGTTGCCGGTCGCAAATATCCCCCTGTACAAAGTTATACCGGAGATTTCCTGAGAGGCCGATCAGGTTTTCAAGGTTTCCAGCATAAGTGAGAAAATCCAGATTGGTTACAAAGACATCCGGTCGGGTTTCGGTTATAGTATGCAGAAAATTTGAACCTATAAACCCTGCCCCACCAGTCACCAACCAATTCGCCATGTTTCCTCCAACATATGGATCGTGAATTTCGATTGAATTATAGTTGAGAATTTCATTCATTATTTCATGAGAAATGTGCAGTTGTAGCAATTTCATGTATAATATTATTTAGGCAGACTAGATTTATTTTCTGTAGGATAATTTCTACAGGTTGCCTTCTACTGAAAATGAAATGTGTAATGTAGGATCATCCCTCCCGAACTGGGAGTAGCAGTTGGCATCACCATAAGCAGGTTGCAAAGGTTTAATTGGTTTCTTTGATTTAGCAGGCAGCCCTGCTTATACAGCAATAGGAAACACTTTTTTAGAGATACCCTTTCTAATTGCTGTACCTTAATAGCCATCAATTCTGCTCATCAGTACACAGAGGGACACGCAAAACAGACGAGTCTTGTTTGCTTTTACGTAGGTCTAATTATTCACGGCTTTTCATTTTGAAGGCGGTCGGCTTAATTCTTCACCGAGTAATTTGCTATGCCGCGTATTACCGCTCTGACATCACAAAAACGCAACCCCAACCGTCTGAACGTATTTCTAGAAGGAGATTTTGCATTTAGCGTTGAGCGGATTGTTGCAGCCTGGTTATCTGTTGGAGATGAAGTTGACACGGAAAAAGTTCAAGCCATATTACAAAAAGATGAACTGGAAAGAGCCTATTTGCGGTCTCTTTGGTTCCTCAGCGTTCGGGTACGCTCCGTGCATGAAGTTTCCGTCCGATTGGAAGAAGCCGGGTACAGCCCCATGTCAATAGAAAAAACCGTGGAGCGTTTGCTATCTGCCGGGTTACTCAGCGATGCGGAATTTGCCCATACCTGGGTTGAAAACCGCTGCGCATTTCGTCCACGGGCAAAAAGAGCGTTAGTTCTTGAATTACGGCAAAAAGGAATTATTGATAACGAAATTCAATTGGCAGTTCGCAATCTTGACGAAACTAAATTGGCGCAACAAGCAGCCGAAATGGTCTCCACCAGGTTTGAAAAACTGCCGTTTGATGAATTCCGCAAAAAATTGTTTGGCTACCTCACCCGTCGCGGTTTCAACTATGGAACTGCAATCGAGGCAATCCAAATCACGTGGCAGCAAGCACATGCCAATGCGGAAACTCTACATTAAAAATGGATATTAAGAGGATACTATGAATGGTTTAGGAAATTATGTTCCAATTATCATCGGAGATGTGGTGGCAATTGCTATTGCGATCTATTTCATCTCCCGCGCCTTAAAAATCAATTTCAAGAAAGAGCAGCAGATAAAAGCTGACAGTACAATAATTGCGGCAAATGAAAAATCCAAAACTATCGAATTAGAAGCAAGGGATAAAGCTCTTAAAATCCTGCAGCAATCTGAATCTGAAGCAAGCCGCCTTCGCGCAGAACATTCTACTGAAGAAGAACGGTTACAGCGCCGACGTGTAGATTTGGACGGCAAAGTTGAAAGGCTTGAACAGCGAGAACAGGCATTAAGCAAACGGCAGAGCGTTTTAGACCGCCGGGCGAATGATGTAGAGAAAATGTACACCGACCAGATGGAAGAATTGCAAAAAATCGCCAAAATGACGATTGATGAAGCCCGCGGCCAACTGTTGGCTGAAACTGAAAAAGACTCCCGCAATGATATGGCAAGGATAATCCGCCAAATCGAGGCAGAAGCCCGGGCAGAAGGTGAAAAACGCGCCCGCGAATTAATCGCCGATGCAATTCAACGTGTCGCTTCTGATCATGTTGCCGAAGTCACATCTTCCATCGTAACCTTACCGAACGAAGAGATGAAGGGCCGCATCGTTGGCCGAAATGGCCGCAACATCCGTGCCTTTGAACAAGCGGCCGGTGTTGATGTAATTGTTGACGACACCCCCGAATCGGTAACTGTCTCCTGTTTTGATGCTGTCCGCCGTGAGATTGGCCGCCGAGCATTGGCACGTCTGATTCTGGACGGGCGTATCCATCCGGCCCATATTGAAAAAGTTCTGGGCGAAGAACAACGTCAGATTGACAAAGATATCGAAGAAGCCGGTGAACAAGCTGCCTATGACTCCGGAGTTGCCGGCCTGCACACCGAAGTAACCCGCATGCTAGGACGGTTAAAATACCGAACTTCTTACGGGCAAAATCAGTTAGCCCATGCCGTTGAAGTCTCCAAATTGGCAGCTGTAATCGCCGCTGAATTGCGAGCCAACGTTGAAGTCGCCAAGGCCGGTGGTTTGCTTCACGACCTGGGTAAGGCCATGGACCATAACACGGAAGGCACCCATGCCATGATTGGTGCAGAATATGCCAAGCGTTATGGCGTGAATGCCAAAGTGGTTAACACCATCGCCTCACACCACCACGAAATTGAACAAGAATCAGTTGAGTCAGTAATTGTTGAGGCCGCCGATGCCATCAGTGGTGCCCGCCCTGGTGCGCGCCGCGAGGATCTGGAAAAATATATCAAACGGCTGCGTGCCCTGGAAGAGGTTGCCAATTCCTTCAAAGGCGTTTCACAGAGTTATGCCATTCAGGCCGGCCGTGAAGTTCGCATTATTGTCCGTCCTGAAGAAATTGACGATCTGGCAAGCGCCCGTTTGGCAAAAGATATTGCCAAACAGATTGAAGAGACCATGCAATATCCAGGTCAAATCAAAGTCACTGTTATCCGCGAAACTCGCGCGATGGAATTTGCCAAGTAAACACATCTTTTGTGTGGATAAAAAAAGCAGCCAGTTGGCTGCTTTTTTGTTAACCCTAAATCCAAGCAAATTAATTCAAATATGGGTTGAAGTTAACTTCTTCTTGAACCGTCGTTTCTTCTCCATGGCCGGAAAGCAAAACAGTCTCTTCAGGCAAAGAAAGCACCTTTAAATTAATACTCTTCAGCAAGTCTTCATGATTCGAACCCGGCAGATCAGTTCGACCCACCCCATGTTTGAAGATTAAATCTCCGGTAAAAGCGGTGGATATTTCTGCAGCATAAAAAATCACATGCCCCTGGCAGTGACCAGGTGTAGCGCGAACCTCAATACCACCTGTCCCAATCCGTAAAACCTGCCCGTCTTCAAAAAAGCCGCCAGGATTGGGAAGTTCCGGCATTGTGAAATCGAAAAACGATGCCCCACCACCGGTTTTGTAAAGTTGCAGGTCACCTTGATGCAGGAAGACTGGCAAATAGTCCTTCGATGTCGCCACCAGGTCAGGTATCCCAGCCGTGTGATCAAAATGAGCATGGGTCAACCAAATACCAGTTAGGGTCAGTTCTTTGCTTTTTATCACTTCAACTAGCGGAGCTGGATCAAAACTCGGGTCAATTACGACTGCCTGTTTTGTTTCTTCATCCCATAACAGGTAAGTGTTATTGTCAATCGGTCCTAAAACAAATATCTGGTAATTCAGGCTCATTGGATCACATACAATTCTCTGGGGAGGTCAGAAAGGGATTTTGATCCTGTTGGAGTAACAACGATGTCATCTTCAATCCGTACTCCCCCCTCTCCGGGAAGATAGATCCCCGGCTCAACCGTGTAGACCATTCCTGGTTCCAAAATTTGCATGTTTTCTGCAAACATATACGGTGTTTCATGCGTTTCCATCCCCAACCCATGTCCTGTCCGGTGGGTAAAAAACTTCCCATAGCCGGCATTATCAATTTCTTTTCTGGCAGCCCGGTCTACATCACCGGCCGCAATTCCGGGTTTACCAGTCGTCCGGCCTGCAGTATTAGCTAGAAGAACTGCATTTGCAATGGACCGCTGCTTGTCCGATGGCTTTCCCAATACCAATGCCCGTGTCAGGTCGGAGGCGTATCCCTCATAACTGGCTCCCCAATCAACCACAACCAGATCACCCGTCTGCAATACTCGGCCCTCAGGAACTGCATGCGGATTGGCGCTATTCGGCCCTGATGAAAGTATCACCTGAAAGGGAAGCTCAGGATCAGACCCGAATTTCAATAACTGCGCAGTCAATTCGCTTGCCAGTTCTTTCTCTGATTTGCCTACCCGAATTTGGGGCAGGAGTGCCTGAAATGACTTCTGGGCAATTTCGACCGCCTTTTGCATGGCTTCAATCTCGCCTTTGTCTTTCCGTAAACGTAGAGTATCAAATACTTTGTTCCCTGAAACAAAGGTTGTCGAGGGAGCATACTCATTCAAATATTCCAATTCAAGAAAACGTAACCGGGTAGGTTCAACTGCAAGTCTTTTCCCAATCAGGTTCAAAGAACCGATGGCCTTTCTAAAGGCACTCTCCCGCTCCAAAGGATTATCTCCATAGAAAAATGGGGTGATTTCGTACGGAAGGGTTTCCAATTTTGCTTTTTCCAAATCCGGTAAGACCATCACCGGCTTTTTTCCGAGCAAGTAAAAGAAAATAACCGGTCTTTCCATCAGATGAAAAGAGAGATCTGTTAAATATGTTAGCGAAGCGCCAGGATTCAGTACAGCCCCGGAAAACGTATTTTGCAAAAGTAAATTTTCAAATTTTTCTAAACGAGATAAAAACATGCATCGAACTCCTATAAAAATAAATGTTTCTACAACTTCGTTGATTTCTCACGGAGAATATCCAACCTGGCAGTAACCAATTCCGGTAATGCATCCATCGTAAAGTATGGTCCGCTGCCTTGAATTTTAAACGATGCGCTTACTGACCCATAAAGCGCAGCCTCGAATGGATCATACTTCAATCGCAAACCGGCCAGAAACCCACCGCAAAAAGCATCACCGGCCCCGGTGGGGTCGACTATCTGCACAGGGTAAGCAGGAATCTCCCAAAAAGAGTGCGAAACTTGCTCATATAATAAGATTCCATTCGCGCCACGTTTGATAACAATATACTCGCAGCCATAGCCGGCCAAAGTTTCAGCGATAACCCGCAAATCTCTGGTACGCCCTTCAAACAAAGCATACACATCTTCTTCGGATGGTAAAAATGCTGTGATGCCCGCAACTACCTGCGGAATGTCATCCCAAAAGACTTTATTCATATATCCAGGTGATGGGTCTATAGTTATAATTTTAATTTCTCCCTGTCGTAATACACTTGGAAGAAGAGAATGAGTCAGAAAATCAATCGGACACAAATGCGCAGCGGTTGCATCAATATACTCAGTTGGAATGTCGTTTGGGCGGAGGGTAATCCAACCAGGACGGTTGCGTGAATCTATAGTTACTTCAGGTTGGGTAAACCCCAACAGAATTCTCGGCAAAGGTTCGTTTAATTTTGAAAAAACTGAAACTGGCGCTGAGCGGTCAAAAACACCCGCCGGATCATAAGCGGCAAAAAACCTTTGATCATATTTTTCTAAAGATGAATTAATTCCATGGACATCAAAGCCGCGCCGGGTAGCTTGATCCAGCCACTCTTGAGGAAATTCAGAATTGACCCGCCCTAATATTCCTATATTCTCATCCCACAATCCAATCCCACAGGCAGCATAAAGCGCTCCACCGCCGGGTTGATCAATAAGAATATTCCCGGTAGCCGTAACAATTATTGACCGGGTTAGTGACCCGGCAACCAAGTAACGAATTACCGGTCTGCTTTCATCTTTTTTGATTGGCATGAGCTGATTTTACCTGTTTAAATTAAATTTCGGCCGCGGATGCAGCCGATAAATGACAGGGCTTTCAATCTTTACCGGTGGGATCCCAGATCAGCCAATAAGCGTAATACTCCTAAAACACCCAGGCCAACTTTCACTCCATCGCCGGCCGTTAATTGCGGTTTCATTTCATTTTGCTCCGCCCGCTGTAATATTATGAATGCTGCCAATAAACCAGTTGCTGCCCCAACAGAGGCACCTATCAGGAGAGTTTTTGTTTTCCAATTCATAATTTCATCATCCTCTTTAGGAAAGTTATTCGACATTTCCGCCAAATAATAAATATTGGATAGCAACCAAAAATCGATGTATTGCTGCTTTATTAGAGCGGAAAATCATCAGTGGTTGGACAGATTTATTTGCCGAAGTTCGGATGACTCTGGCAATCTGTTGAATATATTTTTGCAAAATAATTGTATATTTCGGAAGAATTTGTATAAGTTTGAAAACGCCAAAAATCAATCCAATTAGGATTATTAAGGATATCATCCCAATTACAAATACCGGCAGCAGCATCCACATCACCGCGATATGTCCCCACCGGGCTGCTGATTCCGTCCCGGTTTGGTACGAAAAGCCAGCCATGACCCCGAGGGCAAGAAATGCAACCGCACCGATTCCAATCGGCAGCCAAATCTGCCAGAAAACATCTTTTCTATGTTGCTTTTGATAGTAGAGTCGACTGAACGTTTTGGACATTATCAAATTCTAGCATAAATCGAGATCGGGTGCTATCGAACTTTGAAAGATGTAACGGCTTCCAAAACCTTATCCATTTCTGTTTCGCCCAGGTCAAAATAATACGGCAAGCGTAATAATCTGTCGCTGACTGATTCCGTTACCGGCATATCGCCCAACTTTCCACCATATTCCTTACCCTTCTCTGATATATGAAGAGGGAGGTAATGAAAGACCGAATTTACACCGGCTGACTTAAGATAGTTGATCATTCCCTGTCGGTTTTCAAGATCAGGAAATAACAAATAATACAAATGCCAGGAAGGCTCAACCCCTTCTGGAATGGTCGGTTGCACTACTCCATTGGTTTTTGCCCAGGATTTCAATTCCTTTTCATACGTTTGCCAGATCCACTTACGCTTGGATTCGATCTCCTGCCACACTTCTAGCTGAGCAAACAGATAAGCAGCCAGAATATCTGACAAAAGGTAACTTGAACCGATGGAAACCCATGTGTACTTATCCACCTGTCCCCTAAAGAACCGGCTGCGGTTGGTTCCTTTTTCCCGAATGATTTCGGCTGTTTCAATCATCGAAGGATCATTGAGAAGCAATGCACCACCTTCACCACAGGTGAAATTCTTGGTTTCATGGAAACTCTGCGTAGCCATGCAGCCAAAAGTGCCCAACCATTTTTGCTTATATTTCCCGAATAAACCATGCGCGTTGTCTTCAACCACTGGAATGCCATGCCGGTTGGCAATTGCCATGATGGTGTCCATTTCGCAGGCTATTCCGGCATAATGAACAGGGACAATCGCTTTAGTGCGTGGAGTAATTAATTCCTCCAGCTTGTTTTCATCCATATTCAGTGTATCAGGTCGAATGTCGATAAAAACCGGTTTCGCTCCCCGCAATACAAAAGCATTTACGGTAGAAACAAATGTGAAATCTGGAATGATAACTTCATCGCCTGGCTGAATATTAAGGATCAAAGCCGTCATTTCCAGGGCATGAGAGCAAGATGGCGTTAAAAGCGCTTTTGCCACGCCTAATTGATGCGCAAAAAACTGGTGACAGTTTTTGGAATAGTCGCCATCCCCAGCAATGTGGCCCAGGCGGATGGAATCCGTCATATAATCGAATTCTTTACCAACAATGCAGGGTTTATTGAAATCGACAAGTGATGGTTTCATTATTTCTCGATTAATCAAGTTGTTTACGGACAATTACCGTGAAATCATATAGGCCGTAATCATGGAGGATAGCGACATTTTTTGCGAAACTTCGTTTACACACATCAAAAATCAGCCCAGGGTCTGCGTAATACAAATCAGATCGCATAAACTCGGCATCTGAATATGAAGTCAGCAGGTTGAAACTGAACCCTAGGATGGCTAATTCGTTCATCCGGGACAAAGTCTTAATGACATATTCAGTCCAATCATCCTGAGGTGTTTCCAGCTTGATGTTAAATATTCCGCTGGCCACTACATAATCGCAGCTGGGTAAATCCTCATCTTTACTGAAAAACTCGACACCGGTAATTGCAGAATGCATTTGACGGCCTTTGACAACCATTCCTTCTACAATATCAAAGCCTACATATCTCTTAATGGCAGCCTTCTGAGAAATCAGGTAATCATAAAAAGAACCGAATCCGCTGCCGAAATCCAGTAAGGAGAATTGATTTTCCGGGTGATTGATTACCCTGGCTAATTGTGAAAACCGGGTTTCTTGCGAATCGGTTGAATTCCAATCAACTCCGCGCGGCGTGGCACCATGCTGTTCAAGCTTGCCAGCAAAATAACTTCGGATTTGATTCATATCAATAGTACTGTCTGCCATAAAATCCTTCTATCGTTGGATTGTGCTCAATGTATCATTTCCCATCATAAACAGAGTATCAATAATGGATACCTGTGGGTCAAATGGGGGGTAAAGCTGGGGGTATTCCGCATAATCATACTGCATATATTCGAGCGCTATCCCAGCTTCAGCAAACTTTTCGTCTTCAATATAATCTTTGGCTGACGGGCCGGAAATATATTGTGTCGCATCAACCTTCTTCAAAATAGAAATCAGCCGGTCGGTTTTGGCTCCATCAACCCCGTCAATTTTTGAAGAACGCAGGAACCGGGTATGGTCTATTCCAATAGCTCTAGCAAGAGCGATGGTGGATTCAATGGTAAAGTCGGCCAACATTTCTGGCTTTCCCGTGTAAATTTCTTCAACCAGTCCAGCGTATTGCGAGAAAAACGGTGCCTTACTGTAAGCCATTCGAATGGAATTCCAATGTTCTTGATTCCACGGGCGGTCCCATACAACCCGGATTTCATGGATCGGGATATGCTCGGTTTGCGCCCCGCGATTAAACACAGGAATGGATAGCCATAATGGTCCGGTTGAAGTTTTTATGCGATTACGATTGCGCCATCCGCGCTTATCGTATTGAACATCGTCATAAAAAACAAATAAATCGGCTTGCAAAATTTGATCAAAATAACCCCGCCATGGGATATAAGAAGGCTGCAAAATTACTACTTTCAAGGCAATTTTCCCGTACCGTTTGCAGTTTCTTCGGATATGACATAGGTCGGCCGCTCCATACTGCGGTCAAATATTCTGGACAGGTACTCGCCAAAAATCCCCAGGGCAAATAATTGGGTTCCCGAAAAAAGCGCAATGATGGATGCAAGAAATGGAAAACCAGGAATACTTCCAGCAATAAGAGTCTGGGTCAGAACATAAATCAATATAAGAATCCCAAAGATGGTAAAACCGAAGCCAATCCAACTGGTCAGGCGTAGTGGTAGGGTGCTGAACCCGGTGAGAATCAACATAGCCTGGGAAACCAATTTGGAAAAATTGTAATTGGAAGAGCCAGATTGTCTGGGAGATTCTTCGACTTGAACGGTTGTAAAAAGGGTCGTTCCCCACGATAGCAAAACATCCAGAATCACTGTTGGACTCTGGAAGAATTCAGAAGCCCGCCGCAGATCCGTCCGAAAAGCACGGAAAGCACCAATATCCTTAATTGTTGGAATTCCCATCGCGCGGGCCAGAATTATTTTAGTCAGGCGCGAGAAAGCATTCCGCCACCAGGAATGCGGTAATCTAAGTGGGGTGCCATAAACAACATCATATCCCTGTTTGAGCGGAAGAAGAAGCTTTGAAATCTCAGCCGGCGGATGTTGTAAATCGTCATCCATAGTGACGGTGATATCGTATTTAGCGATACGCATTCCGCAAACCAACGCATTATGCTGTCCATAATTACGCATCATATTGATGCCATGCACCCAGGCATGCTTCCCACCTAGTTCCTGAATGACCCGCCAACTGCTATCTTCTGACCCATCATTGATCAGAATCACTTCAAACTCGGCTGCCAATTTGGGCAAAGCCTCGCCAAGGGCGAGAATTAGCTCCGGCAATGTTTCTGCACTATTGTAAACAGGCACAACAACAGATATTCCAGATCGAATGGTCATGGTCAACTTCCAGTATCCACAGGTTTGCCGCAGCCAATCTGGCTTTTGATTCCCTTGATTTTACCTTTATCATCTTCCGATTGCGGCTCAAAAGCTATACGATCCCATATGGTGCATAAAGCCGGCTGCAGCAGTGTATTTGTGGCATAGGCATCTTCTGTCAATTTGACAGCCATTTTCCAGTTTTTGACATGCCCGAAAGCCTCAATGAAAAGCGGCCATTCAGTCGGGGTGTCCGGGATAAACCCTTTTGATAGAGCTTCTTCACCAAGTCTGGCTGACTCTTCCCAATCACCGATTTGGCGCGCAAGGTCAGCTTTTTGATAATAATAACACCAGGTATGTGGTGGTTCAGGAAGAAATTGGGGAGCTGGAACAACCGGTTTTTCTGGAGATATTTCAATCAATGCAAGATTGGATATGCGAATAGCCAGCTCCATCTTTTCAGGCAATCGTGGGATAGTCTCTGCATTGGTATAAACCGGATCCATCACTTTTAAGCAACTATTTGTACTCATATATAGTGCAAGAGAGTCTGAGGTATTCCCGGAAAATTTCATCGCCCGATAGGTTTGTTCAACAGGCTGGTTTGGTTTCGCCGAAGGCAAACTGGTTTTTAAACGGACTGACAAATAATTCAACATATATGGCATTTGCCTCCCATGAAATTCAGGGGCATACATCCAGTTGAGTGGGGCTGTCAGAGAATTATCACTATAATACCGGAATGGAAATTCGTGCGTTAACAACAACGTATTAGGCTTGAGACCCGGAACCCTCCAGGCTAACTGCCAGAAAAAATCTCGGGATTGTTCCCATTCCCTCCGGAATGTGTTGGCCGTATAAAACTGCCAACCGGCAGCCAGGCTAACAAAAATGGACAGAATAATAATTTTCTGACGAGGTGTTCTGATAAAGACTTCCAGTAATCCGGTAAGTAGTAAAACAGATCCGAACATAAGGGTCAGTGTAAACCGATTCCATGGAAAAACCAGCGTGAGCGGAAGATTGGCAATCCAAAACGGGATGCCCCCTGCCAGAAGTGCAAGACATCCAAACCCAACAGCCT
>Ga0105047_10013878_pt1 | contig 12825 bp, 12 predicted proteins | sample MAT04_FD_78384 | JGI IMG/M metagenome (GOLD analysis project Ga0105047, IMG submission 78384) | Freshwater microbial communities from Lake Fryxell liftoff mats and glacier meltwater in Antarctica - MAT-04 (megahit assembly) | ecosystem: Environmental > Aquatic > Freshwater > Ice > Liftoff... | reverse complement strand
ATTTAGGAGATTTAGGTCACCCTCTTTCAAATGAGGATATGGATGCTATTGGGAGTATAGATATATTATTTATCCCTGTGGGCGGTAATTATACCCTAAACGGCAAGGAAGCTTCAGAGGTTACTAAGAAATTAAATCCAAAAATAGTTATACCTATGCACTATAAAACTTCTCTAGCATCCTTCCCTTTAGAGGGCGTAGAGACATTTCTTTTATATATGAAAAACGCCTCGAAAATAGACAGTAATACCTTAGTGATTAATGATGAAATAAAAGACTCCTTGTCTGTAAAAATATTAAATTATATTTAAAAGAGAAGCCATCCATTCCAATGAATGAAGGGCCTCCCTTTCTAATAAGCAAACAAATATGTCGTCCATATACTTAGCATTAACAATGAATTTATAGTGGTTTGCTCCATAGTATAATTTCATTTTTTAGAATACTTTTTTGAACATCAATAATTCTCTGATTGGAGGATCCAGCATATTTGCTTGCGCCTACCTTTAATTCTTCATGAAATTTACCATCAATAAGTACGTCTAGTAAGCTTAGCAGTCTTACTTTGTCACTATCTCCACTTTGTATTATTTCTTCAAAGGTGTATCCACTATAACACCAAATATTTAATTCTAGGGGTCTTATTTTCTCTGACAATTTTGAAAGTGCTTGTGCACTATCAAAAGGTTCTCCTCCTGAAAAAGTCACTCCTTTTATTATAGGCATGTTCTTCACTACCTTTTGCATAATATCCTGTATTAAAACAGAATCACCATAATCAAAAGCTTGCATAGCCTTATTATGACAACTCCCACAATTATGCTTGCAGCCCGACACAAAGATTACAGACCTAAGTCCATCTCCGTTAACCAATGAATTATCTAAAAACCCACCTATTTGAAGCTTCATTAATTACACCACCTTTTATAATATAAAACAAATGAAAATCATGAGCAATCGTTTTATACAATTGCTCATGATTTTAACTACAATTCAGTGGATTTTAATAAGTAAATGCATGGTCCTCAGTATGAGATATTCTATCCGATCTCTCTGCTGTTTTACCAATACCAAATCTTTCATCCAAACTTAAGTAACCTGTCACTCTTGAAATTCCTTGTATATTATTGCCTCCACATTTATTGCATTTGTGTTCCCCACTTTGGAGATATGTTCCACAGTCTTTACAATATCTTATATGAAAATTTATACCCATATAACTAATGTTCGTTTGCTTATATGCATAATCTAATATATCCATTATAATTTCTGCTGTTGGATAATCATCAAGTTCTATATAACTAATATGTCCACCATTACATAATTTATGATAAGGCGCTTCAACATCTATTTTTTCTTTAATAGATATTGCATACCCTACCGGAATATGATAACTATTTGTATAATATTCTTTATCAGTAACCCCTTGTATTTCACCAAACACAGCTTTATCTTGGATTATAAATTTACCACTTAATCCTTCAGCCGGTGTAGCATAAGTGCTCCAATTAAGCTTAGTTTCCTCTATAAGCTTATCAGTATAGTTTCTTATATAAGATATTATTTTTTCCCCTAATTTTTTGGAATCTTCGCATTCTCCATGATGTTTCCCAGTTATTGCTACTAGTGTTTCAGCAAGCCCTATGAATCCGATAGCCCATGAGCCATTCTTTAAAATAGGTTCTATAGAATCCTCAGGAGATAACCCCTCGCTACCTACCATAAGGCCTTGACCTGCTACAAACGGTAAATCCTTGACCCTTAATTTTTTTAATACATTGTATCTATGCATAAGTGCTTCTCTAGCAAGCTCTAACTTACTATCAAGTAATTTATAGAACTTGTCTACATCCCTCTTAGCTAAGATACCGAGTCTAGGAAGATTTAAAGTTACAGGGGCAATATTCCCTCTTCCTTTTGTTCCTGCCTCTCCATTTACATTAGAACAAACATAAGTACGACATCCCATGGTAGCTGGAGTAATTCCTTTATCATAGTAAAATTTGTTAAAATCTGCATCTAAATTCATAAAAGTAGGATTCATCCTCTTACTAGCAACCCTGCATGCAAGCTTATATAAATAATGATATGGGTCATTCTTTTCTCTATTAATCCCTTTTTTAACTCTGAAAATTATATTTGGAAATACAGGTTGTTCTCCTTTTCCAAGTCCTTTTTCATATTCAATTAAAAATATTTCACATATTAATGCTGCATCTTTGGATTCTGGTATCCCAATATTCATTGAACTAAAAGGCACTTGCGATCCCGCTCTGCTATGCATTGTATTTAGGTTATATACTATGCCCTGCATAGATTGTTCTATAGCTCTTCTTAGTTTATTTTCCGCAAACTCATCAATTCTGTGCTCATCTACACCAAGTTCTCTTATTTCTTGTCTAATTTCTTGCCTTGTATTTTCTATAAATGCAGCCATATCATTATCAAAATCTGGATGTGACTGGCCTCCAAACATATCATTTTGCGTTGATTGAAGTAAAATGCATGAAAGTTCTGCTGCTGACTCTATTCTTTTTGCTTTTCTTATATACCCGTAGCCTGTATTAAACCCTCTTTCTAGAACTTCTCTTGTTGGTATATGCAAACAATTTACAGTTAAATTGTAACTATCTAGATCATGGTAATATATATCCCCATTTTCATGCGATTTTGCTAAATGTTTAGGCATCACAGATAAGTTATACCATTTGTTGGATTCACTAGCAATTCTAAGCAACTTAGAGCTAAAATTATTGCCTACATTAGCATTGTCTCTATCTGTCTCCACTCCTATTTTTTCTATAGCCTTCATCAAATCTGATTTTATCGTTCTAATTTTATTACGCTCGCGTCTATAATTAGAAAAAGCTATCCCAATAGGCTTATGACCATTTTTTAAAAGTGTATTTTCAACAACATTCTGTATTTCCTCAACAGTTAGTTGCTGTTTGTTTAAGTCCTCAATTCTTTCTATAGATTTTTGGGTTAGCTCTATAATTTCACTTTCTTTTAAATTAAAGGCTATTTCATCCGCTGCACCCCTTATAGCATTTGTAATTTTTATTGAATCAAATTGGACCTCTCGTCCGTCTCTTTTAACAACATGTAGCATATTTGAAACCTCCCAGACACAATATCTTGTACTTTGATTATTATACTCTAGTAAAATTTTTTTTTCAATTTCTAAATAAACTTCTTTCATATAATACAATCAATTGCATTTTAATATCTCAATATCCTTTGATTTTTTGTCCTCATTGTACTGTTGACATTATACCTTCCCCTATAACCCGCATTTTATTAATAATATTATAAAATAAAATAGTATAAAAATAATGTTAAAAGCCAAACTATATTTGTAACTTAAATCAAACACTACTAAATGAATTATAATTAATATGGTTTTGTAGATAAAAATAGTTTTATAAAATATCCAAACTCTAAATATTTCAATTTTAGTCATAATCTGATAAAACAAGGTATGTTTATAGGTGTTTTTAATAAATAAATTATATAAAATCGATAATATTTATTTATTTTTAAAAAACTATTTAAAAATTTGCTAAAGTGTAGTATTATAAGTCCTATGTTACAAAAGTTTTATGTTACAAATTTTTTTATTCAGGAGGAAAGTTATATGAAAACAGGTATAGTTAAATGGTTTAATTCAGAAAAAGGGTTTGGATTCTTATCCGTAGAGGGAGAAGAAGATGTATTCGTACATTTTTCAGCTATTCAAGGAGACGGATATAAGTCTTTAGAAGAAGGACAACAAGTTCAATTCGAAATAACTACTGGAGCTAGAGGACCTCAAGCTTCAAACGTTACTAGATTATAATTCAAACTCTAAATTAATCTATAATATAAATTAGTTATAGATAAGCCACCTATCATTTTGTGATAGGTGGTTTTTAGTTTATCATAAGCTATGTATCTGCCTTTTTTACACTATTTATAAAAACATTATTACTTTGTGAATATATTAGTTCTCTTTGCTAAAACTAAAATAGAGTTAGTTATATTTTATGAAAGGAAGTATTTATAATGTTTGGGAAAATAATAGATATGGACAGTACAGATGCTTTTATAAATTTTTTAGACGGAACTACTATGGACGTAAGTATTTCTCGTTTACCTAAGAATTCCAAAATAGGAGATTCAATTGATCTTAATATTGGCGCCCCTATTAACATGACCAATGATAAAATGGAAAACTTTTTTTAATAAAATTACAATAATAAAAAGATGTATTTTTTAAAATACATCTTTTTATTATTAAATCATCATCTGTTAGATTGTTTATTATCTTAGATGATTTAATATTAACGAATCCAAGAATATCCTTAAAAATTAGCTGGTTTTTTATCTACAAAAGTTTCAATCATCCATGAACCTTTCTCATATTTAGCTACAACATAATATTTTTTTTCCTTCTCACTGTTAGTACTCGTAATAGATACAGAGGATTTATATATAGTAGCTTTATACCCTTCTGTTTTTACCTCCATTACCTCATCATATTCTATTTTTTTATTGCTTTTTAATACTCCATTAAAATCATTTAGTAACTTACTTTTAAAAGATTCTAAATCCGTTGATAGTATAAATTTAGATATTGTATTATCTTCACTTATATCAATGACTATTTTTTTACCTTTACCTTCACCCTTTACATAATTATCTAATACCTTTGAAATTGAATCATAATATACAGTTTGAAAATCTATAGGCTTTCTAATATTCCAAAAGTTTTGAATGATATCATTATCAATTCTTTTAGATACAATATAACTTTTATCTGCACTATATAAATTAGCTCCATCTTTTTTATCAAGCCCCGCTATATAATTAAATTTATGAACTTTATCTACACCCTCATACATTTCAAAAATATAATCAGAATCTAGTGTTGACTTTGTATCAACTTCCTTTGATGTTGACAAAATTTCATACAAATCTTTTATAGCTATTTCATCTGTAACCACAAACCTAAAACTTTTATCTCTAGTACTTTGTATTATTATCTTTTTAATTTTACCCTGCTTAATATACTCAAAATCATTATTTTTCACTCCAAACTTTACTTTGAAAGCATCAAAGCTACTACATCCAGTAAATATAAAGAAAGCTATGATTATGAAAGAAAATATAAGGAGCTTATTTTTATTCTTGTGCATTTGTTATCCTCCTGGCGTTTCTCTGCTGAATATAGCAGTTATCAATTGTTATTCTAGCTCTCAGATATCATTTATCAATAGAGGCCTAATATCTCCTCTTATTAAAAAAACTTATTATGAGATGACTAAGGACCCTTTATCCACTTGCAATAAAGAAGCGGAACATTATTTTTAAATGTCATTGAATAAATTATAATACTTTAGAAGTTTTTAAGCAACTTTAATTAATCTTTAGAGTCTCAACTATACTTTCATAAACAGCTCCATAAGCTTCTTTAAAATTAATATTTCTTGTAAAAAATGAAAATCTATAAAATTCTTTTCCATCATCAATAAAATATTCATATGCCTTGTACCAATTATTGTCAGTCACATTAATTGAGTATTGAACTAAATATGTTTTTTTGCCATTTATAATAATATTGTCTATTCTATAATTTTTAACTATATTTTGCTCCTGTGATATACTTTTGCTATTGTCTAGAAATACTTTTAAATTCTGTTTGTTTTTCCACACTTCTACAAATCCATGAATCATTGCATCCGATGATTGAAAATCATTGTGATACATAATCTCATCACCTGGAAATTTTTTTTCTTTAGTCGTCCATCCTTCTGGTAATTTATAGCTTGCTTTTCCATTCAAAGCAGCATAATTGTCCAACAAATTAATATTGTTCTCAACAAGAATGGTAGTTTTTAGCCTTTCATTGAATTGTTGTGATATTCCCAAAAGCGTTATCATAAGTCCTAGAATTATTAATATTATTCCAACTTTTTTTCTATTTATAAATATAACTTTCAATGTTACCCCTCCATAAATTAATATTAATATACTATATGATATATATCAAAAGAATATTAAAAAATTAAGTGTGCAACTTATTTATAGTTGCACACTTAATTTTATATATATTATTTTTTTAAAGGAACAACAATTGTAGATTTTTTGAAATCATAAAACATTAGCCAATGTCCCATTTCATCATCTTCATTATTCGAAATCCAAGTTACAAAACCTGTTTTCCCTCCATAAGGCTGATGAGCTTTAGCTTTCGTTCCAGGAATTCCATAAACAATATATTTCATCATCCCATCAGAGTCACATTTATATCCTAGCATAAAAGATTTATGGTTTTTAATATATGGATAGTAACATATCATAGGATAATATGCTATTGTATATTTATTATAGTCACTGAAATCATACATACTCTCTAAATTATTAACATGAACTTTATGCCACTTACACCATTTGATTTCCTTAGAAAAATCAGGCATTTCCTCAAAACCTTGTGCTACTGCCTTAAAGAAATCTCCCATAGCATCTTTAGTATATTCCCATTTATCTTCTATATCTTTTTTGGCTTCTTTGTATTCTTTGTCTTGTTTCTTATCCCTATCTTTATTCGCATCAATTTCTTGTTCTGATTTGTCCGGAGTTTCAACATTAACCCTTTGCTTAGTATCTACTTCATCACTTTTTATTTTAATTAATTCAATATTTTGTTCATATTTATCAAATTCATTAGTTAAATTCTCTGTTCCTGTTTCTTTATTCTCATTATTGAAATCCGCTAACTTATAGCTTCTCCATTCATTAGGTTTGTCTGTTGTTGAAAATCCACTCATTATTGAAACCACATTAGTATCTAAAAATTTAACAATTGCAGCCCCAATAATTTTTTCAGCAGAAATACCGGTGTCTGCTATATTTTCCATATCATATTCATTAGAAATGTCAACCCTACCATAATCGTCTATGTTCAGTTTACCAAGTTTTATAATTTTATTTACATCTTTTTTACCACATATTAAAACCATGTAATAAGGTTGTTTTTCTTTCCTTAGGTTTTGCAAATAGTATGAAATCTTACATTTATTGTTTTTCATTTCTAACTTAGCATATCCAGAAGGAATTTTATCAGCGTCTAAAGAATAGCCTTTCTCATCTTCTTGTAATATAATAAAGTACCTACTATAACTTTTTTTAGGTGTCACCTTCTCCTACCTCCATATAAAACTTATTCATTATACTATATGAAGTACATAATCAAAAGTGAACAACATTTGAAAATTTATTTTACAAGTCCTATTTCATCTGAAAGTGCAGCGAACTCTTGTAGTGATAAGGTTTCGCCTCTTCTTTTAGGATCAATGTTTGCTTTTTCAAAGCATTTTAGCAAATCTTCTTTATCAATACCTATATCTTTAACACCGTTCCACAAGGTTTTTCTTCTCATATTAAAAGATTTCCTTACTATAGAAAAAAATAAGGCTTCATCATTCACCTTAACTTTCGGCTGCTTTAATCTATCCAATCTAATAACAATAGATTCTACCTTGGGCTGTGGTATAAATGCAGATGGGGGTACTAATCGCAAAATTTTTGTGTCACAGTAGTACTGAACCAATATTGAAAACGCTCCATAAGCCTTGCAATTTGGCTCAGAATCTATTCTCTCTCCAACTTCCTTTTGTATCATTATAGTTAGTGATTTAAAATCGTATCCCTTAGTAAGCAAGTTAACAATTATTGGGGTAGTGAGATAATATGGTAAATTAGCAACTAATTTTACAGATTTCTCATCCCCCATCACCTCATTAAAATCCACTTTAAGAGCATCCTTATGGATAAGTTCAAAATTATTAAACTCTTTAAGCTCCTCCTCTAAAATCGGAAAAAGCATTTCATCTAACTCTATAGCACAAACTTTTTTAGCTGTTTTTAAAAGTGCTCTAGTTAATGTTCCGAATCCAGGTCCTATTTCAATAACAAAATCTTCCTTATTAACTTCTGCTCCCTCTACAATATCGCCTAACACTGAGTCATCTATTAAAAAATTTTGACCTAAGCCTTTTTTAAATCTAAATTCATATTTTTTAGCAACCTCACTAATAGTTAAATTTTCCATAATTCATCTCCTTATCTATCTTTTTCAAGGCCTCTATAAATTCTTCCTTCATAATTCCATAGTTATTTAACCTAGTAATAAATTGTGCGGAGTTACAATATCCTATACCTAATTCATTTCCTAGCGCATCCCGCCTTTCCTTTGCTCTAGTATCAGCTGTTAACTTAAAAAATATCATATCTTGCACGTCAAACTCTTTTCTTTTCTCTTGGATTTCAAATTTTGCAGTATGTAAGGCTCTTAATATTGTCTCAGGCGATGCATTTTCAACACCTATATCCCCATCTTTAGTACCTTCCTTCTGAGATATGTATGCATGTTTTACATTAGCTACTCTTTTAGAAATAATTTTTCTTATTTTTTCTCCAGCAAAGTCTGGATCAGTAAATACTATTACACCTTTTCGTTTTTGAGCTTCTCTTATTTTATTAATTACCTTTTCATTAATTCCAAACCCACTTACAGAAATAAGTTCAGCATCTACTGCTCTTTTAACCGCTGTAATATCATCTCTTCCCTCAACTACTATTACTTCTTTAATCATATTATCTTTCATTTTATCCTCCATACTTTATTAATCTAAGGCATTCCTTATTATTTTATCATAAAAAGAAATATATCCTTTAATATTTCTTTTTTATTACTGTATATATAATACCATTTTACTTATTAATAGTGAACACTAATAATTAGTGTATAATAAAGCAAAAAAAGGAGCATATGCTCCTATTTTACAATATAAATATCTGTATTCCTAGCTCCCCAATCCCACATTTCATCACTGGAATCAAAATATAAATCTATGATCTTACCCTTTATAGCTCCACCTATATCTTCTGCAATGGCATATCCATATCCCTCTATATAAAGCTTTGTTCCAAGAGGAATAACTCTAGGATCCACTGCTATAGTACTATATCCATTAGGGTTTCTTTTTGCCATAGTTCCAGTAGAAGTCCTACCTAAATTAGGATCACCAGGCCCTTTGCCAGTGCAATTTAAATCAGCAGTATATGCCGTTGCCCTAACTCTAAGCTTCTTAGTATAACGAACGTCGCCTCCACGGGATGGTGAATATACCCCTACAGTGCCTAGGGCAACTATTTGTTTAACTGGCTGTGATTCAAGTTTTTCATTAACTAAACTCCTAGATACTTCTTTACCATTTTCATAGGTAACAGCTGAAGTAACAGCCTTTTGACCCACCTTGCCTTTTTGAAGGACTTTTTTTACCCCTTTGTCTAATTCACTACTATTCTTAAATTCAGTTGCAAAGTTAATCGCTTTTGTTTCATGAAGAATATCAGTGTTTACTCTTGTTATTTGTACTTGTAACCCTGATTTTAACGATTCATTTTTTGATGGAGAAATTTTGTCTTCATCCTTTAATACAATTTTTTCTGCTTTTAGCATATCTTCTACTGTATTTTCAGCAGTTTGAATATTTAATTCTTTCCCATCAACTTTAACTTTAACATTTACAGCTTTTTTTATATATATTTTGTCTCCGTCTTTTACTTTACTGTCTAAACTAACTGTTATTTGGTCTTTTGCCCCTAGTGCTATATCATTAGTTTTTAGTATTTGATTAAGATTACTTTTTAAAGTTGTAACCTGTATAGATTTACCATCAACAATAACCGATATAGCTTTTTTCATATTAAACATAGTCACTGTAATGCATGTTAGTAACAACATTACTACAAAAACCGTCTTAGGACCATTCGAAAAATAGTTCTTCAAATTATTTTTCACATTTTTCATCATAAAGATTTCCTCCCTTTGTCAAGAGTACTTAGGTATTGTACCTTGAAGTAATGAATCTGTCAAATTTCTAACCCCTTACTCTTGGTTTTGATTGTTAATACATGACTGCTTGTACAATTTCACTTTCAAAATATAATAACTAATACAGTCTTTCAAGGTAAATGGTAAAAATAGCATTTACCATTTTTATTATATGACTCAAATGTGATTTTAATTACAATTATGTATTGTTTTGTAAAAAAACACTATAAGCTTAACTGTTATTCATTGTACACTACATATTTATTTTTAACAACTGTTTTATATTAAAAATTGTTGCATCTTCAATTTCTTCAATGGTTTTACCCTTAATTTCTGATATTTTTTCTATTATATACTTAATATAATCAGATTTATTTCTTTTTCCTCTATGAGGCGAGGGCGCCATATAAGGGCAATCTGTTTCTACCAGTATCCGATCCATTGGTACACATTTTGCAACGTCAGCTATTTTTTTTGCATTTTTAAAGGTTATAACTCCAGTAAACCCTATATAATATCCTAGTTTTAGACACTCCTTAGCAAATTCAACACTTCCTGAGAAGCAGTGAACGGTCCCAATGACCTCCGGGAACTCCTTTAATATATCTAAAGTATCTTTATGTGCGTCCCTATCGTGAATAACCACTGGTAAATTAAGTTCCATAGCTAGTTCCATTTGGAGTTTAAATGATGCCTTTTGAATTTCTCTAGGTGGGTTTTCTTCGTAATAATAATCTAATCCTATCTCTCCTATAGCTTTAACCTTTAGATTCCGTGCTAAGCCTCTTAGTTCTTCAATAAGTTTTTCATTTACAATATCTGCATATTCAGGGTGTATTCCTACTGCTGAATATATAAAATCGTATTTACTAGATAATTCTACTGACATTCTTGCGCCTTCCAGTGAGGAACCACAGTTTAATACTCCTATTACACCTTTATCTTTTAGTCCCTTTATTACTTCTTCTCTATCTTCATTAAATGCTTCATCATCATAATGTGCATGTGAATCAAATATCATAATAAATACCGCACTTAAACCCTTTAATTTCAGAAGCTTAATTACGGTTTTCACCTACCTTCCATCTTTCTAAATTATACCCTTCTGAGATATCGTTAAAGTGAACCTAATATAGGAGATAATAGCCCCATAATTGCACCTAGAAGTGCCCCTAGCCAAGTTATAGCGCTTAACTCTTTACTAGCAATTTCTAATATGATTTTTTCTGCAAAAGCTACATCAAATTCATTTATTTTATCTTCAACTATTTTAGGTATATCCAGTACTTCAATTACGTCTGCAGCCTTATTTTCTATGAATTTATTGTATAACTCTTTAACTACTTTAGAAATAGATTGAGATACTTTATCACCTTCTCCTACAAATATAAATTTCATCTCCATTTGTAGCAATCTATTAATCATCACAGCTACTATTTCTGTTGTTTTTACTTGCACAGAACTACTTTGAGTCATAGCTTCTATTCGACTTTTTATGATATTTTCTATTTCATTTTCATAATCTATTCCTGTTTTTTCTAAAAGCTCCTGGATAGATTTATAATTGTTAAACTTACCTTCAATTTTCTCAAAAATACATCTAATAAGTTTTTCATCTACGATCTTTGTTGTAAATAAATTGATTAGAGGCTTTATTCCTTCATTAATTCCATCAATAGAAATTTCAGAAAACACACCAGAAATTGAGTTTTGTAGAAGTTTATCTATTATGTCATTAATAATTGAAGCAATATCATTATGGTTTTTATCATCATCTAAAAATTCATTTATACCGGTTACAACTTTTTCATAAACAGTGTCTACATTCATAAACATTGCTATCATTGGAGTTATTTTTGTTGTTATTACCTCTACTACAATTTCTCTCAATTTATGCCTGTTTTTCTCTTCTTTCATCGCTTTTTTTATTTCCGAGGCAATATCGTGTCTTTTACCATAAACATATACTTTTAAATTGTTAGTTATCTCTTTAGGTATAATTTCCTCAAAATTTTTATCTAAAACCTTTAGACCATTCACCTTTTCTTCTAATATCTTCTCAATTTCCCCATAAAAATTTTCTGTATCCTTATACTCAATTGCCGCATTTAGTACTTTACTTTTTATTGAATTATATAACTCACTTTCATAAATAGCTTGTGGTTTAGCTGTTAATTCTAACATTATTTGTGTCTTTGCATATTTAGCGATACCTTGTTTAACATCCTCTTCGTTTATATATTCTATAAGTAATTTTGAAAGATTACTGTTAGTATTATGAATAAAATCAGGATATTCATTGCCTAATACTTCTTTTATCTCATTTTCTACTGTTACCTGACTATTTTTTATAGATCCAATTTTTCCTTTCACCCAAGAATCCAATTGTTCATTCATATTTTCACTACATAATGACTTCATGATTGTTTCCTTTGTCAAAAGATGTTGCCCTATAGTTTCGCCTACACTTTTAGCAATCCTAGACCTTTCCTTTGGTATAAGACCTGGTGTAAACGGTATTTTAACTTTACCAACTCTAAGCTCCTGATGCGGTCTAAACAACATTTTTATAGCTAACCAATTTGTTATGAACCCGATAACAGCTCCAATTAAGGAACCTATAAGAAATTTCATATTATTTCCCCCTTGTTGTTCTCTGGAGTACAAAACAATTATTAATTGTTTTGCCCCCTTGCTGTTCTCTTTAGTACAAAATAATTCTCAATTGTTTTGCCCTTTTAATTCTCTATAGTATTTACAACTTCTAATTATAAATCTATAGTTATTAAAATTCAATAGACTATGTTATTTTGAACATATCATATATAAATAGAAAAGCATGAAGTCTAATTTGCTAGCACTTCATGCTTTGTTAAATTACCTCACTATACTTCCAGTAGGCAGTTCTCCTGGAATAGATACTGTAAATACCTTGCTATCATCCT
>Ga0105047_10013877_pt1 | contig 12825 bp, 9 predicted proteins | sample MAT04_FD_78384 | JGI IMG/M metagenome (GOLD analysis project Ga0105047, IMG submission 78384) | Freshwater microbial communities from Lake Fryxell liftoff mats and glacier meltwater in Antarctica - MAT-04 (megahit assembly) | ecosystem: Environmental > Aquatic > Freshwater > Ice > Liftoff... | reverse complement strand
TGGCCACCCAGTCGGGCATCGTTAAGAAGACAGCCTTGTCCGCTTATAGCCGTCCGAAAAAGGGCGGGATCATCGCGATCAAGCTCGACGAAGATGACGCTCTCATCGACGTGGTCAAGGTCTCCCCCGGCCAGGATGTCGTACTCAGTACCTCCAACGGGATGTCGATTCGTTTCTGCGAATCCGACGCCCGCGCGACCGGTCGCGACACGATGGGCGTCAAGGGAATTAAACTCGGCAAGGGGGATCTCGTCGTCGGCATGGTTGTCGCTGAAGAAAACGCCACACTGCTGACCATCTGCGAAAACGGATACGGGAAGCGGACCCCGTTCGGTGTCGTCGCCCCCGATGAGGTGATCGCCGACGCGGGTGAACCAGTCGATGGAGCTGAGCCCGCCGAAGTCGCCGAAGCCGAGCCTGCTGGCGAGGACGAAGACCCGACCAGCCCCTCTGGCATGCGGTACCGTCGCCAACGCCGTGGCGGCAAGGGCCTCCGCGATATCAAGACGACCGATCGCAATGGCAAGGTCATGGGCATCCTCGCCGTTCACGATGGCGACGATGTCCTTATGGTCTCGCAAAGCGGCATGATGCAACGCATCCGTGCAGCTGACATCAGCCTCATCGGTCGCAACACCCAAGGCGTCCGTATCATGCGGCTTGACGGCGAAAAACTCGCCAGCGTCGCCCGCATCCCTGCCGAAGTGGCCGAAGAGACAACAACGCCGGCACTGCTCACCCCCGAGACGCCGCTGGAAGGCGAGGCTCCCACAGCTGAGTGAGTTGAGTTCGTTCGACCCACAAACAGGAGCGTACCGGTTGGCCCACATTCGGGCCGACCGGTGAAAAGCTTTCCGAGACAGCTTGATGATTTTTCTCTGGGTCATTGTCTTCCTCTTGTTCCCGGTCGTTCTCACCTCTGCGGCCGAATCACCGCGGGATGTCGGCAGCCGAAAACAGTTGTTTATCGACGAGCGTTTCATCGCTAATAGTGAGCACGTGACTCTGCGTACCAACCCGGGGCAAAAGCTCGGACAGATCATGGACGCCGAGAACAAACCGCTCATGGGCCATGTCAGCCGAGTCATTGAAGACCAGGGCAAGATTCGGATGTACGTCGGACACGACGGCGTGGCGATCTATGAAAGTGATGACGGACTGCATTTCAAAGCGACTGGCAGATCGATCGGCGGAGGGGTTTTCTCGACGATCTTTCTCGATCCACACGACCCTGATCCGGCGAAAAGATACAAGCTGTTTCTGCTGAAGAGCCAAAGCCCCTTCAACCCTGAAACCGATGGTGTGTACGCCTACGTCTCCGGTGACGGATTGGAATTCACCGAAGTCGGGCCGGTGCTCAAACGTTTTACGGATAATCCGACAATCGTTCTGTGGGATGCACGCATCGGCAAGTACGTGATCTATCTACGGGCACTTGCGTATGACAATCCGAATCAACGACGCATTGCGAGAATTGAGGTCGATGACCTGCTCCAGCCTTGGCCGATTCGCCCGACAAAAGACCCTCGCCCTTTCCTGGATATCGAGAACGCGACTGTCGTACTCGCAGCTGATGCAGAGGACGATCCAGACTCGGACATGTACTACAACGCCGCAGCGATTTACGACGAAGCCGCTGACACCTACCTGATGTTCGCAACGCAGTTTCGACATTTGTCCCAGCGTCGACATCCCTTTGTGAAGCCGCCTCGCCCCGGCCAATGGGAGGATTTTGGCCCCCTGGAAATCCAATTGGCTGTCAGCCGGGATGGCATTCACTGGAAACGTCCCAGCCGCGAGCCGTACTTTCCGATGGGGCTCCCCGATGAGTGGGATCGTTGGTACGCCGTGATGGGGCCGGGTGTCGTCCGGCGCGGCAACACCCTTTACCAGTACTACAACTCCTCCGGGCGTCTGCATGACGGGGCGATCTTGCGAGCCGAATATGAAAACTCCGCGAAGCAGCTGGGCGGCATCGGCATCATCCGCCAGCGGGTAGATGGATTCGTATCGGCTGATACCGATCACAAAGGGGGTTGGCTACAAACTCCTTTGCTGACATTTCAGGGCAATCGTTTACGACTCAACATCGACACCGGAGCAATGGGGACCGCATTCGTTGAGCTGCGAGATGTGAACGACCAGCCGATTCCGGGATTCACACTGGCCGAGTGCGAAGAGATTGGCGGTAACTTTCTCGACCAAGCGGTCTATTGGAGCGGGAACAACGACGTCGGATCGCTGAAGGGCCAACCGATCCGGGTTCACATCAAGATGAAACGCGCCAAGTTATACGCGTTTCAGTTCAAGGTCGAGTGAACTGCAACCGTCGGGAACTCTCGCCAGTGACATGCAGGTGTCAGCCATTGATCGCGGGGCGTCTAGGCCCCAATGCGGCAAACTGTGGTTGTCCCGCTCGTTTCGCTGGTCACCAGTGTGTGCCACCGGTACAACGGTGTCATGAAGAAACATGATGTCTTGCGGCAGTTGTACTCGCTGATCATTCCGCATCGTGGGCGGTTTCTGGTCGTGGTATTAATCACTCTGCTCAGCACCGGGGCGGGGTTGGTTGAGCCCTTGATCTACCGCGAGGCGATCAATGACATTGCCGGGTTGTTCATCAAGAATGCGAACGACACGGTTAAGGCGGACGCGGGCGAAGAGTTGGAAACGGGGAGTGGGCCATTAGAAGACTTCCTGCATCGGAAAATCAATTCCAAGCACACCGTTCCAATCCCCACCAAGAAAACCCACGAGAGGCTGCCACACAGCCGGGTTAATGTGGCCGAGCGGACACCAGGAGAAGCGGTTCACACGCTGCTGATGGCGGTGCTGCTGATGCTGGGCGTGAATGTCGTCAGTTACATACTCTGGCTGTACGCGGAGAACAAAAAGACCCAGCTGGATTGTGACATTGAGCAAGAGTTCATCCAGGGAACATTCGCGCATGTTTTGCGTATGCCGTTGGCATTTTTTGGTCAGCGTGCGCCCGCCGCGATCGCCAAGCAGATTGACCAAAGTGAAGCCGTCAGTGCAGTTGTGGGGGCTTTCTCGCAGAGCATCCTGCCGGAGATTCTGAGTCTGAGCGGAATCATGGCGATCATGCTGTGGCAGAATGCCCTGCTTGGAATGATCGCGTTCTCTTTGATCCCGATATATCTGTTGGTGGCGTGGCGTTCATCGCAAAAGCTCGAGTCAGGTCTCGATGACTACTACAAGCAATGGGAAGATGTCAGTGCCTGCATTCCGTCGGCGCTTGCCGGAATCAAGACCGTCAAGCTGAGTGGGGCGGAAAGTCGCGAAGTGCAGGAGTACCGACGCGTCTCCAGCCGAGCCTACAAAGACTATGTGAGGCGGGCGAAGCTCTCGAACAAATTTACCTTTTGGGAAGGGATGATCAGCCATCTGGCAACAGCGATGGTCCTGGGATGTGGCGGATACATGGCCCTGATCCACAAGCTGACCCCTGGCGATGTCGTCATGTTCGTGGCGTACCTCGACCGGCTCTACTCGCCCATTGACGAGCTGTGCAGCTTGTGGATCGTGACCCAGCAGCACATCGCCTCAATCTCGCGCGCGTTTCAATTGAAGGAGAACCAGTCCGACGAGCTGGACGGCCAACCGCTGAAAATTGACAGCGGCCTCGTCGAGTACCGGGATGTGTGCTTCGCCTACACCCCCGATCGCATGGTCCTGAAATCTTTTTCGCTGACCTGTTTGCCTCGCCAGATTACCGCGATTGTCGGGGGGAGCGGGTCGGGAAAAACGACAGCTGTCGACCTGCTGATGAAACTCTACACCCCTCAATCCGGTGAGATTCGGATCGATGGACAATCATTGAGCGACTTGAACGCATCCAGCGTGCGTGCGAGTCTCGGCATGGTCGCAGCCGACGGAGCGATCTTTCGCGGAACTCTGGCCAGTAACCTCCGCTACAAAAGGCCCGATGCCCCAGACGCAGAACTCCTGGCGGTGATCCAACAAGTGGGTCTGACGAACCTGGTCAATCGGCTCCCCCTGGGGGTGGAGACTCCGATCGGGCAGAACGGAATGGGCCTGAGTGTGGGCGAACGTCAACGCGTGCAAATCGCTCGCATTTTGTTGAGCCAGCCAAAGATTCTGATCCTGGACGAAGCGACAGCCAATCTCGACTATAATACGGAAACAGAGGTCAAGCATGCGATCCACTCGTTACGTGGCAGTTGCACCATCATCATCATCGCCCATCGCTTCAGCATGGTTCATGACGCGGATCAAGTGTATGTCCTCAACGATGGAGAGGTCATCGAGCACGGAACACCCGATGCACTGATCTCTGCAGGAGGCTGGTTCGCTGACTTTGCGAATGCCGTCGAAGAGGATCAAGATGACACCCAAAAAGAAGAGACCGACGAAGAGGCCGACTCGGATGCAGAACCCGATCATGAATAGGGGAGCTTCTCTCAGCAGAGCGCTGCCCTCGAAATCCTCCGAAGCAGGTCGCGAGACTGAAACACTCGATCCTGCTGGTGGCAAGGTCGCCATCTCAGAACGCCTCTGGACCTATTACGCAGCGATCATCAGCGGTTCGGTAACGTTTCTCGCCTTTCTGATTCCTTCGATCCAGGCTCAATGGGATCGCTATCAAGCTCGACAAGTCGTCGAACAGTATGTGTCTCTCGGTGACGATTGCGTGAAAGAAGAGCGGTACGATGTCGCGGAGAAGGCCTACGAAAAAGCCTTCGAGCTCTCACTCCAGACCCGCCTCGATGTTGACCAGAAGCGTCTCAGTGCGCGAGTGAACCGCATGAGCATGCTCACAGAGTGGGCGACGGTTCCCCCCGAGGACTTGGCGGATGTGGACTTTCAGCTCTTGTTGCACATGCAGCAAGGCCCAAGACACTCACAGCAGCGAGCGTTCACACTCCACAGTTATGGTTCTTTCCTGGCTGGCTCAGGCAAGATCAAGGAGGCCGAGGCTGCCATCGCGGAGGCCATTCAGCTTGATCCCAAGAATTCGATGCTGTATCTCAACTTGGGGAACCTGCAAGACCAAGCAGGCCTGAAGAACGAGGCGATCCAGTCCTACATCAAGGCGATCACACTGGACCCCCGCAGCGTGAACGCTCACTACAACCTAGGTCTACTGTACTTTGAACTCGGGCGCGACCTGGAAGCCAAGCAATCACTGGGCGAGGCGTTACGCCTATCACCAGACCCCGAAACGAAAACGCATTACGATGCGGTCATCAAGAGGCTTGAGTCAGGCAGCCCCAGCAGTACGCCTTGAACCGACTGAGAGTTCTGACTGGACCACTAGTCGGCCCCAGAGAGCGATCCATATGGAAGGGTTGCCGATTGAGACCCCATTGGAGGACATCGCCACCTGGCCTCCCTTATTGATTCGCTATCAGGCTTTGAGAAATCTCTCAAATCGTCGGATGAACACCTATTCACTCCAAAAACCGAATTTCGCGAGCGAATTTCAACTGAAACGCAACTTGGCAGTATTCCGGGCTTGAGAAACGGTCAGGATGACGACTGATTCGTGTCGATTAGTGTTCCAGGCACTTTCTCCGACACCCTGATCCGGTCGAGCCGCAACGCCTCCTCAGCCAGCTTGACGGGCCATATCTCTCTCCCCAATCACTCTTCGAGCAGTACTCCGATGGCCAATGACAAATCACGACGGGGAATCATTCTGGCGGGCGGCAGCGGCACTCGGCTCTACCCGGCCACCATTGTGGTCAGCAAGCAGTTAATGCCGATCTACGATAAACCGATGATTTACTACCCACTGGCGACGCTGATGCTGGCCGGGATTCGAGAGATCCTGATCATCAGCACCCCGCACGACTTACCACTCTTTGAGAGGTTGTTCGGAAATGGAAAGCAATGGGGCATCGACTTCCAATATGCTGCCCAAGCCAAGCCGGAAGGCCTGGCACAAGCCTTCCACATCGGAGCCGACTTCGTGAAGAACCGTCCGTCATCACTCATTCTGGGTGACAACATTTTCTACGGACACCAGCTGTCACAAAGTTTGCAGACGGTGAGCGAACGTCCCCAAGGGGCGACTGTCTACGCCTACCATGTCCGGGACCCCGAGCGGTACGGCGTGGTTGAAATGGATGCCCACGGCAAGGCCATCAGCATTGAAGAGAAGCCCAACGCCCCGAAGTCGAACCTGGCTGTGACCGGTCTCTACTTTTACGACGAGCAAGTCGTCGACTTCGCCTACAAGATCAAGCCGTCTCCACGTGGAGAGTTGGAGATCACGGACGTGAACCGCTTATACCTGGAACAAGGCACGCTCCACGTCGAAACACTCGGTCGCGGCTCAGCCTGGCTCGATACGGGAACACACGAGTCTCTCGTCGACGCGACGCAGTTCGTATCCGTTCTGGAGCAGCGGCAAGGGCTCAAGATCGCATGTCCCGAAGAAATCGCCTGGCGCATGGGATACATCACGGATCGCCAACTTGGCACATTGGCCCAAGTCATGAAGAACAGTACATATGGACAATATTTACTCGGATTGCTGAACTAGCGGTTTCGTCACCGCACCACCCACACCCACATCGGCAAGATATGCGGGGGCGGGGATTTCTTCGTCCACGAAACGCGGGAATCTGCTCAGTTCTTGCGACCCTGTGGAACGATAAAGAGTATACGAATCGTGCCAGCCGGCCAGCTTGCGCGAAAATCGACGAGTGGAATACCGGCTTCCACTTGAGGTTATAGGTTCATTGAAGGCGGCAAGACCACATGCTGACATCGCTCTACCAGCGACATGGTCGGTGGCTGCTCGTTCTGGCGGCAATTGCGTTCCCCTTGATGTATTGGCAAGGGGAATCGATGCCATCCAACAACGACCTTGAAACATGGCTCCCAAAGGAGTCCGATGTCCGTTCAACTTACGATATGTTCAAAGAGGAGTTTGGGGCTGAGGAGGTCATCCTTGTCGGGCTCCCCAATCTGAAAACGGACAGTCCTTTAGTCGAATCAGTCGCTGAACGATTGAACCAGCTCCCGGGGATACGTCATTGCTGGTCTCCTCAACGATTCACACAAGTCATGCGAGACTTGAGTGTCTCGGAAGAAAAAATCCAAGAACGGATCACGGGGCTCTCACTGGCCAAAGATAAGCAGATGCTGGGGCTGGTGGCCCTGCTCTCTCAATCTGGGCTTCAGGATCGGGCAGGCACCGTCAAGGATGTGGAAAAAGTCCTCGACTATTGCCAGTTGCGAGGAGATGACGTTCTGCTGACCGGCGGTCCAGTCATTGTCGCGGAACTCGATCGACTGGGAGGGGTCGAGAACAATAAGGCGTTCTTTGTCTTCACGCTCATCATCAGCTCCCTGCTCCTGTACTTCTTCATCCGTGAAATTCGACTCACGATCGGCGTGATGCTGATCACGATCTTGTCGATTGAGACGACAAACGCCATCGTGAAATGGTCCGGCGGAGAGATGAATTTCATCCTCGGTGCTATGCCAGTCATGGTCATGATCTTTACGCTTTCAATCGCTGTCCATTTTATCAGCTACTATCGAGAATCGGCGGACGTGCCGGATCGACTCATCCACTCTCTCAAACATACATGGAAACCGGTATTTCTATCGGCCTTAATGACCGTGATCGGTTTCGGGTCTCTCGTCACAACAAGCATTGGGCCAGTGTGGTGGTTCGGCTACGCGGGAGCAATCGGATCGATCGTCTCATTCCTGTGTGGGCTGGGGCTGACACCGGCACTTTTGATCCAGTGGCCTGAACTCCTGGAAAACAAAACCGCCACCTCGAAGCACTCTCATCTGCGACTTGCTTATTCGATCATTCACTACCCGTGGATGGTGACTGGCGTCTGCACGGTGGTTATTGCCGCCGGAGCGTATGGATGTCAATACTTGAACTGTCGTATCGATCCCCTCGATTTTCTTCCCAAAAGCAGCCATGTGGTGCGAGACCTGAATGCCTTGGAGGAAAGACTGACCAGCATTGACTCCGTCGAGGCGATCGTCGACTTCCGCACATCCGATGCTCCCTTTATGCAAAAGTTGAATCGCGTCAGAGAGATTGAGGCTCGACTGGGGACTCATCAGAGTGTCACCCACACGATGTCGATTGCGAGCTTCTTCCCTGACGAACTCCCCGAAGGCGTGATGGGAGCAGCGAAGCTCTTTAACAAAGCCATGGGAAGTGAACATCGATCCGATTTCCTCTCGGCAGGAGAGCGTTACTGGAGAGTTTCCTGTCGTATCCGTCGCGAAGAGGTCGGCAGTAAAGGCCATACATTCAATGAGTTAAAGACTCTCGTCGCAGACATGCCCGAAGTGACACTCACAGGAATCACACCCCTGATTGAGCAAGCACAAATGACGATCTTTCAAGGCTTCAAAGGAAGCTTCTCTTCATCGTTCGTATTGATTGCAATTGTCTCGCTATTTGCACTCAGGTCGTTCAAGCTGACCTTCTGGGGAATGGTCCCCAACATTTCCCCGATCATGTTTGTGTTTGGGCTGATCGGTTGGTGTGATGTTTCTGTGGACATCGGCATGATGATGACCGGGAGCATCGCCTTCGGAATGTCAGTGGATGCGACATTCCATCTACTGTTCGCATATCAAGATGCGATAAAAGCAGGACACTCGTCTCGGTCCGCTGCATTCCACTCTTTAGTTCACACGGGAAAACCGATCTTCGAGGCAGCTGCAATCGCCAGTTTCGGGATGCTCGCTCTGACATTCAGCAGCTTTACTCCGACGGCCCGCTTCGGTCTATTGATGGCCGTTCTGCTCTGGTCAGCTGTCTTGGGATGCTTGGTTCAGTTACCAGCCATCCTCGCGATCCTGCCTGGAAAGCGAGTGCGAAAAGCTCGCACGATCGTCCTGCCGATCTCAGAGGTTCATGTGGAAGGTGACCTGAACACGGAAGAGATTCGACAGGTTGCATAATACGAAGTTTAACATTGCCAGATTCGGTTCCGTGAATGCCCGTTACTCAATAATCCACTCGAGTAGACTCAGACTTGATCTACAAGCGGAACTGACAAGTATGTCTGTTCTACTCCAGTAGAGCAGACATTCCTGTCTGCTTTTCTTACTGAAACCAATTCTGAATCTGCTCTAGTAAGCCGCGAACAACGACGCTCGCATCAGGCGGACGTGGCGAATGATCGGTAGGAACTGCATCTGGTCCAGGACATCGCGCTGCAACTCGAGACCTGGAGCGATTTCTATCAGTTCCAGACCTTCTGGTTGCAGGCGGAAGACAGCACGCTCGGTGACGAACAGGACATCACGCTGGGCTTCGCGAGCCACATTACCCGAGAATGAAACCTGTTCGACCTGCTTCACGAACTTCGCGATCCGGCCTTCTCGGACGATCTTGAGGTGTCCATTTTCTCTCGCAACTTCGAGACCCTCAGCTGTGAACGATCCACAGAATACCAGCTGTCGGGCGTTCTGCGAGATGTTCACGAAGCCGCCCACACCGGCGAACTTTGTCCCGAAACGTGAGACGTTGACGTTCCCGAATTGATCGACTTGGGCAGCTCCCAAGGCTGCAAAATCGAGTCCACCTCCATCATAGAAATCAAACTGTGCGGGTTGATCGATAATCGCTTCAGGGAACTGTGATGCTCCGAAACTGAGTCCCCCAGCTGGTGCTCCCCCGATGGGGCCGCTCTCCAGTGTGAGGGTGACGCTCCCCAGGATTCCTCGTTCCCCGGCGATGCGGGCGATCCCCTCCGGGAGTCCAATCCCGAGATTCACAATCGATCCCGGGGGCAATTCGTCGCACGCCCGGTCGGCGATCACACGCCGGAGATCCCACGGCATGGCAGGCAGATCCCATGCGTTTTGTCCGACTTCCGCCGAACGAGCGGCCGAACAGTAGCGAGGATTGAACGGCTCGCCGAAAGTTTGCCAGTGGTCATTATCCTCGGCCACAACCACATGCGTGACGAGTCGCCCCGGCACGCGGACTTGCTGCGGCGGCAACGGAGCATCGAGCAATCGCTTCACCTGAGCGATCACAAACCCGCCATGATTATGTGCCGCCTGAGCGATGGGCAACGCATCTCCGATGACCGCTTCCTCATCCATGACGAGATTGCCGAACGGGTCAGCTGCGGTCGCTCGAATCAGGCCCACATGAACCGGTATCGCGTGATAGAGCAGCCATGTCCGACCTCTCAATTCGACACGCTCGATCAGTTCTTCCGTGGTGCGAGAGTTCAGTTTTCCTCCCCCATGAACAGGATCGATGAACGTTCCCAAACCCACATGCGTGACGCAGCCGGGACGTTTGGCGGCGATGTCTCGCAGCAGTTGGCAGATGACCCCCTGGGGAAAGTTATAAGCTTCAATGACTCCTTGAAGAGCCAACTGGCCAAGTTGCGGTGCCTGCCCCCAGTGACCGCCGATCACCCGCTTCAGCAACCCGGCATGGGCCAGGTGATTCAACCCGCGAGTCTTGCCATCACCCTGTCCTGCCGCATACAGGAGCGTGATCCCAAGTGGTCCCTGTCCTGCGAGAAACCGACTCTCAATCGCCGCCGAAAGAGCCTCCGGATGAGCTGCGCCGACGAAGCCCCCACAGACCACCGTCGCCCCGTCGGGGATGAGAGCCACAGCTTCCGCTGCGGTACAGAGCTTGTTGGCGAGCGGAGTCGTCATCCCCACCAACCTCCATTCACATGCAACGTTTGCCCGGTCATATACGACGCCAGGTCGCTGCACAGGAAGAGAATCACGCTGGCGATTTCATCGGGTTCGCCACAGCGCCCCAGTGGAATCTGTGCTAGCATTTTTTGTCGAGACTCTTCGGGAATTGTCTTTCCCATTTCTGTCATCACCACGCCCGGAGCAACCGCGTTGACGGTGATTTTCCGGTTGGCAAGTTCCCGACTGAGGACCTTCGTCAATCCAATGACACCGGCCTTGGCGGAGGCGTAATTCGCCTGCCCATAGAACCCGAGGATCCCCGAGATTGAAGCCATATTCACAATGCGACTTCCATCCGCCAGGAACGGCAGCGAGGTCTGCACCACGCGGAACACCGCCGAGAGATTCGTCTCGATGACATCCTCCCATTCGCGATCTTCCATCTTCTTCACGGTCTTATCACGCAAGATGGCGGCGTTGTTGACCAGAAAGTCGACTCGGCCCCAACGGGCTTGCACCGTCTCGAACAGCTGCTGCAACTCGGGGCGAGAGCGCACATCAGCGGCAATCGCGAGACCACGTTCCTTCCACGGAGCGACGAGCGTTTCGGCCTGCGCACGGCAATCCCCTGCCGGATCGTTGAAGTAGTTGACCACCACCCGCGCCCCGGCCTCGTAGAGCATCGTCGCAGTGGCCTGCCCCAGCCCCTGACTGCTCCCGGTAATGACGGCGACTTTGCCTTTGAGGTCGATGGAGATCATGGTGTGCTTCTGGGGGGTTACGGTTTCAATGCCTGCGAATCGTCCAGCGGGAAGCCTACGTATGGGTGGCTGCCGACTCTTCGGGCTTGAGTTCGGTGATCGTGGTCATGCCCAGCGGGTAGTTGTCGAGGAGTTGGCGAATGTCGCCGAGCGTCACGCGACGGTAGGCTTCGATTTCCTGTTCTACCGACTGATACTGCTCACGGTAGACCCAGTCTCCACCAATCACGGAGAGTCGTCCCATCGGTCGTTCGCTGCGAAGCACGATTCGCGAGGCCACCTTATTGAAGGCCTCGTCAAGCTCCTCAGCGGTCACGCTCGACCGATTGATATCCGCGAAGACCGTTTGAATTCGTGAGATGTTGGTCTCGGTCTCTTCAGCGTCACAACACAGGTAACCGCCCCAGATTCCGTTGTCGAAGAACTCGTTGTACGCCAGATCGCACGACTCCGCATGACCAGGATCGACCAATTCCCAGTAGAGCCGACCGCTGTCCCCGTCCCCGACGATCACTGACAGCATCTCGGCTGCGAAACGCTGAGGGTCGCGGCTGGTGGGGGCGGTGGAGAACAGCATCGTGTGGGCTTGTGACAAAGCGGGACGCGTCGACGCCGTGCGAGTCGGAGTCGGTTGGCATAAGTCCCACTGCTCCTGACGGGAGCCGGTTGGAAAACGGGAACAGTGTTGAGCAGCCAGAGACAGAATCTGGTCCCAGTCGACCTTCCCCGTGGCGACAAGTGTGATATTCCCGGTGTGATACCTTTGCTGGAAATAGGTCCGCATCTGATCAGCGGTGAGGGCGATTATGCTCTCGCGGCTGCCCAGGATTGACTGCCCCAGCGGATGGTGGGCGAAGTGAGCGGCCATCACCTGGTCATGAGCGAGAAATCCCGGCATGTCGTCGTACATGCCAATCTCTTCCAGAATCACCTGCTTCTCGACCTCAAAATCCTCCACCCGTAAATCTGGCTGCATCAGCGCGGACAGCAACTCAAACACGCGCGGCAGGTACTCCGGTAACACAGCTGCGTAATAGAGGGTGAATTCCTCGCCCGTTTGGGCGTTGTAGTTGGCCCCTAGTTCGTCGAAGACACGATTCACGTCTGCTGCGGAGAAGCGATCGTTACCCTTAAAGGCCATGTGCTCCAGAAAGTGGCTAACGCCGGAGCACTCCTCGGTCTCATTCCGCGATCCCGTCCGCACATAGAACCCCACAGCTGCACTCTGGGCGCGTGGGTTGATCTCGCCAATGACATTGAGACCATTCGGCAGGACGGACTGTCGAAATTCCATGAACAACACCCAAATCGACCCGCTCTCGCGCAGCCCATTTCAAACGGGACAAAGAACACGCCAGAGCATGAGCCGCAGGGTAGCGTTTTTATTGTGGAGCAGACAGGGACGTGGGGTGACTTG
>Ga0105047_10013875_pt1 | contig 12826 bp, 11 predicted proteins | sample MAT04_FD_78384 | JGI IMG/M metagenome (GOLD analysis project Ga0105047, IMG submission 78384) | Freshwater microbial communities from Lake Fryxell liftoff mats and glacier meltwater in Antarctica - MAT-04 (megahit assembly) | ecosystem: Environmental > Aquatic > Freshwater > Ice > Liftoff... | reverse complement strand
TTACGCGCTCGCTGTAACTGCGGTCGTTACCATAAATGATATAAATATCTTCGTCAGCCGAAGGATAAATCCCTCTTAGATTCGTAAATTCAGCGTTATAGTTATACGTTGTCATTTTACCATAAATGGTTGAATTTCCTCCTTCACCTGCCTCTTTGGAACACGAGTAAAAAGCAGTCAGCAAAAGTAAAACCAGAAAAAAATTAAGACACCTTTTCATTTAATTATTTATTAATGTTTTGTTAACGCTTAATAGAGGCAAAAGTATATAAAAAGATTGAAAACCTTATGAATGGCTTCAATCAATCAAATTACCCCAATCATTGAAATACGAAAGAGGTTTTAGTATGCTTAAATTTTTGGTTTTAAGGGCAGAACAATCAATTTGTTAAAACCGAACGAGAATTTATTTCGTTTTGTTAAACTATTTAGCCGGCAAATTGTAAATCACTGAGATTGCGATACAACCCATTTTTAACTAGCAGCAATTGTTCGTGAGTACCTTGTTCAATAATTCTTCCATTATCAAGCACAAGAATGGTATCAGCCTGGCGGATAGTTGAAAGTCGGTGTGCAATTACGATAGAGGTACGTCCTTTCATCAGTTTTTCGAGCGCATCCTGTACCAGCCGTTCCGATTCGGAATCGAGTGAAGAAGTGGCTTCGTCGAGTATAAGAATTTTAGGATCTTTAAGCACAGCGCGTGCAATGGCAATACGCTGACGCTGTCCGCCCGAAAGTTGTGTACCGCGTTCACCCACAAGTGTATCCATACCGTCCGGAAACTGACTTATAAAATCCCAGGCATTTGCCTTTCGGGCTGCATCTTCAATCATTTCGTCCGTTGATCCGGTTTTCCCGTAAGCGATATTCTCACGGATAGTACCTCCGAAAAGGAAAATATCCTGCGGCACAATGGCCATCTGGCTTCTCAAAGCAGATACAGGGAGGCTGATGTTGTCTCTTTCATCAAAAAGGATATGACCTGAAGTAGGTTCGTATAATCGCAGCAAAAGTGAAACAAAAGTCGATTTCCCGGCACCACTCGGGCCAACAAGAGCTACCAACGTATCCGGTTTTATAGTCACACTTATTCCGCTAAGTACCTGCTGTTCAGTACGGCTCGGGTAACTGAACGAGAGATTGTCAAAGCGTATGCTTCCGTGTAGAATCTGATCGGGTGGCAGCGATATAATATCTGCAACTTCCTCGACCGGTTCGTTAAATATTTCGAGTAAATCTTCGGTAGCGCCAATAAATTTCTGCACGCGGGCAAATACATCAGCCATTCCGCCGATTGTACCTCCAATAAACATGGAATAAATCACAAATGAAAATAATTCGCCTGTGGCCAGTTCGCCTGAAGCCAATAAAGCGGATCCTTTCCATATCACAGCAACCATGGCGCCAAAAAGTCCAAGTATGGTAAATGAAGAAAATGCGCCGCGAAGTTTTCCGTTTTTGATTCCTGTTTGAGCAATTTCGACAGTTTTCCCCTTGTACCGCAGCATTTCGAAATACTCGTTGGTAAATGCTTTCACACTCTGGATTCCCTGTAATGTTTCTTCCACAATGGTATTGCTGTCGGCAACCTGTTTCTGCGCTTCCTTGCTGAGTTTGCGGATGTATCGTCCGAAAATCACAACCAAAATCATGATAACAGGCAATATCAGCAGCATGAATAGTGTTAATTTTAAAGAAGTTATCATCATCAGACTTACACCACCGATAATGATAATTACCTGGCGCAGAAATTCGGCCAGGGTGCTGGTAAGCGCATCCTGTAAAAGTGTAATATCCGACGAAATACGGCTGTTCAACTCCCCTACCCTTCGGAATTGAAAAAATTTCATCGGCAGACGGATCAGATGATTGTATGTACTTTGACGCAAATCGGCCAACGTTTTTTCGGCCACACTCACAAACAGATAGACCCTGAAATACGAAAATACAGATTGTGCTATTAAAACGCCGATCAGAATAAGTGCAATCCTATTTATTTCTGCTGCCAGTTTCCCCTGGTTTCCCAAATCAACAAGCTCCCCTAATAATTTCGGGAAAGCCAGACTGGCACTGCTCGATCCAAGCAGGAACAGCAACCCCAGTGCATATTCGTATTTATAAGGCTTTATGTAACTGTATAGCTTGAACAGTTTGCGCAAGCCGGGAAGGGTGATTTTCTTTTTTTGTACTTCGGTACTCATTTACTTATTTTCTAATAAATTCCTATTCCCTATTGAACAGACAGATGATTGTTAAAGTTCAGTGTATTATTTCCCACTTGTACTCCGGGTGCAGCGATTTTCAATCGCTGATTCCGGGTAGCGATTTTCAATCGCTGTTTTAAGGGTGCAGCGATTTCTAATCGCTGTCATATTTCAAAAATGCGATTAAAAACCGCATCACCCTTCTATGATCAATTTATTGTTTTTTAAAGCGATTAAAAACCGCATCACCTTTTTATGTAAATTGCATTACTATTTCTTATATAATATGAATAAAAAAGAAGCATACAGGCATATTCTACCCCATTTCCAGCGGTCTGGGCAAACCTATTTTATAACTTGGGATCTGCAGAGCGCTGTCCCGCCCAAAGCTTTAGCCCGTTATAGTCAGGGATTGGAAACACTAATGTCTCAAATCAGATTTCTTGAAAAACAACAACCAAATTCTCCTGAAATCGATAGAATAAAACTGGAATACTATTCTGTTAGAAGGCAATATATCAAAGCTTATGATGATCTGCTGGATTCATATAAGAATCCGAAAATCAATTTAGCAAAACCAGAGTATCTTGAAATTAATTTTGAGTCTTTACAATTTTGGGAAGGCATAAGAATACGCAATATTGCTTTTACCATTATGCCTAACCATATCCATTGGGTTGTAAAACTTCTGGACAAGGACAACTCAGGAAATCCGGTTTATCTTCAGGATTTATTACAATCAGTTAAACGGTTTTCATCAAATAAAATCAACAAAGCAGAAAAGAGGTCAGGAGTATTGTGGCAGAAAGAAAGTTTCGATACAATTATCAGAAATGAAAAGCATTTGTTCAATGCAATAAATTATACTTTGAATAATCCGGTAAAAGCAGGCTTAGTTTCCGATTGGAGAGAATGGAAAGGAACATGGTGTTGCTACAGCGATCCGAAATCGCTGACATTAGGGTGCAGCGATTTTTAATCGCTGTCTGACGGGTGCAGCGATTTTTAATCGCTGTCTTAAGAGTGCAGCGATTTTTAATCGCTGTCTTAAAGGCTCGGATTCCTACATCCTTTCAGGCACCTCAATTCCCAGCATCCACAATGCATTGGCAATCACCTTTGCAGTAAATTGTGATAATGACAATCGAAGCCCGCGACTCAACAGGTTTTCTTCTTTCAGTATCGTGAGTTCGTGGTAAAAGCGGTTGTATTCCGAAGCCAGTTCAAATGCATAATTAGCAATCACAGCTGGGCTGTGCATATCAGCAGCCTGCAAAACTATTACGGGAAAATCATGAAGTTTCTTTAAAAGATCCTTTTCCTCTTTTAGCAGTTTAGCATTTGAATCCGTTGTAAATGAAACTTCAAAACCTGCATCCTGCGCTTTACGGAGTACCGATTTTATTCTAGCGTAAGTGTATTGGATAAATGGCCCCGTATTTCCATTAAAATCAATGGATTCCTCCGGATTAAAGAGCATATTTTTTTTAGGATCAACTTTCAGGATAAAATATTTAAGCGCGCCCAAACCAATTGTACGATAAAGATTTACCGCTTCTTCACCTTCGAAGGAATCGAGTTTACCCAGTTCACGAGCCATGGCTTCGGAAGTATCGAACATTTCCTGCATCAGGTCGTCAGCGTCCACAACCGTTCCTTCGCGTGATTTCATTTTGCCGGCAGGAAGCTCAACCATTCCGTAAGAAAGGTGATAAATGGAGTCAGCCCAGTTGCATCCCAGGTGTTTCAGCACAACTTTCAGCACATTGAAATGATATTCCTGCTCATTACCAACTACATAAATCAGTTGCTCCGGATTATATTCGTTGTACCGCTGCTGTGCGGTGCCCAGATCCTGGGTCATATACACGGAAGTGCCGTCGCTGCGTAAAAGCAGTTTTTCATCCAAACCTTCAGCAGAAAGATCAATCCAGACCGAGCCATCTATACGCCGTTTAAAAATGCCTTTCTGAACGCCATCTTCAACTAATTCTTTCCCAAGAAGATAAGTTTGTGATTCATAGTAAGTTTTATCAAATTCAATTCCCAGGGTTTTATATGTTTTGGCAAAACCTTCGTAAACCCAGTCATTCATGGTCCGCCACAAAGTGAGAGTACCTTCGTCGTGTGCTTCCCATTTTTGCAGAAGTTCCTGAGCCTGAATGATAAGCGGTGCTTTTTTAGCTGCATCTTCAGGCGTTACACCTTCGTTAACTAAAGTGGCAATCTCTTCCTTATAGTATTTATCAAAAACAACATAGTATTTCCCAACCAAATGATCACCTTTCAATCCGCTATTTTCCGGTGTTTCGCCGTTTCCCCATTTTTGCCAGGCCAGCATGCTTTTACAGATATGAATTCCGCGGTCGTTTACCAGGTTAACTTTTGCTACGTTTTTGCCGCTTGCTTCTAAAATACGCGAAAGAGAAAAGCCCAGCAAGTTATTGCGGATATGACCAAGATGCAGTGGCTTGTTGGTATTTGGCGACGAAAACTCCACTACCACAGGTTTCCCATTCAGTTTTTCGCCGTAGCCAAAATCATCTATCCCGAAGTTGGATGCCAGAAAATTGAGCCAATATTCCTTTCGGATACTTAAATTCAGAAATCCTTTGATGACATTATAATTTTCAACTTCTGACAAATGAAGTTTAACATATTCACCTATTTCCATAGCAGTGGCTTCGGGCGATTTACGCGAAACTTTAGTAAAAGGAAATACAACCAGCGTTATATCGCCATCGAATTCTTTGCGCGTATTCTGCAATTGGATTTGCGATGGATTTGCCTCCACCTGGTAAAGAGATTTTACGGCCGCTTTTATGGTATCTGTCAAAAGTTGTTCAATCATCAGGCAATTAATTAAGAGCAGCAAAAGTACGGTTTTTCAGTGAAACACATATGTTTTTCTATTTGCAGCGCGAACGTTTGCTTTACGGATACCGCGTGGTCATTGACTTATGTGAGGTTTAAAAGCTATAAGCCAGCAATGGCAATATATCCGAAAACCGAACATACTAAAAGCCTTTTACGAGTAAGCGTAAGGAAGTTTCTAAAAAATTTTGCCAGCAAGTTTAAACATTTATCTTTGCAGCCAATAACCAGATTATTTAATACACAAACATACTTTTAAACTTTAAACAATCCTTTATGCAACGTAATGTAATTATTATCGGAGCTGCAGGGCGCGACTTTCACAATTTCAACACATTTTTCAGAGGAAAAGCTGAATATAATGTTGTTGCTTTTACAGCCGCCCAAATTCCTGACATTGATGGCCGTAAGTATCCGAAAGAACTGGCTGGTGTTGATCTTTACCCGAATGGCATTCCCATTTATGCTGAGCAGGATCTTCCAAAACTTATCAAAGAACTGAATGTGGTTGATTGCGTTTTCGCATACAGCGACGTTCCGTACCCACGTGTTATGAATGTTAGTGCCCTTGTAAATGCTTGTGGCGCTAATTTTATTCTGCTCGGTCCTGGCGAAACCATGATCAAAAGCACCAAACCGGTTATTGCTGTTGGCGCAACCCGCACAGGTTGTGGAAAAAGCCAGACTTCGCGCCGTATCATCGAAATTCTGATGGCTAAAGGCCTCAAAGTTGTTGCCGTTCGTCACCCAATGCCTTATGGCGACCTGAATGAGCAAAGAGTTCAGCGTTTTGCTACTGTCGAAGATCTGAAAAAGCACAAATGTACCATCGAAGAAATGGAAGAATACGAACCACACGTTGTTCGTGGTAACGTAATTTATGCTGGAGTTGATTATTTGGATATTCTTCGTGCTGCCGAAAAAGATCCTGATGGTTGCGATATCGTGTTGTGGGATGGTGGAAATAACGATTTCCCGTTCTACAAACCCGATCTTACCATTGGCGTAGCCGACCCGCACCGCCCTGGTGCTGAAGTAGGTTATTATCCCGGCGAAGTGGTTGCACGTATTTCGGATGCCATTGTTATCAATAAGATAGATACAGCCGATATAGCAAACATTCAGATTGTACGTGATAACATCGCAAAAATCAATCCTAATGCAATTGTGATAGACGGAGCATCACCTGTTACCGTTGACAAACCTGAACTGATCCGCGGCAAACGCGTTCTGGTTGTTGAAGACGGACCAACACTTACCCATGGTGAAATGAAAATAGGTGCCGGAACTGTAGCCGCTCATAAATTTGGTGCTGCCGAACTGGTTGACCCAAGGCCTTATGCTGTTGGTAAATTAGCTGAAACTTTCCGTATATATCCTAATATAGGTACATTGTTGCCTGCAATGGGATACGGCGAAGAGCAAACCCGCGACCTTGAAAAAACCATCGAAAACACACCTTGCGACTGTGTTGTTATCGCTACACCTATTGATCTTAATCGTATTATTAAAATCAATAAGCCATGTGTGAAAGTAGGTTACGACCTTCAGGAAATCGGCAAACCCGACCTGGCAGGCATCCTCGATGAGTTTGTTAAAAAACACAACCTCGTTAAATAACATTTCTTTTTGAAAAAAGCGGCCCACACAACAGGCCGCTTTTTTTATGACAAAGTATTAACAATCGCACTGCTTCAACCGTTGATATTTCGTAATTTTATAACCGCAAAAAAAACACGTCAACAATGAAAGATAAAAACCTGGTTTCAATTACCGATTTCACTAAAGAACAGTACCTGCGAATACTCGATATTGCTGCGGATTTCGAGAAAACCCCCAATCAGAAGCTTCTCAAAGATCATGTTGTAGGTTCGCTTTTTTTTGAACCGTCAACACGTACACGTCTCAGTTTCGAAACAGCCGCCAACCGCCTGGGAGCGCGCGTAGTCGGTTTCAGCGACAGCGGTTCCACCAGCGTTAAAAAAGGCGAATCACTGAAAGACACCATCATGATGGTAAGCAGCTATGTTGATATTATAGTAATGCGACATCCCCGCGAAGGGGCAGCACGCTGGGCCAGCGAAGTATCATCAGTTCCTGTTATAAATGCAGGTGATGGCGCCAATCAGCATCCAACGCAATGCCTGCTCGACATGTATAGCATCATGCAAACCCAGGGAACACTCGATAATCTGAATATTGCATTCGTAGGTGATTTGAAATATGGCCGAACTGTTCATTCGCTGGTTCAGGCTATGTGTAATTTTAACGCAACTTTCCATCTGGTTTCACCGGAAGAACTCAAACTGCCCAGTGCAAGCAAGATGCACATTAAAAACAATAATCTTGAGTACCATCAATACACCGAACTGGCTGATATTATGCCAATTGCCGACATCATTTACATGACACGCATTCAGCAGGAACGTTTCAGCGATCCGCTGGAATACGAAAAAGTAAAAAATTCGTATGTGCTTAACCGTGCATTGCTTCACAACTGTAAACCCAATATGAAAATACTCCATCCATTGCCTCGCGTTAACGAAATAAGCGAGGACGTTGACGAAACACCACAAGCCTTTTACTTTAAACAGGCCGAAAACGGTGTTTATGTCCGACAGGCATTACTCGCCGCAATTGCAGGAGTTAAATAATTGAAGTTTAAACCAGGAAAATACTTTTTGAAAAATGAATAAAGAACAACGTCACCTCAATGTTACAGCCATCGAAAATGGAACTGTAATTGACCATATTCCCGCCAACAATGTTTTTAAAGTACTTCATATCCTCAACCTCGAAAACAATAAAAATCAGGTACTTTTCGGCGACAACCTCGACAGTCAGAAATACGGCAAAAAGGGAATTGTAAAAGTAAGTAACACTTTTTTCGATAAAGGCGAAATCAATAAAATAGCACTGGTTGCCCCTACCGCAACATTTATCGAAATTAAAAATTTTGAAGTAGTTACCAAAAAGCAGGTTGAAGTTCCCGATCAGATCAAACGAATTGTTAAATGTTTCAATCCCAATTGCATCACCAATGTCGAAAACGTTACAAGCTGGTTCACCGTGGTTGATAAAAAAGAAATGAAATTACTTTGCCATTACTGCGAAAAAATAACCAGCAGAAATAGCATTGTTTTCAAATAACAATTTGCTAACCGATAAGATAATTTTTCCTGCATGGATTTAAGGTCCTGTTGACTTTTCAAATGATTCAAAACTCAAATAAACAATGAAAAATACTTTTCTTCTTCTTTTGCTAACCATCTTTGGCAGCACAGTTTTGCTTGCCCAAAATCCAAACAACAACAAAGGCATTTTTAAAATATACGAGCCAGGATATTTTCAGAATTCGATTTTGAAAGGCATTGAAGATTTTGATTCACAGAAAGTTACTCCAAAGCAAACAAAATCATTTAAAGCTGATCCTGCCACTTTTAACATTCCTTTATCAAAAGATGAGTTTAAAACTTTCTGGCACAACGAGCCTGTATCGCAAGGAAATACAAACACATGCTGGTCCTTTTCAGCTACCTCGTGCCTCGAATCGGAAATTTTCCGTACAACCGGACAAAAAGTCCGCCTTTCGGAAGTCTATACCGTGTATTACGAATACCTCGAACGTGCCGAAAACTGGGTAAAAACCCGCGGTAATATGCATTTCGGTGAAGGCTCCGAAGGAAATGCCGTGACCAAAATATGGCGCAAATATGGTATCGTGCCTTTGGATGCATACAGCGGGTTAAAACCGGGACAGACTTTTCATACTCATGCAAAAATGTTCGAAGAGTTGAAAAACTATGCCGATTTTGTAAAAAAGAACAATTTGTGGGATGAAACGGCTGTAAAAAACAACTTTAAAAGTATTCTCAACTACTATATCGGTGAACCGCCAACCAAAGTGAACGTAAACGGCAAAGAACTTTCGCCTAAGGAATACATGACGAACGTATTGAAATTCAACCCCGACGACTACATCGATGTGCTTTCGTACATGCAGCAACCCTATTGGAAACAGGTTGAATATGAAGTTCCTGATAACTGGTGGCACGATGCAAGCTATTACAATATTCCACTTGATGATTTTATGACAGTCTTCAAAAAAGCTATTAAAGCTGGCTACACGATTGCAATCGGTGGCGATGTTTCCGAGGCCGGATTTCTTGCCCGTGAAGCAAATGCCGCAGTTGTGCCTTCATTCGATATTCCTTCGGCTGCTATTGATGAGAATGCGCGACAATTCCGTTTCAGCAACGAAACCACTACCGACGACCATGGGATGCATGTTGTAGGATACCTCGAAAAGGATGGAGTTAGCTGGTTTCTGGTTAAAGATTCAGGTGCAGGCAGCCGTACCGGAGGTAAAGAAAAGAACAAAAACTTTGGCTATTATTTCTTCCACGAAGATTATGTAAAACTCAAAATGATGGACTTTATGGTTCATAAAGACATGATGAAGGAACTTTTACCTAAATTTATAAAATAGGTTTTGGGGATTAGGATTTAGGGATTAGGGAATCCAAATTATCCCCTTTATATATCAGTAATCCGGGCTTTAAAATCAAACCGGGTTACTCAAATGCTAAATCTTCAATCCCTAACTTGGACAAGCCAGAAACAAAAAAAGATTTGAATAATGAATGTCGAATAAGGAATATCGAATAATGAAGTAAACAAAAACCTTAATGGAATTGAATAAATAATAATGATGATAGCAGCACTAACTTTTAAGCTTCATAACTTCAAAATTCATTATTCCTTGTTCATTATCCGATATTAAAAAATCAATTTGAAATATCCTGCCTAAAAATACACGAATATTGTTATTTAGGCACTAAACCCTAACACCAAACACCTAACACCCCATGCCTCAACAACATTCACGCATACAGCAAGAAGCCGAACCAAACGAAGGATATATCCGTAAATTAATTGCAGAAGGCGAACACCAGCAACTCGATTTCAAATTCGGGATTAACGATTCGCGCAAAATAGCCCGGACGTTAGCCGCGTTTGCCAATACTGACGGGGGAAGGCTGCTTATAGGCATTAAGGACAACGGTTCAATTGCCGGCGTGCGATCGGAAGAGGAATTTTATATGATTCAGGCTGCTTCCGAAATGTTCACAAAACCAGTAGTCCCTTTCGAAGTTAAAGAATGGACAGTAAACCAGAAACGCATACTCGAAATCATAGTACCTGCAATTAAAGGAATATTGCATTCGGCTCCCGAAAAGAAAGATGATTACCTCGTTTATACCCGCGTTAAAGACGAAAATTATCCGGTGAACAGCGTATGGCTTAAAGCACACAAATGGCGAAATTCAACAACAGGTACTTTTATCCGTTTTGCCGAAAGTGAAAAATTCCTGCTGAATTACCTGGAAACTGAACCATCCATCACACAATCGCGGTATTGCAAACTGGCCAATATTAATAGCCGTACTGCCGAAAATATCATAGCTGGCTTTATTGCCATAGGTATGGTAAGCATAGTATTTACAAAACAGGGAGTAATTTATAAACTGAGCGACACTTATACAAATCTTACTCCTGAACAACGATTGAAACAAATCACCTCGCATGTTTCAAAATAATATGGTATGATAGCAATAATATCACCTGCCAAATCTCTGGATTTTGAAAGCAAAGCGCCTTTTGAGGTTGCTACATTACCCCATTTTGCCAAAGATGCTGATTACCTGGCCGGTAAACTAAAAAAACTAAAATCGAACGAACTTGGCGCTTTGATGAATATTTCGCCAAAACTCGCCCAACTGAATGCTGAACGATATGCTATATGGAAATCAGCACCTCAAAAACAAGCTCTTTATGCTTACGATGGCGATGTGTATGATGGATTAAATGCCCAAACACTTTCGCTCAATGAAATTGAATTTGCACAGCAACATTTGCGGATACTTTCAGGCTTATACGGTTTATTAAAGCCACTCGATGTGATCAAACCTTACCGCATCGAAATGGGGACTTCGTTTGCCACGCCTAAAGCTGAAAATTTATATAAATACTGGGGCGATAGAATAACCGACCTACTTAAAAAAAATTTGAAGGAATCAGGTTGCAATGTGCTTATAAATCTTGCATCGCAGGAATATTTTGCGGCTATAAATACTCGAAAACTGAAAGCCCGTATCATCACACCATCGTTTAAAGATAAAAGCAACGATAAATATGCAATCATTTCATTTTTCGCAAAAAAAGCCCGGGGAATGATGAGTCGGTTCATTATTGAGAATGCAATTACCGATTACGAAATGCTGATTGGTTTCGACGAAAGCGGATATCATTTCAATCATGGGCTTTCAAAAGGTGATAATTGGGTCTTCACCAGGGGTTAAATTCCAATTGTTAATAAATATTTTTATAATGTCGGAATCCGGGGATAGGTTTGTAAAGAGTTTTGCGAATGCCGCACGAGGCATAGTCTATCTTTTTAAAAGCCAGCCCAACGCCCGCGTTGAACTTATTATAACCGTTTTTGTAATTACTGCAGGATTTATATTCGGAATTCATAGTTACGAATGGATCAGCATATTGCTGTGTATAGCGCTGGTGTTGGGGTTGGAAGGAATTAACACAGCAATAGAAACTTTCTTAAACAAAGTTCATCCTGGTTTTGATGATGAAATAGGAAAAGCCAAAGATGTTGCTGCCGGTGCCGTGCTAATTGCTTCCATAGTAGCTGCCATTATCGGATTTATTATTTTTGCACCCCGGATTTTAATTTTATTTGGAATTTGATCAATAACGGAACACTAAATTATGACATTAACAGCATTTGCAGACACACTATACGGGAATCGTTAATTGCATATCCCTAAACCCAAACTCCTAAAGCCTAATCCCTTTGAAAATATGATACTAATCGCTGACGGCGGCTCAACCAAAACAGACTGGCGCCTTATTAAAGACGGAAGAGAATACAAAAAAATACAAACATCCGGATTTAATCCGTATCTGGTTGGCAGCGATGAAATTGAAGAAATTTTGTGGAAAGAACTTCAGCCTTTTATCGACAATAATGCAGTTAGTGCAGTCTATTATTATGGAGCAGGATGCTCAACAGCTGTTAAAAATCAGATAGTTGAAACGGCTTTTGAGAAAATTTTCACTAAAGCAAAATTATATATCAGTCACGACCTGCTTGCCGCTTCACACGCACTTTGTGGCGACAAAGAAGGCATTGCGGCCATACTCGGAACAGGCTCTAATTCATGCTATTACGACGGAAAAAATATCAAAGATGGTATTTTCTCGCTTGGATATTTTTTTGGCGACGAAGGAAGCGGAGCTTACATGGGGAAACAACTCATAACCGCATACTTACACAAGGAACTACCTGAAGAAGTAGCAAAAAAACTTAGTGAAGCCTACCCGATGAGCCTCGAAAATATTCTCGACGCTATTTATACCAAGCCTGCCCCAAGTCGTTTTCTGGCATCATTCAGCAATTTCATCAACGAAAACCGCAATCATCCTTATATTTACAACCTTATTACTGAAGCTTTCAGGGCATTTTACAAATACCAGGTTTGCTGCTATGAACGACATAAAGAGGTTCCGGTTCATTTTGTTGGTTCAGTTGCCTACCATTACAGGGATATCTTAACTTTGGTGGGACTTGAATTTGGCATTAATACCGGAAAATTCATCAAAGCACCAATCGATGGACTGGTTGAATACCATCAGGAAAACAACTAAATTTTTAAATTTCTTCTGGT
>Ga0105047_10013874_pt1 | contig 12827 bp, 2 predicted proteins | sample MAT04_FD_78384 | JGI IMG/M metagenome (GOLD analysis project Ga0105047, IMG submission 78384) | Freshwater microbial communities from Lake Fryxell liftoff mats and glacier meltwater in Antarctica - MAT-04 (megahit assembly) | ecosystem: Environmental > Aquatic > Freshwater > Ice > Liftoff... | reverse complement strand
TTAACAGTAAATGGAAGACCATCTGTGAGTATAACAGGTAGTCCAAATATATGTATAGGAGGTACAACTCAATTGTCCCCTTCAACTGGTGGTTCATGGACAAGTAGTAATGCAGGAATTGCCAGCGTTACCAATGGAGGTGTAGTTACAGGAGTAGCTGCAGGCTCTGCTACATTCACTTTTACACTTACAGCTACAGGTTGTACTTCATTAGCTACTGATCCTGTAACAGTAACGGCATCTCCAATTGCTAGTATTACCGGTCCTACCATAGTGTGCGTAGGTGGCGGAACTCAATTGTCTCCTGCTACAGGTGGAACTTGGGCGAGCAATAATCCTTTAGTCGCTACAGTAACCAATGGTGGTATAGTAACCACTTTGGGACCTGGGAAAGTAACTTTTACATTTACAGAAACATCTACCGGATGTGCTTCAGCAGCTGCCACAGATACTGTCACAGTGAGCCATTGTTTTAATCCTGACTTTAATGCGACCTTTGTGAATGTTTCTGTTCCTGGCAATGTGAGAACCAATGATAATGTAGATCCAGCATCTACCTACGGACCTATACCAGTGTTGATATCCAGTCCTTCAGGTAGTATACCGTTTATAAGTATCAATCCTGATGGAACATATACGTTTGTTGCCAATTTAGCAGGTGTTTACCGATATGAAGTACCAGTGTGTATTCCACCTTTGGTATCAGGATGTCCAAGGTCAGATTTGACGATTACTGTTTCAGATCACCTTAACCCTGCCAAACGTCCGGTAGCTAATGTTGATTTTGCAACAACTCCTAGAGACTCATCGGTTACTTTAGCCACATTGGCCAATGATGGATGTGTGGTAGTGACCGGTTGTAGTCTCGATGCTACAGGGGTAACCATAACAGATACTCCTTCCAATGGTACTACAAGTATCAATGGTACTACCGGAGATATAACATATACACCAAATAGTGGATTCATAGGGCTTGACACTTTGACTTATCAGGTATGTGTTACCGGCGAGCCAGGTAACTGTGCCACAGCAAAACAAATCATTACAGTGAATGCACCTACTGCATTGAACTCTACAGTGGCCGCGGATGATTTTGCAGTCACAGCTCAGAATACTGCCGTGAGTGGCAATGTTAAAGACAATGACAGTGATCCTGAAGGAGATACTCAAACCGTAACAGCACAAACTACTACGGTAGCAGCTGGCACATTGGCACTTCTTACAGATGGTAGTTATACGTTTACCCCAGTATCTACATTCAGTGGACCAGTTGAATTTGTATACAGAACTATAGATAGTAATGTAAGCCCTGCTACAGCTTTCGCAACTTTGCACATCTTAGTTGTGCCCGATCTGATCATAAAAGTGAGAATGTATCTTGAAGGAGCTTTGATGAACAATGCCAATGCAATTGCTTCAGATGGTACAGGAAGACCATTGATGAGAGACAATCTGAGAGTTAGTCCGTTCGGAGGTTCCAGACATATTCCTGATACTGATCCATACAGAACAGCAACCACATATATAAGTGTGACCAGCAAATTTACAAAAGTAGCACCTGGAGATAGAACAGAGTTTTTAACCATTCCAGTTCCGTCAACTGTGTTTGCTGTGACAGGGCAGAATGCCATCGTCGATTGGGTTTTTGTTGAACTCAGATCCAAAAACAGCAATACAACTGTATTGACTACAAGATCAGGTTTATTACAGAGAGACGGTGATGTGGTGGATTTGGATGGTATCAACGGATTGAGATTCCCAGGCATTGCCATGGATAATTATTATGTTACAGTCAGACATCACAAACACTTAGGTACCATGACAAAAGTCGCTCAGACCCCATTGCAGTTGACCACATTGGTTAACTTTACAACAACTGCTCTGGAGACTTATGATAAAGGTGTAGTTTCCACAAGAAATTATACAGGTATGGGCCAGAAAGTAGGAGTGAAACTAGGGTATATGGCGCTTTGGGCAGGTGACTTTGATAGTGATAGAAAGATCAAGTTTGAGCAACCAAATGACGACTTGAACAGCTTATTTTTCAATGTATTCTCATTCCCGAATAACCCGACGGGTAACGTTAATTATGACTTTGCCATTGGGTATTTGCCGGGAGATTTTGATATGAACAGTAAAGCCAAGTTTGATAACCCGAATGATGACAAGAACATGCTGTATTTGCAGTTATTGTTTTATCCATTGAATACGGGATTGTTGTCAAATTATGACTTCTTAATAGAACAACTCCCATAAGGAGTCTTGGGGTATCCTGATCTGATCAGTGCTTTGTTTCGGTCACAGGCACGATCATATCAGGATCAGGATACCCCCTTTTTTTAAAAGATGTTTTTTGAATATAAAAGTTAGGATAATGAAATTCAAAATATTTTTGTATGCCATACTTTTTGGCTGTACATTGCTTGTTCAAAGTGCGCAAGCTCAGGTATCTGAAATAAAATATCAGATCAGGTATAATACTACTTCATGTAGATGGGATTGTTATTTGATCGTTGTTTCAGGTACTGCTACTACTGCTCCCCAGAGAGCTCAGTTCAATGCACAATATTCTATTGTTGTGCCTACTGGTAGTAGCATTTCAGTGGCCCAAAATTTTATGCCATTGAACAACAATCAAACCTATACGGGCACTGTTCCCTTAAAATGGCAACTTTCGAGTATAATATTAGCTCCTGGTGCAGAACCACAAAGTGATTTTGTAAGTATCACCCCAACGTTATCCCCTACCTCTTTTTACAATAACCTGAATCCTGGGGATTCCATCAGACTATTCAGTCTGACTATAGGCATACCATCCAATGTAAAAGATTGTGGATCAAGTGTCAGAATCTATAGAAATGGTATAGATCCTGACTCTAGTGCGGATGGTATGGAAGGGGGTGACTTTAGCAACGGTTTTACCATGGGATCACCCAATCAGTTATATATCGGAAATGGGCCGCAAGTATATCCTCCCAAACCTGTATTAAATGCAACGACTGCCTGCGCCCTTGGCGTAGAAGTTGATCTTAGTGTAACCACGTCAGCATGTCAATCTCCGGTGACGTACCTATGGTCAGGACCAGCAGGATATACAGGAACCAATCAGGATGTGATCATTAGCCCGGCAATCTTGGCAAATGCAGGGACTTACAGCGTAACGGTAACAGATAAATTAGGATGTACTGCTACTACCAGTGTCTCTACAGTTTCAAAACCTGTGGCAGGCTTGGATCAGCAAGGATGTGCAGGAACTTCAGCTACCTTAACAGGAACTGAGCCAATCAGTGGACAATGGTCAGCATTGATAACGAATCCTGCAGGCTCTACACTTGGTACAACTGCAAATGGTGTGGCTACTGCAAATTTTGCCCTCTCAGCATCAGGTAATTTTAAGTATATTTATGCCGCAGGTGCTTGTTCTGATACAGTCAATGTAAATGTTATACTTCCTGATGCCGGACCTGATCCGCAGCCTGTAGGTTGTTTCAGTTCTGGCACAGCAACTATGGCGGCCACAGGGACCGGAACATGGTCTGTCAGTAATTTGAGCGTAGGAACTGCCAATATTTCTACTCCTACCAATCCTTCTACAACGGTTTCAGGGTTTAGTGCTGCAGGCACTTATTTTCTGATATGGACCGTTGGAGGTTGTACGGATATAGCTCAATTAGTAGTAGGGAGTAATTGTTCCTGTACTATTTTAAACAATTCATTATCCTCGGTTTCGCCGTCTGTTTACTGCGGTACAAGTGGAAATATAAATCTGAATGGGGGAGCTGCTTCTCCAGCAGGAGGCACTTACACTTGGCAATATAGTATCAATGCTGGTACATATGCGGATGCTTCCGGTATTAATAATCAGGAAGATTATCAGACTCCCGTCTTAGGTCTTGGAGCACACCGATACAGAAGAATTTACTTTATTGCAGGTAGCCCTATATGTCTGGATACCAGTAATATAGTTTTATTTAATGTAAATGCTAATCCCGCTACACCTACGGGGCTGACGGCAGTACCTAATCCAGTTTGTATGGGAAATGCAGTAGCGTTGCAGGTTACCAATAATCCGCTTGCAACATATACCTGGACGTCATCATCACCCAATGCAGGACTAGTAGTGGGATCAACAAATATTACATCAATGTCACCATTGGTATCAGGTACTTACACCATTCAGGTTACACAAACGGTGAGCGGTTGTACTTCGTCGCCTGCATCTGTTGTCGTAACAGTTAATCCAGTTCCACCAACTCCTACAGCATTATCTGTCATCTCAGCAAACCCATCCATTTGTGGAAGCAGTAATGGTTCAATTTCTTTTAGTGGATTAAGCCCCAATGCTCCATTTACATTAAATTATATAAAAAATGGATTTGCATTATTTGCCAATATCACATCCAATGGAAGCGGTGTTGCTGTATTGACCGGACAATCTGCAGGAAATTATTCAAATTTCAGTATTGCAAATTCTTTTGGCTGTACTTCAGGAGGGTATGCAGGTCCTATAGTTTTAAGTGACCCTGACGCCCCTGCGGCACCGACAGGTCTTGCTGCTGACCCTAATCCAACCTGCGCATCTATTGTGGTAAATTTGAGTGTAACCAATAATCCCGGCGCTACTTATGCATGGAGCGCTTCTTCGCCCAATGCAGGATTAGTAATTAGCACTACCAATACTACCACACTTTTACCTTCATTAAGTGGTTTTTATACTATAAATGTTACCCAAACGGTAGCAGGTTGTACATCGGTTCCTGCATCTATAGGCATATCCATTAATGACACGCCACCTACACCAGCTTCAAACACCGTGACTTCTGTAAATCCAACTTCATGCGTAACCTCAAACGGATCAATTGCATTATCAGGATTACTACCTTTAACCTCTTACGATATTAATTACAAAAAAAATAATGTAGCTACGACGATAAATATTACTACAAATAATAGTGGGGTAGCCATCATAACAGGATTATCAGGAGGTTCTTATACTGATTTTAGCATCACAAATATTTCAGGTTGTAGTTCTGGAGTATATCCGGGACCCATTAATTTGACAAACCCATCTGCTCCTTCTGCGCCTGTAGGTCTGACAGCTTTACCAAATCCGGTTTGTTTAGGGACTTCAGTTGTTTTGAGTGTAACAAATACAGTTGGAGCGATTTACACCTGGTCTGCCTCAGCACCAAATGCCGGACTAGTATTATCTACTTCAAATAGTACTACCATGTTGCCTGTTGCCACTGGAGCATATACAATAAGTGTTACACAGAGCATTTCAGGTTGTCTTTCCTTGGCTTCTTCTGTGATTGTAAATGTAAATCCAACCCCGCCTACACCAAATGCAGGTACGGTTACCTCAGTTAATCCGACCATTTGTGGCAGTAGCGGTGGAAGTATTTCTATTTCAGGATTATTAAATAGTACATCCTATACCATACAATATAATAAAAATGGCCAACCCGCCAGTACAAATGTAACCACTTCAGGTACTGGTGTCGCTCAGATCACAGGTTTAACTGCGGGAAGTTATTCAAATTTCAGAATTGTAAATGCTTCTGGTTGTGCTTCCGGAATTTATGCAGGTCCGGTTGTTTTAATCGACCCAAATGCGCCAAGTGCACCTCTAGGTATTACAGCTGCTCCCAATCCTGTGTGTCCTGGTATTACAGTAAATATTTCGGTGACCAATAACCCAGGTGCTATCTATACTTGGAGTGCATCATCTCCAAATGCAGGGTTAGCCATTAGTATAACAAATGTAACAACATTAAATTCTTTGATATCTGGTACTTATGTAGTCAGTGTAACTCAAACTGTTGCAGGATGTACTTCTCCTGCCGCTTCTGTTTCAGTAACCATAAATCCAGCACCACCTACGCCTATTGCCGGAAATATTACATCGACAAATCCAGCTTTTTGTGGTGGGTCAAGTGGTTCAATTAGTATTGCTGGTTTAATTGCAAATACTTTATATACCATAAACTACACAAGAAATGGTAGTCCATTAACTGCAAATATTACCACAAACGGAGCTGGTGTAGCAGCAATACTAAATCTTAATTCAGGTAACTATTCAGGTTTCAGTGTAACGAATGGACAGGGCTGTGCTTCCGGTACATATAACGGTATTGTAAGCTTGTCAGATCCAGGATCTCCTTCAGCTCCGGCCAATCTTACTGCTGTACCTAATCCGGTCTGTATAGGAACATCCGTAAGTCTGAGCGTAACCAATAATCCCGGTGCAACCTACACCTGGAGTGCGTCATCACCCAATGCAGGACTGGTTGTTGTGAATTCAAACAGCACAACCATGCTGGCAACCAATACTGGATCCTTTACTATTAATGTAACACAAACTGTAGCTGGATGTACATCTCCGGCAGCATCGGTAATTGTGGTAGTCAATCCGATACCTCCTGCATTGACAGCTTTAAATACTACAGGAAATAATCCAACAACCTGTGGGGGGAATCAAGGGTCTATTGTATTGACAGGATTGCCTGCAAATACTTCTTATACATTTAATTATAGTAAAAATAGTGTGGCAATTAATACGCCTATCACGACAAATGGAGCTGGAAGTGCAAATATTACAGGGTTGACATCAGGAAATTATACCAACTTTAGTTTAACTGGCACTGGTGGATGTCAGTCAGCAATATATCCAGGGCCAGTAAACCTTTCAGACCCTGCCATACCTGGAGCTCCTGCTGGACTTGTTGCCACTCCTAATCCTGTTTGTCTTGGCATTTCAGTCAATTTGAGTGTCATAAATAATCCTGCTGCAACGTACACTTGGACAGCGTCATCTGCGCAAGCAGGATTGACTGCTTCAGTGTCAAACACCGCAAATATGACGGCATTATCAGCAGGAAACTACACTATAAGTGTCACCCAAACTGTAAATGGTTGTGTTTCGCCGGCTGCATCATTGATAGTCAACATCAATCCTTTGCCACCAACACCTAATGCAAATACAGTTTCTAAAACAGATCCTACCACTTGTTTAGGTTCAAATGGTACGATTACTTTAAGTGGTTATATAGCCAATGCTAATTTTACCATTAATTATAGCAAAAATGGTTCTCCCTTGGTTTCAAATATAACATCAAACAATTCGGGACAAATCATTATTATTAATTTGACAGCTGGATTATATGCTGATTTCAGAGTTACCAACGCTCAAGGTTGTAATTCTGGTATTTATCCAGGAAGTGTTCAGCTATCAGATCCACCATCACAGTCATCACCAACTAATTTGACTGCCGTACCAAATCCAGCTTGTTTTGGGGTAACGATTCAATTGAGTGTAACAAATGATGTGGGTGCAAGTTATAGTTGGACAGCATCATCCAATGCAGCAGGACTTAGTGCAACAAATACCAATCAAGCTACCTTACTTCCAACAGTAGCTGCAAATTTTGTCATCAGTGTCACAAAAACAGTTGCAGGATGTATTTCTTCACCAGCTACCATAAATGTTGCGGTAAGTTCAGTTCCTTCGACTCCAAATCAAAATTCGTTTGCCGTTGTAAATCCAACATGTGCAAGCAACAATGGAGTGATTAGTCTGAGTGGACTCCTTCCCAATACGAATTACACCATTAATTTCAAGTTTAATAATATTGCTGCGTCACAATCTGTACTTAGTAATGGAAGTGGTACGGCAATTCTACTTGGCCTTTCAGGAGGTATGTACACAGATTTCAGTGTAACCAATAGCTCAGGATGTTCATCAGGTGTATATGCAGGTCCTGTAATACTAACAGATTCTGGATTACCCTCTTCTCCTACAGGTTTGACGATAAACCCTGATCAGGTATGTATCAGGAGTAGTGTGGAAGTTAGCGTGGTAAATAATCCGGGAGCAATCTATTCTTGGAGTGTGTCCAGTATTGGCGCAGGACTTCAATTCAGCAACACCAATATGACCATGATGATGCCTACATCTCCTGGTTTTTATACAGTGAGTGTGACACAGACGATCGCGGGATGTACATCACTGCCGACTTCTCTTATTGTTGAAGTAAAAGGCGACTGTTATAACCCGGATTTTGATGTAACATATATCAATATACCATTGACAGGCAATGTAAGTACAAATGATATTCCCTTGGCCATGAAAGTGTATGGCTTAGCTATTCCAATGGCAGGAAATCCTTCTTCTTGTACTCCGGTAATTGGCATCGATGGTACCTATACTTTTAATTGTGCTGTAGCAGGAAGATTTTCATTTATCGTACCAGTTTGTAACGGTGCAGCAGCTCAAATGTGTTCAAATGTACCCTTAATCATTACAGTACTCCAGCCTTTGATTGCTAATAATCCTCCTATTGTTAATAATGATTACAGCAGAACAAAAGCAGGGGTGCCTATTGTAATAAATTTAATGGCTAACGACAAATGTCAAAGTGCTCCGAATTGTACTTTCGGAATACCTGTTGTAGTAACGAATCCTTTACACGGAATGTTTAATCCTTCGACCTACACCTATACTCCTACTGCGGGATTTGTTGGACTGGATTCACTTCGATACAGAATTTGTCAAAACCCGGTTGTTACTCCGGTTAACTGCGAAGAGGCTTGGGCATATATCACTGTGGTAGCAAGTAATGCACCCAATGTCACAAATGCTATGGATGATTATGGACAGACTCCATTAAACACACCACTGATAGTTAGTGCAGCATTTGGTATAAAATTCAACGACTCTGATCCGGAGGGAGATTTTCAGACTATAACTCCTATGAATGTCATCGTGCCGAATAAAGGGACTTTCAATATTCAGTATGATGGAAGTTATATGTTTAGTCCTGTGACGGGATATATAGGTCCTGTAGATTGTCCATATGAAGTATGTGATGATAACACCAACCAGGCCTGTGATATTGCTACTATTCATATTCTTGTAGAGCCTTCCATACCAAGAGGATCTATTGGAAACAGGGTTTGGTATGATACCAACGGGGATGGATTGCAAAGCATTAATGAAGTTGGTATTGCCAGTGTAACCGTAAAATTATATGCTTTAAATGGTACTTTGCTAAATACAAAAGTGACCAATGCTTCAGGAGAGTATTTGTTTGAAAATGTAAGTTCCGGAAAATATTATATTCAGTTTATCAAACCAGCCCAGTATGAATTTACATTTGCAAATACTGGAGATGATAATTTGGATAGTGATGTTACCGGTAGTAAAGGGGTAGGAACAACTGCTGTTTTTGATTTAATACCGGGAGACAATAATAATTCTTTAGATGCAGGGTTGTACATTTGTTCTCAAATTGGAAATAAAGTTTGGTATGATACCAATAAGAATGATGTAATGGATGTAAATGAAAACGGCATAAATGGATTGCGTGTAAATCTGTGGAGAAATATGGGTGGTGTATGGACGGTATATGATTATCGATATACTGGACCAAAACCGGGAGCTCCTTCTGATGATGGACATTACCAGTTTTGTGCACCTCCGGGACTATATTATATCGAAGTTATTATGCCTCCACTTGGATTGGTTCAGGTTTTACCAAACAGAGGTAATAACCCTTTGCTTGACAGTGATTTGACCAATGCAAACGGAATAGGTACGACCAATGTATTTACTTTAAATTCAGGCCTGAGCAAACTTGATATCGGTGCAGGTTATTATCCAATGGCTTTGGCAGGAAATTTAGTCTGGCTCGATGTTAATCAAAACGGAATACAGGAAGTAAATGAACCTAAAATGTCCGGAGTTACGGTAAAAGCATATGATGCCGCTACACACGAAATGATTAAAGAGACTCAAACTGATATCAACGGTGAATATATTTTTGATTATTTGCAGAAAAAGGATGTTTATTTAAAGTTTAATGTACCGGCCCAGTATTCTGCTACGGTACCTTCTGCCACAAGTGACGACAAAGATAGTGATGTTGACCATACTTACGGACCTAATACCACCAATAAATATTTGATGCAATCCGGGGTAACCAACAATAGCATTGACATGGGTATCATGTTTGGTGTATTACCTGTAGATTGGGTATATGTTAAAGCAAAAAGAAGGGATGGCATACATTACATCAACTGGGCTACTCAAAGAGAAGTCAATCTTAGTCATTACGAAATTGAGCGTAAAATATCAGAGAAAGGTGAATTTGTCTCTTTAGGGTTTAAAATTGCACCTGATGCCTCGCCAAATGCTGTACATGAATATACAGCAGTGGATTTGGATACAGAGCTTACAGGTTATTACTATTACAGAGTTAAGCAGGTTGATTTTGATGGTAAATTTACATATAGCGACATAGTTTATGTTTCATATGTAAACGAGTCTGATATCATATTATATCCAAGTCCTTCTGTAAACGAAACAAATCTGGATATTAATCTCGAGATGGCTAGCAAAATTAAAATACAGCTTTTTGATGCAACGTCCAAATTGATTTATACCGTAGCAGACAAAGTTTTTGAGGAAGGTGGTCATACCATTACTATTCAACTTAGTGATCTTGCTTCAGGTGTTTATAATTTGGTTTTAAATATTAATGGAGAGCAGATGAATAAAAAAGTGATTAAGATAGATTAAAAAAATTCTTAATATATTAATAATTTATCAGGTGGTTAGTATGTTATGCTGACCACCTGATTTTTTAAGTGTAAATGGCTAATTCGAATTTTTTTAATATTGAGTTTACACCGAAAAGTAATTTCTACTTTACATTCAGGAATTAGGATTTCCACTTAATTGATAATCAACAGTTTCCCTTTAGTTGTTCACCCCTTTAGTTGTTCACCCCTTTAGTTGTTCACCCCTTTAGGGGCCGGGGGTAGCCGGGGGTAGCCGGGGGTAGCCAAGGGGTTATTAGGGGTTACCGGGAGTTGCCGGTAGTTAGGGCTAGGGTTAAAAAACTGGTGATTATTGATGTATCCCATTTTTGCATTGCAAATTCAGTAAAATTCATTTTACTCCCTTGGGCAGTGATTAGTCAGTTTAGATTCAAGTAGAACCAAAATAAAAGTAATTTTAGTAGAAGTAAAATGTTAAGGTGCACTTGTTCTTATCAATAAAATGGTATTTTCGAAGTGAACTTAAATATTATAATTTTTTTGCTTATAAAATTAGGGGAAGACTTAAATTTTGTGTCTTTATTAAGAATCATACACCTTAATATAATTATCCAAAACTTATAAGGTAAGCGTTATTGATTTTTGGCGTTAAATTTTCATTTCAAAATGAAAATTTAAATATATAAAATTTGTGCACCTACCTAATCCTTGGTAGATCCTGATAATTTAATTTTTATCAGCATACTTGGGATGATTATATGATTTAACCATAAATTTTCTGAGAATAAATTAATGCGTAGCATTATCCGGATTAAAGAGCTTGTTAATAAAGTTATTGATCCCTTTCAGCAAATTTATGGTAAAATATTTGGTACTGATTAAACCGATTTGTTAATAAATATACCCAAAATGAACCGAGGACTAAAAATACTTCTAGTATTTATTTGTAGTAGTTTATATTTAAGCCATCTCAATTCCCAGGTTACTGGGGTAAAATATTTGTTAAAATATGATACTACTGCATGCCTTTATTATGCATGTATTGTCATAGATGGAGGTACAGCTACTACTGTCACTCAAAGGACACAGGCCAATGCACAGATGACGCTTATAGTTCCTTTTACGGATAGTCTGGAAATCGTTAAATTTAACATGCCAATACAGGCAAACCAATTGTATTTGGGTTTAAATCCTCAGGAATGGTCTATTTCCAATACCCTATTTGAACCAATTTCACTGCCTGGTAGTAATTTTTATTCCATAGCACCTCGACTTTCTCCTACCGCACAATATAATAATTTAAAACCCAATGACACCATTCCACTTTACAGCGTAAAGGTATTTAGAAAAGATGGAACAGTAGTTAAAAATTGCGCTGGTAATGTTCGCTTCTATATTAATGGCGTAGATCCGAATTCAAGTGCCCCCGGTATGAATGATAGTGATTTTAGCAATGGATTTACAATTGGAAGTGGAAATCAATTGTATATAGGCAATTTAACTACGGTAGGGCCACCAGATCCAATTGTTGAATATGTTTTAGCTTGTTCAGAAAATATTGATATTGACTTATCTACTAAAATATCGTTATGCCAGAGTCCTTTGGAGTTTAGCTGGACAGGACCGGGATTTACATCATCATCAGAAGATGTACTGATTCCTTCAGCAAATGCATCAAATAATGGCACTTATACGGTTACTATAACTGATAATTTAGGTTGTACTTCTGAAATAAATATTGATTCCGAGGTAAAACCTGTTGCCGGACCAGATGATATACGTTGTGGCGTGGGTGCTGTTTCACTTAATGGATCACCTTCTGGAGGCATTTGGGTGATTGAAGGCTCTAATACAACAGGTGCATCTTTAGGTGCTACATTAGGAGGAACGGCCACTGTAAATTTTAATAGCAGTGCCAGTGGCAACTTTAATTTTATATACAAAACGGCGCTTTGTTCTGATACAATGGCCGTTTCTGTCGTTTCATCATTAACAGCAATCATAGCGGGCGCAAACAGTGCTTGTTCAGGTGGAACAACGACCCTTACAGCCAGTGGCGGCACGGGATATGAATGGAGTACGGGAGACAATACCAATAGCATCGACGTAGGCCCGGGCACCTATACCGTGACTGTTTCAAATGCAAGCGGATGTACGGGCACTACCCAAAAAATAATCACAACCTCCCCATCATTAACAGCAATCATAGCCGGCGCGAACAGTGCTTGTTCAGGTGGAACAACGACCCTTACAGCCAGTGGTGGCAC
>Ga0105047_10013872_pt1 | contig 12827 bp, 10 predicted proteins | sample MAT04_FD_78384 | JGI IMG/M metagenome (GOLD analysis project Ga0105047, IMG submission 78384) | Freshwater microbial communities from Lake Fryxell liftoff mats and glacier meltwater in Antarctica - MAT-04 (megahit assembly) | ecosystem: Environmental > Aquatic > Freshwater > Ice > Liftoff... | reverse complement strand
TAGCAAAGACCTAAAAAAACGTGGTTTTAAGTTTCTAGGCTCAATCATAACTTATGCTCACCTCCAAGCTACAGGTATAATAAATGACCACCTTGCAAGTTGTTTTAGATATAAAGATTAGTCTAATTTAAATTTCTAATGTAATTCTAATGTTCTACTAATAAGTCTTTAATCCCTCCGTCTTATAATAAAAACATAGAAAATAAATAATTCACATCTACCCAATAAAAAATTAGGAGGAATTTATATGACAATAAATTTAGAACAAATTGATGAGTTAAGAAAAAGAGCTAATGTAAGCTATGAAGATGCTAAAAATGCCTTAGAGCAAAGTGATGGAGATCTTATTTCCGCACTAGTATATCTTGAAAAGCAAAATAAAATTAATCCAGAGGAGATTCGCTCTAGTGAAAGTAATTTCTTGAGAAAAGTAAAAAAAATTATCAAAAAAGGTAACGAGACAAAATTAATAGTTAAAAAAGATGATGTCGTAGTATTAAATATTTGTGTAACGCTAGTAACTATAATAACTATAGCAGCTACACCCTTAGTAATTGTAGCACTATTAGTCGCCTTAGCAACTAACCATAAAATAAGAATTCAAAAGAAAGATAATGATGATTTAGAAGTAAGCAAGATTTTTGATAAAATGTCCGTTGCTGTTAATAAAGTAACTACAAAAATTAAAGAAGAATTGAAAACTGAATAATAACCTAGTAACCTACATTTCATATATGTAGGTTACTTTTTTTAAAACATTATATTTCAAATATATAAAGCCAATTGTCTGCAATTATATATAAAATAATATATAATAAAACTATCTTTATTAAAGATAGTTTTCGCACATGCTTTTTCCATGTTACTTTCTAGAAAAATTATGTGCGCTAGTTGGTCGTTAATATAATATATTTTGGGGGTTAATCTATATATGAGTGGACAAAAGATTTTAATAATTGAAGATGAGATAAAAATAGCACGTTTTCTTGAATTAGAACTAACTTATGAGGGTTATAGCGTTAATCAATGTCATGATGGCCGCGAGGGCTTAGATAAAGCCCTTAATGAAATTTTTGATATAATAATCCTTGATGTTATGTTACCCTCTTTAAATGGACTAGAGGTATTAAGAAGATTAAGGCAAGTGTCGTCAGTTCCTATTATAATGTTAACTGCCAAGGATGAAATAATGGATAAAGTTATGGGTCTTGATATAGGAGCAGATGACTATATGACAAAGCCTTTTGCTATTGAAGAATTACTAGCAAGAATAAGAACAGCTTTAAAAAAAGCACCTGTATTTAAGGAAATCACTAATATATTGTCTGCAAATGAACTTTCCATAGACTTAGATGGACATATGGTTACCTTTAGAAATGATCCTATAGAACTAACTAAGACAGAATTTGATTTACTTAAATACCTAATAGAAAATAAAAATATTGTTCTTACAAGAAATAAAATTATAGATACAGTATGGGGATATGAATATATGGGCGATACTAATGTAGTAGATGTGTACATTCGATATTTAAGAAGTAAAATAGATGATAGATTTAACAAGAAACTTATTTATACTGTGCGAGGGGTGGGATATCTTTTAAAAGATGAATAATTCAAAATTTATCTTTAGGCTTATATTGCAATACTTGCGATTTCTCTTAAAAGCAACAAAAATGATACTGAGTTTTATGCCAAAATTAACAAAGAGACTAATTTACGAAATTAACAAGCGCTTAAGATTCTCAATTAGTTTTAAAATGACCGCAGTATATACGATGATTTTTTCTATTTCACTTTTCCTATTAAGTGTTGGTTTAATTATAAGCTTTAGATTCTTTCTACTTAACGAAGTTCAAAATGAACTTAATAAATATAGTGCAGTAGCTGTTAATTATGCTAAATTAGACAAAGACCTTCAGAGCTTTAACGTTAGTATTTTTTCTAATATAAACTATGTAACATTTAGTGTTTTTGATGAAAGTGAAAATCTTGTTTATTCTACCCAAAAGAATAAAAATGATATATCTTTTCATAAAAATACATCTCCTTCACCTGTTATTAACAATTTAAATCAACAATTTGTTTTTGTTACTACTAAGCTAGATCACAATAATAAAATTATTTTCCTTCAATTTTCTAAAAATATTACTAAGGAAAATGAATATTGGGGTATTTTCTCACTAATAATTTTTTTGGTAAATATAATTTCTTTAATTGTCAACTTAGTTATCGGCTCTAAAGCCAGTAAAAAAATGCTTCTACCCATAAAAGACATGACAAAAACCACAGAAGCTATTTCAATTAGTGCTTTAGAAACTAGACTTAATGTTAGTACTTCTCATGATGAACTAAAAGATTTAGCTCAAACTATTAATAAAATGCTAGATGGCATTCAAACCTCCTATGAACAGCAAAACCAATTTGTATCAGATGCTTCCCATGAGCTTCGAACTCCAATAGCTGTTATTCAAGGCTATGCGAACATGCTATACCGTTGGGGAAAAGATGATAAAGAAGTTTTAGAGGAATCTATAACTGCTATAAGGGGGGAAGCTGAGGATATGCAACTATTAGTAGAAAAGCTCTTATTTCTTGCAAGAAGTGATAAAAACACTCAAAAAATACAAAAAGAGTATTTTCACATTAATGAATTAGTAGACGAAATTATAAAGGAAACTAAATTAATTGATGCTTTCCATGAAATTAAAACTGATTTAAATGAAAAAGCATCTATTTATGCAGATAAAAAATTACTTAAGCAAGCATTAAGAGTTTTTATTGATAATAGTATAAAATATAACCCAAAGGGTGGAACTATTATTTTAAATAGCTATATTAAAAAGAAGAATCTAATGATTGAAATTATAGACACAGGAATAGGTATTACTAAAGAAGAACTTCCCTTTATTTTCAATAGATTCTACAGATGTGATAAGTCAAGAGCAAAAGAAAGTGGTGGCACAGGCCTAGGCTTATCTATTGCAAAGTGGATTATTGGTAAGCATAACGGCTCCATTGTAGTAGAAAGCAGACCTGAAATTGGAACAACCATAAAAATTGGGCTTCCAATAAAAACAAAGTAGAACTAATGTATAGTACCAATAAATAGAAAAGCAGTAGTGCATTTTCATGCACTACTGCTTTTCTGTATACAAGTCTAATAAACTTTTAAAGATTGACTTTTAAAGTTTATTAAATTAGTAAATCTATTTTTCGAATACATTTATATACATTTGCTTAAGTTCGCTTATTAATGGGTATCTTGGATTAGCTCCTGTACATTGATCATCGTAAGCTTGCTCACTCATATGATCTAAGGTAGCATAGAATTTCACTTTAGATACTCCTGCTTCACTTATTGTCATAGGAATATTAACCTTAGCTTTTAATTCATCAATAGCTTTAATTAATAATTCTATTTTTTCGTCTTCTGTGTTTCCACCTAATTGTAAATAGTCAGCAATTTTTGCATATCTCCATTTAGCGTTTGGATATTTATATTGTGGAAAAGCTGCTTGTTTTATTGGGTTATCTACAGCATTGAATCTTATAACCTCATTAATTAATATTGCATTAGCGATGCCGTGTGGTACATGATGCTCTGCTCCTAATTTGTGTGCCATTGAGTGACATACTCCTAGAAATGCATTAGCAAATGCCATACCAGCCATTGTTGAAGCATGAGCCATTTTCTCTCTTGCTTTTATATTAGTAGTACCCTCATTGTAAGCTTGAGGTAAATATTTGAATATTAATCTCATTGATTCTAGCGCCAAGCCATTAGTAAATTCTGATGCAAGTACCGACACATAAGCTTCTATACCATGAGTTAAAGCATCTATACCTGAAGCTGCTGTTAAACTCTTTGGCATATACATCATGAGTTCTGCATCTACTATAGCCATATCTGGTGTCAACTCATAATCAGCTAATGGATATTTAACTCCAGTTTTCTCATCTGTGATAACTGCAAATGGAGTTACCTCAGAACCTGTACCTGCTGATGTTGGAATTGAAACCATCATAGCTTTTTCACCCATTTTAGGGAATGGATAAACCCTCTTTCTAATATCCATAAATCTCATAGCTAAATCTTCAAATCTTACTTCTGGATGTTCATACATTACCCACATGATTTTAGCTGCATCCATTGGTGACCCACCACCAATGGCAATAATTGTATCTGGATTAAATATCTCCATTTCACTAGCACCTTTTTTTGCTATAGCAAGAGTCGGGTCTGGTTCTACGTCATAGAATATCTTAAACTCCACTCCAATTTCTTCTAACACATGTGTAACTTTATCTACATATCCTAAATCGTAAAGGACCTTATCAGTTACTATAAATGCTTTCTTCTTATTCATTTCCTTTAATTCTTTTAATGCTACTCCTAGGCTACCATATTTAAAATAAACTTTTTCTGGTGCTCTAAACCAAAGCATATTTTCTCTCCTCTCAGCTACACTCTTTACATTCATTAAATGTTTAACTCCAACGTTCTCAGATACAGAGTTTCCACCCCATGATCCACAACCTAGTGTTAATGAAGGAGCTAACTTAAAGTTATATATATCGCCTATAGCTCCTTGAGCTGCTGGCATGTTTATTATAACTCTTCCTGTTTTCATCCTTGCACCAAACTTCGCTATTCTATCTTCAGACTTAGTCCTATGTGTATACAATGATGAAGTATGTCCAAACCCTCCAAGTTCAACAAGTCTTGCTGCCTTTGTTATTGCTTCATCAAAAGTTTTAACCTTATACATAGCAAGTACTGGTGATAATTTTTCGTGTGAAAATGCTTCTTCAAGTTCTACAGATTCAACTTCTCCTATAATAATCTTTGTTTCTTCAGCAACTTTCACTCCTGCCATTTCTGCTATTCTATAAGCAGATTGCCCTACTATATTTGAATTTAAAGCTCCATTAGTTAATATTATTTTTCTCACTTTATCTACTTCTGCTTCTTTAAGAATATAAGCTCCTCTTTCGGCAAACTCATTTCTAACTTCATCATAGATTTCTTCCATAACCAACACCGATTGCTCCGAAGCACATATTACACCATTATCAAAACTCTTAGAAAGTAAAATTGAGTTTACAGCCATTTTAATTTCAGCTGTTTCGTCAATAATTGCAGGAGTATTACCTGCACCAACCCCGATAGCTGGTTTTCCTGATGAATAAGCAGCTTTAACCATTCCTGGGCCTCCTGTTGCAAGTATTATATCTGCTTCTCTCATAACAACTCCAGAAAGTTCTACTGAAGGCTCATCTATCCAAGCAATTATACCTTTTGGTGCACCAGCTTTAACTGCTGCATCAAGTATTATTTTAGCTGCTGCAATAGTAGACTTTTTACCTCTTGGATGTGGGGAAAAAATGATACCATTTCTAGTTTTTAATGCTATAAGGGCTTTAAATATGGCTGTAGATGTTGGATTTGTAGTTGGCACAATAGCTGCTATAACTCCTATTGGTTCTGCTATTTTTGTAATACCAAAGGATTTGTCTACATCTATAACTCCACAAGTTTTTTCATCTTTATATTTATTATATATATATTCTGAAGCAAAATGGTTTTTTATAACCTTGTCCTCTACAATTCCCATACCTGTTTCTTCTACTGCCATTTTTGCTAGATCAATTCTTGAATTATTGGCTGCCATAGCTGCCTGTCTAAATATTTCATCTACCTGCTCTTGAGTGTAAGTAGAAAATTCCTTTTGAGCTATTCTAACCTCTTTTATTCTAATCATTAATTCTTCAACGTTTGTTACTTTCATATGCTACACCTCTTTCAATAATAATAGATTACATTAATGGTTAACTTTGAATATTAATATTTTATTTATTGACTAGGATTTTTTTGTTCGTTAATTTAAGGTGATTTTTTGTTTTGAATTTTTGATTCTTGTTTATATGTTAATTATATCACAAAGTTTTATTAATTGTAAATAGTTTTATTGTAGTTATTATAATATAAGTTTATAATACTTACACCTTAAAAAAATATTTTTATAGCTTATATACAGTGTTTTGTATCATTCCTCATTACTTACTTTATTTTTTAATAATTTATATAGAAGATCAAAGTTTGTTATTTTTTAAACAATCTTAACATTGAATACAATGAAATTAAGAAATTATTCAATTAATTGCCAATATATAAAAAAAGACAGTATATGGTATAATTACCTTGTACTGTCTTTTATATTTTTTTTATATATTGTTTTTTAAAGCTCCAAATATATTTCCTACAGATTTATCTCATTAAGTAATGTTTTAAGTTTTAAAAGTTCTTCTTTAGATAGAGTAACCCCTTTTCCCATTTTCTCATGTTCTGGGGACCAATCTCTAATGTCATACTTAGCTTCCTTATCATTCCAACTTATAAGATTTAACTCTTTTCTCCATGATTTACTTGATTCTGAAAGCTCTCCTAAAGTTTCTTTTATTTCATATTTAATATCTGCCACATTAAAACCTCCATTATTAATTTTATTCTATTATAATTGGTCTATAAGTACACAACTAATATTATATTATTTTATCACAAAAAGCTATAATTCAAAATTTTCTTAGAAATAAATTACCTTATATTTGTATATTGTTTTACACACACTATACTTATGTGATATGATTAAATATGGGTTCGTTCCAACATCTATTGAAATTATGTATTTATTTAATAAGATGTTTTAACAAACATTTTAAATATTGTTTATAGTTTTTATTTAAAATACAAATTCTACATTTATTGGTATAATTATATTAATGAGGAGTGATATTATGCATATAAGATTAGGGTACGTAGCTACGGCTTTAAAGGTAGCAAAAATAACTTCTGCCAGCACAGTAACTTATTCTACATATACTAAACAATCGACAGATAGGGATAAACTTGAAAAACTACAGAAGGTAGCAGTATCAAACGTTAATGATTTGTACAAAATTTTAGAGCACACTGTAAAAAACGATGTCCATTTTTATAGAATAACTTCTGCTTTAATCCCTTTAGCAACTCATCCTGAAGTTACAGATTGGGAATTTAGAAGAATTTTAAAAATGGATTTTGAATGGCTTGGTAATTATATCAACAATAACAATTTAAGAGTAGATACTCATCCCGATGAATCTAACGTTATAAATAGTTCTAAAGAAGAAGTAATCAAAACTACTGAAAAAAATCTTTGGTTCCATGCAAATCTTTTTTCAGATATTAATTATCCTTTAGGAAAGATGGTACTACACATTGGTGGTAAAGAAGGCGGAAAGCTTGCTGCTACAGAAAGATTCTTCAAGAATTTTAATAACTTACCAAAAGAAATAACAAAGTTATTAATATTTGAAAATGATGACAAAAGCTTTACTACAAAAGAAGTATTGAATATATGCAAAGAAATAAAAGTACCTATGGTACTAGATGTACATCATCATAACTGTAACAATGGTGGAGATGAATTAGAACCTATGTTAGAAGATATATTTTCCACTTGGGTCAACGAACTTCTACCTGTAAAAGTACATTTTTCGAGCCCTAAAACTGGAGAAAAAGATAAAAAACATGCTGATTACATTGATGCAGAAGCCTTCATAGAGTTCGTTGAAAAATGCATTCCACTAGAAATAGACGTAGACATAATGATAGAAGCAAAACAAGCAGATTTGGCTTTAGTTCAGCTTTTAGAAGAAGTTAAAAGTCTTAAGCCTGAATGGAATTGGTCTGATAATAGTACATTAGAATTTAAATAAAGTTGCACAACACAAAGAAAAGACTTCAAGAATATAAATATCTTGAAGTCTTTTCTATTTCCTTCAAAAAACAGTATTTTCAATTGCAATTCCACCTACAATTAAAAATAGAATGAAAGTTAATACTGTTTTAAAATACCTCTCAGAAGTTACTTCTCCGTGATGTACCAATTATTATTGCTCTAAAATATAACAAAAAAATATAAATTTAATAATTCTATGAAAATAAATGCTTATCTCTCAAAACGGCAATATTAAAACGTTTTCATTGCATTAAGGGCTCAAATCACACTTTTCTTATAAGTGAAAAAATGTTATTATACCTCAGTGAGACAAAAATATCACAATAGTAATATTTTTGACTCAATTTTTGTAAGTTATAAGCTATAAATCATTTTCTAATAATAAAAATATTTATAACTTAATACAAAATATAATTAATGGGGGTAAAATAATGGCTCAATTATCTGAAAAAAAAGGAGTTAAGACCACTCCTAAGTCCACTGCGAACAAAGGTTTATTAATATTTTTTTTGTTGTTTTTTATAGGTGCTGCACTCATTTTAATACCCAGCATAAATCATAACGTATCAACTGGTATTTCAGCAATTAATGCTGAAAGTAGTACAGTTCATCAAGCTGCTCTACAAAATAGTACAATTTTTGATACATTAAAATATGAACGTTCCATTCATATTTTAGCAATGCTACTTGTTGGTTTTGGTTTCCTTATGGTTTTCATAAGAAATCATGGCTATACTTCAATTACCGCAACATTTCTTGTAGTAAGTATAGCTATCCCAATGTATATGATTATAAAAAGTTTTGGTGGAGAAGGTTTTTCTATGTCTACTATAAGTATTGATACACTTATTTTTGCAGAATTTGCTGCTGCAAGTTTGCTTATAGCAATTGGTGCTCCTCTTGGACGTTTAAAAATGGATCAATATATCATAATGGGGTTATTATTCGTACCAGCTTACATATTTAATGAATGGCTTGTTCTTGAAAGCGGCATATTTAAAGGCTTCCTTGATACTGGCGGTTCGATTGTTATACATGCTTTTGGGGCCTACTTTGGATTAGGCGTTGTAGCAAATACTTATTCTAAATTTAAAAATGACGCAGTCTGTGAAAATAATCCAAGTTCTAATCAACTTTGCCTACTTGGGAGTATGATATTATGGCTTTTCTGGCCATCCTTTACAAGTGCAATAGTAGCTCCAGAAAGAGTTGTATTAACTGCAATAAATACTGTTTTTGCCCTATGCGGTGCAACACTCGCAACATACATATTCTCAAAGATAATCAGAGGTAAAATAGAAATAGAAGACATAGCAAATGCTGCCCTTGCCGGTGGCGTGGCAATTGGTTCTACTTGTGATATGACAACACCTGGATATGCTATGCTTATAGGAATCGCTGCTGGAGCGCTTAGTGTAGTTGGCTATAGTATTATTGCACCCAAGCTACAAAAGCTTATAAAGGGAACCGATACCTGTGGGATTAACAATTTACATGGTATGCCTGGAATACTTGGAGGTATCGTCGCAATATTTATAACTGGAAATGCTGAAATTCAGATGCTTGGAATATTTGTTACTGTAGGAGTAGCTTTCATATGTGGACAACTTACTGGTGTCGTTATCAGCTTACTTGGTAAAAAAGAGATTCCATATAGTGATGAAGATGAGTTTTTCGTTGAGGGATAGAATGAATTTCAAATAAAAAAACTCTTATCCTCTATATCATAGAGGATAAGAGTAAAATATAAATGTAACCATAATTTTAATTCTAGATTAGAATCCAATAATAGTTCTAAATATGTAATATAAAAGAGGCATGAAAATAGCTGGAAGCATGTTACCAACTTTTATTCTTTTAATTTCCAACATGTTTGCACCAATTGCTACAATTACTAATCCACCAATAGAAGACATTTCATTTACTACAGAAGGTATAAAAAATTCTTTCATAAGAGAAGCAGTTAAAGTTATAATACCTTGATAGATAAAAACTGAAATGGCAGAAAAGCATACTCCTATTCCTAAAGAAGATGAAAAAATAATTGCTGATATACCATCTATTAGTGATTTAGCATAAAGTATACTATGATCATTAGTAAGACCACTCTCTAATGAACCCATTATGGCCATTGCTCCTACACAATATACCAAACTAGCTGTTACAAATCCATTAGCTAATCCATTTTGTTTTGAAAATTTTCTTTCTAGCCAAGCTCCAATATTTTCTATACCCTTTTCAATTTTCATTATTTCACCAATCAGTGTTCCTAATGTAAGACAAATAATTAATAACAATATATTATTTACCTGAAGTGCACTTTTTAGTCCAATTAGAATTACAGATAGCCCTAGTGCCTTCATAATTGTCTCATTGTATGCACCAGAAATTTTATTTTTAAATACTGAACCTGTTAGTCCACCAACTAATATTGATAACGAATTTACAATTGTACCCAACATAAAGATCCCCTCCATTATTTTCATAACATTAAGAATAATTATAAACGTAAATATTGATCTTTTCCACTAAAAGACACCAGTTTATTAGAATTTTTTTCTAATAAACTGGTGTCTATACTTATATACTTTTGTTTTTAATATAAAACTTTCTAAGAATATCATATAAATCCATTCACACCTTTGAATTAACTCTAGCCAAAGCATTATTTCATTTATGGAGTATTTCTTTCATAAGCTTATTATAACTAACCCAGAAATTAAGGATATATTTATAAACTCTTTATTTATCAAAAAAATTAAAACCCTCATTTTTATGTGAGGGTAAAATAAAAAAATATTTTTTAATTATGGTAATAATCAAGAACTTTATTTTTGTTTGGGATAATATCTTTTAAAAGCATCTTCATAACCTTCTGGTTTTTGAAATTCTTGAACTTCACTTATATAAGTTTTCTTTCCTAACTTTTTTTTTTCCGTTCTTACATGTCTATTATTATCACTATCCAAAATATCGCCTCCAATTAATTTCCCACAAAGTAATAAAAATGTTGTGTGTATTACTTTGTTTGCTTATAGTATTGCCAATAATAGATAATATATATATTTATTTAAATACTATTTATAATAAATCTCTATGAACTTTTTGGGAACACTAAGCATTAAATTTGAATGTTTAAATTATAATCGTATTAATATAATTTAATTAGTATATAAATTTGGTTATATATGTAAACTAATTGTATTATTTCTAGTTTATTCATGAACATACTTTAACTCAATAGTATGGTTTTACAGTTTATACATAGTATAATCTGTCGTTTCATGTTAAAATAAATCTATTATATTGCCAAATCTCCTAAAAGGAGAACGGGGGATTTCCTTATGGGGTGAATCTCTTATCTAGAGTAGGGTGCCTTTAACCCGAATCCGTCAACTAACCTCGCAGGCTTATAAAGGAGGACTCGTTATTATTAAATTAAATTTAAAAACTACTTTGTTAGCTTTAGCCTTAACTTTAGTTAGTAGCAGCTCTGTATATGCTGCTTCATATAAAGTAAAATCAGGTGATACATTAGGTGGTATCAGCAAAGCTTACAACACAACTACTAATTATTTGATGAAAATCAATAAATTATCAAAGGACACTATATATTCAAAACAAATACTAAATGTTCCAACTAACACTTATAATGTAGTTAAAGGTGACACTCTATATTTCATAGCAAAAAAATATAATTTGCCACTGGATAAACTAACAGTTGCAAATGCTAAGTTGAGTGATACTATTCACCCAGGTGATGTAATTAAAATTCCAAATGTTCAAGTTGCTTCGACAAAGAATGTTAAAACTGCTTCAACAAAAGAAAAATCTACTCCATTGACTACCTCTAAATCTATCTCGTATTCTAAGAGTGACGTAGACTTATTAGCTAGACTAATAAATGCTGAAGCTAGTGGTGAGAGCTACAATGGAATGCTCGCTGTAGGAGGTGTTGTAGTTAACAGAGTTCAAAGTTCTAAGTTCCCTGCTAATATTAGTGGAGTAATTAACCAACGAAGCAATGGCTACTATCAATTTTCACCAGTATTAGATCATAGAATTAATGAAGTTGCTAGTGCAGCGGCAACTAAAGCAGCATACGAATCTCTAAAAGGAACAGACCCAACTAATGGTGCTTTGTACTTTTATGAAAATACTATAACAAACAAATGGTTAACTTCAAAGAAGGTAGCTATTGTAATAGGCAACCAAACATTTGCTTATTAATGCATACATTTTAATTATAACAATATAAAAAACTTCCACTAATTGTGGAAGTTTTTTATATTGTTATAATTTTTTTATATAAGTGTTAAATGAGTAGTATATCTGTTTGAATTTTCGTTTTTCACTAGTTGAAACTTTTTGCCATTGCATATTATTATCTAAATTCTCTAATACACTATCATAAACATGGTCTTTGTATATTTTAGTTATGTATGCTCTATCACAATGTGAAATTAATTGAGCATAAATTGATTCCCCACCTATTATGAATATATCTTCATCCTTATACTTTTTAAGTTCTATAAAAAGTTCCTCCAAAGAATAGCATAAAATAACACCTTCACACTTGATTTTTTTGTTTTTGGTAAGCACTATATTAATTCTTTGTTCAAGTGGATTCTTATTAGGTAATGATTCAAATGTAGTTCTTCCCATTACAATGATTTTCCCCTGTGTTTTCTCTTTGAAGTATTTCATATCTTCAGGTATTCTCTCTAATAATTCTAAGTTATTTCCAATTCCCCACTTTAAATCAACTGCTGCTATTAAATTCATTTATGCCTCCCTAAAATTTCTCTATAAAAATTATATCAAATATCTATAAGAAAATCAAAAAAAAATAAAACAAGCAATTGTATAATCAATATATATTGATTATACAATTGCTTGTTTTATTTTTTTGACTATTAGTCTCTCAAAATTAAACAGAAAATAGGTTACGAGTAATTACAGTAGATATTTTTGAAAAATAAATTAATATCTTTCTTTTTGCATAGACCGAAGTCTTTGCATCTACTCCCTAGAAAGGAGGTG
>Ga0105047_10013871_pt1 | contig 12828 bp, 12 predicted proteins | sample MAT04_FD_78384 | JGI IMG/M metagenome (GOLD analysis project Ga0105047, IMG submission 78384) | Freshwater microbial communities from Lake Fryxell liftoff mats and glacier meltwater in Antarctica - MAT-04 (megahit assembly) | ecosystem: Environmental > Aquatic > Freshwater > Ice > Liftoff... | reverse complement strand
GCCGGAAGCCGTGCGCGAAAACCAGCACAAAATCCACGACTACCTCAGCCGGCACACCGGTTCGGCCCTCGGCGTCCCCGGCCGGTACCTCGTGTACTTCGGCATCCTCGGGATGATCGGCTTCATGCTCCTGAGCTGGGCGAAGAGCTTCGAAGCCAAGGACGACGAACCGAGTAAGCGCAAACTCGTCGGCCTCAGCGCCCCCGGCATCATCGTCTGGGCGCTGCTGATGACCTTCTTCGCCACCGACTGGGTCATGTCGATCGAGCCGACGTGGGCGTCGAGCATGTTCCCGATCGTCTTCGGCATGAACCAGTTCCTCACGACGTTCGCCTTCAGTACGTTCCTCTTTTACGCGCTGACGCGCGGCCAAGCCGACATCCTCGCCATCGTCAAAGACAAGTTCCGCATCGACATCGGCAGCTTGATGCTCGGCTTCACGATGGTCTGGAGCTACGCCAGCTTCTGCCAGTACATGCTGATCTGGGCCGGCAACCTGCCGGAGGAAATCCCCTACTACATCAAGCGCGGTGGCGGCACCGAGCCGAACGGCTGGCTCTACCTCGCCTACTTTTTAATGATCTTCCACTGGCTGACACCATTCATCGTGCTGCTATTCCGGGAGATCAAATTGAACCCGAAGGCGATGCAGTGCATGACCGCCCTGCTATTAATCGTATGCGCGTCGGACGTGGTGTGGTGGCTCGTGCCAGCCGTGCCGCACGAGCACGGGAATCTGCACGTGATCATGGCGTTCGCCGCGATCGTCGGCGTCGGCGGCCTCTGGGGCTTGGCGTTCAGCCGGGAACTCTCGAAGGCGCCGATCTTGGTGAACAACAGCGAAGGGAAGTTCCTGGCGACTTGGGGACAGCACCACTGAGACCGGGGCGAGCCGCGTTGCGTGAGCACGCGGAGTTTTCACGGAGATGAACATGAGCGATACGCCGCAGAAACCGACGCACGAAGAAACGCCGTTGAACCAGTTGTGGGTCGCTATGACCGGCGCCTCGGCGGGTCACGGCGAAGCGCCGCCCGGACTCGACGACAAAGCCGCGGCGGTCGGGCACGAACCGGACGCCTTCGGCCTCAAGGGCATCGTCGCGATTCCCATCGCCATCGTGCTCGTGCTGATCATGACCTACCTCGTGGTCACGGGCGTCTTCGCTTATGTGAAGTCGCCGCAAGACAACCTCGCGGCCCAAGGCCAGAAGCCTTACAACGAGCGAGTCGGCCGGATCAGTTCGACCGATCCGCACGCCGTCGATGGCCAGGCGAACACGGCCGTGCCGCAGCCGCGCCTCGAATACATGAAGCAAGTCGAAGACACCCGGCCAGGCCAAACGCAGGTCGATCCGCCGTACCTGCGCAGCTTCGCCCCGGCCGAAGGGGGCAACAACCCGCCCGAAATATACCCGCAATACTTCCTGCCGGAGAATTTCGTGGACCCGACGAGCGGGAAGAAATCGCTGCTCGAATCCGAGTGGGTGTCGAAAGAAAAGGGGATCGCCCAGATTTCCATCAAAGACGCCATCATGATTTTGACTACTACCAAGAAACCCAAAACGGGTGCGGCCGTGCCGGTGATCGGCACCCTTGGCCAAGCGAAGCTCAGCACCGGCGGCCGCGGCGGCCCGTCCGAACCGCCGGCCCCGCCGAAAAACGCCCCCCATAACCACAACCACTAATCGGATCTTCCATGCGTCGGCTCTTCACGATTTCTGTAGCGGCTCTGCTGGCGTTCGCCGGCACGCACGCCGCCGCGCAGAATGTGGGGTCTTACGGCATGGCCCCGAAGCCGGGCGAGTTCGACCCGAACACCCGCGGCCCGCTGACGGTCAAGCAAAACTTGGGGGCCATGGTTCCGCTCGATGAAGTCTTCCACGACCACGACGATAAACCGGTGACGCTGCGGTCGATCATGGCCGGCAAGCCGACGATTCTGGTGCCCGCGTACTACCGCTGCCCGAAGATGTGCAACGAGGTTTTGAACGGCTTGCTGAAAGTGCTGCGGGAACTCCAAGCCGCCGATCCCGAGTTCGCGGCGGGGCGGGCGTTCAACGTCGTGACTTTCAGCGTCGATGCCCGCGAACCGTTCGCCCTCGCCCGCAAGAAACGCGAAGAATACTTGAAGCAGTACGATGGCCGCGATCCCAATGAGCCGGGCTGGTGGTTCCTCACGGCGAGCTCCGGCCAGTTTTCGGATGTCGCCGAGTCGCAGCAAAAGATCCGCCGCGTCACCAACGCCGTCGGCTATCCGTTCATCGTCGCCGACCGCAAGGTCGAGAAGAACGCCGACGGTGTCGAATGCGTCGAGAACGACTGGGGCGAACTCGTCCCGCTCGGCAATAATCCCCGGCCGCAAGGTTCGAAAGAACGGGACATCCAACACTCCGCGGCCATCATGTTGATCACGCCGGACGGGAAAATAGCCCGGTATTTGTCCGGCGATTATTACGAAAAGACGACGATGCGGTTGTCGCTCATCGAAGCCTCGCAGGGAACTATCGCACCGACGAATAAAGACTACTTCGCGCAGCTGTGCATGGCCTACGATCAAAAGTCCGGGCACTACAAACCGAGCATGCGAATCTTGGGCATCGTCGCCGCGCCGTTCGTGCTATTGATCTTCGGCATCGCCTACCTGACGCTGCGGAAAGCCCGGCGAGAAACGAAACTGACTCTGACGACGGAACCGATTTCGACCGATCACCCGCAGGGGCTCGCCTGATGTTTGCGTTCATGGATACGCCGCTGCTGCCCGAGCAAGCCTCGGAGTTCTCGAAAGAGTACGACGTGCTCTTTTGGTACATCACGGGCGTCAGCGCCTTGGGTGCCAGCGTCGTCTACGGGCTCTTGATCTACTGCTGCTTCGCCTTCGCCAAGAAGGACGGCGTCGCCCCCAAACGGATCCTCGGCTCCAACAAACTCGAGTTCCTCTGGACGATCATCCCGCTGATGTTCTTCCTGTCGTTCTTCGTGTGGGGCGTCCGCCAGTACGACTACGCCATCAACCCCCCCGCCGAGACGGCCGACCGCGAGTACACCGTCGTCGGCAAACAGTGGATGTGGAAAGTGCAACATCCCACCGGCCACCGCGAAATCAACGAGATCACGCTGCAAGAAGGCGTCGCCGTGAAGATCACGGGCACCAGCGAAGACGTCATCCACGACTTCGGCATCCCCGCCTTCCGCAGCAAGTTCGACGTCATCCCCGGCCGCTACACGACCGCGTGGTACAAACCGATCAAAGTCGGCTCGTACCACTTGTTCTGCGATCAATACTGCGGCCAAGGGCACTCGCAGATGGTCGGGAAAGTGCACGTCCTCAGCCAAGAAAATTACGCGGCGTGGCTCGAAGGCCTCTACCGCGTCCGCGACGGCAAGAACCCGGTGGACGGCTCGCCCGCATGGGAAGGCCGCAAGCTCTTCCTGAAATTGCAGTGCATCAACTGCCACAATCGGGAAAGTGAATCGCGGGCCCCGACGCTCGAAGGTATTCACAATACGAAGCGGGCGCTGTTGGGCGGGTCGACCGTCGTCGCCGACGATACTTACCTCCGCAATTCGATCCGCAACCCGATGCTGCAAGTCCGCGACGGGTGGAAGCCGATCATGCCGGCCTACACGCGGGCCCAAGTGACCGAAGAGGAATTGTTGAACGTGATCAGTTATTTGAAGTCGCTCAAGCCGGGCGACTTGCCGAGCCGGTCCGAGATGAGCCCGGCGCCCGTCGGGGCGCCGAACATCCCCGATCCGGCGGTTCCCCCAGTCCCCGCACCCACGACAGGAGGGACGCGCTAATGGCCGATATTCTGCTCGAACCCGCCCGACTCGATTACACCCCGCAGATGCTGCCGGAGCCGGAAGTTTCGTTCGAGAAACACCCGGAGCACAAGCACTACCTCAACCACGAATACGGCCTGCTGTCGTGGCTGCTGACGGTCGACCATAAGCGGATTGGCCTGATGTACTTGGTGTCGGTGTCGATCTTTTTCATGTTCGGGGGCATCGCCGCCGGCTTGGTTCGTACCAACCTGATCACGCCGACCGGGGCGATCCTCGAACTCGACCAGTACAACAAGGCGTTCACCGCCCACGGCACGATCATGCTGTTCTTGTTCCTCATCCCGGTGATCCCCGGGGTGCTCGGGAACTTCCTCGTGCCGATGATGATCGGCGCGAAGGACATGGCCTTCCCGAAGTTGAACCTCGCCAGTTACTACGTCTGGGCGGCCGGGGCGCTCTTCTTCGTCTGGCAGCTCATCGTCGGCGGGCTCGACACCGGTTGGACGCTCTACCCGCCGTACAGTTCGAAATACAGCCACACGAGCGTCATGTACGCCGGCCTCGGGATCTTCATCACCGGGTTCAGCAGCATCTTGACGGCGCTGAACATCATCGCGACCGTCCACAAGATGCGCTGCCCCGGCATGACGTGGGGCCGGTTGCCGCTGTTCGTCTGGGCCATGTACGCCACCAGCGTCATCCAGTTGCTCGGTACACCGGTGATCGCCGTGACCGTGGTGATGCTCGCCGTCGAACGCATGGTCGGCGTCGGTATCTTCGACCCGAACCTCGGCGGCGACCCGATCTTGTTCCAGCACATGTTCTGGTTCTACAGCCACCCGGCCGTGTACATCATGATTCTGCCGGGGATGGGCGTCATCAACGAAGTGCTGACCTGCTTCGCCCGCAAGAATATCTTCGGCTACAAGGCCGTGGCGTGGAGCAGCGTCGGTATCGCCGTCGTCGGCTTCCTCGTGTGGGGCCACCACATGTTCCTCGCGGGCCAAGGCTACTACCTCGCCATGGTCTTCGCCCTGCTCACGATGCTCGTCGCCGTGCCCTCGGCCATCAAAGTCTTCAACTGGACCGCGACCCTGTACGGCGGCAGCATCACCTTCCAGGCGCCGATGCTGTTCGCCCTCGGCTTCATCATCCTGTTCACCATCGGCGGCGTGACCGGGCTGTTCCTCGGCACCCTCGGTACCGACATCCACCTGCACGATACGTACTTCGTCATCGCCCACTTCCACTACACGATGGTCGGCGGGATGATGTTCGCCTGGCAGGCGGGCCTCCACTTCTGGTGGCCGAAGATGACCGGCAAGATGTACTCCGACTTCTGGAGCCGTTTGGCCGCGATCGTCATGCTCGTCGGCTTCGCGCTGACGTTCCTGCCCCAGTTCGCCGTCGGCTACTTGGGCATGCCGCGCCGCTACCCGAACTACCCGCCAGAGTTCCAGATCTACAACGTGCTGTCGACCGCCGCAGCCTATGTCCAAGGCATCGGTTACCTAATGCCGATCTTCTACCTCGGCTATTCGCTGTTCGCCGGCAAAGCCGCGGGGAACAACCCGTTCAAAGCCACGGGGCTGGAATGGCAGACGAGCAGTCCGCCGTCGCCGCACAACTTCGAAACGACCCCGCAGGTTTACTTCGGGCCGTACGAATACGCCGTCGCGGACGGGTTGAAGATCATCCCGCTGAACGACGGTAAGATCCACGACATCGTACACGAAGATCCCGATCTCGTCGGCACGACTCCGAAGGAGGCAACCCATGGCAGCTAGCACCGTGGAGGGCCCGGTCGCCCACCACTTCAACAACATGGGCCAGCAACTCGCCACCGTGCGCTTCGGCATGTGGCTTTTCCTGGTCACGGAAGTGCTGTTCTTCGGCGGAGTCTTCTGCGCCTACACCGCCTACCGCATTTGGTACCCGAAAGACTTCGAGGCCGGCAGCGCCGCGCTGAACGTCGGCATCGCGTCGGTGAATACCTTCTTGCTGCTCGCCAGCAGTTTGACGATCACCCTCGCCATCCGCGCCGCGTACGTCGGCAATCAAGGCGGGCTGATGCGGAACCTGCTTTTGACGATCGTCCTCGGCTCGGCGTTCCTCGGGTTGAAGGCGCGCGAATACTACCTCGACTACGAGGAAGGCTTGATGCCGGGGACGGCGAAGGTGATGCAGAAGCAGAAAGTCGAACAGAACGGCAAGGAAGTCGAGATCGAAGTGGCCGTGCCGAAGTTCGACATCGCCCTCGAAGAGGTGTTGAAGCGGGAGCACTTCAAAGGCGAAGCGCACAAAGACTACGACCCGAGCCGGGTGATGCTATTCTTCATGTTCTACTACAGCATGACGGGCCTGCACGTTCTGCACATGATCATCGGCATCGGGCTGCTGACCTGGCAGTTGATCCTCGCCCGCAGTGGTTTCTTCGCGCACAAGTCGCGTTACGTGTACATCGAAGTCATGAGCCTGTACTGGCACTTCGTCGATATGGTTTGGATGTTCCTGCTGCCGCTATTGTACCTCTGTGGGCCGCATACCTCCAGCCAAGCCATCGAGCAGTTCAAGATGGCCATCGGCCTCTCCCACGGCGGACACTAACCGGAGTTTCGCGATGTCCCATAATCCGCATGCCGCGGTGCACGAAGAAGAATCCGTCCACCACGAAGCGACCCCGGACGCGAAATCGTTCGTCACGTTCTTCGTGCTAGCCGGGCTGGCCCTGTTGGCTCTGTTCGTCGGCTTTTCCGATCTCGGCTCCACGAAAGTGGTTGCGAGCTTGGCCGTGTCGACGGTTCAAGCTTGTGTGCTGGCGTACTTCTTCATGGATCTCCGCTCGGCCGACAAACTGACGTGGCTCGTCGCCGCGGCCAGTATTTTTTGGACGTTCTTGATGTTCTTGTTCATCCTCACCGACTTCCTCACCCGCCACCTCGGGGTGCTGTAAGAACCGCGGCGACCATGTTGAAAAGCGAACGCAATCATCGGGGCGGGGCCGCGATCCGGGGAACCGGATTGTGCCTCGCCTTCGTACTTTCCGGGCTGCCGCTGGGCTGCGGTTCCACTCCGTCCGACGGGTACGACCCCCACCTGCGCTACGCCGCGCGGACCGATCCCGTCGTGCTGACGCCGCCGGCCGACCAACCGACCGCGGCGCCCGATCCGTTGAAGATCGACGAGTTCCTCGCGGGGTTGCCGCAGCGCGGAGCCAAAGCGGTGGTGCCGTCGGACATCCCCGCCGCCAAGCGGGAGCAGTTGAAACAAACCCTCGACGCCCTCTTCGGTACCCCGGCGGCGCCGACGATGCCCGAAGGGATCGCCGCTGTCAGTGGCTTGCCACTCGATGCGGAAACTTTGGCGAAGGGGAGCGCGAGCTACCGCGTGCGGTGCAGTTCGTGCCACGGCACGACCGGCGATGGGCACGGCATCGGTGCCGGGTTCCCGTATCCGCGCGACTTCCGCCGGGGGCAATTCAAACGGACGACCGGGATCGCGCAGAACGGCAAGCCGCGCGTCGACGATCTGCGCCGGGTGATCCGCGGTGGCGTTCCCGGCACGTCGATGCCGCTGTTCGATCTGCTACCGGACGATGGCGTCGATGCGCTGGCCGCTTATGCGATTCACCTGAGCATCCGGGGCGAAGCCGAAGAAGCGTTGATCCGCGGCCTTCACCCCGATTCCGAAGACGACATCGCCGATGTGAACGCGGCGGCGCGGACGGCGGCTGGGAAGGCCCATCGCCACTGGCTCGAAGCGCAGACCCCGGCGGCGGAGCATTCGCAACCGGAACTCGACGGCGCGGCTCTGGCGAATTCCGTTCGCCGTGGGCATCGCTTGTTCGCCAACAACGCCTGCCTGAGCTGCCACGAAGCCTACGGCCGCACGCCGACATACCGCTACGACGTGTGGGGCCTGCCGAACAAGGTACCCGACTTGACGCAGCCGGAATACCGCTGGGGCCGCGAACCGGCCGACTTGGGGCGGACGCTGAAGCACGGCATCAAACCGGCGAACATGCCCGCCGTGATTTTGAAGGACGAAGAAGTCGCCGACCTCGTGAATTTCCTACGGGCGCTGCCCTATCCGGCGAAGCTCCCCACCGATTTGGGAGTCCACAAATGAAAGCTCCCATCGCCGGTTATGTGCGAGTCTTGGCCATACTGACGTTGTTGGCCACCATCGTCTTGCTGACGCTCGGCGCACTGACGTCGTCGTTCCGGGCCGGCATGGCCGACCCGGTCTGGCCGACGGAGCCGTGGTTCCTCATCGTCAACGGGCACAAATACAACCTCGAAGAGCACCGCGGCTTCCTGCTCGAACACACGCACCGCGCGGCCGGGTTCACGGTCGGGGCGCTGGCGTCGATCCTCGCGATCGCCGCGTGGTGGAGCGGCCCGAAAAAACTCGAACGCGGCTACGGCCTCATCGCGATCGCGTTGTTGCTCGCGGTCTACGGCTCGTTCCACCGCGAGATGCACACCGCGTCGGACGCCCGCGCCGCACGGCAGGTCGCGCTGGCGAAAGGATTGACCGACGTACCGCCGCCGGAACTTTTTCCCGAAGTCACCGGTCTCGCCACCGGCGTCTTCGCGCTCTGCGTCATCTTCGCCGGGGTGCTTCACTTATTCACGAATCAGCCCGGCAAGTGGGTGCGGGCTCTCTGCGGTTGGTTGCTCGTCTGCGTGATGGCCCAAGGGTTGCTCGGCGGCTACCGGGTTTACCTCGATCAACTCGTCGGGCCGCTGCTCACGCAGATCCACGGGACCTTTGCGCAGGTCGTCTTCGCGGCGCTGTGCTGCGTCCCCGTCCTCGCGGCGGCGCCGGCACCCGAGCGGCAACTGCCGGAGTTCGAACGTCGGCGACTCGGCTGGCTCGCCTTCGCCCTGCCCGCGGTGGTGTTCGTCCAACTGATTTGGGGCGTCGTCGTCCGGCACACGGCCGACCCGCTCGCGCAACGGTTGCACATCCTCACGGCGTTCGCGGTCGTCGGCCTGGGCGTCTGGCTCGCGACGCGGGCGCTGTCCACCCCCGCCGGTCGGCGCGTGCTCGGCTTCGGCATCTGGCATCTGCTGCTGCTGTTCGCCGCGCAACTGATCCTCGGCGTCGAAGCCTACCTCGGCAAGTTCGCCGCGATGGGGTCGCAAGGCGATGTGGCGCCGATGGCCCGCCGCATCACCGAAGATGCCGCGGCGATCCGGTCGCTGCACGTGCTCATCGGCACCGCGATCTTGGCTTCGTCGGTGGCGCTGGCCGTGCGGATCCGCCGCCGGCAGGCTGCGGTCGCAATCGATGAAGAAGCGGGCGAAGTCCGAATGCGGGATGAAAGTCTTACATTAACAGCGAGCGAAACCCGATGAGTACCGCCGTGCCGAGCGTGGCCGATTTCCGTTCCGCGATGTTGGCATCGCCCACCGCGATCCGCCGGGGTCGTTCCGAAACGATGCGCAGTCGCCTCGCGGATTACGCCGAGCTTTGCAAGCCGCGCATCGCCACCATGGCGCTCGTCACGGTCGCCGTCGGCTTCTTGCTCGGTGCCGCACCCGACCTCAAAATCGAACTGCTGCTGCATACACTCGTGGGGGCCGGGGTCGTCGCCGCCGGCGGGAGTGCGTTGAACCATTGGCTCGAACGCCGGGCCGACGCCAAGATGCTGCGGACTTCGAAGCGACCGCTTGTGTCGGGCCGGTTGATTCCCGCCGAGGCGCTGGCCTTCGGCATCACCCTCAGCGTCGTCGGCGTCGGCTATTTGCTGATCGCGCTGCCGAGCCCGGCGGCGGCGATCGCGGCGGCCATCACCTGCATTCTGTACGTCGGTGTGTACACACCGTTAAAGCGCGTCACCGTATGGAACACCGTGATCGGCGCGATCCCCGGTGCGCTGCCGCCGGTCATCGGCTGGTGCGGGGCGACCGGCGGTATGGCCGCGCCGGGTTGGGCCTTGTTCGGGATTCTGTTCGTTTGGCAGCTCCCGCACTTCTTCGCCATCGCTTGGATGCACCGGGCCGACTACGCCCGCGGCGGCATGAAGATGCTCCCCGTCGTCGACAACCCCGATGGCCGCGTGACGGGAATCGCCACCGCCGGCACGGCGCTGCTCCTCGTGTTCACGACCGCCGTGCCATTCTTCCTCGACGCGGCCGGGTGGATTTACCTGATCGGCGCGCTGCCGATGGCGCTCTGGTTCTTGGCCCGCTGCATCCGTTTCGCCAACGACCGCACCGACCGCGCGGCCCGGACGGTGTTACGTGGCTCGCTCGTTTACTTGCTCGCCGTGATGACGCTGTTCGTCGCCGATGGGATTGTCCCGCGGTACTTCCAGTGAGTGACACGCCCATGTCCGCCGAACCGACCGCAACGCCGGCCGTGCGCCGCGGCCCGAAGGCTTGGATCGTCTATTTTTTCTTGATCCTCGCGATCGCCGGCTTGGCCGTGGCCATTTTCGCGCCCATCCCCAAGCGGGCCCGCACCGAACCCACGGTCGTCGAGCCGACCTCGTACTTCGACGCCCCGCAGTTCGCCCTCCAAGAGCGCTACGGCGGGGAAGTACGAACCGAGGACCTCGAAGGCAAAGTCTGGATCGCGTCGTTCGTCTTCACCCGCTGCACGACGGGTTGCCCGGCCGTCACGGCGACGATGCGGACGCTGCAAGAGGATTTGAACCTCGCGGCAACCGACGACGTCCGCCTCGTGACTTTCACCGTCGATCCGGAGAACGACACGCTCGACAAGTTGAAGAAGTACGCCGAGGTGTATCAAGCCCACGAGACGCGCTGGCTCTTCCTGACGGGGAAGGAGAAGATCGTCCGGCCGCTGTTGCAAAAAGGCTTCAAGATCACGGCGAACAAGCGCGAGAACCCGAAGCCCGGCGACGAATTCGACCACAGTACGAAGATCTTCGCGGTCGATAAAAATGGCCGCGTCCGCGGCACGTTCGACGGCATGCAAGGCGAGCACGACACCGACGGCGAACGCTACCGGGCCGGCTTGGTGAGACTGAAGGAACTCGTCGCGGAACTCCGAAAGGAATAGATCCGTTTCTGCCGAACGAACTCGAATTCGGATCGTCCAGTTTCAGAAAAAATCCGGAGGAATCGCAATGCGAGCCTCGCCACTGGTCAGTACGTGTTACGGCTCCACCCGCCCAACCAAGAATTGTTGCGACACCCGCGCTCATCGGACGAATCACCCCAGATCGAAGAGTACAACTTCCGCGTCGGCGACGCCCTCGACTCCGACCGAATCTTGATCTTCGATGGCCACGGCGTCCCCGGCGTCGAGCCGCTGACCATCGACTGTCACCGAGCCGGTCGCCACGTGCAACCAACCGGCGCGGCCCGCTTCGAAGCCGTGGCTCAATCGCTGATACGGTAGCACCTTCGCGGCCAAGATCCGCGCATCTTGGCGGACGCTCATCGATCCGTCCCGTTCATCCGGCGATGCGATCAGCGTCCACGCCCCGGCCGATTTGTCAGCGAAGGATTTCTGATCGTAGCGCGGGGCGTAGCCCTTCTTGTCGGGCACGATCCAGATTTGCAGCAGGTGCGCCGCCTCCGTCGGCGACGGGTTGAACTCGCTGTGTTGCACGCCGGTCCCGGCGGACATCATCTGCCATTCGCCGGCCCGGATGACCGAGCCGTTGCCCAGGCTGTCGCGGTGCTGCAGTTGTCCGGCGAGCATGGTCGTGAAGATTTCCATATCGCGGTGCGGGTGGGTGCCGAAGCCTTGCCCGGCGGCGATGCGGTCGTCGTTGATGACGCGCAAAGCCCGGAAATGGTGGTTGTCCGCGTCGAAGTAGTCGCCGAAGGAGAACGTGTGATACGTGTCGAGCCAGCCGTGTTGGATTCGGCCGCGCTCGGCCGATTTGCGAAGGGTGAGCATTTGAGTAAACTCCCGTGCCCCGGAACAACTCCGGTGGACACGGGTTCATACCGACCATTGCCTGCGATCTTTCAACTGCCAGTCGGTACTTCGACGCCCAGCTCTTCCGCCGACTTCACCAGCAGCCCCCAGGTCCCAGTCGGAATGTCGATCCCATTCGCACTCCGCTGCGCTTTGCAGACTCGCTCCGGATCGCCCGGCAGAACGATGCCCGGCCCACCCGGAGCCGGGGGGCAACTGCGGACATATCCGGTGAGGCGGTCGGCTTGGCCGAGGAAATGCTCGACGCCACCGAAGGCGACGGGGTCGAAGAGGACGAATACGACGGCGTTGCCGACGCCGGCGAGCGGGTCGCCGGGGTTGCTGCAGCGGCCGCCGGATAGCCCACCGGCGAGCAGGTCGAGCATCAAACCTAGGCCGAAGCCTTTGTACGCCTGCGGCCCACCGAAGGGGAGGATGGAGCCGCGCGGCTCGGCGTAGAGCACGCCGGGGTCGGTCGTCGGTTGGCCGGTGCTATCGACGAGCCAGCCTTCCGGCGTTGGGATTTTTTTCTGATGGTGGACGCGCACTTTCCCCTCGGCGACGGCGCTCGTGCCGAAGTCGAGGACCACGGGATGGGTCGTGGTCGGCACGCCGAAGCAGATCGGGTTGGTGCTGATGCGGCCTTCCGTCCCGCCGGGTGGCACCACGCGCCGACCGGCCCCGTGCGAATTCACCGTGGCGAAGAAGGCGAGATTCTGCACCGCCGCGGCTTCCGCATATTCCCCGAGCCGGCCGATGTGCCCGCAGTTGCGGACGCTCCCCGCGGCGACGCCGAGGAGCTTGGCCTTCGCCATCAGTTTGTCGAGCAATCGGTAAGCTTGGACTTGGCCGAGGCCCCAGCAGCCATCGGTGGCGAGCACGGCGGGCGTTTCGTGCAGCACCGTCAGCGGAACGTCGGCGTGATATTTCCCATCCTTCAAAAAGCCGATGTACTGCGGCGCCCGCATGACGCCGTGGGAGTCGTGGCCACAGAGGTTGGCCTCGACGAGCGACCCCGCCACAGTGCGGGCGGAATCTTCGGGGACACCCGCCGCGACGAAGAGATCCTGCACGAAGGGTTCGAGGCTAGCAGCGGTGATGATGGGCATGAGAGACTCCGGAGAGAAGTGCGGTTAG
>Ga0105047_10013870_pt1 | contig 12828 bp, 9 predicted proteins | sample MAT04_FD_78384 | JGI IMG/M metagenome (GOLD analysis project Ga0105047, IMG submission 78384) | Freshwater microbial communities from Lake Fryxell liftoff mats and glacier meltwater in Antarctica - MAT-04 (megahit assembly) | ecosystem: Environmental > Aquatic > Freshwater > Ice > Liftoff... | reverse complement strand
GCATCGCGGATAACCCTCATACCTTCTCCTTCTTTGTGATTGGCAACCAGTTTAATTATCGACAAGGGAGCAAAAAGATTTCGTTTTATGCGGGATCCTTTTTTGCGTACTCCTTTGGCAATATAGGTCTGTAAACCCAGTTGCTCGGTAAAAACCCTGGCAATAATGCTCGTTTCGGAATAATCCATGCAATGGAGTACTATGCCTTTGGTAGAGAGTAGCATTTTGGGAAGAGAACTGTTTTGGAAGGAGACTGAGGGACGGAGGAACTGAGGGATGGGGAGATGGGGAGAGTGGGAGTCTGAGGGATGGGGAGTTAGCGGACAAATAGTATTTTTCCGGTTTTTTTCTGGCTGCCATCAGCGTTAGTTACGAAAACCAGGTAAACTCCGGTATTAACCTTGCGGTGTTCCAGATCGGTACCGTCCCATATTACCTGACCACCCTGAGCCTGAGTTTCCCAAACAAGGGCGCCCGAAACATCGGTAATTTTTACATTCGACTCATTAACCAGGTTGCTGATAAAAACAGGTCCAATATATTCAGGCCGAACCGGGTTTGGATAAATAAATAATGAATCGAGGGTTGATTTTGATTCTACTTTATAATCCTGGTAGGATACGATTCCTGATGATGTTCCGATATATACTTCGCCGGAGCTGGATATTTTTATCGATTGTATTGAGTTTGACAATAAAGGACTATTTTCCGCAGTAAAATGCAAAAGTTCCTTGCCTCCATCTGCCGACATAAGGAAAACGCCTGCTTTTTCGGTTCCAATCCATTTTTCGTTATTCCCGTTTACAGTAATTGCGGTAATAAGTTCCGTTGCAAGCAGTGGATGAATTAATCCGTCTATTACAATCTCAACCGGACGTGTATCAAAATCGCCATTGTTAAAAACATTACCCGGCGAAGAAATCCGATTCACTCCCTGATCGGAACCCAGCCATAATTCTCCGTTTCGGTCCACGGCCATGCATGAAACAGCAGTTCCTGGAAGTTTACCATTGCCTTCAGCACCGGTAAGTTTCCACATCTTATCATCAGCAGTATTATCCGGAGTATTATTGTCATTAAAAACGAATAGCGTAAGGTCACGGGTTTGAATCCATTTCTGGTTTTCATGGTCAATTACAATACCTGCCACAACAGGAGAATTACCCAGGCTGCTAAGGTTATATGATTTCCATTCACCGGTTGGTTTCCTCATGGATAATATCTTATAAACTTCTGAATTAGTAACCCATAGGTTGTTATTGTTGTCGATGGCAACGCCACCAACCCTTAAATATCCGTCACCATATCCTTCGATATACTGCAAACTGCTATTTTGAGGAGAATATAATTTTTTTAAAGCTCCCTTTTCAAATTCAAGTAATCCAAATCCCCTGCTCCCCATAAAAGCATGGTCACCATTTTCGGGATCAGCAACCACACAGGAAATATCACGTAAAGGCGACATTTCAGGGGTATTGAACTGGTTAAAATTACTCCAGTTATTGTTCGATAAGGTATAGCATTCGGCATTTCTCCAGAGGTTTGCAAAGCGGGAAGTTGTTCCTCCGGCCACTGCCCATAATTGCTTACCCACAACATCCATTGCTGCTACATTGGATGATGATGGCCCATCGAATTTAAACCCCGCTCCTACCTGATCGCTGCCAATGCTCCACATTCCCTGTTCATTATCGGCAACCCATATTTTACCGTCCTTATCAATAAGGGCATCGTTAGGGCGGATAGGAATTGCTGGATTATATTGCGAATAAACTGCATCGGACGTGCCATCGGGTTTATAGGTGCGAATCTGATATTGATTGCAGATAACCAATCGTTCGCCACACACCTGCATGGAAGTATGGTTTGAAGGGTCAGGCGGTTGAAGCTTTGACCATTTGTCGCCATTTTTTACAAACAGAGTGTCCGAATCCCATACGCCAGCTACCGTTTTATTCGCATAAATTTTCCCTGAAAATGATGCTATGAGATTTGTGTAATCATTCGGGCCGGTTATTTTTTCTTTGGCCCAATTTACAAAATAGGCCAGGTTGGTATTGGCAGCAGCCGATAATATACCTTTATCCGTGGCAGCGTAAAACTTATTATCATCCTTGTGAAAAGCGATTGACAGCACATTTACCTGTGAACCCGACGGTCCGATATAATATGTATCCTTAATTTCCTCTTTTGCAATCTCAATCACAACAATTCCGAAACCACAGGCCAGGTACGCAAGTTTATCAACAATCAAAATGCTGTTTATGGTTTTATTCCCCAGGATTTGCTTTCGCTTGATATCCGGAATATTCAGCACATCCGAACCCTTAACCAGGTCGATGTTTGTATTTGAATAAGCTACAACGAGAATACTAAGTGGGCTACAGTAGGCAATACTGCTGATACCAATATCCGAAAGGCCGGAGGGAGTAACTTTATTCTGCCGGTTAAGGCTGTTATCGTTTTTGTCAAAATAAACCAGGCTGTAAGGCGTGGCTGAATATATACGGCTGCCTGCTTCGGCAATATCCGTTGATTGTTTATAGGGCAGATGATCGAGCCATTGGTTATAGCTTGCATTTTGAGCTTCGATAGCACCAACGGATGCTATCAGTATTGAAAAAACCAATAAAATACGGTAGGTTAACTTCATAATATCTGATGATGACTGAATGCTTATAAATAACTGATCAAAACGATTTTTAGTATAAACGTTAAAACTATTACGGCTCAAAACTACCGGTTATTTGCCGCCTGATGAACCTGTTGATACATTTTACTCATGTGATACAAAAGTAATGAAGTTTAGATGAAAGCTTAACAAGCAATTTTCAATGTTTTGACATAATAGAGACTGGAATCACACAAGGCAATGTTTAATGATATAAATTTGCAAAAGCATTAAAACATTCAGGATCTTCAAAAAAAATACAATATAGTCAATCATCTGATCTTAAACATTATAACAATGATTTGTTAAAAAATGCAAAAACATTAAGGTTAACTTTTTAAAATATTTATTACCTTCACCTCCCGAAAACTACGGAGACCTGCATTAATATTTTGAAAATCATCACTTTGATGATAATTAAAAATGTTATTTATCAGTGCTTCAATACTCTATGCATAAAAACTTTTAACAGGGAAATGATTCACTATTCTGATTTTGCCATAGTTGAAGGCCTCCGGCTCAATAGTGATTTCATTATTCGCTATGTGTATAAGGAATTCTTTCCTACCATAAAATATCTGATCAAAAATAACGCCGGCCTCGAAGAGGATGCTGAAGACGTATTTCAGGAAGCATTATTGGTAATTTTAACTAAAATAAAAGACGATAATTTCGAGTTAAGCTCTTCATTTATAACTTATTTGTATTCTATCAGCAAGAATATATGGCTCCAAAGGCTTAAACGCAAACGGATGACCCATAAAAACCAGGACGAACTTACCCGTTATCTGGATACTCCTGAAGTGGGAACCGAGGTACACCTGGAGTATGAAGAAAAATACCAGTCGTTTATCAGGCAATTTGATAACCTGAGCGAAGATTGCCAGAAACTTCTGCGCTTGTTCCTTACCAAAATGTCGGCGAAAGAAATTGCCGAGAATATGGGTTACAAATCGGAGTTTTATGCAAAAACCAAGAAATATCTCTGCAAAGAGGCATTGAAAAAACTGGTCGAAAATGATCCTGATCTCAAAGGAATTATCCACTAGGCCTTAATATCAATCACATTTTCCAAATATCAAAACAGGAAGAAAATGATTTCATCCTACACATCCGGTATTGTAAACATCGGCGACCTTCAGCTCGGAGGTCATTATCCCATCAGGGTGCAGTCGATGACCAATACTGATACCAACAACATCCGGGCTACTGTTGAACAATGCAAGCATCTGGCGGTTGCCGGTTGCGAAATGATACGTATTACTGCCCAGGGAATTACCGAAGCCAATAACCTGGCACTGATCCGGAAAGGATTACGGGTCGAAGGCATCAATGTTCCGCTTATTGCTGATATTCACTTCAACCCGCGTGCTGCCGAAATAGCAGCAGGAATTGTCGAAAAAGTAAGGATAAACCCCGGAAACTACTCTGATAAACGCGATTCGCACGGAATACTCTCTCAAAAAGCATACGATGAGGAACTTGAACGGATATCCGAAAGGTTAAATCCTTTGCTAAAAATCTGCAAACAAAATGGCACTGCCATCCGCATAGGAACCAACCACGGATCGCTGAGTGGCCGGATTATGGACCGCTATGGCGACACGCCCGAAGGCATGGTTGAGAGTGCGATGGAATTCGGAAGGATATGTCGCGGGGAAGGATTTCAAAACGTAGTATTCTCTATGAAATCGAGCAATGTGAGAGTGATGGTGCAATCCACCCGGTTGCTGGCACAAAAAATGAAAGCCGAAGGAATTAATTTCCCTATCCACCTCGGAGTAACCGAAGCGGGCGATGGCGAAGACGGAATAATAAAATCAGCTGCCGGAATCGGCGCCTTACTCGAAGAGGGAATTGGTGATACCATACGCGTTTCACTCACCGGTGACCCGTTAATAGAAATCCCAGTGGCCATTGCCATTGCAGAACGCTATAATGTTTCACGAAAATATAAAACACAGGAGAATTCCGGTGAATCGAGTTACGAAAATGCTAAATTTCTCATCCGAAAAAGTATTGCCGTTTCAGGCATTGGTGGCAACTATCCTGTGGGCGTTGTTACTGAAAAAGATGGAATAAACTGTCTGGTGGATGAGCATTATGAGATAACAGGCTTATTGCCAGATCATAACTTTCATCATCTTCATATTATTGAAGGCAACGCATCTGAAATGCATCAGCAATTGGTTAGGATTAAATCCGAAAGTACTTATCCGGTTATTCTGAAAAACTCATATCAAACGGATAATCTGCTTCGTTTCCAGGTTGAAAGTGCCATTGATTTCGGTAGCCTGCTGATTGATGGAACCGGTGATGCCATCTGGCCTGTGGCTCCAAATATCTCACCTGAAATCGTTTATCATACCGCTTTTGCCATCCTACAGGCAACCCGTACCCGCATCACCCGAACTGAATTTATTTCGTGTCCTTCGTGTGGCCGTACACTTTTTGATATCGAAAAAACTTTGCAGGAAGTAAAAGCGGCCACCCAGCATCTGAAAGGACTTAAAATAGCCGTTATGGGCTGCATGGTAAACGGACCCGGCGAAATGGCTGATGCCGATTATGGTTATGTTGGAGCCGGACCGGGCAATGTTTCGCTTTATAAGGGAAAGGAAGTTGCCTATAAAAACATCGCGGAATCAGAGGCAATTCCTTTGCTTATTTCGCTAATTAAAGAGTCGGGCGACTGGAAGGAAATTTAAAGGTTCATGGATTTATAACTATTCTTTTGTAAAACAGGATATGCCTTATTAAATGATTAACACTAAACACTGAATAAAAAATGATGAAACAGTTTCAAGAGACTATCATCCTTTATAATTAAAAGTTAAGTGTTATATGTTTATCATTTATTTTCTCCCTACTTCAGCCCACTCACCACATTAAGGCTCTGACGCAGAATATTGAATACAAAAGGAGTATGCCCAAGCGATTCGCCATCAGCTTCCATAAACATGGGTGGTTCGGAATGAATAATTATTTTTGAAGAGCGGAAGGTGCTTACTTCGGGCAAATTTGTGAAACTACCATCAAACAGCTTGATAATATTACGGATTATCTTAAATTTCCCTATTGGTTTTATCAGCGTAAGATCGAAAAGGCCATCATCGGGCAATGCGTCAGGAGCTTGTTTCATTCCCCCTCCGTTGTACTGGCAAATACCAACACTCATACTGAAAATATCCGAAATAACTTTTTCGCCATCAAGCAGTATGGTTACTTTGGTGCTGGTATAAACAAATAAACTGGAAAGTATATTTACCACGTACGACATCGGATTGCTCTTTCCCAGATCTTTCTGCTTATTGGTTTTTTTAGCTACCAGGGCATCGAAGCCCATTCCGGCCATATTAATGAAATATCTTGTCTTTTCCTCACCTTCGGACGAAATGTATTTTATAGTTCCGGTATCCTGGGTGAATATTTTTCGCTTCGTAATCAGCTTTATAGCCTGTTTATAGTCGCCGGGAATATTAAACATGCGGCACCAGTCGTTGCCGGTTCCAACAGGAATCATTGCCAGTGTAATTTTTTCGGAAGGTACATGAGCCTGGGTAAAAATGCCGTTAACCACTTCGTTGAGTGTGCCATCGCCACCAACTACAATTATATTGCGATAACCGTTTTCGACATACTTACGGGTAAGCATAACTGCGTGTCCGCGATGTTCAGTAAATACGCTGGCATACTCAATTCCGGCGGCGGTAAGCTGGGCTGCAATTTCGAGCCAATCCTTTTCCCCCTCACGTTTTCCCGCGTTGGGATTAACTATTACAAACCATTCCATAGTAAGTGGTCAAAATGAAAACCAGGTTTTAAAGGCTGAAAGATAGGAATAATATTTTAATCGTTTCAGGAGAAATTCTAAAATCAGTTATGGTTTTTTACTATTGAACTTCATGTCTCCCACTCTCCCACTCTCCCCATCTCCCACTCTCCCCTTCTCCCACTCTCCCCATCTCCCACTCTCCCCTTCCCCCCATCTCCCACTCTCCCACTCTCCCACTCTCCACACTCCCCCACTCTCAAATAACCCGTCCCTCCCATTTCCCTCTTTTCAAATAAATCCACGAAAGTGAGCCTAACACAATAGCGTACATATATTCGCACAACCATACAATCTCGATAGGCTGTTGCAATTTAACGGCCAGAAGCCAGGCAAAAACCAGGTAAAGACTAAGCGTAAAAACCTCGATAGCCAGTCCCGAACGGGTATTGCCGGTACCAAGCACACCGTTAAATAAAACGATGGTAGCCGAAAACAGGATTACTGCCCCTAAAATTATATAATATGAGGCAACAGACATTTCGAGAAGATTGCTATCACTGGTATAAATTGAAATCATAAAACGGGGAACAAATGCCGCCAATAGCGCAACAGCAAGCATTATTGCCATGCTGAAAACCAGTACTTTCTTAACAATCGGGATCACTTGATTATTAAAACCTGCGCCTATGGCATTACTAACAATACTGCTGGTGGCCGAACTCATGGCCCAAGCCGGAATCATCAGCAGCATATAAATACTCCTTATTATATTGGAAACAGCCAGCGAGGTTTCACCCATTTTCTCAATTAAAAGGAAAAATCCAAACCAAACAGCATGTGATAATACAAACTGAATCATAATATAAAGCGACACATCCAGCGTTTTTTTTATGATTGACAGATCAGGTTTTACAAAGGCAAAAAGTTTATACTTTTCCAAATGTGCCTTTCGTGCAGTGATGGCGAAAAAGAATAACAAGGCGCAGGCTTCGGAAATAGAGGAAGCCAGTCCTGCCCCGGCAATACCCATTTCAGGGAAACCAAGCTTACCGAATATCATCCCATAATCAAGTATCACATTGAGGCCAGCCATGATCGCAGCACTTATGCTGATATATTTGGTGAAAGCTATACCTGTATAAAACGACCGGAACAGCAATGCCGAAGAAGCAAAAAACAATCCGAAAATCCGGTATTTCAGGTAGATAGTACTGGCCTGAAAAACAGCGGTTGAAGCAATAAACGGTTTGAGTAACTGCGCTCCGAATAGAACAATTAACGCAGTGATAATCAATGTTGAAATCCCCAGAAAATAGAAACCATTATCAAAAATGGAACCAATGGCCGGGTAATCTTTTTCGCCGTGCCTGCGGGCAATCAAAATCTGTACACCAGTTGTAAAACCATAGGCAACCATAAATAACGTTACATAAAACAATCCGCCGATAGCCGATGCACCTAGTTCAACAGCACCCACATGCCCAAGGAAAGCTGTATCGGTAACATTAACAATATTCTGAGCCACCAGGCTAATCATAATCGGCCAGGAGATAACCCAGATTTTTTTCAGGGATGGAGTGTGGGGCATATTGGGGAAGGAGATTAAATGGTTTTGATTAATGCAAATTTGGATGCTTTTGCGGGTTCAGTTATAGAATTACTTATTATTCAATTTTTGGACTATCTATTGCAACTGCAGACGCAACAAAATATAAAGGCAGGAATGTAATCTTCTGCTCTGGAATCTGTCCATAATTCCTATCCGAAAAAACAAAGGCGTTTTCAACATTGCTATATGTTTTTAGCAGCAAATGCAAACTTTTGAGGCTTCCGCTTTTTCCACTTTTCACCTCAACAGGTACAACTTTGTTTTGTTTTTCGATAAGATAATCAGTTTCAGCACTGCTACCGCTTGCATCTCTTGCCCAATAGTAGAGTTCTGAATTGGTTGAAGCTAGTATTTCCTGTCCTACAAATTGCTCTGCCAGGGCACCCCTGAAAACTGACAACAAATCACTTTTCATATACTCTATGGAAATATTGATTCCATTTAAATGTGACATCAGTCCAATATCAAGCATTACAGCTTTAAACTTTTTGTCATTAGCGCTTGCGCCTAATGGTATTCCGGAGGGATTTGCACCTTTAACTTTTTTGAACAATCGTGCAGTTTCGAGTAAATCAAAAGCTTTTTTAATTGTAGGATTTGAAAACCCATCAGCTAATTCAGAGTATTTGATCTGCCCGCCAACTTTTTGCGAAACGTTGAATAGGACTGAATTTAAGCATGAACTATCAGCTTTTCCGGCATATTTGGTAAAATCCTGCCGAAAGGTATTGATCAGATCCGACTGAATTTCAAATACCTCGGCAAAGCTTTTTTTATCGACATAAGTTTTTACACATTCAGGCATCCCACCTATAAAAAAGTACTTGCGGACTTCGCCATTTAACATATTGTGAACGGATTCAGACAATTCCTTTGGTTCATTATAAATAATATCTGCAGCTATATCATTTCCTGTTGCCCTAAGAAATTCGTAAAAACTCATTGGGTACATATTCAGGAGTTGTACCCGCCCCACAGGAAAAGAGATATCCATCAAAGCAAATTCAAGTAAAGAACCGGCAGCAATAACATGAAGTTCAGGAATTTCCTCATAAAAATAGCGAAGTGATACAATCGCTTTAGGACATTCCTGTATTTCGTCGAAAAACAATAAGTCCTTCCCAGGCGTAATTTTTTTTTTGATCAGAATTTCTAATTCGGAAATAATCCTTAGTATTTCATAATTCTGTTCAAACACAAGATGTAAATCCGGCCGTCGTTCAAAGTTAATAATATGAGTCGTGCCTTCAAATTCACTATTCCCAAAAGCAGTAATAGAAAATGATTTGCCCGTCTGCCTTGCTCCCCTTACTATTAAAGGCTTTCGGTTCTGTTTTTCTTTCCATACCAGTAAGCTTTTAGTGATATTTCTTTCCATATCAATCATTATTTGCAATGCAAAGATAGTACATCTTTTAGAATAATGAGGTTGTTTGTATAGTTTTCATTTAAAATAATAAGGCTGTTTGTATAGTTTTACTTTAATATAATGAGGTTTCTTTCTGAAAGATAATTTTTGAGAATAGAATATACAGAGTTAATAATAGATGAAATTAGTAGAATGACAAGTAAATATGATTTTAAAATCCAACTTTAATTTGACTTACTTATTATTAAACTCCGACATCGTAAGCGTTGCACCAGCAAGCACAAAACTTTTAACGATCGCTACTGCAGATTCGATGCGCGGAAGCAGAATTTTCTCTTCTTTTTTCGACCACTGCCCAATCACATAATCCACCTGGAAACCTCTGGCATAGTCTTTCCCGATTCCGAAACGGAGCCTGGCAAAATCCGAGATTATAAGCGTTTCGATAATGTGATTCAACCCATTGTGACTGCCTCCGCTTCCTTTAGTGCGCATACGCAATACACCCAGATCAAGGTCGACATCATCAGTTACAATAAGAATATTTTCGAGCGGAATTTTTTCCTTATCCATCCAGTATTTTACGGCTTTGCCACTCAGGTTCATGTAAGTGGTTGGTTTAATGATAATAAGGAGTTTGTTTTTCAGTTTGGCTTCGGTTTTGTAAGCATGGCGCTCAATGGTAAATTTTGCCCCTAGATCGCTGGCCAACGCATCAGCTACTATAAATCCTATATTATGACGGGTATTGGCATACTCCTCACCAATATTACCTAACCCTACTATTAAATATTTGTCCATGCTTAGTTTTTACGGGTGCAAAGATATTGCTTGTTGCCGGAATGTCAGGTCTGAAACAGTATTATTACATATATTCAAATGAGGGGCGAGGGACGCGACACGGAGATAAAGCGAAATCAAAGCGAGGAAACCTGAAGCTCTTCAATCCCATTAATCCCATCAATCCCTTCAATCCCTTTAATCCCATCAATCCCTTTAATCCCATCAATCCCTTCAATCCCTTTAATCCCATTAATCCTATTTCTCTATCTCAAACCTATCCCAATCCATCCCAACCATAAATCCCTTGCGGAAATCAGCCAGTTGACTAAAACTTACGTTCCCTGTTTCCATTTCTTCCTCATTGGGTGTTAATTCAATTAAATGCTTTCCTTTAAAATCAATTATAGTTGATTCACCCTGATGGTTGGTTCCTTTTCCATCAATACCCACGCGGTTTACGGCAACCACATAGCACTGGTTTTCGATGGCACGGGCAATGAGTAATTGACGGTAGGCATAGCTGCGGGCGGCCGGCCAGTTGGCCATGTATAGAAGAATATCGTATTCGTAAGTTCCGTTATCCCAGGTATTTTTGCTCCAAACCGGGAACCTCAGATCGTAGCATACCAGCGGACAGATTTTCCAGCCCAGCAGATCAACAATAATTTTTTCGGTTCCCTGCGAAAACTGCTCATGTTCATTTCCCGGATGAAATAGGTGGCGCTTGTCATAAAGTTTATAATTCCCGGTTGGCTCCATCCAAACAAGCCGGTTGAAATAATTCCCATTTTCAACCACAACAAGACTTCCGGTAACAACACTTTTCAATACCTGCGCTTGCTTTGCCATCCATTCAACAGTAGGGCCATTCATATCCTCAGCCAGCGAGCGCTGATCGACCACAAAGCCGGTATTGAACATTTCGGGTAACACAACCAGGTCAGTTTTCCGGTCGAATTTCTGAAAGAAATCCTCAAACTTCAAAAGATTGCTTTTCTTATCCTGCCATACAAGATCTGGCTGAACAAGGGTTATCGTTAGATCGTACATAATATTCCGGCTGCTTTTATTAAAGTTTCTTCGGTTTTGGCAAAGCAGAAACGTAACACTTTGTTATCCTGCCTGTCGTGATAAAATGGTGAAACCGGCACGGATGCCACGCCAAATTCCTTTGTAATCCTGACGGCAAAGTCCATTTCTTTCTCATCAGATATAGCGCTATAATCGAGCAACTGAAAATAAGTACCGTGCGATGGAATTATCCGGAAACGCGATTCTTTTATCAGACCAGCAAACAAGTCGCGTTTCTGCTGGTAAAAGGCAGGAAGCTGTAAATAATTCTCTTTATCTTTCAGGTAATCGGCCACAGCATATTGAATGGGTGTGTTGGAAGCAAATACCACAAACTGATGAACTTTACGAACTTCGGCCATCAGTACTGCGGGTGCCACAATAAAACCTGTTTTCCATCCTGTTGTATGAAAAGTCTTGCCAAACGAGCCAATCACAAAACTTCTGGAAGCAAGTTCAGGATAGTAACAAACGCTTTCGTGCCTGATTCCATCAAAAATAAGGTGTTCGTAAACCTCGTCGCTCATCACAACAATGTTTGTTCCGCGTGTAATCCTGTCAAGTTCCGCCAGGTCGGTTGCCTGTAGCACGCTGCCTGTAGGGTTATGCGGTGTGTTGATCATGATTAGTTTAGTCCGGCTGTTGATCATGCTTTTAACTTCCGGCCAGTTAATAGTATAGGAAGGAACCTGTAGCGACGAATAACGCACAACACCGCCACTAAGCTCCACTGCCGGTGCGTAGCTGTCGTATGCCGGTTCAATTACGATGGCTTCGTCGCCCGGATGAATCATTGCCGTGATGACACAAAAAATACCTTCGGTAGCTCCGGCGGTAACGGTGATTTCAGTTTGCGGATCATACGTAATACCAAATATATTAAACGCCTTCGTGGCAATGGCTTCGCGCAAATCCAATACACCCGGCATAGGTGCATATTGGTTGAATCCCTTGTGCATATAATGGTTTACCAGGTCAACCAGTTCCATCGAAATCGGAAAATCAGGAAATCCCTGCGAAAGATTAATTGCCCCGACCTCATTGGCCAGTCCCGACATTACTGCAAATATGGATGTTCCGGCATTAGGGAGCCTAGATTTAACAAGACCGTTGTAGTTCATAAACGAAAGATTTTAAAGGTGTCAAAGGTAAAAGATTTTACGTGTTGGGATGTAAACAAAGATGGGATGTATTATATTTTGATGTTCTGGGAAATTTAATCATCATAAAGTTTCATGAATTAATTCGAATTTGAATTAGAATTTATTTCTTTGTCCTTTTCCCTTGATGGAAAAGTACCAACTTAGCGCAGCGGTCTCATGCACACCTTTAAAAACAAGCAATATGTGCATAAAAAATCAAGGCTTTATAAAAATGCTGGCAGTTCTAAGCCAGAGGTATCTCCTCGCAATACAAGGCATGAAAGAACACAACAAATCCTGATATTTTGCCTTGCTGGTGTATTGCTACACACATGCCATCCGCACATACCTCCGACTAAGAACCGCTGGCGCATTTTTATAATGCCGGTCCCTTCGAAGAAAGTTTTT
>Ga0105047_10013869_pt1 | contig 12828 bp, 12 predicted proteins | sample MAT04_FD_78384 | JGI IMG/M metagenome (GOLD analysis project Ga0105047, IMG submission 78384) | Freshwater microbial communities from Lake Fryxell liftoff mats and glacier meltwater in Antarctica - MAT-04 (megahit assembly) | ecosystem: Environmental > Aquatic > Freshwater > Ice > Liftoff... | reverse complement strand
CTCCGCCTATGCCAAGTCCGTCGATTCCATAGTCAAGGGTGGGTCACCGTCAACGCACTACGGAAATCCGAGCCGCGACTTCGTCATCGACAGCCGCGACTTTCAGGCCAACGCCCGAGTCGTGAAGGTAGGAACGAAGGTGTACGTGCTCGCCGCGGGGGGCACCGATCCGACGGCTTTGTACTGGGAGCATCTTCGCGACACGTTCCAACCCACCCCGGCCTAAGGCCGGCCGGCCACACCAACCAACGAGGATGGGGAAATGACGACCGCCGGAAAAGTGTTTGCGGGCATCTCGTGTGCGGTCAGAAGGTTCGATCGGGCAGCGTCGTGGTCGAGCGCAGGGGCGACCGATGCCTTCACCGGAGCCTTTGGGATGGTGTCGGCTTGAGCTCGACCGACTCCCGGCGCATCGGACCGGTCTGTCCGCAATGCGGTACGCCGATCGAGTCGAACTGGGACTGGTGTGAGCACTGTGGGCACGACCCAGAAGGCCTCCGACCGGTTCGCTCCGTCGGCGATCCGGAGCTACCGGGGCCTGACCATCGCGGGGATCGGCCCGTTCCCGTGAAGGCTCCGCCCGACATCATGGGGGCCACCCCGTCGATGTCGTGGAGTGTGCGGTGGGTGCTCGTGGCTTCTGTGCTGGTTGCCGTTGCAGTCGCGTTGGCCGGTGCGTTGGTTCTCGTTGGCCGCTGACCCGCGCCACTCGCAACCCGACTGGGCGCGAACAATCACGGAGGAACGACCTTCGATCGAGTGCAACTACTTGCGGGGGAGTTGAATGGCGCGGTCGGCGATGATGTTCTTCTGGACTTCGGTGGTGCCGGCGCCGATCGACGTGTAGCGCTGGAAAACGAAGAGGCGGTTCCATGCGCCACCGTCAACCGCGTCGGGTCCGCCGCGCGCCAGCATCCCGAGGGGCCCGAGCAGATCGACCGCGAGCTCGGCGAGCGTCTGGGCCAAATGGCTCCACTGCAGCTTGGCCATCGGAACCTCGGGCCACGGCTTCTGGTTCTTCAAGATGCGGCTCATGGCGCGATAGGTGAGCAGGCGGGTGTAGTCGATGTCGGTGTGAGCTCGGGCGATGCGCGCCCGGATCTCGGGATCGTCGAGGGCGGTGGGGTTCACCGAGCGGGCGAGGTTCACCATCGCGTCGAGATCGGAGCGCATGCCGATTGCCAGGCTCGCCGTTCCCACCCGCTCGCTGCCGAGTGTGCCCATGGCCACGAGCCACCCCTCGTTCTCGTTGCCGAGTCGGTAGCTGGCCGGCACGCGAGCGTCGTCGAAGAAGACGTCGCAGAACATCTCCTCGCCGGCGATGTCCTTGATGGGTCGAACGGTGATACCAGGCGTCTCGAGATCGATGATGAGCGCCGTGATGCCGTCGTGTTTGCGGCCCTCCTCGATGGCTAACGGATCCGTGCGGACGAGGAACAATCCCCACTTGGCGATGTGGGCGGAGCTGCACCACGTCTTTTGTCCGTTGAGCACGTAGTGGTCGCCGTCACGCACGGCGGTGGTGCGGAGGTTGGCGAGGTCAGAGCCGGCTTGCGGCTCCGAGAATCCCTGACACCAGTGGTCGTCAGCGTCGAGGATGTTGTGAATCCACATCGCCTTTTGCTCATCGGTGCCCCACCGAATGATCATCGGACCGATCTGCCACAGCCCGTTGGCGTTGTAGATCCCGGGAGTGCGATAGCGGGCCATCACCTCGGAATACACCACGTTCTGGGTGACGGTGGCGTTTCGCCCGCCCCATTCCTGTGGCCACGTGATCGCGGCCCAACGCCCGTCCACGAGCCGGCGTTGCCATGCGCGCCGACGTTCCATGGCGTGCATGATCCCGCCACCGGAGGACCCGCCCGGCGAGGACCCGGCGAGGTCGGCGCTTTCGTCGGCATCGTCGCCGTGATCGGCCGACCACTCGGCCAGAAAGGCGGCGAGGTTCGTGTCGAGCCAGTCGGTGAGTTCGGTTCGGAATGTTTCGTCCTCTTCGGTGTATGCGAAGTCCACGGGCGACAGGCTACTGCGGCTCGGCCCACTAAGCTGACGCCAACGTCAGGTTTGTCGGGAGGCACTTGATCATGGAGTTCACGTTCACCGAAGATCAGGACCACCTGCGTGAGGCCGTCCGCGACTTCCTGACCCGGGCCGCCGACGTGTCCTACTCCCGATCGATGATCGACGACCCGCGAGGGTTCACCGCCGAGTCGTGGGTGCAGATCGTGGAGCTGGGGTGGCCCGGCCTGCTCGTGCCGGAACGTTTCGGTGGCCTGGGGCTCGGGATGGTCGACCTCGTGCCCGTGCTCGAGGAAATGGGCAGGGTGCCGTTCGCTGGTCCGTATCTTTCGTCGGCGGTGCTCGCCACCCGAGCGGCCACGTTGCTCGGACTGGACGCACGCTTGGTGGCGCTCGCAGATGGCAGCACGCGTGGTGCCATCGGGATCGACGAGGAAGGGCACGGCAATGTGGTGGACCGCGTGCGATGCCGAGCCTCACGCAAGACCGGGAGCTGGCGGCTCGACGGGGTCAAGCCCATCGTGATCGATGGACACACGGCCGATTGGGTGCTCGTTGCCGCCCGAACACAGCAGGGGTTGGGCACCTTCTTGGTCGAGAACCCGGGTGAACGCGGGCTCGCTGTCGGGGTGCCGTCGTGGGATGGCACCCGCAAGGTGGCCCGCCTCGAACTGCATGGCGTCGAGGCCGAGCCCGTTGGCCCAGAGGGCGACCAAACCGCCATTTGGCGTCGGATCGTGGACGACGGTTGCGTTGCCCTCTGCGCTGAGCTGATCGGTTCGATGGAGGCGGCGCACCACCTCGCGGTGGAGTACGCCAAGGTTCGGGTGGTGTTCGACCGTCCGATCGCCACGTTCCAGGTGATCAAACACAAGGCCGTCGACATGCTTCATCGCATCGAGCTGGCAAGGGTCGGCACCCACTTTGCGGCGTGGGCCGCGGAAGTCGACGATCCCCGGCGTTCCGAAGCGGCGGCCATGGCCAAGGCCTACGTGCCGGAGGCGGCCAACTTCGTGGCGGCGGAGTGCATCCAGATCCACGGTGGGGTGGGCTTCACGTGGGACTGTGATGCCCACCTCCACTACAAGCGGGCGAAGCAGAACGACCTCTTGTTCGGCTATCACGGCATCCACCGTGAGCGGGTGGCCGACTTCTACCTTCAACCCGCCTGACCAACGCCGTTCCCCGGTCGATCAGCGGTCGGAATCGGAGCGTCGTCGGCCGAGGTTCCATCCTGCCTGTGGTCGGGTCTCGATGCCGAGAAGGTAGGTGGTGATTCGACCGGCGAAGGTGAGCACTACGGCGATGGCCGCGGCCGCCCGAGCATCGATGCCGCCGAGGTCCACCAGCATCCCGAACGACGCCGCGCCGGCGGTTGCCGCGAGCGCATACGGTGGGCCGGGGGCGAGCACCATGGGCGTGCGCTGTTGAAGGAGGTCCGCAGCGATGCCGCCGGCGACGGCGGCGACGGCTCCCACGACGATCGCCGGGAGGAGGGGCACTCCCCGCAACAAAGCCTGCTGGGTGCCAAGGATGGCGAAGAGTCCGAGCGACGCGGCGTCGAACACCATGAGCACCGGTTCGAGGCGGCGAATGTGGCGGCCAAAGAGGGCGACAAGCACCGTGGCCAGGCCGACCAGAAGCACGTGCCACGGCGTGCGCAGAGGGATCGGAGGACTTTCACCCAGAAGGATGTCGCGGGCGAGCCCTCCTCCGAAACCGAGGCACAAGGCAAGTACGGCCATGCCCATCACGTCGTGGTTCTCGTCGCCGAGCCCTCGCAACGCGCCGACCAATGCGCCGGCGCCTGTGGCAGTGAGCGACACGCCGAGGGGCAACTCGTCGACAAGGCTCACGGACGGGGGCCCGGTTCCTGCTCCCGCAAGTGCGGTGGCGACAAGTGTTATCGCCGACATTCGAGCGAATCCGTTGCCTTTCGGTGGAGGCTCGTCAGATCTCGTCGAGCCATGCCGGGGCACGGTCGAGCAGGTAGGTGCTCACTTCGTGGCATTTGTCGAGCACCTCGCAGAGTTGCTCCTGCGCCAGGAAGATCTTGTCGAGGCCAACCTCGATGCGAGCGACGATGGTGAGGCTTCGTTCGGGGGCATCGGTCACCGATGCGAAGCTGTCGAGCGCCGAGACCTCCAACGGGAGGTCGGTGCCGCCGATGCCCGCTAGTTCGGTGGCCAGCACGAGGAGGTCCGGACAACGCGGCAGCGGCGGGAGGGTCCACGTGAACACCAGCGGGAAGGCCATGCCTTCGGGCGGATCGACGCCTTCGTCGACATCGAGCATCTTGTCCTCGAACTCGAGCATGACCCGCGGGTCGACCTCAAGGGACAGATGGAGATCAAGCGGTCCGCCGCACGCGTCTTCCGGGTGGAAGTCGACCTCCCACATCTGGCGCATCGAATACGTCTCGATGAGATGGCGTTCGTCGTGAATGTGGAATTGGTGGTCGGCTGCGTGGTCTTTGAGGTCGGCCACGAAACCGGGCACATCGATGACGGCCAACGGATCTCCTGAGTGACGGTCGCCGGGACCCCGTCAGCGTAGGCGCTGCGGCCCGGATGACCTATCCCGGACCGCTGTGGGGGGACACGGGGTCAGGATTCGGGTGACCGACAACCGAACCGACGGAGCTACCGTGCTCGTTCTCATGGATCTCCCTGCGGTCGAATCTCTGCTTGCCTCCACTGCGGCCGCAGTGGCCGACGCTCTCGCCGCCACTGCGGATTGGGGTCTGGCCGGCACCCGTCCGGGCCAGTACCTCTCCGATCTGGCTGCGGACGAAGCGGCGCTGGCCGTGCTCGATGGTGCCGGCGTCGGCGTGCTGTCCGAGGAAAGTGGGCTGCGTCGAGCTGATGCGCCGGTGCTCGTGATCATCGATCCCGTTGACGGGTCCACGAACGCGGCACGGGGCGTGCCATGGTTTGCCGTGTCTCTGTGTGCGGTCGATGCCGAAGGTCCACTGGCGTCGTTGGTGGTGAACCTTGCCACCGGCGAGCGATTCGACGCCGTTCGGGGAGGCGGGGCCCGCCGCAACGGAGCGCCGATTCGCCCGTCGTCCACAACGGAAGCTGGCGCGGCAATCGTGGGTATCTCCGGCTACCCGAATCAATCCCTGGGGTGGAGGCAGTTCCGGGCGTTGGGTGCGGCTGCGCTCGACCTTTGTGCCGTGGCCTGCGGCCGATTGGATGCCTATGTGGATTGTTCGGTCGACGCCCATGGCGTGTGGGACTACGCCGGCGGTCTGCTCGTCTGTCGGGAAGCAGGAGCAACGGTTTCCGATGCCCTCGATCGGGACCTCGTGGTGCGAGATCCCGCCGCCCGCCGAACGCCGGTCGCCGCGTCGACGCTCGCCCTTCACGACCAACTGCGGGCGGCCCGCCGCGTTTCGTTCGCGGTTGGGGCGACGTGAGATGAGCGGTTGGGAGTCGAGCGGGGGAGCATGGTTGCACCGTGTGGCGCTTCGCACGTATCGGGCGCTGCCGCCGTTACCTCGCCGGTGGATCGTGCGCACCTTGGCGCCGTCGTACACCGTGGGGGCGATCGTCGTGATCACCGACCAGGAAGGCCGGGTGCTGTTGGTGCGTCAGTCCTATCGTCGAAATTGGGGTTTGCCCGGTGGGCTCCTCCAACGGGGAGAGGACCCAGCGGCGGCAGTGGTTCGAGAGGTGATGGAGGAGGTTGGGGTGAGGATCAAGGTGGGTGGCCGTCCGATTCCGATTGTGGAGCCACGACCGCAGCGCATTGATCTGGTGTTTCGAGCCGGTCACGTTGAAGCGGGTGACGATGCCGACGGTGGGCAACGGTTGGCACGGCCATGCTCACCAGAGATTGCCGAGGTGGCATGGTTCGCCCCCGAGTCGTTGCCGGCCCTGCAGGCGGAGGCCGCCACTGCCCTCGCCGCCTCCGGGTTCGCCTGCACGAGATCGGATTGACGGCACTCCTTTGACGGGCTCGTTTGCCGCCACCGTTCACTTCATGGAGCGCCTTTCTCGACGGTTCGTGGCCCGGTTGCCTCAGGCCGTGGAAGTGCCGAGAAGGTCGACCGCACATCGACGAGCGTTGCCGAGTACGTCGGATGCGGTGGAGCCGTCAGCCCCCGGGAGCACCGACCGATTCTGCATCAGCACCCGGCCGGCCACCACCACGGTGTCAACGGATTCGCCAGCGCCGCTGTAGACGAGATTGTCGACCACGTCGCCGGGTGTCATCTGTGGGAGATCGGTGTCGATGAGCAAGAAGTCGGCACGCCCACCGACCGCCAGCTCCTGTCCGCCGAGGAGGGGGGAACGGCGCCCTTGGGCGATGGCGAGCGCTTCCGGGGCGGGGAGTGTGGTGGCGTCGTAGCTCTCGTGCTTTTGGAGGAGTGCGAACGTCTTGAGTTCGGCGAGGAGGTCGAGGCTGTTGTTCGACGATGCCCCGTCGGTGCCAAGGCCGATGTGGACCCCCGCTTCCGCGGCGCGGCGGTAGGGGAAGATCCGGCCGCTGGCGAGCTTGAGGTTCGACGAAGGGTTGGTGACCACCGTGGCTCCGCGCTCGGCGATCAGTTCGTAGTCGGCTCGGTCCATGACGCAGGCATGGGCCAAGAGCACCTTGGGATGGAGCAGCCCGCGTTGGTCGAGATACTCGGTGGGGGAGAGGCCCGGGTTGGCGGCCCGGAACTCCTCTACCTCGCTGATCGTCTCGCAGAAGTGGATGTGCACCGGGATCTCGCGCTCCTCGGCGAACAGTGCGGCCCATTCGAGCGATCGTCCGCTCACGGTGTAGGTGGCATGGGGCGTGAGGCTCGCGGAGATCAAGCTGCCGTAGCCAGGGTGCGCCTCGATGGCATCGAGACACTCTCGCCCCATGGCCTGCACCTCGGCGAGTTTGGTTTCGTCGCCGCCGTCGAACAGCGGTCCGCCGAGGGTGGCTCTGATTCCCGCATCCACCGTGGCCTGGGCAACCGCGCCTGGACGCCAATACATGTCGAAGTAGTGGGTGGTGCCGCACCGAATCATCTCGAGGGCGGCCAGTCGGGTGCCCCAATAGACCTGCTCGTCGGTGAGGCGAGCCTCCGCCGGCCAGATGTAGTTCTGCAGCCAGTCCATCAACTGCAGGTCGCTCCCGTAGCCACGAAACAGCGTCATGGCGGCATGGGTGTGACCGTTCACGAGTGGCTCCATGAGGTACTTGCCGCCGGCATCGATGACTTGGTCGCTGGGCTCGGGGCCGACGTCGGTTCCGAGCTCCACGATCGCGCCGGCATCGATGCGGATACCGGTGGGTCGATCGGGCGCGTCGGGGCGACGGGCGTTGATCACGGTGAGCGGCATCAGTGGGTTTCCTCGTGCTGCGGGGGAGTTGGGCCGGCAAGGAGAAGGTCCACAAGCGGCGGGAAGGTGGCGGCCAACATCGCGAAGTTGTCGGCCTTGCCGGTTTCGTAGTCGGCGAGGGTGAGGTCGGCGCCCGTGGGGGCGAGACCATTGCCGAGATTGTCCACGACGCACACCGCCGCATAGGCGAGCCCCAGTTCTCGGGCCAGGATGCACTCCGACGCGACCGTCATCCCCACCACATCAGCGACGGTGGCCAACATCCGTATCTCGGCCGGCGTCTCGAATCGAGGTCCACGAGTTTGGGCATACACACCACCGTCGGCGATCGGCACGGTGCGGAGGGAAGTCCAAGTCTCGACCACGGTGCGGCGCCATTCTTTGTGAAACCCGGGTACTGAGTGGCCATCAGAGTCATCGTGAATCGAGGGATTCACCATCGGAGCGTAGAAATCGTCCGGGGCCACAACCGACCCAACCGGAGTTTCCGGCCGCAGACTCCCGACCGAATTGATCGAGAGCACGTGGCTGCAGCCGCCGTCGATCAGGAGCTGAAGGTTGGCGTGGTGGTTGACCTGATGGGCCGGGATGAACGGCGCGTCGTCGTCGGATCCTCCGTGGTGCCGACGAACCACCAGAACGTTCGGCGAGGGTTCGCCGAGCAGGGCGGAGGCGGCGCTGCCAAGGAGCAGGCCAAGGCGGATAGCGGGTTCGGACACCGAAGAAAACTACCGGGCGTGGGGGTTCCGCCGGTCACTCTCGAGTTCTGCGAGCCGAGCGACCCGGGCCAATATCGACGGAGCGGTACCGGCCGACCCCGGCCTCGGAGGCCCGAGCGGCCCGTGCCCCCGCCCCCGAAAGGTCGTTGGGTGCCGCGAACGGTGGACAACTATCCTGCTTGCTCCCGGGCGTGTAGCTCAGTTGGCTAGAGCGCTGCCCTTACAAGGCAGATGTCGGGGGTTCGAGTCCCTCCACGCCCACCACCGAAAACTCAATGGAATAAGGGTATCGGGGCCCGAGTGTGGTGCCGGTCTGGGGCGCTCGGGGCGGTTGACAGCCGGTTTGACAGCCCAACAGCCGGTTTCGGTGTACGGTCCGGCCATGAGAGGCACGATCAGACCCCGCTCGGAAGGCTCGTGGACACTGCAGGTCTACGGGGGCACCGACCCGCACACAGGCCGACGCCGCCAGATGACCCGCACGATCAGGGCACCGCACACGAAAGCCGGCCGGAAGCAGGCAGAGGAGGAGCTGGCCCGCCTTGTGCTCGAGGTCGAGGGCGGCGGGCAGCAGCCGGCGGCAGAAGCGCCGACCGTCGCCGAGCTTCTCGACCGCTGGTACCGGCACCAGGTGTCGAGCTGGTCGCCGTCGACCGCAGTGCGGACCCGCCGCGTGATCGATCGTGAGCTTGTCCCGGCGATCGGCGATCGTCAGGTGCGACGGCTCCGAGCGATCGACCTCGATGACTTGTACGCCAGCTGCGCACGACGAATGGCTCCCGCCTCGGTGCGCAAGATCCACGGTGTGATCCGCTCGGCGCTCGCTCAGGCCGTCCGCTGGGAGTTCGTCCCAGTCAACGTCGCATCTATGGCCCGGCCGCCGAAGGTGACCGCTCCGGACATCGTCCCGCCTTCACGAGAACAGGTCGAGGGCATGATCGACTCGATCGAAGAGCCGTGGTGGCGGCTGTACGTCGTGCTCTCTGCGACGACCGGGGCGCGCCGGTCGCAGCTCCTCGCCGTCCGGTGGTCCGACATCGACCTCGACGCACGCCAAATCACGTTCGCCCGTTCCCTTGTCAAGGGCCCGGAAGGCCTCGCGTTTCGGGACCTCCCGAAGGGCGGACGCGTGTACCGAGTAGCGCTCGGTGGCCGCTCCGTCGCTCTGCTCAGGGAGCATCGCCGTGCCCTGGTCGAGATCGACCTTCTCACCGGCTACCGCCGGCCGCCCGGTGCCCTGCTGTTCTGCTCCGGCCCCGACGGGCTGACCCCGCGCCGCCCCGACGGGATCTCGCAGCGTTGGCGCCGCACCAGCACCGCTCACGGCCTCCTTGGTGTCCGTCTCCACGACCTGCGCCACTACACCGCCACCGAGTTGCTCGCCGGCGGTGTCGATCCCGTCACGGTCGCGGGGCGCCTCGGCCACTCCACACCATCCACCACCCTGCGCACCTACGCGGCGTTCGTTCCCGCCCGGGACCAGGCCGCCGCAGACCTTCTCGACCCGCCCACCGCCACGGGCCGGCGGTGACCCATCGTGCAGGCCTGGAGGGCGGCGGAGGCGCCGAACTCGAGGCGTCGGTCTGCAGCCGCGATATGCGCGTCTGCCCTGGCACGCATGGGGATCACGGGTATCGCTCGGGACGAGTTGGGCGTGGCGTGATGGCGGTGACCGGTGCGTTCGGCGATTGGGCGTTGGTTGGGAAAGGACCGGAAGAGGTATCGGATGTCTGAGTTGTCGGATCTGTTGGAGAAGGTTGCTGATGTCGCGTCGAAGAAGACGGTGGAACGCACGTTGGCGACGCTGCCTGATCGGGTGGCGTACACGGTGACCCAGACGTCGGTGATGTTTGGGTGCTCGCCGCAGACGATCCATCGGATGATCGCCCAGGGGTTGCTGTGGACGGTCGACACTGGGTGCACGAAGGTGTTGATCCCGAAGCGATCGATTCAGCAGCGGCTTGATGAGGACGAGGCCCGCAACCGTGGTGTTCGGGGCCGGCTCCGGGCCGTCGAGGCTGGGGAGGTGGCGTCGTGATCAACCGGAATTGGCCGGGCCGCCGGTACCGGGTATCGCGCTCGGGCCCGTGCGGTAAGCGTGGTAGGCCCTCGCCCGGAGGTGGTCGATTCTCGGGCGGACTATCACCCGCGATCGTGGGCCGGGACGTCGATCGGATCGAGCTGGGCGAGCACCAATTGCAGGCGATCCCGGTTGGAGTCGTCGCCGTGGCATGCCCGACAGGGTGAGCGAATGGTGCCCGGGGAGAATCACCTTCGGGTCGGGCCGTCGAGCACATGGCGGGCCTGCTCGCCAACAGGTTCAGCGCCGCTGTCGGTGCACGCGTGTTGAGCGACGCGCGGGGTGGGCATCGTGGCGGTGGTTGGCGTCATCTTGGGTGAGGACGCGCGGCGATGGGTGAGTTGGTGGCGCATGCGGGCGGTGGCGAGTGCCGCGGCGGCGGGGGCGAGTTCGTACAAGGCGCGAGCGTCGAGCGTTTTGCGGTCACCGTTGATGTCGATGGTGGCGTTGGCGATCACGTTGTGACGGTGCGGGAACGGGTCCAACGCCCGACTGGTTCCGTGCAGGAACGAAGCAACGATCAGGCCGCCGCCTTTGACCCGTTCCCCTTTCCGGCGGGTGAACGTCGCTTCGGTTTCCAGGAACCGGATTGCTTCACTGTTGCCGTCGTCCAACGCGTCTTCGAACACCGACCGGATCGAGGGGTCGCTGAGCATCATCGCGATCCCGAAGCTTTTCTCCGTGGTCAATGTGAGGTCGAACCCGACCCTCGCGGTTGCGGGTTTGCGTCGTGCGGCGAAGCCGGCGAGATCGTTTCGGGTGATCCGGATCCGGTCACCGTCCTTGCGGCACCGCAACCACGCCACCCCACCACCCGCCAGCGTGGCGGGTTGCGCGGTGCCCGGGTCAATGGTGTCGCTGGTGGTGGGGTCAACCTCACGGGAACCCTCACGTCCGGTCTCACGAGCGGAGAAGCCGCCAGGGTTGTTGAGGTACTGGTTGCAGATACGGGTGATGTACCGGGGAGTGACACCGAGAAGCGCGGCTGCTTTCGTGGCGGTGAGCACTTCGTCGGGTCGGCCGCTGGCGGTGACCGCAGCGGCGGTCACGCCGGCACCGGTGAGGTCCAACCACCGGTCAATCTCGCCGTGCGGTAGGAGCCGCTCCCCGGCGACGGTGCGGGCCCGCAACCAGTTCGCCACATCCCCGATCTCACCGGGCCCGAGCGTGTCCCCCATTTCGATCATCGAGGTCACAGTGGCCTTGGTGACGCCGAGCAGCACGGCTACGTCAGCGACGCTGAACAGCGCAACCCCGTCGCGGCCGTACCGTGCCGCGGTACCGGCGCGCAGCTGTTTGCGTTGGCTTGAACCGGCGGCACCCACCAACCGAAGCCCGGTGGCGGGGTCACGACCGGAAAGGATCGCCTCAAGGTCATCCGGGTGCACGTCACCTTCAAGGTTCAACGCCGTCGCTCCGTCGCCCAGCCATACCCCGGCGCCTTCCATCGAGTCCGAGAAATACGCCACCGCGCCTGAAGACGCCGGATCGGTCTTCGGGTTCAAGACGCTCCGCCCAGGTGACGGTTGTTTGCCGTGGAGGTACTCGACGATCCGGCGGGCCACCCGCCCTGCCGACTGCCCCGACGCCCCAAGCGGCGTGATCGTCAACCTCACGAACGGGCCTTTCGCACAGCGGCCGCAGAGCCGGCCCGGCGCCGCAGGGCGGGGTGGCGGTTTGGGGTTTGCAGGTACCCGGAACGGGTACCTGCAAAGGTCTGTGCTTCGTGAGGTTGGTTTGATCTTGGTCCTTGGGTTGGTCGTGATCGCCTTGTTCTGGTCGTGGTGGGGGTGGTCTTGATCGTGGTCGTGAGGTCATCGTTGGGGTTGGTCGTTGCTTTTGATCTGGTTCTTGGGTTCGTTCTCCTTGTGGCCTTCGAGGTCGTATCCGGTCGTAGCTCTCGAACTGCTCTTCTGACCGTGATCTCCGATGCGATCCCACCGGGATGCACCGGGTGGCGTTCAACGTCGGGTGGCCACTCTCCGTGGTCACCGGCCGTCGCAGTACCCGCCACGCCGCCGTTCGCGACCGTGGCCGAACCGGCCGACCAGCGAAGCTCCCCGGCGTCAATGTTGGACCGGCTGGCCCGTGCGTCGCCGAACCGCGGCAAAGGCCCCTGACCGCCACCGAGGCGCACGCGGGTTCCCGCGCCCGGTCCGGGTGTCACGGTGAGCGCCTCAACGACCTGACGCCCACAAAGGCCGTCGTGGCGTTTCACGTCCCAGGACCCTGCGGTGGGATCGGCGACCGTCCGGTCCCCGCCTCGAGCCGGCGCACAACTCCGGGTGGGAGCATCCCCGGAGAAGCGCGCCGACAACCCAGTCGACGGGAGCAAGCGCAGCAGACGCGAGGTGTTGTGCGATCCGTGTGGGACGGGCGGTGATACGGGCATCAGCGGACGGACCTCGGCGAGGGTGGACGGGTGCGACGAACAAACGCCTCGCCGGATCGGGCAACGGACCAGCCACACCCCATGAACTCACCGGCTACGTCGACCAACCAACGAACCGGCGGCCGGCCGGCGTCAAAGCTGAACTGACCGAACAGTCAGCGCGATGCGACAGGTGAGGCAACCGGGCACCAGAAGCCGCATCTCGGCCTGTGAACGGCCAGCAAAGCCCGTGAGGTGGGCGTGACCTGCACAAACGCGACCCGCACGGAGATCCCAAACATCCTCGTGAGG
>Ga0105047_10013868_pt1 | contig 12829 bp, 11 predicted proteins | sample MAT04_FD_78384 | JGI IMG/M metagenome (GOLD analysis project Ga0105047, IMG submission 78384) | Freshwater microbial communities from Lake Fryxell liftoff mats and glacier meltwater in Antarctica - MAT-04 (megahit assembly) | ecosystem: Environmental > Aquatic > Freshwater > Ice > Liftoff... | reverse complement strand
TCGCCCGCATGGTTCAGCACATGCATGCGCGCGGGGTCCCAGAAGATCCCGCTCTCGGTGTCGCGGATGAAGGCGTCGTCGGCGAAACTGTCCCACAGACCGGTCACCACATCGTAGAATTCGCGGGCGCGCTTGTAGCGCTCGCCATGGGCCATGTGCGCGTCCTGGCCGAAATTCTGCGCGGCATCCGGGTTAGCCGTGGTGACGAGGTTCCAGCCCGCGCGCCCGTTGCTGATGTGGTCGAGCGACGCGAACTTCCGGGCCACATGGTAGGCATCGTTGTAGGTGGTGGAAGCGGTCGCGATCAGGCCGATGCGCTCGGTGACGGCCGCCAGCGCCGGCAGCAGCGTGAGCGGGTCGAAGCTCGTGACGGTATGGCTACGGCGCAGCGCCTCGATCGGCATGTTCAGCAGCGCCAGGTGGTCGGCCATGAAGAAGGCGTCGAACTTGCCGCGCTCCAGCGTCTGGATCAGTTGCGTGAGCTTCGGGAAGCTGAAATTCGCATCCGGCCAGGCGCCCGGATACCGCCAGCCGCCGGTGTGGATGACGACGGGGCGCATGAAGGCGCCGAGATGCAGTTGACGGGGCATGCGGAAATCTCCTGCGGTTCCGCCTATATTTCGGCGAGGACGCCGCCCTGCACGAGGGGCGATGGCCGCAAGGCAGCCATCGCCGAACCGCCTACTCGGGTTCGATGCGAGCGAGGCGCAGCAGCGCCTGCGCCTTTTCGAAATCACGCCGGATGTAACTGTCCAGCGCGGCGCCCTCTTCAAAGAGCGGAACGATGCCAAGTCCCGCGAGGCGCGAACGCACCGCCTCCTCCGCCATGATCTCGCGCACTTGCGCGTTGATCTGGCCGATCAGCGCGTCTGGCAGGCCGCGCGGGCCCCATATGGCCCACCAGGAATGCGCGTCCACGCTCGGGAAGCCCGCCTCCGCCGTAGTCGGCATCGTGGGGGCCGCGTCATTGCGCCGCGGCGCCGTCAGCGCAACGCCGCGCACCGCACCCGAACGCACCTGCGGCAGCATGGCCAGCATCGGGTCGAAGATGGCCGCGATGGAGCCCCCCAGCAGGTCGGTCAGCGCGGGTGAGGTGCCGCGATAGGGAACGATGGTGAGGTCGACGCCGATCTGGCGGATGAACTCCACCGTCGCCAGGTGCCCGGCAGAGCCGAGCGAGGAGGTGCCGAAGGACCAGTCCTGCGGGCGCGCCCGGGCGGCGGCGGCGATCTCGGCCATCGTCGTCTGCGGCCGGTTCGGGTTGATGCCCAGCAGGACCGGCCCCTCGCCCATCCGCGCAACGGGGCGCAGATCGGTCAGTGGATCATAGCCAGGTGCCCGCATGATCAGGCGCGCGATGGTCTGCAGGCTGGCCGAGACCAGCAGCGTGTGCCCATCCGGTGCCGCCTGCGAGACGGCGATGCCGCCGACCGTGCCATTGGCCCCGCTGCGGTTTTCCACCGTGACGGTCTGGCCGGTGCGCTCCTGCAGGCGGGCGGCCACGGTGCGGCCCATCGTGTCGACCGAGCCGCCCGGTGCGAAGGGCACGATGATCCGCACGGGCCGCGAAGGCCAGGCACCCTGGGCCGCTGCGTGCCGGCCGAGCAGCGGCGTCGCGAGGGTGGCGCCGAGCAGGCCGCGGCGTGGAAGCTGGAGGGTCATTCAGAAGGGCTCCTTGCTAAGACGAAGATCGAGTTCATGGGTCCAGGCCGAGCGGTGCTGGACGTGCAGTTGCCAGTAGGCTTCGGCAATCGCCTCAATGTCCAGCAAACCGTCCGGGCCGGCAGCCTCGACGCGCTTAGGGGTTCGGCTGCGCAGGCCGGCCTTGGCGGCGCCGAGGCCGATGGGCGCGCCAACTCCCATCACGACCTCGCTGCCCATGCCCGCTCCTCGATTGCCATTGCCATGGTTCAGGCTTCGCGATCCAGGCGCAAGCGGCTTCGCAGGTCCGACGCAACACGATTGCAAAAAATCACGCCAAGCGCATCGACAGCGCTACCTAAACGGGCAACGAGCAACTACCATCTATACGCGATGTAAATTTAGGCTTTACAACCTGTGATGGTAATTCAACGGGACTCTTGGCGCGGCGACTCCGCCTCACACTGGCGTGACGGCACAATATGGATGGTGGCCGGTCTGTTCCTGTTCCTGTTGCTGTGCCTGGCGCTCGCCAGCCCCGCACGGGCGCAGGGCGAGGCGTCCGGCCTCAGCATCAAGGTGATCGGCGGGCTTGCCGGGCTGAGCCAGTTCACGCGCCATGAGCGGCCCTTCTGGCAACAGCGCATCGGCACGCTCACCCAGGGGCGTGTCAGCGCGGAGATCGAGCCCTTCGACCGCAGTGGCATTCGGGCTTCCGAAATGTTGCACCTCATGCGGCTCGGTGTGGTGCCTTTCGGTACGATCCTGCTCTCGGTGGCCGAGCCCGACGATCCGGAACTGAACGGCGCCGACCTCGCCGTGCTCAGCCCCGACATGCAGCGGCTGCGCGCCAATGCCGCCGCCTTCCGTCCGCGGCTCGCGCGAACGCTGGCCCAACGGTACGACATCGAGGTCCTCGCCCTCTACGCCTATCCGGCGCAGGTCACCTTCTGCACGCGCCCCTTCACCGGGCTGAATGGGCTGGCCGGGCGACGCATCCGCGTATCGTCCGTCGGCCAATCGGATGTCGTCACCGCGCTCGGCGCTGTGCCGGTCATCACGCCCTTTGCCGAAACCGCGGCGGCATTGCGGAGCGGCCATGTGGAGTGCGCCATCACGGCCGCGATGTCGGGCAACGCGATCGGCCTGCATGAAGTGACGACGCATCTGCACACCATGGCCTTCTCCTGGGGTCTCAGCGCCTTCGGCGTGCACCGGCCCACCTGGAACGCCCTGCCCGCCGACATCCGCACGACGATCGCCGCGGGCGTCGCCGAGCTCGAGCGGGAGATCTGGGCCGATGCGGAGGAGGAGACCGAGCAGGGCATCCTTTGCAACGCAGGCCGACCCGGCTGCAGGACCGGACGGCCAGGCCGCATGCAGATCGTCCCGGTGACCGATGCCGATGAACAGCGCCGCCAAGCGCTGCTGCGCGAGGTCGTGCTGCCCGGCTGGCTGGATCGCTGCGGGCCGGGATGCGTCGAGGCCTGGAACGACCGCCTGGCGCGCACCAACGGCATGCCGCCCCGGCCGTGAAGTCCCCTCCCTCCTCGCGGCTTTTTCGCCCGATCCTGCTGTTTGCCCTGGCGCTCGTTGTCGCGCAGATGGCGGCGGTCGCGATGCAGGTGCTGCATGGCCGCGACGCTGCCCTCAACGCGGCGGCGGACCTGACCGACCGCGTCAGCCTCTCGGTCGAGGCGGCGGTGAATCGCAGCCTCGTCCAGGTGGACGCTGCACTGTTGGGGCTGCCGCTGCTGCTGGCGCCCCTGACGACGCAGGGCGCCCTCAACCTCGACGCCGTGAACGAGGTCCTCCGGCAGATCAACAGCCAGAACTTCACCTACCGCGACCTGCTGATCGTGCCGCCCGACGGACGGCCCATTGCGGCGGCGCTGGTCGGCTCGCGCCGGCGCGCGCTGGTGCCGCCTCTGGGGCCGCTCTATGTGCCGGCCGGCACAGGGCCGGGCGGCCTGACCATCAGTGGGCCAACGCTCAACCCCACGACCGGCGAGCACTCGCTCTTTTTCGCCCGCGAAGTGCCGATGTCGGGGCTCGGCTCCGTCCACGTGGTGGCCGAAGTCCCGCTCTCCGCGATCAACAGCCTGCTGACCTCGGGCGGAGACCAGCCGGGCCTTCGCGTCATGATCACCCGGGAGGACGGCACGCTGCTCGGCGCCGTGCCCGGCGCCTCGGTCGTGCCCGGCCAGCGGGTGTCCCCCGCCTCGACCAGAGGGCGCTCGTTGGTGTCACGTATCGACAACCGCGCTGTCATCGCGACGACCCGGCCTACCCTCTATACCGGCATCACCATCACCGCCGAGCTCGACGAGCAAGCAGCGCTGACCGGCTGGTACCAAGATCGCAACACCGCCATCCTGCTCTCTTCAACTCTCTCGGTGCTGCTGGCCGCGCTGGCCGGAATCCTGCTGTTCTGGCTGACGCGTCGTGACGGCGTGGAGCAGGAGCGGCAGCGCTGGCGACAGATGCTGGAAACCGCATTGGAGAGCATGACCGACGGCTTCGTCATGTTCGATGAGAATGACCGGCTGATCATCTCCAACAAAAGCTACCGGCGCATGTACAGCCTCTCGGCGCCGTTCATCCGTGAGGGGGAGCGCTTCGAGGATATCGTCCGCGAAGGTGCCAGGCGCGGCCAGTATCCGCAGCTCAAGGGTGACGTGGAGGAGTTTATCCGCAACCTCAAGCAGCAGCGCCGGAGCGGCGGCATCAACATCGAGCGCCTGCTGCCCGACGGAACCTGGATCCTGATCACCGAGCGGACGATGCCAGGCGGCGGCACCGTCGGCATCCGCACCAACATCACGACACTCAAGCGCACGATGGATGAGCTCTCGGCCGCGCGTGATGCGGCGCAGGAGGCCTCCGCCGCGCGTGGCATGTTCCTGGCCCGCATGTCGCACGAGTTGCGCACGCCGCTCAACGCCGTGCTTGGATTTGCACAGATCCTGATGCTCGACGGCCGCATTGATGGCCAGGCGCGCGACCAGCTGCGGCTGATGTCGGATGCGGCAGCACACCTGCGGGACGTGGTGAACACCCTGCTCGACCTGTCGAAGGCGGAGGCGGGCAAGCTTGAGATACAGCCGCGACCAACGGCGCTGCGCCCGCTGGCCGAAACCTGCATGGGCCTGATCTCGGCCGAGGTGGAGCGCCGCGGGCTGGCGATTGCGCTCGACGTCGATGCACGCTTGCCGCCGATCGTGATGACCGATGCCATGCGCCTGCGCCAAATCCTGCTGAACCTGCTGGCCAATGCCGTGAAGTTCAGCCCGGCGGGCGGGCGCGTGGTCATGCGCCTGCGGCAAACCGCAACGCCCGGCCTCGTTCGCTTCGAGGTGGAGGATGGCGGCCCCGGCATCCCAGCGCACCAGCGTGGGCAGCTTTTCCGAGACTTCAGCCAGATCAAACTGCAGCCCGGCGCCGAACTCACGGGAACCGGCCTCGGCCTTGCGATTTCAGCGCAGATCGCGGCCGCCATGGGCGGGCGGATCGGCGTCGAGGACGGGGTGCCGCGGGGAGCGCTGTTCTGGGTGGAACTGCCGCTGGCGGAAAGTGCATTGCCCGAGGCCGCCACGGTCGCAACGCCGGACCCCACGCCCCCGCCGCAGCAGGTGCTGCGCCTGCTGGTGGTGGACGACATCGCCGTCAACAGGATGCTGGCGCGCGCGATGCTGGAGCAGGCCGGGCATCTCGTCGATCTCGCAAGCGATGGAGAGCAGGCTCTGGCCGCGCTCCAGAAGGGCAAGTACGACGCGATCCTGATGGACGTGCAGATGCCCATCATGGACGGACTGGAGGCGACGCGCCGCATCCGCCAGTTGCCGGGTGCGGCGCGCAACACGCCCATCATCGCGCTCAGCGCCTCCGCCATGACGGACCAGGTGGAGGCGTGCCGCGTCGCCGGCATGGACGGACATCTCGCCAAGCCCATCAACCGGCTCGAACTGCTCGCGATTGTGCGCGAGGTCCGTCAATCGAGGGGCGCGGCCGACGGCAAGTCTCTGTTCGCAGTTCCCGTGGTGGGCTGACGCGGAGTCCATCAACGCCGGGCTGCCGGCCAGCCTCGGTAAACTGGTATGCTACGTGCCCAGTTGCCCGCCCTGGCGCCGATGCCGCAATGGGGGCGTGCCGGCCGGCACGCGAGACAATGTTCATGTGCGACCGAAGCGTGTGATCGTCGATTTCCTCGAAACAGCCAAGCCGATCCGGTGATGCAACACCGGACGTAGCTTCAGCCGTTCACCGGCCAGCACGCGACTGCTCGGCTGCGGAGTTGCGCGCAAAACGCCCGCGCCTCAGCAGAGTCGGCAAAACCATTCGTGCGGACACGCCAAAAAGTTGGGTGGCCGTCACGCTCGAAGCGGGTGATGGCGGGAGTCAGGTCGGCCAGTTCGGGCACGCGGCTCTGCAACCTCCCCCACTCGGCCCATGCACCAGATTCGCTGCCGGCGGCAAGGAGCTGGACCTGCGCAATCCCCGCCCGCCCAGCAGGGTGAGGCGACTGCGCCAGGGGAAACCAAGCGGTGGCGACAACATCGAGCGCTACCGCTGGTGGGTCGACGGGTGCCATGACCATCGGCGGCGCAAGCATCGGCTCCGGCGCCGGCATCACGGCCGCCGGCGCCGCCACCTCGGGCGTGACGACCGCAGGTGCCGCCACTTCCTCGGCTGCAGCGGGCGGCGTGCGGGTGCGTGGCGGCGCAGGTTCCGCGGCGGGCTCCACGGCAAGGGATGGGGGTGTAAAGACAATCTGATTCGGGGCCGGCTGGAGCAGCCGCTCCCTTCGCAAAATCGGCGCGGCCGACGAGACTTCGGAAAGTGAAGGTACCGCGGCTATCGTCTGAGCGGAGCCCGCTGCAGAAACCGGGCTCGGACCCACCGCCGCGCCGGATGTACGGAGCGGCGCGGATCCCGCAGGGCGGAGAGTATCAACGATCCGGCCCAGATCCTCCAGGTCAACCCGGCCACCCAGCGTCGCTTGCGCGGACGCTGCGTCACCCGAAGCGGCTTGGGCGATGCCCAGGTTGGTGGCCACCCGGGGCGGTGCGCCGGCGCGCTGGCTCAGACCGCTGAGGATCGACACTGCCTCGCTCGCTTGCCCGTCGAGCATCAGCGACATGGCAAGGTTGTTCGCGGTGGCAAGGTTGGCCGGCTCCACCGCCTGGGCCGTGCGATAGCTCTGCTGCGCTTCGGAGTGCCGTCCCAGCAGGTCGAGCGCGACGCCACGCCCGTTAAGCGCGGGGACGCTCTGCGGTAGCCGCGCCAGCACCTGGTCGAACAGCGTCAGTGCCTCGGCCGACGCGCCCATGCGCACGCGCAACTGCCCAAGTGCAAGGATGAGTGAGGGGTCGCGCGAGGAGCGCTGCAGCGCGCTTGTCAGCACCTGCTCAGCCTCTTCCATCATCCCGGCCCGCCCGAGCGAGGCGGCATGACGCGCCTGGACTTCCAGGTTCGACGGCGCCGCAGCGGCCGCCGCACCCAACATGCTCAGCGCAACATCCTGCTGCCCCGCGGCTTCAGCCGCCGCCGCGACCCGCAAGCGCGAAGCGGTGTCAGGGTTACGGATGGTCTCCTGCTGCGGCGCGTCACGCGAGTAGCGAGGGGCGCCACGCGAAGCGCAGGCCGCCAAGCCGATGGTGGCAAGCACGGCCAGCGTGCGGGCCAAGCCCTTGCCGGCCCGGCGAGTCAACGCGCCAGCCGCGACTGTCCGCGACGCCGAGCGGGCGCTGCCGTCGGGAGCCCGCATGCCTGATGAGATGGTCATCAACGTGCAGCGCCACCGCCGCCAGAGCCCGCGGCAACCCCGAGCCCGGCCAGCGGACTGTCCTGCGGCGACGCTGAGCCGCCACCCACCGTGGAACTGGGCGCCGCCAGCAGTGGCCGGCGCTGTTCGGTCAGCAACCGCGTCGCCGCGTTGGATCCTGCAGCGCCGCGTTCGTTGACAGCCGACACTCCGCGGGTGAGGTCACGCGGATCCGCGACCATTGCGCGCAGATTGCTGTCATTCACGCCAAGCGGCCGCCAGGTTCCGGGCCGCTCGAAGAGGTCCTCGGCGCAGCCGGCAACGCCGAGCAGCAGCAGCAGCAAGGCAGGGCCGCCCAGGCGGGAAAACGAGGTCGACATGACGCGGTCTACTCCAGGATGAAGCCGGCATCGGGCCGGCTGCGCAGTTGCGGTGCGGGGAGGCCGCCCCGGGCGATTTGCCGCTGGAACAGGACGCGGTCGATGTCGGTGGCCGGGCGGAAGCCGTCATTCGGCGCCGCAAGCTGGTTGGGATTGGACACCGGCCGGACCAGATAGGGCGTCACGATGATGACCAGTTCGGTCTCGTTCCGCTGGAACCGGGTGGAGCGGAACAGCGCCCCCAGCACCGGTATTTCCCCAAGGCCAGCGATGCCGGAGTCGGTCTGCCGCGAATTGCGCGTCAGCAGGCCCGCGATGGCGAAGCTCTGCCCGCTGCCGAGTTCCACCGTCGTCTCCGCCCGGCGCACGGAAAGCGCCGGGATCGTCACGGTGCCGCCGCCAGCGCCAAGCGGCACCGTCACCGCGCCCTGATCCGAAAGCTCGCTCACCTCCGGACGGATGCGGAGGTTCACCCGCTCCGGGGAGAGCACGGTGGGAACGAAGGCGAGGCTGACGCCGAACTGCTTGAACTGGATGGTGATCTGCCCAGTCGCGGTGGCCGAGACCGGGATCGGGAACTCACCACCGGCGAGGAAGCTGGCGGTCTCGCCCGATTGGGCCGTGAGGTTCGGTTCCGCCAGGATCGAGATCAACTGGTCCGCCGCCAGGGCGTCCACCACCGCGTTGATGTCGTAGTTGTTGCCGCTCAGGCCGAAGGCGAGGCGCGCCGGGCTCGCCGCCAGCGAGCTGCCGCCCGAGGCAATTGCGGCGGCAGCGCTCAGCGCCGCCGGGCCGCTGCGCAGCCCCATCAGGAAGCTGCCCGTCTGCCCGAAGGACCGCCAGTTGAGCCCCAATTCGCGCGTCACCAGGCGCGAGACCTCCGCGATGCGGACACGGACATTGACCTGGATCACCGAGAGAAGCTGGAGGTTGTTGACGATGCTCTGCTCGTCGCCCGCGAAAATTCGGGCGATCGTCTCCGCGCGCTGCGCATCCGCGGCATTCGCGACGGTACCGCTGAGGGTGAAGCCGTTGCGGCCCACATTGGCGACGCTGACACCATCGCCGCTGCCACGCAGGCTCCGGCGGATGGCCGTCTCCACCGCGGATGCGCTGGGCAGCGCGGCCCCGCCCGGGGCGAAGGCGCCGGGCGTCACCGTCACCTCATACTCGGCGACGGCGCTGCCATCCTCGGCGGTGGCAACGACGGTGGTGCGGCCGGCGGCCACCCCCATCACGAACAACGTCGTCTGCGAGGTCGGCTCGACCCGCGCGATGCGTGGCTCCGCCGCGATGACGGAGGCCGCCGCGGCGGGCAATTGCAGCAATTGGCCTGTTCCGGCTGCCAAGGTAACGGACTGGCGCAGCGGCGGGGGACGGCTCAGCCAGGCGGGTAACTGTATCGGCCCGGACAATGGCACGGATGGCGTCGGCGGCTGAACGGGCTGCCTGATCGGCGCCTGGGCCTGGTTGAACGGAGCGGGGGTGGCGGCTGAGGGTGCCGAGGCGCGTGGCGATGCCTGGGCCACCACGACGGCGTTGCCCGGGGGGGCCAATGGCGCAAGCTCCTCGGCCGCTGCGAAGCCGCTGGCGCCAGTCGCCAGAAGCATCGCAAGCCCTGCGGAGCGCCAGGGCGCCATGGACCAAACCCGGATGGCCTTGCCCCTCAAAGCCGCGCCGGCCGGAAAAGGGAGATGCCCACAGCGATCCAGCGACGAGCGGTATGGGGACGATGTGGCGGCATACATGCGAAATTCTCTCGAGCGCTGGTTTACGAGGAAAGCAGACGGCATTCGATTCTACCACTATAGCTTAAGAAATCCACTTTAGCCGGCGGAAGTTTCATCAATATGAAAGCGCCGCGCTGGCCGTCAGGTTCGGCAAGGTGGGCAAAAGCGGGGCGACGAAGGTGAAGGGGTAGGTTGCCGTCACCGTTACGGTCCGCACGCCGGTACCGCTGACCGCGCAGACAGGGGAGAGGGTCAGGCTGGCTGGGTTCAGCATCGGGGTGGGATTGTTGGGCGTTGTCACGGCGGTCTTCAGAGCCGCGCCACCGACTACCGTCGTGCAACCGCTCCCCGGTACCGCGCCCACACTGGACAAGAGCAGCGCGGCGCGGGCCGCGTCTTCCGCCATGCTCTGAAGCGATTGCCGCACGATCTGGTAGCGCGCGAGGTCCACAGCGCCCAGCAGCAGCGTGATGAAGATCAGGCCGACAAACGCGAACTCGATCGCAACGGTCCCGCGGCGGTCGCCCCCAAGCCCGGCCGGGCGCCGCGGGCTACTGCACACGGGCAACCACCGTCCGGCTCGCGGCCGCCGGATTGAAAAAGGCGAGGCCCGCGATCTGCGGCGGGGCCATGCTCACCGTCACGGTAATGTATCGCGCCATCCCGCCCGCGCAGGTGGTGCCGCAGCCGACGACCGTCGCCGACGTGGCCTGCCCGGCGAGGGGGCAGGTGCAGGACAGAGCCGGCAGCAGGGCGGTCGAACCAGGCAGGACCGCCAAGGCAGCCGCCTGCGCCCCGGCCAGATCGTCCGGCTTGACGGTGGCGTATTGCGCGCCGGCACGGGCCGCGTTCGCAAGCTGGATGGTGTGATCCACGGCAAAGCCGACATTCGCCGCGGCGGCCAGCAAAATGATCAGCACCGGCGCTATGATCGCGAATTCGACAGCCGCGACTCCCTCGCGGCTGCGGCGTGCAGAACCAACAAGGCGGGTGAGGAAGCGGATCATGCGCGATCTCCTACTCCACCAGACGGACAATCTGGAGCTTCGGAACCACGTTGCCGTAACCGGCAGCTTCGCATCCATTCACCGCCAGCCCCGAATTGCCGCTGATGCTGATGGAGCCGCCGATCAGGATGGTGCAGCCTGTGGAGTCCGGGTTGCCACGGTAATCAACATCAGAGTTGGGGAAATACATGGCGCCGGTCAGCACGATGGTTCCATTGCCGGTAATCTTCACCGTCGGGTCGGTGGCGCGCGGGTCGCGGAAAAACAGCAAGCCAGCATAATCCCGGTCGCCTCCTGTGGATACCAGATGGGCATCTGTGGGTGCGACCAGGTTGATGGAGCCGCCAGTGATTTTCGGCCCGCCGATCTTGCTGACAGGACTGCCGGTGAAGATGATCGTCACGCCCGCGCCGCCGGAGCAGGGAAGGCCGTTGGCCGAGGGCGGATTGGTGGCCATGCGGCATTGAAGCGTGCCGCCATTCATGGTGAGATCGTCATTGTATATGTAGTAGATGCCCGGGGTCAGCGTCACGGTGCCGCCGGTCATCTTGAGTCCGCAGAGCGCCGGCTGAGACCCACCCGCGGCGGCTGCGGGAGGTGGCGGGATCACGACACTGTCGTTGAATGTCTTGCTGATGTCGACGGTCGAAACGCCGCCCGCCGGGGCATAGACAGGCGTCGTATAGCAACTGTAGCTCGACGGCAGTGCCTTGTTGTTGAGGTAGGCGAAGGGGTTGGTCGTCGGGAACGCACCGGTCGTGGGCGGCCGTTGCAGCGTCGCGCTTCCGCAGCCGTCGCAGCCGCCCGCAGAGACCAGGGTTTCCGCGCTGACCCCTCCGTTCCCAAAGATTTCGATCGCGTCGGCCGCTGTGGAATTGGACGCGAGCACGCAAGCCGGAGCCGACACCGTGGAACTTCCCCCCACTGACAATTGGCCGTCCACTCTGCTACCCGCACTGCCCGGTATCGCCAGGATGCAGGCGTTACCGTTGGACTGGATATTGGCGACCGCACGCACGGTGATGACTTGGTCGCCGGTCAGGAAAAGGTTGGAGATCAGCCGCGGCGTGCTGCGCTGGACGATGACCTCGACGGCCGTGTTGTTCCCGCCGAACGGCGTGTTGGGCGTGACGGTCGTGCTGGCCGCGCCCGAGGTGAAGCCGTTGCGCGTCGCTGTGTCGCGCGCGGTAGCGACGGCCTGGGTCTGCGCGGCCGCCAGCGTCTGCGCGAGGGTGCCCTGCGCGACGGACAACCGGACGGCACCCGCATAGGCGGCGGTGTCGGCGGCGTTCTGCGCGTCGCGCTTGGTGACGTACCAACTGCCCCCCTCCGTCCCGAGGCCGACCATGCCCACGACGACGACGGCGCTGACGCCGAACAGCACCGCCGTAGCGCCGCGCTTGTCACAGGCGACGCGATTCATAGAACGGTAAAACTTTGCGGAGAGACTGGCGCGCGGCGGCCTCCCTTGATTGGACGGGCGGGGCCCGCTGCAACCCGCTTCAGTTGCGTGAACAGGAGGAGATATGGGTGACTCGCGAGACATTTTTGCCTTAGTCTCCATTCTGACACGCGCTAATTGCGCCACACCTACTCGCAAAAGAACGTGCGGACCGCGGGCGCTCAACTTTTGTATGTTTTCGCGCAAAAAAAAGATAGTAAAATTTTGAGAAATTATTTACATCCCATGACTGACACGGAGCGGTGGTCGCTGCGGGCTTGATCCCAGAGGGGATGGAGGGCACCGGGCAATTGATACTTTGCGTGTCTTTATTGCCCTGGTGTTCTTTTCAACAATCTAGTCTGAGGAATTTATATCATGTCGCTTACGAAGATGTACGTGAAGATGTACGCCGCCACCCGCCGGTTGGGTTCGGACGACAAGGGCGTGACTGCCCTTGAATACGGCATTCTGGCGTCGCTGATCATCGTTGCTGCCATTGTCGGCATCACAGCTTTTGGCACCGGCTTGAGCGCCCAGTTCACCGGTCTTGCTGCCCGGCTCAAAAGCTAACCCGTAACATCGGTGGCGCGACCCGCTCAGTAGTGGGCCGCGCCACCGGCCAGACGGATTTTGACGGCTCCCGCATACGTCATTGTCGCGTCCTTCATCTCCATGGCTGAAGTTGCTGCCATTGGAGTTGTTGACGAAGGTCTTTCGGTACGTTCCCGACCGTCACCGCCTGCCTGGAATGACACGGAGCTGCACTTGCTGCGGCCTTGAGCCAAGAGGGGATGGTGAGTACCGGGCGTTAGGAATATTGCGGATTCTATTTCCTAGTAATCCCATCAACTGTTCAGTCAGAG
>Ga0105047_10013865_pt1 | contig 12829 bp, 14 predicted proteins | sample MAT04_FD_78384 | JGI IMG/M metagenome (GOLD analysis project Ga0105047, IMG submission 78384) | Freshwater microbial communities from Lake Fryxell liftoff mats and glacier meltwater in Antarctica - MAT-04 (megahit assembly) | ecosystem: Environmental > Aquatic > Freshwater > Ice > Liftoff... | reverse complement strand
CAGACTCATCTCGCCGTCGGCCTCGAGGTACATCCGTTTCACCGTGCTGATGTCCTCCACGCCTTCCTGCCGGATCTTCGCGTTCAGTTCCTGATCGGTGATGAGCTCGCGGCGCATGTTTCGCCGCTGCATCTTTCCATCACGGACCAGGCACAGCCGCGGTGCCGCGGTGAAACGCTCGATCACACGGGGAACCTGAAGTTCATCAAGTCGAGCATGAAGCTCCAGAAGACCAGGGTCGACACGAGCACCATGCCGTCGGTGGTCGACGTGGCACTGCCGATCTTGCCCTTCTGCGCGGCACCCCGAGGATCACCCCGAACAGGAAGTCGCTGATACCGAGCGAACCGACGTCCCGCCCCTCAAACAGAGCCCCGAGGCGCCCCGCAGCTCGCGCCTTGAGATCTGTGCCAGGCACCTGACATCGCCATCGGCGCGAGGGGCATCTCGGTGTTGTCGATCGACTCGAAGATCACGCGGTAGATCGAACCCGACTGTGGGCAGAGCAGGATGCCGAAGCCCAACCGGGGCCTGGCGCCTTCGAGAGCGGCGTTCACAACTGGCAGCACGCTCAGCGCGCGGGCCATATGGTGATGCCCTCGGCTGCATCGCAGGGTCAGTCGACTCTCTTCGGCGCAGCGCTCAATGACACGGTACTTGTGCATGGGAAGCCTCCGTCGCAGACCGCCGGGACGATAGCGATCTGGTTCCAAGCGGTCCGTGCGCTTCCGTACGCAGCAAAACACGGGCTGTACGGCGGACCTGGGATTCTTTTGACCGAAGTGGTCATGCAAGGACAAACCGCGGCGCCACCCCAAATATGCTCTAATTGGATTCCAATTGGAATCCAGGTGGATGTCATGGCAGACAACATGGTGTGGGAACCCCGGCAGCGCGCGGGCGAGACCGAGAAGATGACGGTGAACGTCGGCGTGGTCGATCTCGGCCACGTGGACCTCCTCGTGCAGGAGGGCTTCTATTCGAACCGTTCCGACCTCGTCAGGACGGCGCTGCGCAACCAACTTGCCCTGCATGCAGACACGGTCAGGCAGACCGTGGCGCGCCGCACGCTGACGGTCGGGCTGCAGCACTACAGCCGTGCCGATCTCGAGCGTGCAGTGGCGGCGGGCCAGCGGTTGCAGGTGCAGGTCGTCGGGCTCGCGCGCATCGCAGACGACGTGACTCCTGAACTGGCGCGCGCGGCAATCGAGTCCGTGACCGTCCTGGGTGCGTTTCAGGCCAGTGCCGCCGTGCGACGGGCCTTGTCCGACCGCATCCATTGATCCATTCCCTAACCCGACAACGGAAAAGCGCCCCATGAAAACGCCATTCAACGTCCGAGCGCCGTCCTTCGACGCGCAGGCCATCAACAAAACGATCCGCAGCGCGCTGGCTTCCGCGGGGCTCGACACGACGGCGGGCCCGATGCGCAGCGTGACCGACACCATCCGGCGTGCGCTGTCCGGCGCGGGCATGCCGACGGCAGAGGGTGTCGCGGTGGCGCGTGCCAACGTGATCGACGTCGTGGCGCGTGTCGTCGGTGTTCGACAGGACAGAGACGGCGAACCAGCTCGGCAGCCATCGATGGATGCACCTCCGGTGCCCGTCGGCTCGTTCGACGCCAGCGAATACGCCAACCGTGCGGGCACCCGCGCGTACAAGCTCTATGTGCCCCCACAGATCAGCGCTTCGCCGCCGCCGCTGGTCGTGATGCTGCATGGCTGTACCCAGTCTGCGGACGACTTCGCCGTGGGCACGCGGATGAACCGGCTGGCCGACGAACACGGTTTCTTGGTGGTCTACCCCGAGCAGTCGACCAGTGCGAATCCATCGAAGTGCTGGAACTGGTTCAAGGCGCAGGACCAGCTGCGTGACTCCGGAGAGCCTTCGCTGATTGCCGGAATCGTGCGCGAGGTGGCTGCCCAGCACGGCATCGATACGCGGCGCATCTTTGTGGCGGGGCTTTCGGCCGGCGCCGCGATGGCGGTGATCCTCGGCGAGACCTATCCAGAGCTGTTTTCCGGCGTCGGCGCGCATTCCGGGCTGCCCTACCGCAGTGCGCACGACATCCCGTCGGCAATGGCTGCCATGAAAGGAGGCCGCAGCGGGATCGCAAGCCTCAAGGCCGCGCAAAGTTCAGGCGCCGCGCCGCGGAGAAAAGTCGCGCAAGCCGTGCCGACCATCGTCTTCCACGGCGACCGGGACCACACCGTGCAGCAAGCCAACGGCATCGAAATCGTGCAGCAGGCCAGGAATGCACACTCTGCGGCCGAGTCAGATACGGCCCTGCTCGATGGCATGGAGCGCGGTACGTCCCCGGGCGGCCGCAGCTTCAGCCGCACGGTGCACGCCGACGCAGCCGGGCGGCCCCGCGTCGAGTCCTGGACCGTGCATGGTGCGGGCCATGCATGGGCCGGCGGCAGCGAGAGCGGCTCTTACACCGATGCCAGCGGACCGGATGCCTCAGCCGAGATGGTGCGCTTCTTCCTGTCCCTGCCTCGCGCTGGCTCTGCTTGAGGCGCCTGGCGATTCGGACGCTTGTCCGTTCGGCGCTTGCGCGACCCGCGGCGCGCGACTTCGGCGTGGCGACGGATGTGCTCCCGACGACATCCCTCGCTGACCGGCATCTGCCGCATCATGGGCCGTTCAGCGCGTCTTGAATCGCCTGTTCCAGCCCGTCGAAGCCGATGGAGACATCCACCGACACGCCGTTCAGGAGGAAGGCGGGTGTGGTGCGCAGGCCGCTGCGCTCACCGGCGCGGCGGTGCTCCTGGATCCTCTGCGTGTAGATCCGATCGGCCATTTCGGCGTTGAAACGGATCATGTCGAGGCCGATGGCTTGCGCGTGCGCGGCCAGTGTGGACATCCCCAGATCATGGGGCGGGGTGAACAGCAGGTGGTGCATCTCCCAGAACCTGCCTTGCGCCGCTGCCGCTTCCGCCGCTTCGGCGGCAAGTTCGGCATGCGGGTGCAACTCCAGCCACGGGAAGTGCCGGAACACGAAACACAGACGCTTGCCGAATGTCTCGACGAGCTTTCGCGTCGGCGGCTCGGCCCGGATGCAGGCCGGGCATTGGTAATCGCCGTATTCGAGCAGCGTCAGGCTCGTGTGCGCATTGCCCAGCATGTGGTCGGCGGCGGCCAGTGCGGCATCTGGCGCCGTGGTCTGTGCGTGAGTCACACGGTGCCCTTGTCGAGCGTGGCGAGAACGCTGGCAGTCTTCTCGATCATGCTGGAACCTTTCCGATCGACAGTTGCGGGCCGGGTTGAGGACGTGGCCTGGACAAGGTCCGCAGCTGTCAAAAGCTGCGCATGACCTTCAGGCTCTTGCCGGCAGGAAGCCGGCGACCGTCGATCAAAAACTCAGTCTGTTCGGCGCGATGCCGCCCGTCAGTGCGACAGCGAACGCCACGCGGCGGCCATCGCCGCCACGGGCGTCCACCGAGATCCGCTTGTCTGGATCGGGACCGTGTGAGCCCGCCGTCGTCACTTCGGACGTGGCCACTTGATCTTGCGGTCGGGCTGGGCCAGCTTGCCCGCGCGCAACAGCGCCATCGCACTCACCACGGCCCGCGCCACGTTGCGCGCCTCTTCCTGGACGGCCTCGTCCTTGTCGAGCGCATCGTGGCTGCTGAAGTACGGCCCGTAGTAGCCGATGTAGCGATCGAGCGAGGACGCTGCACCCGCAGGAATCAGCCCCATCCACTCGAGCCAGTCGCTCAGGTTGCGGCGGTGCGACTCGACGCCGGCGACGTCGCCATGCACAACGACGCCGTAGGTCCGGCCGGCAATGTGCTTCGGGTAGCCCCAGCCCTGCTCCTCGAGGCGCTTGGCCTCGACGACCGTCTTGCCGTGTGTCGAACTCGGGTCGGGGTTGCCGCCATCGGCGCAGACCATGCGATCGATCATCAGCTTCAGCGGGCTGGGCGACTGGTACCAGTAGGTGGGTGCGAGGATGATGACGCCGTGCGCCGCGACCCAGCGCTCGTAGATCTCGGCCATCCAGTCGTCGGCCTGACCCAGCGCGTGGTTCGGATAACAACTGCAGGGCCAATGACACAGCGGCATCGCGGTCGAGACGCAACCCTTGCACGGATGAATGTTGCGGCCGTATTCGGAGGTCACCAGGCTCAGGTCGAGCACGTCGGCCTCGGCGCCCAGGCCCTGCACCACATGACGCGCGATCTCGGTCAGCCGCCAGGTCTTGGACACTTCGCCCGGGCACGTGCCATCGTTGCGCGCGCTGCCGCAGATGATCAGCACGCGCGACTTGGCCGCCGGGTCATGCCAGTGCTTCTGCGCCATGCGCAGCCGTTTGCGGGTCTCGAGCCACTGCACCGAGATCGGATACGCCGGGTCGGCGTGACCCCGGCCTGCGGCGCGCGTCAGCGGGGCCTTGCGGCCCTCCTGGTGAGCGTCCCAGGCGATGGCTTCCAGCCGCGCGATCGCTTCGGCCTCGGCGGCGAACGCCGGGTCGTAGAAGCGCACGTTGAATCGTTCGTGAAACTCGGCGCGCGTCAGCGGCGCCGGGGCCTGTCCCTTGCGGATCTTGGTCATGTGCGGCAGAGCTCGGTCGGTGAATCCAGGGGAGTGTTTGTCTTGCCCACCGCGCCGTGCAGGTTCTCGACGACCTGATCGAGGCCAGTCCGGTAGTCGGGGAACCGCGGTTCCCAGCCGGGTACGCGCGGCGCCGGCGCCCGGTGCGGCATCGCCAATGCGGTCTGCTGCATGTGCTCTTCGCAAATGAAGAGGCGCGCCAGCCGATGTGAGAGCAGCGGCAGGTGCAGGGGGCTGCTTCTGCCGACGCGGTGCGCGAAGGCATCCATGAATTCCTCGAAGGCAATGGCGTGCCCGTCGGTGGCGTAGCAGGTCTTGTCCACGTTCGGCGCCCGGGCGGCGGCCAGCAGTGCCGAAGCGGCATCGAACTGGTGCAGGTGGTACTGCCGCGCCTGCGCGGGCCCCGACCAGTACGGCCGGCCGAGCTGAAACGCCTTGACGTAGGCCGACAGATCGGCGCTCACCGGTCCGTACAGATACCCCAGGCGCACGACGCATGCCGGCACCACACACGACAGGACCAGCGCTTCGCATTCGAGGATGGCTTCAACGCACGACCGCAGCGGTTCGTCGAGCCTGGCCCCACCCTCCACCGCATGCACGAAGGCGAAGCTGGCGTGAACCAGGCGTGTCGCGTCGGCCGCCCGTGCGGCACGGATAGCCCGGTGGGTTGAGCCCAGCGCCGCGCGGGGAAACTCCTGCCATGCCTGCCCGTCGTGCAGCAGTGTGTTCGCCTGCTGCAGGGAGAGGTTGATGTGGACGCGGCCGCCACGACGTCCTGTCGGCTGCCGTGCGAGAACGCGGCCCAACTCGAGACGCGCACCGGTGATGGACAGGTTCATTCGAATCGCCTCGTGACTCAGCTTTGAGCTGTCATGTTGCCGGCGTCGCTGGGCCACGCCGATCGACGCACCGCGCGACAAGAAGCGGTTTCGTCCATCGGTGCCATGACAACGAAGGGGCCCGACACGACCTCGACGGTGGCCATTCTGGGGATCGGTCCGTTGCCGGTCTGTGCGCCACCGCGCCGTCGAAGAGAGCTCAGCTTCGGGCGCCAGCGCACAGAAGTCGCTGGTCACTACCGCGAGACTGGGTCCCCGCGACCGGCTGGGTGGTGATGCTGGCCGCGGCGTGATGGCACCGCCGCCACGCCCTTCGTCCGCTGCGCAGAACCTGGATTTCACTATGCCGTCGACCGTTCCGCAACACGCTTCTGGGCTGCCTGCCAAGGCCGCTGCGGGGGCGCTCGTGGTGCTGGCCGCGCTGTGCCTGTCAGCCTGCGGTGACATGGCCCAGCTTCCGGTTTCCGCCGGTAGCGGGCCTGCGCCCACGCTCCCCGAGCCGCGGAGCACGCTGCTTCCCACGGTCAACATCGCGCCCGCGCAAGGCTGGCCCGCGGCCGGTGCGCCGAGCGGTCCCGCGGGCACCCAGGTGCAGGCCTACGCCCGGGGCCTGGACCACCCCCGCTGGCTGCTCGTGCTGCCCAATGGCGACGTGCTGGTGGCGGAGACCAACGCCCCGCCCAAGCCCGATGACGCCCGCGGCATCCGCGGCTGGATCATGGGTCTGGTCATGAAGCGCGCCGGCGCTGCCACGCCGAGTGCAAACCGCATCACGCTGCTGCGTGACACGCAGGGCAAGGGCGTGGCCGACCAGCGCGTCGTGCTGCTCGAGGGATTGAATTCGCCCTTCGGCATGGCCTGGCTGAATGGCGCGCTGTATGTGGCCAATACCGATGCCGTCCTGCGCTTTCCTTACGCGCTGGGTGAGACTCGAATTGCCGCGCCCGGGGTGAAGGTCGCCGACCTGCCCGCGGGGCGGATCAACCACCACTGGACCAAGAGCCTGCTGCCCAGCCCCGACGGTCGCCGGCTCTACATCACGGTCGGTTCCAACAGCAACGTGGGCGAGCGCGGCGTGGCCGCCGAGGAGGGCCGCGCTGCGATCTGGCAACTCGACCTGGCCAGCGGCACGCTGCGTCCGTTCGCGACCGGTCTGCGCAACCCCAACGGCATGGCCTGGGAGCCGCAAACCGGCCTGCTGTGGACTGCGGTGAACGAGCGCGACGAACTCGGCAGCGACCTCGTGCCCGACTACCTGACCGCCGTGCACGACGGCGCCTTCTACGGTTGGCCGTACAGCTGGTACGGCGACCACGTCGACGCCCGCGTGCAGCCGCCGCGGCCTGATCTGGTTGCGCGGGCGCGCGTTCCCGACTACGCCCTGGGCCCGCACACCGCCTCTCTGGGCCTGGCGTGGTCGGGCGGCACCACGCTGCCGGCGGCCTACGCGCAAGGCATGTTCGTGGGCCAGCACGGTTCCTGGAACCGACGACCGCACAGCGGCTACAAGGTCGTGTTCGTGCCCTTCACGCAAGGCCGTCCGTCCGGGCTTCCGCTGGATGTGCTGACCGGGTTTCTCAGCGCTGACGGCCGGGCCTATGGCCGCCCTGTGGGCGTCGCCTTGGACCAGACGGGCTCACTGCTGGTGGCCGACGACGTGGGCAACGTCATCTGGCGCCTGAGTGCACTGCGCTGAAGAGATCCGAACCCGCAGGTGGTGGGTGTGAGGGCCGGTCGCACGAAGGCGCACTTTCGGAACTGCGCGCAGCGCGCCCGTCGCCCTCTAGGCACTCACTCCGAGGTCTGGCCGTCGAAGTGTTCGGTGTCGGCCTCGGCGTCTGCGCGCGTGTGGTGAACCACACCATCGCGATGGTTGGGCGGTGAATAGATCGTGTACAGCTTGAGCGGCTCGGCCCCGGTATTGATGATGTTGTGCCTGGCCCCAGCGGGAACCAGTACGGCGTGGCCGGCGTGGATCGCAGTGCGAACCCCGTCGAGCACGGCCTCGCCAGTGCCCTGTTCAACACGGAAGAACTGATCGAGCTTGTGAACCTCGGCGCCGATCTCCTCCTTGGGCTTCAGCGCCATGACGACCAACTGGCAATGCTGGGCCGTGTAGAGCACCTTTCGAAAATCCTCGTTCCGCGTGGCAATGCCCTCGATGTCTTGCACGTAGCCCTTCATGCTGGCCCCCTGTGGTGTGTGTGCTGACGCCGGCCCGGGGCTTCGGGTGCAGCCACGGGCACGGTGGCCCGCCGGATGGCGAGCGTCGACGTCGAAGATAGTGCCGCACACCTGCGCTGTCCGTGCCCTGTCGAACACAGCAGGAACCGGCCACGGCGGCAGGCCTTGCATCCCTTGGCCATGCCCTTGCGTTGGCGGACGACAGGGAGCCCGTGGCCTTACACCGGTTAGTGGGTTAACGCACAGAAACCTCGCGTTGTCGTGCGCGATGCTTCGGCCCATGAACATGGCGACTTCAGCGGCCACGGCTGCACACCGGGCGAGCCCCGCAGGCATTTCGGTCAACAGCGCCGCGCAGCGGGCACTTCGGCTGCTGCTGGTCGACGATTGCAGGGTCCATCGCATGCTGGTGACGGCGGTGCTGACACGCTGGGGCATCATGCCGACGATCGCCTGCAATGGCTCGGAGGCCGTGATCATTGCCGAGCGTCAGGGCTTCGACATCGTGCTCATGGACATGCTGATGCCGGTGATGGACGGTGTGGTGGCCACGGCGAAGATCCGCCAAGGCGAGCGTGAGAACCCGCTGCGTGTGCCGGTGCCGATCGTCGCCTGCACCTCGCTGGACCTGGGTACGGACACCGAGCGGCTGGCCCGCGTCGGATTGAGCGCCGTCCTGCCCAAACCCTGCAGCGCGTCGTCTCTGCAAATCTGTCTGGCGCGTTGGTGTCCGGACAAGTTCTTCGTCAACTGACGAACCCGACACGCTTGCCTGCAGAGGCATGGCAGCGGCCGAATCCGGCCAATGTGAGCGCAATTCAGCCTGGAAACGCCGCCTGCGCGGCGAGGATGTGCCTGCTCAGGCCGTCGGCCCAGACCGAGTAGCCCGCGGAACTGGGATGCATGCCGTCCGCGGCCATGCCGGCGCTCGTCGTGGACTCCGGGTGCCAGTGCAGGGTGCGCCGATGCTGGTCGGCAAGCTGGCCCTCCAGCGTGGTGTTCATCTGCCGCGCCCAGCGGCCCATGAACCAGCGCAGCGGCTGCGGCAGGGCTTTGCAGGCATGCATGGGCGGCACCGCACTGTGCACCAGCAGGTCGGGCTTGAAGCGGTCGGCGATCAGTTCGGCCAGGCGGTTCTGCCACCGCGCCCATTGCAGCGGTGCGCACAGGCCGGTGGCATCGTTGGCACCCATGGAAAGCACCACCACGTCGAAACGCGCGGCAGGCGAGTCCTTCAGCAACTGGAGCAAACCCGGCGAGTCCAGCCCATTGACCGCCAGCACGCACCACTGGACGGTGTGGTGCCGGCTCAGGCGCCGCACCAGCTGTCCACACAGCGCCTGCTCCTGACTGGCCGCACCCACCCCGGCGGCGCCCGAGTCGCCGGCCACCAGCAGGCGCACGAGCGAGCCGTGCCCTGCCGTGCCGGCGCGCTGCCCCGGCGGCTCCGGCATCCGCGGCGTGGTGCGCCGGACGTGCCGGGCCTGCAGCCAGAGCAGCGGCCAAAGCAGACCCAGCAGTACCAGACGCTCACCGTCGGACATGCGCTTGCAAGTTCATGGTATTGCCTTCGTCGTGGGCGCTTGAGGCGCACCCTTGGCCGATGGTGGCGGTGCAGGCGCGGCGCAGTCGGTGCGCCGGAGCACACCGCTCGGCAGGAGGCGCCGCAACGGCAGGCGGCCATGTCCGTTGGCGCACGGAAGTCCCGTGATTGAACGACTATCTTTCAACACTGCGGGCGCTGTGCGCTCGTTCATCGGCGCGTGCGCCGCCCGCTGGGCCCCGCCGCCACTAAAGGAAACTCCATGCGAACCCCTGTCACCCTGGTCATGCTCGGCCTCGCCGCGCTACTGCTCACCGCGTGCGACAAGAACCCCAGTGGCCCGCCGCCACCGACCGTCATCACGACGAACACCGGCGCTGCACCATCGGTTCCGACCGACACATCCTTGCCATCGGCGGCCGAGGTTGCATCCGCAGCCTCCAACGGCGTGCCCGCACCGGTGCGAGAGGCGGGTCGAACCACCGGCACACGGACCACCAGCCGGGAGAGCATGTCCATGCCCATGGCGGGTCAGAACAACGATCACTCCGCACCGCTCTCGTCGGCAGGGCCTGCCAGCGCGCCCCGCTAGGCGCGAGGTCCGGGTACCGGCGCCTGCGCGGGTCCAGGTCATGCCGGCTCGTTGGCACGGCAGTTGGCGGCTCGCGCGTGTACGGTCGTGCCGATGAGGGTGGCCCAGGCCGCGGCAGTGCGTCTTCCTGACGTGGACGGCCACGTGATGCTCCATGCCAGCCTCAGTGGGGTCGGCGGCACGGGTTTCAGCGTGCAGTCTCACGCGGCGCGGTAGCTCGAACTGCTGCTCTGCGAGCACGTCGACGACGCGCAGCCGGTACGGGTGAACACGCTCGTCATGCGCCGCCTGCGCCGCGTACAGCTCTGCGCCTGGCGCGCACCTGGTGACTTCGACCCCGCGCGCGGTAGATAATTAGTCGTTACGGATATATAGATACATACGGCATCACCGCGCCACGGTACCCCGCCATCGGCGAACGTGGACCGCACCACCCCGGAGCCCACCATGACCACGAACTACCGCGAACTCACCGCCGGCGTATCCGCCACGCTGGCCAAACTGCGCGCCGACATCCCCGACACCACGCGCGGCTTCTCCGCGCTGGCGCTGGCCGCTGGCAAACCCGGCGCGCTGGACAAGAAAACCAAGGAGCTGATCGCGATGGCGCTTTCGGTGGGCGCGCGCTGCGAGCCCTGCGTCGGCTTCCATGCCGAGGCCCTGGTCAAGCTGGGCACCACACGCGCCGAGTTCGAGGACATGCTGGGCATGTGCATCTACATGGGCGGCGGTCCGTCGCTGATGTTCGCCGCGCACGCGCTGCAGGCCTACGAGGAGTTCGGCGGCGCCACCGTGCGCGAGGCCTGACCCGCGTTGCGCGGGCCGCGCACCGCGCCGCGCGCCCTGCCCTTCAGCCGGCGGCTGCCGCCGGCGCGCCCAGCACCTCGGGCGTCAGTGCCACGACCGCCTGGTAGTGCGTCAGGAAGACCAGGCCGCTGAGATCGCGCAGGAAGTCCGTGTGCTTCAGGCGGTCCATCACCGGTCCCTTCACCTCCGACAGGTGCAGCCGGACACCGGCGTCGTGCAGCCGCTGTTCGATGGCTTCCAGGCTTTCCAGCGCGCTGGCGTCGATGTGGTTGATCGCCGAGCACTGCAGCACCAGGTGCTGCAGTTGCGGCTGGCCGGCCACGGCGTCGTTGACGCGGTCTTCCAGCGCACGCGCGTTGGCGAAGTAAAGGCTCTCGTCGACGCGCAGGCTGACGAGCCTGGGGCTCACCGCCACCTCGTGGCGCAGCACGTTGCGGAAGTGTTCGGTGCCCGGCACCAGGCCCACCTGCGCGATGTGCGGACGGCTGGTGCGAAATAGGTAGAGCGCCAGCGACACACCCACGCCCACCACCAGCCCGCTTTCCACGCCCAGGGCCAGCGTCGCCACCAGGGTCGCGGCGACGGCCGCGAAGTCGGGCTTCGAGTAGGCCCAGGTGCGCTTGAAGATGCCGAAGTCCACCAGCGAGAGCACGGCAACGACGATGGTCGCCGCCAGCGTGGCCTGCGGCAGGAAGTACAGCGCCGGCGTCAGGAACAACGTGGCCAGCGTGATGCCCACCGCGGTGTAGACGCCGGCCGCCGGCGTCTGCGCGCCGGCGTCGAAGTTGACCACCGAACGCGCGAAGCCGCCGGTGACCGGAAAGCCGCCGGTGAACGACGCTGACAGGTTGCTGGCGCCCAGCGCGACGAGTTCCTGGTCAGGCTCGATGCGTTGGCGGCGCTTGGCCGCCAGGGTCTGCCCGACGGAGACCGACTCGACGAAGCCCACGATGCTGATCAGCAGCGCCGGCACCGCCAGCTGCTGCCACAGCGCCAGGTCCCAGGACGGCAGCGTCAGCGGCGGCAGGCCCTGCGGAATGTGGCCGACGATCTTCACGCCCTGTGTTTGCCAGCCCAGGGCCCAGGTCAGGCCGGTGGTGACGGCGATGGCCGCCACCGGGCCGGCCTTGGCCACCATGTCGGCCGCCCGCGGCCCCATCCCCCAGCGGCACAGCAGCGGCTTCAAGCCCCTGCGGACCCAGAACAAGAAGGCGGTGGCGGCCACGCCGATGCCCAGCGTGACCGGGTGTGTGTCCGGCGCCTGGCGCAGCAGCGACAGCGCCAGGTCCAGCGCGTTCTGCCCCTCGGCCTTCACGCCCATCAGCGCCTTCAGCTGGCTGATGGCGATGAGCAGGCCCGACGCCGAGATGAAGCCCGAGATCACCGGGTGGCTGAGGAAGTTGGCCAGGAAGCCCAGCTTCAGCACGCCCATCAACAGCAGCATCGCGCCCGACAGGAAGGCCAGCGTGAGGGCCGCCGTCCAGTAGGCAGGCGAGCCGGCCTCGGCAAACTGGCCGACGGCCGCCGCCGTCATCAGCGAGACCACCGCTACCGGCCCGACGGCCAGCACGCGGCTGCTGCCGAAGACGGCGTACAGCAGCAGCGGTGCCACGCTCGCATACAGGCCCACCTCGGCCGGCAGCCCGGCCAGCATCGCGTAGGCCAGGCTCTGCGGCACCAGCATGAGGGTGACGACGAGTGCGGCCACGCCGTCGTTCAGCAGCGTGGCGCGGTCGTAGCGGCGGCCCCAGTCCAGGATGGGCAGCGCGGGCCGCCAGCGCCGCCCGTGCGCCGGCCTCGCCATCAGGCCCGCCCTGCAGGACGGGGCATCATCGTCTTCCGGTCGCCAGCGCCAAGGGGCGGCGCGACCGACGCCGTGGCCGAAGTGCTGCGGATGTCCATGGCGCGAGTGTCGCCTGTCGGCGGGGCTGCCGCGGCGGCCGGCGTCAGCGTGCGCAACTTGGGTTTCTGATCACCCCGGGCGGTAGCGCCGGCGCCAGGCCTTTTCCAGCTCGACCACGATGAACACCACCGCGGCGAGGGCAAAACACAATGCCAGTTCGCCGGCACTCAGGGGCTGCGTGCGGAAGACAGGGTTCAGCGCCGGCACGTAGAGGGTGGCGAGTTGCAGCACCAGCGTCAGCAGCACCGCGCCCAGCAGCGGCAGGTTGCTGCGCAGGCCCAGGGTGAAGATCGAGTCGCGCTCGGACCGAACGGCCAGCACGTGTGCCATCTGCGCCAGGGTCAGTGTCGTGAACACCATCGTCTGCCAGTGTGCGTTGGCCTCGTGCAGCGCCCAGGCCT